>PVMK01114007.1_pt1 | contig 124413 bp, 122 predicted proteins | sample 1853481 | NCBI WGS metagenome assembly PVMK01 (sample SAMN08533507, study PRJNA380276) | Marine sediment metagenome, whole genome shotgun sequencing project.
AGCAACATGCTGAAATTACTTTTGTATTTAGAATTGTGTCGAATGGCAGGGCACTGCCGCAACCTGGGAAAATACCAAAATGACGAGTGAAATCACCAACGAAATTGAAATGAGTTGCGAAGCGTGTGTCATGCAACATGCGCCAAGTGTTTCCGCACACTGGAAAAACTTTGCCGGCCTCAATATTATGATGTTTATCGAGTACGAAGCGGTCAGTATGCTCAGGAATGTTGCCACTATAAATTACTGCCTGGCCATAGTCCTCACATGAGGTTTCTAATCCTTCAAGTTTGAATAATCGGTAAGTGGCTGAGAAAAAACGGAGACTACCTATACGTGAAGCCAGTTCAGAGTTCGTGATCGTTAACGGTTGATCAGTAACCAACCGCGGGTCTGTAAAACCTTGTCGATATGCAAGGCGCAAGAGATCGTTCCAATAAAGTGCACCACCAAGGCATTCGCCATAGAGAACAGGGTCGTTACGCACAGAATTCGGCACGCGTCGATCCGCATAAACGTCAGAGAAATAGAATTCACCACCATCTTTGAGTAGACGGTGTATACCATTTAATACTGCATCTTTATCGAGTGAAAGATTGATTACACAATTAGATACAATCACATCAAAGCTACCTGGTTCCAGGTCTACTTCGTCAAGATGTTCAATATAGCCTTGGAGGAAACTTACATTGGAATAACCAAAAGTATTCGAATGGAGCTCCTGATGTTTTCTGGCAATAGTGAGTTGCTCATTGGTCATATCAACACCCACCACCTCGCCCGTTGGCCCTACTAGTTGGGACAACAAGTAAACATCTCGCCCTGATCCGCAACCGAGATCCAAGACCCGGCAACCTTCAAGCAGGGGAGGGCAGATCAGCCCACAACCGTAGTAGCGCGAGAGTACCTCTGGGTGGATTCTCGAGAGAAGCGGTTTTAACCATGCCGGAATTTGGTTGGTATCGCAGCAAGCGTTAGTTTTTAGGTCGTCAGTATGTTGTAATTGGTGTCCGTAATAATCTTGAACAATTTCATGCATGGCTAATCTCCTAATAATTACAATATAGTGTTGTAATTTGGTCGTGATAACGGATGTAGTTTTTATAATTCATGGGTAGATTTTGCCGCGTTTATATAAGTTATTGAGCAACAAATTCATCTCTTCAAAATTTAGAATAAGTTCATCGATTCATCTCATTGTTTGATCATGGAAAAATCACACTTTGTATCGCTTGGTACAAAGTGCAAATCGGCGAAACCAGAATGGGCGTGCTCGCCGGTGTTATCAGTATCTGATGCTACGGCTAGTAATGTTGGGCTGACACGATCCGTACCGAAAGCTAGTATGGCATCGGCCAGTATATTTCGTCGTTCTGTGACCCATCTCCCGGCATATTGGGGCCCGGAACGTAGAACCATCATCTGTGTACGTTCGGTGTAAGCATTAGGGCGCCGAGTACCAACAGGATAACGATTGTCCCAGACATAATTAAGAGCTGCATCGGGAACATGGTTACCGTAAAGACTACGTGCTATCTTGAGTTTGGCCTTAGTGATTAAATCGATTATTTCTGTGGGTAGGCTGAAAGCAAGGTAAACCCGTGCCGCATAGTCATCACCTGACTTAGTCGCCATATCTGCAGTTTTGAGTGGGGCGTCAACTCGCCATCGCCAGCACAAAATAGGGGTGTACGTGAGATCGATCAAAAGTGGTCGCGCTAACAGTGCCATACTTGCGTTAGCCTCAGCCTCTACAGCAATTACACCGTCCCAAGAAATTATTTGGTATTTCGTGGGAGGTATCTTCTTGTCGAATCGAATTACCTGCCAGGGAGGGGGAGGTGTTGTGCTAACAGCTGCAACGAAGTGGCCCTACATGATTTACTGTATTTTGTGCCAGGACACTCGTGCACAGTAGGTTCAACACTACTACGACCCATTTACTATGCATATTTTCTTTACCCTCCAGGTTTTAGGTAGCCACCTTAGATCTTCCGGTTCATCAATATCGTGCAAACTAGGATAGCTATGAACTGAGTAGCCCAAATGTTCCAAGCGATGCATTGTTTCAATGAAAACAGTGTTGGTGCTCCATTTGATAAATTCAAACAAAGAGGGATGAAAAAAATTCAAGCCGAGTAACGCATACCCGCCATCGGTAACAGGAATGAGTGTTGAATCAAAGTGACGTAACGTATTAGCGGCTTGCAGCAAATGAAACGTGGTAAGTTCAAGGCAATCGGTCCCAATAAGTAAAACAGATTCATCATTAGCGATAACGCGCCGCGTTACACGTGTCAGCCGCTCTCCTAAATCTCCCTCACCCTGATCTGAATATTGCACTTCATCCGGTATGGTAAATGTTTGCCACACCGCGCCTGTTGAAGATGGAGTTACACATAGTTCAACCGGGCCTATTTTGGCAGCTAGAGCTTCGCTCAGTGTGTACGTTAACATGCGTTGTGCAAGATCAGCTGCACCCTGTTCCCCAAGTGCAGGAATCAGGCGTGTCTTAGCAAATCCTGGCTGTGCTGCTTTAGCAATAATCACTATACGGATAGGTTTCATTGGTATGTCTTTGCCAGTTGGCTCGCTGGAATTCCCCTCCAATAATCCCAACGTAATCGCCACATAAGAAAAATTGTTTGCCAAACGCCATGTATCTCCCAACGCCGGCCTGAAGTAACGACACAGGAGGCGATACAGGTAGGATGAGAGATTGTACGCAGCCGTTTTGACAGTTCGACATCTTCCATCAACGGTTGATCTGGAAAGCAACCCGCCTCCGTAAAAGCTGTTTGTGTTACAAACATAGCTTGATCGCCAGTAGCAATGCTTGTTAGACGTGAGCGTAAATTCATCATATAACCGACTACACGAAGCATTATTGGACGCCCGGTTATGCAAACATCAAAGCGACCCCAGCAGGATGATGGGTTATTTGAGAGTGCTTGTTTGACTAACAAATCAGCCTTATCTGGCAGTTGCGTATCAGCATGTAGGAACAATAATACTGTTCCAGTAGCGCGCGCTGCACCAGCATTCATTTGTCGAGCACGACCACAGGCCGCCCTTTCTACCGTGAAGCCGGCACGCTCCACGATATCAGCCGAATTATCCTCACTACCGCCGTCGACAAGGATAATTTCACAGTTATTTCGAACCAGTGGTGTTAGCCTTTCAAGCAACTTAGGGATCCTGTGTGCTTCATTTAGTATTGGTATGATTATGGATAGTTTCATAATTTTTCGAGCCATTTTGTTTGTTACCGTTTCCAAGCGTGGTAATGAAATAACCAGGTCAACAAACGTTGCGGCGTATGAGTTTTTTTCCATTTACCCGCGACGTATTTATTTGCTTCTGCCAAAGTAGGATAAATGTGGATTGTGCCGAGAATCTTTGAAAGCCCCAATCCATGTTTCATTGCCAATACAAATTCGGCTAGCAAATCCCCTGCATGCTCGCCCACAATGGTCGCACCCAGAATACGATCCTTGCCCGGCACCGTTAATACCTTGACGAATCCTTGCGTCGTGCTATCTGTAATAGCGCGATCAAGATCATCAAATTCATATCTTGTAACCTCATATGGCACATCCTTATCTCTAGCCTCTTGTTCATTGAGCCCTACACGGGCGACCTCAGGCTCAATAAATGTGGCCCAGGGAATAACCGAATAATCGACTTTGAACTTCTTAAGGTCTCCAAAGAGTGCGTTAACAGCCGCATACCAGGCTTGATGTGAAGCGGTATGGGTGAACTGATAGGGGCCAGCTACGTCACCGGCAGCGAAAATATTGGGATACAGTGTTTCTAGATATTCATTGGCTACTATCGTGTTTTTTGTTTCAATACCCAGTTCTTCCAGGCCGTAACCTGTTAGCCGTGCTATACGGCCCACAGCACATAATAGTGTGTCGAATTCGATTCTCCGCTCTACACCATCATGTTCTACGACAATAAACTTATTTTCATCTTCACACTCACAGCGAAGGGCTTTATGGCCTATGAGCACTTCCACACCGTCCCGCTCAAGTGAGCTTCGTACCACTTCCGATATCTCCTCATCTTCGCGGATCATAATCCGTGATGCCATTTCGATTTGAGTGACTTTGGAACCCAAACGAGCAAAACTCTGAGCTAGCTCGCAGCCAATCGGCCCACCACCAAGTATGATCAATCGAGATGGCGGCGCATCTTTCTTAGCGAATTCGTCCCACAATGTATCACTGGTGACGTAGCCGACATCATCTAAACCGGGCAAAGGGGGCACGATTGGTTGAGCCCCTGTGGCTATTACAATGTTTCGGGTGGTCAGGCGCTGTATGTCGCCGTTATGGAGCTTTACTTCTACAGTCCAAGGATCTTTGATACAGGCGTAACCCTCAAGTACTTCTACACCCAATTTAGTGTAGCGCTCAACGCTGTCGTGTGGTGCTACGGTACGGATAACCTCATGTACCCGTTCCATCACCTTGCTAAAACTAAATTCAGGCACTATGGCTTTAAGTCCGTATTTATCGCCATGACACATCTGATGGGCGAGGCGGGCCGACTTAATTAAAGCCTTGCTTGGTACGCAACCGTAGTTGAGGCAATCTCCGCCCGTCTTGTGCGTTTCGATCAACGTCACCTTAGCCTTAACGGCGGCACCGATATATGCGGTAACTAAACCGGCTGCTCCGGCGCGATTACTATCAGATTACGGTCAAACTTCTGCGGACGTTTCCATTTAGCATAGACGCGACGACGCTGCAGGAAATGCAGAAACCATTTGGCAAGTAATGGGAATACACCTAATAAAGTGAACGAAATTAGTAGCCCAGGCGAGACGATGCTGGAAAGTCCAGTTATCTTTGCGAGTTGAGTACCTGCATTAACGTAAACGAGTGTGCCGGCAAGCATACCCACCTGACTTACCCAATAATAGCTAGACGTGCGAATTGGTGTCAGTCCCATTAAGAGATTAACAATAAAAAAAGGAAATAGCGGTACAAGACGAAGCATAAATAAATAGAATACGCCGTCTTTAGCCATACCATTGTTAATGGCACTTAATCGGTCCCCAAAGCGATCCTGGATAGCATCACGAAATAGATAGCGTGAAACTAAAAAGGCGAGTGTTGCGCCGATGCTAGAGGCAAACGACACAATTACCGTTCCCCACAGTAGGCCAAACAAAGCACCAGCAGCGAGCGTCAATACCGCGGCACCAGGCAAAGAAAGTGCAGCAACTGCAACATAAAACAAGAAGAAGTAAAGCCCAACTAGTACTGGTGAGGCTGCGCGCCACGCCTCGAATTGCCCTAGGCTAGCCTTAATACTATGTAGAGATAGATAGGAGTTTAGATCCAGTGTAAAAAAAACTAGCACTAAAAATAATGCCGCGACAACAATCGTTATTTTTTTCATTGCTTAGGTTTACTCATGTAATGCACCGCTACAGCTGCTGCCTTGTGCAGCAGTGCAACCGTAGCAGTGATCAGCTACCTGGATTGCTTGACCCGACGGGTCTTCGTTGATCAAATCGCGTAAATGAGGTTTTCTTTTATGTCTTTGCACTGTTTGTGTAGCAAGACCTAACTCCAATCCTAATTGCTGATTAAAATCGCAGTCGTAGAGAAAGCCTTTCCAATCAACACTGATTAGGTTTCGACACATCACGTTCGCAAGATTAGCTGTAGCGAAATTTTCCTTTAGCAACCGCATATAATCATTGAACTGCCCCTTTGAAATTAGGGTTGAACCAAAGCGCTGTATGGGCATATTAGTTACCGTGAACAGCTCATTGAACAAGATGCCGAAGTTCTTATACAACTCCCTCTTATAAGTGGCCTGCAGTTTAGCTTGATCAGAAGGTAATGAAGGGCCTTGTGGGTTATAGACAAGATTGAGCGTCAATCCAGATCCCTCGTTGCCATAACCCAGTGAATTAAGTTTTTGCAAGGCTAAAATGCTTTTGTCAAAAACGCCCTTTCCACGCTGCTTATCCACGTTTGTTAGTGAATAACAGGGGAGTGAGGCAACAATTTCGACCTGCTGTGCTGCTAGAAATTCTGCTAGCTCTTCTTGGCCGGGTTCAAACAAGATAGTCAGGTTGCAGCGATCAATGACTTTCACGCTTAAGGCACTAGCTTCATTTACCAACTTTCTGAATCCCTTGTGCAGTTCAGGGGCGCCACCAGTAAGGTCAAGTATGCTGATGTTACGGGCTGTAAGAACAAGAGGGATTAGAGCTAGGGTTTCGCTATCCATCATTTCTTTGCGATTTGGTCCAGCATTAACATGACAATGTACGCAGGACAGATTACAGCGATAGCCCAGGTTAATCTGAAGAGTCGTAAGTTGCTGGCGATGTAGGCTCGGAAACTTAGTCGTCTGTAGCAATGGCAAGGTGGCGTGCATGCCTTTCCTCGATAGTTGTAAAGACTAGACTACACAATTTGTTTTGTTTCATCGTTGTGTGCAATAACTTATTCATTAGGTATGAGGTTACAATCTTGCACCAACTCTAATAAACATTACTAATATTCGAGTTAATACGTATCTTGGACAGATTAGTTACACTCCATACAAGATTTTTTGTAGATATTAAATGTTCGTTCTACAATTAAACTCTATCTTTTAAACGGGATTTACTTGAATATAGATAATCAAGGTGAAAAAATACTAAATATTTGCAGAATTATCATAAACAATATAGAGATGTTGTATCCTAAATAATCCTTTAAATGAATAAGAATAAAGGAGGTATCTGTGGAATGGATTCTTGCACTGGTGATCTGCGCAATTATTGCCTCAATTCTTGGCTCCCGCAAAGGAATGGGGGTTAGCTCATTTTTTTTCGGCCTGATACTGGGTCCGCTTGGAATTATTCTTGTGCTACTTAGCAAGGGCAAAAGAGTAGCATGCCCATTTTGTGACAAACTAATTTATATGACCTCAACAGTTTGCCCACATTGCGAAAAAGAAATTACTGACACTAATACTGGCACTAAATGAGCAAGAATGAATCCATAAGGTAAGCTTTTGACTGCACTGAGTGTTTTTACAAGATTAATCAACTTCCGAGAGACCTGACGGTGTTCCTTAGTATATTTTTTGATGTGTTTCTGATATGCATAGCTAACAGAAGAGGGCAGGCTGGTTGCCATCAACACACTATAACCTGCATAGCTGCTGCCGGACCTGTCGTACTTGAAAAACTGTGTAATGTGATTGACGCAAACGAAAAAATAACTACGTTACAACTGAAATCAGAGATTGCCAAGTGAAATCGGTCGCTCCAGGTCTCCTAAATCGCCTCCATAGAATTATTTGGGAAGAACAAGCCGGGTCCCAGCCACCCTGGAGGACACATGGATTAAGAATCATACGCACCGTACTGATTCTCGTGCAAGATCTTGTTTACGGTCAGCTCACACTTCGTGCAATGAGCCTTGTATACACGACATTACTGTCGATCGTTCCATTGCTTGCACTGAGTTTCTCAGTACTGAAAGCATTTGGTGTTCATAACCAGATCCAGCCGATACTACTAAATTTTCTTGAGCCGCTTGGTGAAGAAGGGCCAGGAAATAGCATCCAATATTGTGCAGTTCATCGAGAATATGAATGTCGGTGTGCTCGGTACAGTAGGATTGATGCTGCTTCTATATACTGCGATTTCATTGATGCAAAAGATTGAACATTCGCTGAATTATATTTGGCATATTCCAAGCCCCAGGCGCATTGGAGAGAGGGTCGTCCGCTATCTTAGTGTGCTAATGGTTGGCCCAATTCTGGTGTTCTCGGCACTTGGCATTACTGCGACCGTAATGAACCACGAGGCGATGCGTGGCATGATGGCAATAGGAGTGTTAGACGAAACTGTAAAAGTATTTAGCCGGCTTATGCCCTACCTACTCGTAATCTCGTTTTTCACCTTTGTTTACATGTTCATTCCTAACACACGGGTACGATTCAGGCCTGCGCTGGTTGGCGGCATGGTCAGCGGGATCGCTTGGCAAACTGCGGGATGGGTGTTTGCGATCTTTGTGGCGTCTGCAAATAACTACGCTGCGGTCTACTCTAGTTTTGCGATTTTGATTCTTTTTATGATTTGGCTCTACTTATGCTGGCTGATCCTACTGTTTGGTGCGAGTGTTGCATTCTATGCTCAGAATCCAGAATACCTGTATTTTAGGGACGATGAACCACGACTGAGCGATCGACTGAGTAATCGGATGCGAGAACGCCTTGCGCTCTCAATTATGTATTTAGTAGCGAGTAAGTTTCTCGATGGTGAGCGCATGCCTTCATTATTGGATTTTAAACACTCACTTGGTGCGCCAATGCATGTACTGCAGACAGTGCTTGATGCACTGGAACGCCAGGAGCTCATTGTACAGAACGGCGATGATCCACCCACTTATCTACCGACACGCGATCCCTCCCTAGTCTCGGTGACTCAGGTACTCAAAACTGTACAAATTGCTGGAGAGGAACCCTTCTATCACCCTATAGATTACCGGCACCACAACCGGTTGAAGAAGTGTTAGACAGCATGCAACAAGCAGTAGAATCGTCCGTTGGTGATATAACGCTTCGCGACTTGACTACACAGGGTACTGAAAGTCTGATACATGAGTCGATAGTGAGGGAAGACCGAGTAAAATATTGTAAGAACTCCTATGCATCTAAGTATGCAAATCAGATTCCTCTTGAATTTAACTGATATTAATAGCTCAAAGTAGCATTAATAGTTTTACTAGGTGTAAGTTTTTACTTACCTTATTTTAATACGAAACTTTCCGTATTTTCCTGAAGCAGGGTACGACCGTTAGCTGTTGCATATTGCAAAGCGTATTGGCAGTATTCACAATCCTCAGTAGCAAGAGGTATTAATCCTGAATCCAAACATTTTTTGATTTCGACTAGCGTCGGCTCAACCCAGCTGTCATTACCTACATAAGGTAACATAGAAACTGTAAAATCTAGGCGTTCATTGAATGCTGACTTGTCTTTGATTCCGTTACAGTAAACAAACCAGCCCTGGTTTGCTACGTTTAGTCCATTTTTCTTTAAAAGCCATTGGTAGAATTCCATTTGTCGTTTGTATCCAATCTGCCAGTCCGCATCTAGAGAAACTTCATTTAATTTAGAAGTAGCTTTGTAATCAACCACGATTATCTCTTGAGTTAACAAGTCGATCCAGAGGTCATCTACTGCGCCAAAGGCCTCAAATCCAGTTTCTTCATGCACAAAAGAAACCCCCTTAAAATTATTACGCCAAATGTCGAGTTTCGGATGGCTATATGGAACAGCGTTTAACCCGGTCTTTGTTATGCAGGGATGGGGTAGTTGTTCTTTTCGATATTGGTCAAACTCCGCCTTTAGCAGTGTGTCAACTGCACTATTGAGACTAAAGGGGAAGCCGGGAGGGCGTTTTATCCCGAGGCGAACATCCAAATAAAAGCAGCGTGGACAGGTAATAAATAGATCTACCTTGGTGCGGCTGATTCGGTAGTGATCCTTCAACCCTGGTACGTATTGTCTTCGTTTAGACATGGACAGAAGATTGTTTGAGGATCATTACAGGGATAAAGATAAATGAATATATGCTTATTCCCTCTTTAATGAAGAGATGGGTGGAAGAGAGGTGGTTGGGTCATCCAAAGCTGAATCGGTTAGGGTTTGTGAAAGCGGCTTAGTAGGTTTTATGCCAAGTTGTTTTAGCATCTCTGCCTGGCGAATAACATTTCCTTTACCTTTTGTAAATTTACTATAGGCGCCATCATAAGCAATTTGCGCTTGTTGCAAACGTTTTCCCAGCATATTAAGGTCATCTACAAAGCCAGATAGTTTATCGTAGAGTTCCGCTCCACGGCAAGCAATTTCCTGAGCATTACGGTTTTGTTGTTCCTGTTTCCAGAGATGCGCGACAGTACGAACTACAAATAACAAGGTACTAGGGCTAACCAGTAAAATATTTTTCTTCCATGAGTCCAGCCATAAATTATTATCATGCGATATGGCAAGCATAAAAGCTGGCTCAACTGGTATAAACATCAAAACAAAATCAAAAGATTGTAGTCCATAGAGTTGCTGATAATTCTTCTCGGAGAGTTCCTTTTATGTGAGAACGAACTGATTCTAGATGGCGTTTTATAGTGCTATTACGTTCAAGATCCGTATCAGTATTAGTATGCTCTTCGTATGCCGTGAGCGACACCTTAGCATCGACGATCAAGTGACGATCTTCTGGCAGATGAATGACCACATCCGGCTGAACACGAGTGCCGTCCTCGCGGGTATAGCTTTCTTGCACGTTGTATTCATGACCTTTGCGTAGACCAGAAGCCTCTAGTACGCGTTCCAAGATTAGCTCTCCCCAATTACCCTGTGCCTTGGCCTCACCTTTGAGCGCCCGAGTGAGATTGTGAGCATCCTCAGATAGTTGATTGTTAAGCGCCATAAGTTGTTTCACTTGTTCGGACAACGCTGAGCGATCTTTGCCTTCCTGAATATAAACTTCTTGTACTTTTCCTTGAAATTCGGTGATTTTTATCTTGAGTGGTTCCAGTAGTTGATCAAGATTAATCTTATTTTGGTCTGTAAATTTTCTGGATTTATCATCGAAAATTTCGCTAGCTAATGCTTTAAAACGATTGGAAAGTTGTTCTTCAGCGTTCTTACGAAACTCCAGTTTTTCCTCAGCCTGGGAACGTTCTAATTCTAAAGTTGTAGTCAGTTTAGCAATTTCTGTGTTCAATTCTTGTTTTTCAATATTTATTTGGTTGCGCAGAACAGCAAGAGCATCAAGCTCAGATGTCAGTCTCTTTGTATCTTGTTGAGATGCGATTAGTTGCTCAGTTAGACGAATCGAAAGCGCACGAAGAATCAACCAAATGATCCCCGCGCCTACAAATAGCCCGACAACAAGCGCAACGAAAAGATAGATTGGTTGTCCCATGGATATAAAATCAGTTAGCACATCTTCATTCTTTGAATAACTAGGAACACTTGGCATATTGGCACAAGGAGACCGAGTGTTCAACGTAGTGGCAAATAGCACCAGGATGGAAGCACTGATGCCCTTATTTGCAGGGACCCAACACCTGACAGTATATAGTCTACACGTATTTTTATCGTAGTTTATAATGCAAATGGTCTGAGAGCTTCTCGTCTTGTTTAGTCCAACTATTTTTAATGGTTTTTATTAGCAGGAATTACATCAAAAGGATTGATACTTTTCAATTAGAGCAAGCAAGTGCTGCGTAAATCTAGAATGACTATTTAGATGTTTTCCATTTGAATTCAGCATTAAAATAATAAATGAATGCATGTATCTCTACTACAGTCCTACCAAGTATATGGTAGAGCAGCCATCACATAATCGATGGTTGACATTTTTTCCAATCTTGCTTATATCATTACTATCTCCATTTGCTTCGGTCGCAGCTGACAAGATTCACTCTCTAAGTGTTGATAAAATAAATGTACCCTGGAAGCATTTATCATTTAAGGGAAAAGAATTTTTCGTCAAACTTGTGGCTGAAGTTGAGTTAATGCCTCAAACGAAGGCTGAACTTGATGCTGCTTTTATTTCTTCTACACAAGGGATTCCCATATCTGCGACGAAATCAGGTGCATTTATGATTAATACTAAAATTTCTGTTAAATCAGTGCTTTTACCTAAAGTAAAACTACAAAATGTGGCTTGGTTTGATCCTGTCACATTATCTGCGATGCAGTATGTACGTCTGCGAACTGGATTCAAGGATGCTAAAAAAACATACCGCTTTACAGATAAGGGCGTTTTTAAGTTTACCCAGCAATCTATTGATAAAAAAGAAGCTTTACAAGTTCCAGAAAAATGGTCAGGAATTAAGGAGAAGTTTTATTCTTATGTTCCAGCTAAAATTGGCTGTTCGAACATTACTGTACCCATACCTATTCTCTATTTTATTTCAGCATCAAAAATTTCAGATTTCGACAAAACTGTAACTATATGTGTATTTAACAAAAAAGAGGTTATCTATCTGGATATTCAGAAAGAATCTGTGGAATCAATTCAGCTAGACCATACAGAAATAAAAGGAGATCAATTATCCCAAAGAGACACATCTATTCCTGTACATGTGCTCTCTCTCAAGGCGCGTGCAGTAAACACAGGTAAGGCAATAGATAATTTTACGTTTGTTGGGTTACAAGGAAATATTAAAATATATATTGACCCAGAAACACGAATTCCAGTTCAATTAAAGGGAGATTACAAAGGACTTGGTGAAGTAAAATTAAAGCTTCGGCAAATGGTTCATTAATAGCTAAATTAGTTCTGTGATCTAAGTACAAGAGCAAAAAAGGATATAAAGAATGAGGCTGTGGCTGAAATATATATTCTCAGGTTGCCTGCTCTTAGTTGCAATAGTTGGTCAAGTATTAGCAGATCCTCTGTCTGAAGCGCAGCAAGCCTATCTACAGGGGGATTATACAAAAGCAGTTGAATTGGTTCGTCCCTTAGCAGAACAAGGCAATGTTCTTGCCCAATATAATCTTGGTGTTATGTATGCTGATGAACAAGGTAAAAAACATGACTATCAAGAGGCAGTAAAGTGGTTCCGCTTGGCAGCAGAGCAAGGGGATGCAGATGCGCAGGTTTGGCTTGGTGCAGCTTACGCGGGTGGACGAGGTGTTACCCAAGATTTTCAAGAAGCAGTGATCTGGTACCGCTTAGCTGGCAAACAAGAGCATGTGAATGCACAACTTAGACTTGGTTTAATGTATGACCAAGGTCAGGGTGTGGCTAAGGATTATCAAGAAGCATTCAAGTGGTATTACTCAGCTGCTGAGCAGGGGAACGTAGACGCACAATTTAGATTAGGTGTGATGTATGACGAGGGCCAAGGAATTACTCAGGATCATCAAGCAGCAACGAAGTGGTATCGTTTGGCTGCCGATCAGGGGAATGTGAACGCACAATTTAGACTTGGTGTAATGTATGACCAAGGCGAAAGTGTAGTTCAAAACCATCAGGAAGCTGTTAAATACTATCGTCTGGCCGCTACGCAAGGACATGCTAATGCACAAGCCAGTATAGGTATGATGTATGGTCAAGGGCAGGGCATACCTAAAGACGATGTTCGTGCTCATATGTGGTTAGACCTGGCTGCTTCAAGAGGAAACAGTCTGGCAGAACATGGCAGAAATTTGCTGGCTAAGAAAATGTCTCCCACCCAAATAACTAAGGCACAGAGAATGGCAGAGGATTGTGAGAAAAACGGTTACCAGGATTGTAATTAGAGGATGGCAAGGACAATTACTCAAAAGTATCAAACTATGCCAACATTCTTGCTACTTGCAACCGTATTAATTTACTTTGATGTTAGTGATCAGCCTCGACCCAGCCGAATAGCCTGTTTCCAGCAAACTTTCGTGACTCTATTTATTACGCCTACTGTTGAAACAGTTACACCCTGAAGTTTGAAATGGTCGGGCTCACTACTTGGATGGGTATTGCTGCTGAAAAAACTACCCAGATGGGAGTTGTAGGAACCGACTAACCAGTATTTGGAGACTATTCCATTCGGATTAACTGTACTATTGTTGGTGCCATAGTCAAGATTATAGTAGTCACCTGCTGAATGCCATCCATCTGCCAGTAGCTGCGGCCATTGCTTATCAGATATAGAATTCATTTCTCCATCATTAAATGCGAATAGAGATACATTGTTTTCGCCTTTAATCCAACCTAACTCCAAAGAAATCAGAGATACCTCCTGGTCAAACGATAACATTAACATGCTGTAATCAAGTTGATCCTCGTCTACGGTACGGGTTGTTGGTGCCCTCTTTACAATACTTAGACCATTTAGACTACCGACCAAAACCTGCTCAATATTGAAATTTGTAGAAGTTTTACACGCCCAACCAGTAATATGAAGGTTTAGCCCCTTTTTTGTATAATTGCATTGATTAATATCCTTGCTACTATTGATGTTGAACTGTATATCAACATGACGCGTCAAATCAAATCCAATAATATTTGAATGGTCAATGTTACCCCTGCTGGTAAATCCACGAAAACTATCTGAAAAGTTTTTTAGAGACGGCATGGCTGTATATAAGTTCACTTGATATTATGAAAAACAAGTTAGCCAGTTTTTTGCCCTATCCTGCAATCTGGCATTTTTATTTAGGCTTAGGCTAGACGTCTTTCGTGTTTTGGCAACGAACTACCTTCTTCTAAAACAATGTTAAGAAAAACCCGGCCACTGCTTCATACTAATAACTCTAAGCACAATTTTCTGTGATAAAACGCACATAATCAGACAAATATGCTCCTCTATGCTCATCAAAATGAATTCATGCTTATCGCACACTAATTTTTGATGTAGGATACGCTTGCAAGAGCTTGCAAGAAATTTAATTGGAGATAGATTTATGATGCGATTAATTTTGATCGTCTTAGTAATGATTATATTTTCGCCGTTGGTTCATGCGTATGATTATGATAATCGAAGGCGTCTGCAGGCTAGAGACTGGAAAGAGCAGTCAGAAAAAGAACCCAAACAAAAACAGATCCAGAGCATAAAAGAGAAAAATAAGATAACAAAACTGAAAACTGAGCAGCGCAGGAAAAATCGGGAACGACTTAGACTTAATCGCAAAATGGGACGTGGGAATTTTCCAGGTAACATAACACGAGAAGGTGATGGAAAAGTTAATTCTTTTCCTCCACGCAAATTCTCTTTTGGTGTCCGATTAATCCGATGTAGTGAAAAAGTCCTTCTTGTTTAATGTGTTTCTGGAATTCTGATTTGATGAATTTCTAGAAATAGTTTATCTGAAGAGTTTTTATGAGTAGGTCGCAAATTATCGCATTACCTTTACCTCGCCCTAACTGCCAGCACATGTTTAACAACTTGGATAGCGATTGGCATGTAGATTTAGGTTATATATCAGGTACATATACTCTATAGTTGATAAAATCAATCGAATATTCTATAGTTGACAAAATTAATCAAGTATTCTATAGTTGGAAAGCAAAATATTTTGACAAGCTATGTTATTTTATTTATCAATACCATGAGGTTAGTTAATAGGAGAAAACCATGCAACTCAAAGGATCTGAGACGGAAGTAAATTTGAAAGCGGCTTTTGCGGGAGAGTCCCAGGCTAATCGACGCTACCTCTATTTTGCAGCCAAAGCTGATGTAGAAGGTCAAAATGATGTAGCTGCAGTGTTTCGTTCTACTGCTGAAGGTGAAACAGGTCATGCTCATGGTCATCTTGAATATTTAGAAGTCTGTGGTGATCCGGCCACTGGTTTACCATTCGGTGCTTCTCGTGACAACCTCAAAGCAGCTATTGCTGGTGAAACTCATGAATATACCGATATGTATCCAGGTATGGCTAAGTCTGCGCGTACAGAAGGTTTTGATGAAATTGCTGATTGGTTTGAAACTTTAGCTAAAGCTGAACGTTCGCATGCCAACCGTTTCCAGAAAGCTTTAGACGCTTTTACTGATTGAATAGAGTCATATAACCATGGATTGACTGAGTATAGCTTTCTAAGCTTAACTTAGTTGATCCACCCTAATTTTGTAATTTCTGTCTATTTATTTATTGTTCCCATGACCCCCTATGAAGGCAGTCTGGAGCCCCCCAAGCGCCACCCGATAGACTGGAAAAATCCTGATTTTTATAATGAAGCAGAGCTATTCAGCGAGCTGGACCGTGTTTTTGATATCTGTCACGGTTGCCGTCGTTGCGTTAACCTTTGTACAGCGTTTCCTAGCTTGTTTGATCTCATTGATGAGGGAACATCTGGTGAACTGGATGGAGTGAAAAAGGAGAAATTCTGGGAAGTTGTGGATCGTTGTTATCTTTGCGATATGTGTTTTATGACTAAGTGCCCATACGTGCCGCCACATCCATGGAACGTTGATTTCCCACATTTAATGTTGCGTGCCAAAGCAGTTAAATACAAAAAAGGTAAAACTAATTTTCGTGACAAGTTGTTATCCAACACAGATATTATGGGTAAGCTTGCTAGTATCCCAGTAGTAGTGCAGGTAGTAAATGCCGCAATTAATGCACCTACTCCTAGAAAATTAATGGATAACATGTTAGGTATTTCTGCCAAGCGACAGCTACCTAAGTATACCGCTAAAAAGTTTCGTCCAAATGCTAAGACTAATGAATCATTCATTGTAAAAAATGGTGATAGCACACCGGGTAAAGTTGCAATTTATTCCACTTGCTACGTGAATTACCATGAGCCGGGCATTGGACATGATCTCTTAAAAATACTTAAATACAATGAGATTCCGACACGATTGATAGAGAAAGAAGCTTGTTGTGGCATGCCTAAATTAGAATTAGGCGATTTAGAGGCGGTGGAGAAACTAAAAGATGCGAATATCCTTCATCTAGCAAAACTAGCGAAAGAAGGTTATGCCATACTTGCGTCGGTACCTTCTTGCACGCTCATGTATAAGAAGGAGTTACCACTCATATTTCCTGATGATAAAAATGTAAGATTGGTAGCAAAAGCAATGTTTGATCCGTTTGAATACCTAATGTTGCGCAATCGTGACAGATTGCTCAAAATCGATTTTAAACAACCCCTAGGCAATGTGTCCTACCACATCCCTTGCCACTTACGGGTACAGAATATTGGACAGAAAACTAAAGATATGTTGCAAATGATTCCAGGGACCACGGTCAGCGTAGTAGAACGTTGCTCTGGCCATGATGGAACCTGGGGTGTTAAAAGCGAGTACTTTGATGAATCAATGAAAATTGGTAAGCCGGTATTCAAACAAATGGCTGCATCAAATCCAGATTTCATAAGCTCTGATTGTGCAATCGCTGGGCGTCATATATATCAGGGCATGGAAAAGAATAAAGGACAGAAACAACATCCCCTAACACTGCTTCGGATTGCTTACGGATTAGACTAAATAATTGTGCATAACAATTAGACGCAACTTGTCCTGTCAACATCATACCTGGAAATATAATGCCTCAAATTACCCGTGACAGTATTATGACACTAGAAGCTTATGCTAAAACACGACAAGAATTTCGTACACAGGTAATGCTGCACAAAAAAAACCGAAAAGTTACTATAGGCGAAAATGTTACGCTTATTTTTGAGGATGAATTGACGATTCGCTACCAAATCCAAGAGATGCTTCGGTCAGAAAAGATTTTTGAAGAAAAGGGCATACTTGACGAAATAGACGCATATGGCGCACTTGTTCCCGATGGCTGTAACTGGAAAGCAACGATGATGATTGAATACCCAGATCCTACAGAACGTGCTGATATGCTAACAAAACTGATCGGTATTGAAAATAATGTCTGGGTAAGGGTGCAGGAGTATGACACAGTTTATGCTATTTCTGATGAAGATTTGGAAAGGGCAACTGAGGAAAAGACTTCTGCAGTTCATTTTCTTCGTTTTGAGCTCACTCAAAATATGATTCAAGCACTACATATGGATGCTCCTCTGAGTATGGGAATTGATCACCCTGTTTATCATGCGCTGATTGAACAAGTGGATACAATGGTATGTAGCTCGCTGATTAATGATCTGACCATATGATGTGGTTAGATAATTGTGTTGTGCATCTAATCTGAGACTATTTTGCTTTGGGTAAAGTTTCTAGTAGCACTAAATTATTTCTATGGATAAGCTCCAGCTCATCCACATAACCCAAAATGCTCTCAATTTCACTGCTAGGACAACGTAATATTTTTTGAGTTTCCATGGCACTGTAATTAACGAGCCCGCGAGCAATTTCTCTGCCTTCTAGATCAATACAATTTACCACTTCTCCGCGCTCGAAATTACCAGTCGTATTTGTTACGCCTATTGGCAGCAGGCTTTTCCCCTCAACTGTAAGAGCCTTTACAGCACCTTCGTCCAATGTTATTTTCCCGTGCGTTTGTAAGTGGTTTTCCAGCCACTGTTTGCGAGCCGCAACTTTTAGAGTTTTCGTCATTAGTTGAGTACCGATTGCCTCACCTTGTACCAGCCGAACCAGTACATTCGCTTCATGCCCTGATGCTATTATTGTATGGGCACCACTTCGTGCAGCACGTTTTGCAGCGATTATTTTTGTCCGCATACCTCCACGTCCAACGATGCTTCCAACATCGCTTGCCATTAGCTCAATTGTAGGATCTTCAACCATAGCTTCATTTAGTAATTTAGCTTGAGCATCTATTCGTGGATCAGCTGTAAATAATCCGGCTTGATCGGTTAAAATTACAAGTACATCAGCCTCAATCAGATTTGTTACAAGTGCGGCTAGTGTGTCGTTGTCACCAAAACGAATTTCTTCAGTTGCTATTGAGTCATTTTCATTGATAATTGGAACTACGTTCATGCTTAGTAGCGTGGTAAGAGTCGAACGCGCGTTGAGGTAGCGTTTGCGGTTTGATAAGTCTTCGTGGGTAAGCAGTAATTGTGCAGTTTGCAGTTCATAGTCCCGGAAGCAGGATTCATAAGCCTGTATTAGCCCCATTTGCCCAACTGCAGCGGCAGCCTGCAATTTGTACAGTGCATGAGGGCGCTTTTTCCAACTCAGCCGCTGCATACCCTCAGCTATCGCGCCAGAAGAAACTAGCACGACTTCTTTTTTCGCTTGCTTGAGTTTTGCAATCTGCTCAGCCAAGCAAGTAAGTGTAGTATGGTCAAGCCCCTGTCCCCTGATTGGTGACTAGACTACTACCAACTTTAATAACGATGCGCCGGGATTGTTTTAAAATAGATTGCATATTCAAATAATTCAATAAGCTATTGTTTCACATGCTTGTTCTAGATGTTCCATGATGGCGCAGGTCAATTCTCTGCATCCTCTACCAGAAATTGCTGAAATGATAAAGCTTTTGCCCTCCCAACCCAAGCTGTGAATGAATCTCATACAAACTTTCTTAGTTTCATCTTGAGTCAACATATCAACTTTATTGAGTACCAACCAGCGTGGTTTTTGATACAGCAATTCGTCATATTTCTTGAGCTCCATCATAATGGCTTTAGCGTCACAAACTGGGTCGATATTCTTGTCTAGTGGTGCTATATCAACTATGTGCAACAATAAACGTGTACGTGTTAGATGCTTTAGAAACTGATGGCCTAAACCTGCACCTTCTGCTGCTTTTTCTATTAAGCCTGGGATATCTGCCATAACGAAGCTGCGGTTGTGATCTACCCGTACCATACCAAGATTAGGATATAGAGTGGTAAAGGGGTAATCGGCTACTTTTGGGCGAGCAGAGGAGATTGCACGAATCAAGGTAGATTTGCCAGCGTTTGGCATTCCTAGAAGGCCTACGTCAGCTAGTACCTTGAGTTCTAGCTTAAGATCAAACTCTTGTCCTGGTTCTCCATGGGTGAATTGACGTGGAGTACGGTTAGTACTGGACTTGAAATGTATATTACCAAGTCCACCTGTGCCACCTTTAGCTAGTAAAACTTTCTGTTTATGTTTTTTTAAGTCGGCGAAAATCTCTCCAGTATTTACGTTGCTGATGATTGTCCCAATTGGCATGCCTAACATAATATTTTCTGATCCTTTGCCATACTGTTCAGAACCGCGCCCGTTCCCACCTTTTTTAGCTCGATGAATGCGAGCAAAACGGTAATCCACAAGTGTGTTGATATTACGGTCTGCGATTGCATAAATACTGCCACCATTTCCACCGTCTCCACCATTTGGCCCACCTTTCGGGATAAATCTTTCCCGGCGAAAGCTTGCCACGCCATCTCCGCCTTTTCCTGCGATTACCTGAATTTTTGCTTCATCTATGAATTTCATTGGATACTAAGTTCCCTTGATTTAATTTCTACCAATAAAAAAGCCCTACCATAGCGGCCAGGGCTTTTTTTTGTAAGAACTAACTAAATCTAAACCGGAGTTATACTTACTGTTTTTCGTTGTTCTGACCCCTTTATGCTGAAGTTAACTTTTCCATTAATCTTAGCAAATAAGGTATGATCCCTGCCCATGCCAACGTTATCACCAGGGTGAACTTGTGTGCCACGCTGGCGAATGATAATACTACCTGCAGATATTAATTCTCCACCAAATCTTTTAACACCCAGACGTTTGGAGTTAGAATCACGACCGTTCCTAGAGCTACCCCCAGCTTTTTTATGTGCCATGGTAAGTTTTTCCCTTATGCAGAAATGCCGTAATCTGGATTTCAGTATAGTTCTGTCGGTGTCCTTGGTGTTTTTGGTAGTGCTTTCGCCGACGCATTTTGAAAATACGCACCTTGTCGTGTCGACCTTGTCCCAGAACGGTTGCTTTGACTGTAGCACCATCTACCAGAGGTTTTCCCATCGAAACATTGTCGCCATCAGCAACCATCAAAACCTGGTCTATTACAAGTTCACTGCCAATGTCTGCTAGTATCTGTTCTATTCTAATTTTTTCACCGGCTTCAACACGATACTGTTTTCCGCCAGTTTTTATGACCGCATACATTTCAGACCCCATGATACTTCTATGAAAGCGCAGATTATACATATCTGCACTTACTTGGTCAAAGACATGTCGCAATAAAATTTGCATGGAAACTATCTGAACATCCAAGTCATCAAACTTGACATGTTGATGATGACGTTTCCTAACATACTAATTTTTCTTGCAGGTGCCACCTTGTCAATTGAACACATAAGAAAACTTATTAAAGTGGATATGGATGCCATGGATGAAGTCATCCGGGTAAAACTCCACTCTGACGTAGTGCTCGTTCGCCAAGTGGGTGAATATATCATTAACAGCGGTGGCAAACGTTTGAGGCCTGCATTAGTGATTCTTTCAGCTGGTACATTTGGTTATGCTGGTAAATATCATCACAATCTTGCAGCAATTATAGAATTTATTCATACCGCGACTTTATTGCATGATGACGTGGTGGATGCTTCAGAATTGAGGCGCAGCAAAGCCACTGCCAATGCTTTGTTTGGTAACGCAGCGAGTGTACTAGTGGGAGATTTTCTTTATTCTCGAGCTTTCCAGATGATGGTTGAGGTGAATAATATGCGTATCATGCAGGTGCTAGCTGACGCAACCAACACGATTGCTGAGGGTGAGGTATTGCAGTTACTTAACTGTCGCAACCCCGATGTTAAAGAGGAGAATTATCTGCAAGTGATTCAGTATAAAACAGCTAAATTATTTGAAGCAGCAACCCGACTAGGTGCGATACTTTGTAGTGTGACACCAGCAGAGGAGGAATCAATGGCTGCTTATGGTATGCATCTTGGTACAGCGTTTCAGTTAACAGACGATATGCTGGATTACTCTGGAGATTACCATGATACTGGTAAAAATTTGGGCGATGATCTTGCCGAGGGTAAGCCCACCTTGCCACTAATTTATGCGATGAAAACTGGCTCAGAAGAACAAGCAACAATAGTACGTAATGCCATTAAACAAGGCGGAGAAGGGGAGCTTGCAAGCAGTTTTAGATGTGATTCAGAAGACTGATGCATTGGATTATACCCGACAAAAAGCAGAAGCTGAATCAAGCATGGCATCTGCAGCAATCTCATCACTTCCAAATTCTAATTACAAGGAATGTCTGCTACAATTAGCTACCTTCGCAGTAGCGCGAAACTATTAGCATACCTTTATACATAGATCCCCATTAATCATTTTTCGGGGTGTAGCTCAGCCTGGTAGAGTACTGCGTTCGGGACGCAGGAGCCGGAGGTTCGAATCCTCTCACCCCGACCAATTATAATCCAGCAAAGGAGACATCGCCTTGGGTAGACTGCTATTTTTTGCCCTTATTGCTGTACTGATTTTCTGGTTACTTACTCGTTGGGCTCGAAGGAAGGAAACTCAGGACAAAAAAACGACTTCTATTAAGGGAGAGGATATGGTTTGTTGCGAATATTGTGGTATACATGTTCCTAGAAGCGAAAGTATCAGCATACATGACAAATCTTTTTGCGGTGAAGAGCATCAGCGATTATACTCAGAGTAACGTTTTTACCCTTTTAGCTCCATCCATCTGGCCCTTTACAAGTCCTAACACTTTCGGTAATTTCTCTCTTATCTTTAAGCACGACAGATTTCCTGATAGTCTTACATTCACGCGCGCGTCAACTTTTTCCTTCTTCCTGAGTAGGCAACATATTTGACTTGACGACTTCTGCTTTACCCTGTACACCACTATTTGGATTAGTAAAGATTTGAAGTTTGCCAGTATCTGCAGCTTTACGAGTAATTTTAATAATATTTTGTTTATCCTCATATCCAATGTAATCTTCAATTGTACTCTTCGCATTTATGCCCGAAAAAGCTCTACCTATCGAATCAATCATTGAGCTTGCAATACCTCCCTTATATTGATTTTCTATATCAGCGCTAGAACTTATATTAGCAGAGCCTCCAATAGCGCTCATTGATTGGCATGATGATAAAAATATGATAAGCATATTCACACCCAGAAGTTTGTTCAGCATTTTTAAATTAGCTATTCTATACATTATATTTTTCTTAATTCTTTATCTGTATTACATGCTGGAATTAAATTCAAGCATTACATATAATTCGTAGCTCAATCATTACCAATTAACGAGATTATTTGGTTTAAGAATACTTTTTAAGTATAGGAAATTAAAAGACTCAATCCATCAAATATTTGTAATATATTTTATATACTGATTACTGTGCAGAGATTGCAAATGTAACAAATACATTAGTCGTGCTCACTTCATTTGTATGAAATTAGTCTGTTTGCTCAACACATCAAACAATAAATATTGTTGTATTCAAAACATAGAATTGAAATATGGATTTGAATTCGTGAAAAGATATAATACATATCTTCTAACTATTCTTAAAATATTTTTAAGACAGATTATATGCCACAACAACTTTTTAATAGAACCCCTCTTCTTACCGGTGAAAATATTGCTGTAAAAAGGGATGAAATACGTGCTTATTTTCATGCCACTCTTGATCGAACGGAACTACTTTTCGAGACTTTAGTTGGCGAAGAAGCTTATTATGAGAAACCAATACCATTACGCCATCCATTAATTTTCTACTTAGGGCACACGTCAACTTTCTTTATTAATAAACTGCTGATAGCAGGCCTGGTTAACAAGAGAATTAACCCTAAGATGGAATCTATGTTTGCAGTTGGGGTCGATGAGATGAGCTGGGACGATCTTGGTACGTCCCATTATGATTGGCCATCAATTGATGAAGTGCGCTCTTACCGCAAAACTATGCGAGGTATTGTTGATAAAATTATCACTGAATCAACATTGACTCTACCAATAAATTGGGACAATCCTTGGTGGATCGTCTTGATGGGTATTGAGCATGAGCTTATCCATTTAGAAACTTCTTCTGTTTTAGTTCGGCAGCATGCAATTAAACATGTGAGGCCACATCCTGCTTGGGAGCCTTGCCGTAAATCTGGTAAAGTCCCCATTAAATCAACTTATTATCGTACCATCAGGCAAGATACAGATTGGAAAGAACGAAGATGATTTGGTTTACGGGTGGGATAATGAATTTGGACACCACGAAGCAGAACTTCCAGCTTTTCAGGCTAGTCGGTATTTAGTAAGTAATCAGGAATTTTTAGATTTTATTCAGGCAGGAGGATACACCACAGAAAGCTATTGGGAAGAGGAGGGAAGTGCTTGGCAGAAACATACGAATGCCGAACATCCTACTTTCTGGATTAAATCTAGCGCTGAGTGGCGACTACGTTTGATGACTGAAGAAGTGGCCATGCCCTGGGATTGGCCAGTGGAAGTAAATTGTCACGAGGCGAAAGCTTTCTGTAACTGGAAGACTACTGTAACTGGCCAACCAATTAGGCTGCCCACGGAAGATGAATGGTACCGTCTTTATAACATGGCTGGGTTATCTGAAATCTCACCTACTATGCCAGCTACAGGTAATATTCATCTTGATCACTTTGCTTCCAGTTGCCCTGTCACTGAATTTCAACATGGGGAATTTTTCGATGTAGTAGGTAATGTCTGGCAATGGACGGAAACTCCGATATACCCATTTGAAGGTTTTAAGGTCCATCCACTTTATGATGACTTTACAACTCCAACCTTTGACGGTCGTCACAATCTTATTAAAGGTGGTTCCTGGATTTCCTGTGGAGATGAATCACTAAAGAGTGCCCGCTATGCCTTTCGTCGGCATTTTTTTCAACACGCTGGATTTCGATATGTGTCTGCTAACGCTCCTGTTATTCAGCAAGGGTCTCACTACGAGACTGACAAATTGCTCACGGAGTATGCAGAATTTCATTATGGTGACACGTATTTTGGCGTTCCGAATTTTCCGGTGGCATTAGCCGAAATGGCTATCAAAGCTATGGGTGAAAAACCTGCACACAAGGCGCTTGACCTTGGATGTGCATCAGGTCGCTCTACATTTGAACTAGCACACCACTTCGATCATGTTACTGGAATCGACTTTTCTACTCGCTTTATCGGACAAGGTGTCCGGCTTGCTGAAAAGGGTATCCTACGGTACACACTAGCGGATGAGGGCGATCTCGTTTCCTATAAAGAATGCACACTAACTAGTTTAGATCTCGATGCTGTTAAACATAAAGTAGAATTCTATCAAGGTGATGCCTGTAACCTAAAACCTCTGTATACAGGCTATGATTTAATTCTTGCCGCAAATCTAATTGATCGCCTTTATGAGCCAGCTAAGTTTTTAACAAATATACATAAACGGCTTAATAATGGTGGGTTGCTAATGATTGCTTCACCTTATACATGGTTAGAAGAACACACCAAAAAAGAAGCATGGATTGGGGGGATCAAGAAGGATGGAGAAAACTTTAGTACTTTGGATGGACTTAAAGGGATTCTTGGCGGTCATTTCAAACTGGTTCATGGTCCACAGGAAGTGCCGTTTATTATTCGTGAGACTCGTCGGAAATATCAACATACGCTATCAGAAGTAACTATTTGGGAGAAAACTGATTGAGTAACAACCACGGCCTTGAACCTAATTCTAACTACAGTTTTGATCTTGACATTAATCGTACTAAAACTGCGAGCCTTAAATATGATGGACGACAAAACATGTTTGGAAAAGCTGAAGTCATCCCATTATGGGTTGCTGATATGGATTTTGCCGTACCACCAGCTGTGACTCGAGCGCTCTCAAAACGTGCAGCTCACCCAGTGTATGGTTACACCTTATATCCAGAAAGCTTGTATGAATCATTAATAAATTGGCTGAGACAGCATCATGGGTGGAGGGGAGTACAGCGAGAGTGGATCGTGATGTGTCCTGGCGTAGTACCTTCTTTGCACGCAGCTGCTTTAGCATTCTCGGAACCAGGTGAATCAATAATCGTGCAGCCGCCGGTATATTTTCCTTTTTTTTCAGCTGTCACCGCTACGGGTAGAAATCTAGCGCAGAATCCGTTGTACTCTGATAGTGGTCGCTATGCTATAGACTTTGACCATCTGGAACAATGCGCAGCAGGAGCTCGTATGTTGATGCTCTGCTCTCCTCATAATCCAGTGGGTAGAGTATGGAGTAAATCAGAATTGGAACGCATCCTATATATAGCAAAAAAATATAATCTAGTCGTATTTTCAGACGAGATTCATGCTGACTTGATCTATGCTGAAAGTGAACATCACATACTTGCAACGTTAGCCGAGGATCCGACTAATATCATTACTGCTGTTGCGCCTAGTAAGACATTCAACATTCCCGGTCTAAATCTTTCTGCCCTCATCGTACCAGATAAGAACCGTCGTATTTCTATTACCCGAGCTTTTGAATTCCTTCATGTTAGCGCATCTAATCCCTTCAGTATTGTCGCCTTTGAAGCCGCTTATCGAGAAGGCGCATCTTGGTTAACCGATTTGTTAGCTTATTTACAGGGTACGAGAGATCTTGTAGAAAAGTATCTAGCGACCCATCTTCCAAAAATTCAAGTTACTAAACCAGAGGGAACTTACCTGCTGTGGCTTGATTGCCGCAAATTTGGAATGAGTGACGCACAACTTAAGCACTTCTTTGTGCACGAGGCCGGGGTAGGCATGAGCCCTGGCACTTTATTCGGAGAGGGAGGCAAAGGTTTTATGCGTATGAATATTGGCACCCAACGCCATATTATTACTACAGCTCTAGAAAATATCAGGAGGGCAAGTTTGTGAAACAGGAAAGTAGGAAACAGGAAAGTAGGAAAGAGATTGATGGAGTACCTTAATATGAGAAATAAAGTTAATTCACACAGTTCATTCTACTACTAGCCAGTAAACCAGTCCGGCTAAAAACCCACCAAATAAAACACATGTAATAAGTAATATCTTTGTCCGAACTCGAAGAAGTTCAATTGCTTCAACAATACGTACATTTTGCTGCGCAAGTGATCTAATTAATTCCACAGATGATGCTTGTTCATTACTCAGATGCTGTATCTTTAACTCAATTTTGCGAAGATTAGAGTCATAATTTCCAGAAATCTCACTCTTAGATATGTCGGACGGCGAATCTTGAGCATCTGTTGGATTAGAGGCGTTAGCTTTTACTCCAGCGTAAAGATTCCGCGCTGCTTTTACTATGTGTGGCGCAGACTCAATTACATCCTTCCATGGAATAATTTTTAACGCTGTGATCCATCCAAACGCCATGATTTTATTCTCATTTTGAGATATATTAAAAAACTTATACTATAAAACTAGGTTTTTATCTAGCCATAGTTAAGCGCATGCTTCAACAATGCATTAATTGAATGACAATTATTAAAGCACTACTTAATAGACAATCCATTTCCATACTTTCTTCGGATAAAGTACAAATATATTACGCTCAAAGCAAGTACTATAGATATGAAATACTTTAAATACTATCTATAACAGACTGAAATATAAATGTTATTTGTAAGACCGGGATGTTTATTGAACCGTATTTAACTAGATTTTAGCTAAAACCTCTGAAACTGTTTTACCCATTGAGGCAGGAGTTGGACTGATTGTGACACCAAGCTCCTCTAATAAAGCTACTTTTTCTGCCGCACTTTCTCCAGCTGATGAAATAATTGCTCCTGCATGTCCCATGCGCTTCCCTTCTGGCGCAGTTAAGCCCGCAATGTAAGCAATTAGCGGTTTATTTAAGTAATTTTTAGAAAAAATTCCAGCTTCTACTTCCTGTGGCCCGCCAATTTCTCCGATCATGAGTATCACTTTTGTTTCAGAATCCGATTCAAATTTTTCTAAAATATCGCGATATGAGCTCCCGGTAATTGGGTCGCCACCAATACCTACCGATGTTGAAATACCAAAACCTAAGTTTTTCATCTGATCAGCAGCCTCATAGCCCAAGGTTCCTGAACGACCAATAATTCCAACATTACCTTGCTTAAAAATATGACCAGGCATAATACCCAGCATAGAACGTCCGGGACTGATTGTCCCGGCACAGTTAGGGCCAGTTAGCAACATTCTTTCTTCTTTAGGAAAACGACGAAGATAACTTTTGACAGTCATCATATCCTGAGTAGGAATCCCGTCAGTAATAGCTACACAGTATTTTATTCCGGCATCAGCAGCCTCCATAATTGAGTCAGCAGCAAATGCGGGCGGAACAAATATGATGCTTGCTTCAGCTCCAACTTGGTGTACCGCTTCTTTTACTGTATTAAAAATAGGTAGATCTAAGTGTTGTTGACCCCCTTTTCCAGGAGTGACACCACCTACGACATTGGAACCATAGCTAATCATGTCTTTAGCATGAAATGTGCCAATTTTTCCTGTAAATCCTTGAACAATAATGCGTGTTTCTTCACTAATTAAAATTGACATAGTGCTTTCCTCTAGTATCCTCTCGCAACCACTTCGTTACGAGCCTGGACAACCTTTTCTGCTGCTTCTGCTAATGTCTCTGCCATGATGATAGGCAGGTTACTCTCAGCAATTATCCGGCGACCCAGGTCAACATTTGTACCAGATAACCGGACAACCAAAGGTATCCTCATATCGATATTTTTAATTGCTTGTACGACGCCTTCGGCAATCCAGTCGCAACGGTTAATGCCGGCAAAAATATTGACCAGCAGTGCTTTAACATTCTTATCAGCTAAAACTAAACGAAATGCCTTTTCTGTGCGTTCGGCAGATGCACCCCCACCAACGTCAAGGAAATTAGCAGGTTCGCCACCAACTAGCTTAATCATGTCCATGGTAGCCATAGCTAGGCCTGCACCATTAATCATGCAACCGATGTCTCCATTCAGGCCTACGTAGCTCAGACCATGCTCTGTAGCCGCTACTTCACGAGGATCTCCTTGAGTTTTATCACGTAGCTCGGCAATTTTATGGCGGCGACATAAGGCATTCTCATCAAAGCTCATTTTGGCATCTAATGCGACCAGTTCGTTCCCTTTAGTGACTACAAGTGGGTTAATTTCTAGCATATTTGCGTCGAGGTCACGTAAGGCACGGTAGCAACCTCTAATAGTTTTAACGCCACGAGTTAATAGGTGCGTATTGTCTAAGCCCAAAGAAAAGCCCATTGTGCGCGCTTGAAAATCTTGTAGACCGACAGCAGGTTCAATATAAATTTTATTTATTGCATCAGGATTTGTTTCTGCTAATTCTTCAATATCCATCCCTCCCTGAGAGGAACCTATCATAACAATACGCTCGGAGCTTCGATCAATCAGAAAACAGAGATACAGCTCTTTAGAAATGTTTGTTCTTGCCTCAACATAAACTCTAGAACAAATTTTTCCTGCTGGACCAGACTGATGAGTAACTAATCTTTTACCCAATAATTCTTCTGCTGCCATTTCGACTTCATCGTGAGTCTCACATATTTTGATGCCACCAGCTTTACCACGTGCGCCCGAATGAATCTGTGCCTTTACTACCCAATTATTACTGTTTATTTCTCTAGCCCGCTGTATCGCTTCTGCGGGGCTATAGGCTAAGCCACCATCTGCTATCTTGACGCCATACTCAGCTAAAATTTCTTTTGCTTGATATTCATGGATGTCCAATGTCTCACCCTTATTTTAAAAAATAGTAAAGAAAATAATTTATTAGTCAGTTTTTAAATTCTAGCGGCCATTTTTTACAGCGATTGCCTCTGCTACTTCTACTACGTTGTTAGCCATTCTTGCTGAAGCAGCATCAATTAATCGACCATCTAATGCGGCCGCGCCTTTCCCCTGCGCAGCTGCTTCTTCTAGTGCAGTTAAGATTCGTTTTGCTTTTTCGATTTCTGCAGCAGGAGGCGTAAAAATTTCATTTGCAAGCGCAACTTGTGATGGATGAATTGCCCATTTGCCTTCAATACCTAGTGCAGCTGCTCTTCTGGCAGCTAGCTTATAGCCATCTGGATCTTTTATATCACCAAAGGGGCCGTCAATTGGACGAAGCCCATAAGCACGACAGGCAACTGTCATTCTACTGATAGCTGAATGCCATTGGTCACCCGGATAATCTGGATTGAGCCCACCAATGTTGATTGTTCTAGCGCGATTACTAGCTGCATAGTCCGCCACCCCAAAGTGTAAGGCCTCAAGACGACCTGAAACACCACTGCGAGCAATGTCTTCGACATTAGACATACCTAAAGCTGTTTCAATCAAAGCTTCAATTCCAATCCTATTTTTTAAACCCTGTTGGATTTCTAACTGGTTTAGCATAGCTTCAACCATGTAAATATCAGAGTAGACGCCTACCTTTGGAACCAGAATAGTGTCTAGCTTGTGGCCGGCTTGTTCAATTAAGTCAACTACATCGCGGACCATAAATTGAGTGTCTAGACCATTGACTCGCACTGAAAGTGACACACCATGTCCTTTCCAGTCTAAATCGTTAATAGCTTCAATAATATTCTTACGAGCCTGTATTTTGTCATCTGGAGCAACTGCATCCTCAAGATCAAGGAAAACGAAGTCTGCACCACTCTTCATTGCCTTTTCGAACATGTTTGGACATGAACCTGGTACAGCTAATTCACAGCGCTGTACTCGTGAAATTAAAGCCTCATGTAATGTATGACTCATCTGGCCCGTCCTAAAAGATATGTTATTGAGTATGCGTACTAAATAGCTTTGTTGTTATATTATCCGGCCTGAAACATGTTAAAAATAATCATATTTCATCAAGACAACACGCCATTTTACTTTTGGAAAACATAATGTCAATTTTTGCTTAAAATTATGCATGACCGGATTTTAACAATACAGCTATTAATTAATAAGTTAGATACTATGATTCCTTGGGCAAGTAAAAATAGATTAAGTCGAGAAAGTAGTTGCAAAGTCGCTTTACCTTTATCTTATTTTTACCCCTTGCTAGTTAGTTACAAGGTTTCATATAGTAAAACAATCGGTACTGCATAAATACCCTATTGAGCCACATCAGCTTAATCTTTATTTTCCGTATTTAAATGCTTTTAAATCAATATGAAATTTGACCCCGATATATTCACCTTGCTATAATTTGCCATTACTGGCGCGGGGTGGAGCAGTCTGGCAGCTCGTCGGGCTCATAACCCGAAGGTCGTAGGTTCAAATCCTGCCCCCGCAACCAATTTATAAACGTCAATACAATAGAAATTGTCCTCCATGGGTAGTGGTTTCTCCCTATTTTGAGCTGGGCTCCAAGTGCCACCTAGTATTCTTAATGATTTAGTTATGGCGGGCCTCCCCGCATTGCATAGTGGTGAACCTGGTCAGATCCGGAAGGAAGCAGCCACAGCTATTCTCTGTAAGTGCCGGGGGTTAGGCTCGCCACCCAATTATTGTATAGTTTGTCAAAGTTAACCGTGTTGTTAGCTCTACTTTGAATTATTCGTATTGGCTCCGTTAATATGCTGCACTTACGAAAAATATAGTGGATTGCATTTCAGATTATCCAGATTACAATACTCCTCATTATCCTTTACCAACTATTAAGCAATTACTGTGTCTCAAACCCAAGTTCTTGCCCGTAAATGGCGTCCAAAAGATTTTTCTAGTCTAACTGGACAAGATCATGTAGTTAGGGCACTTATTAACGCGCTTGAAAAAAAACGCCTGCATCATGCCTATTTGTTTACTGGTACACGTGGCGTTGGCAAAACTACTATTGCACGCATTTTAGCCAAAGCCCTTAACTGTGAATCTGGTATTACAGCTAAGCCATGTGGTAAATGTTCTGCATGTATCGAAATTGATAGTGGGCATTTTGTTGATTTAGTTGAACTAGATGCTGCTTCTAATACCCAAGTAGATAATATGCGCGAACTACTGGAAAATGCACTCTACGCTCCAACCTGTGCTCGGTACAAGATATACATCATTGATGAAGTACATATGCTTTCCAAGTCAGCTTTCAACGCCATGCTTAAGACCCTGGAAGAGCCCCCTGACCATGTAAAATTTGTATTAGCCACCACTGATCCACAAAAAATTCCGATCACTGTTTTATCACGCTGTTTACAATTTAACCTAAAACAAATTCCACCTACCTTGATTGCCGCACATCTAGAATATGTGCTGAAACAGGAAAAAATTAGTTACGATGAAGCTTCATTGCAATTAATAGCACATGCGGCACAGGGCAGTATGCGTGACGCCCTAAGCATGCTGGATCAGGCAATTATATTTGGTGGAGGCAAGGTTGAAAAAACTGAGATTCACGCCATGTTGGGCACAATCGACCAAAGTTATCTCTATGATTTATTAGAAGCGCTTATTCAAAAAAACGGTACACAGATGCTAGCTGTAGCAGATTCAATAGAGATGCGAAGTTTGTCATTTGATACTGCTTTGCAAGAGTTAGCGGGATTATTCCATAGCCTTGCTTTAGCGCAGATAGTTCCACAGACTAATAGTAACAATATACCAGAGCATGAAAAAATTTATTCATTAGCCAAAAAGTTTATGCCTGAGGACCTTCAATTATTTTACCAGATCACTTTGCATGGTCGCGCTGATTTAGGGCTAGCGCCGGATGAATATTCTGGTTTTACTATGACATTGATGCGTATGCTGGCCTTTACTCCAGAATGCTTAATAGAAACTGCCACAGTTTCTCACATACCAGCTAGTATTATCCCTAAAGAAAAATTACCTTTATCTGATAAAGAGCCAAGGAAGCCAGATATTAATGCAGCACATACCTCTCCCCCAGTGCTGAATGTGGTAACAGAATTAAGTCCAGATTCTCGCACAAATCAACTAAATGGAGACTGGGCGTATTAGTGAATCAATTAAAATTAAATGGTATGGCAAAAATGCTGGCGCAGAACTGTGAAATGAAGAATTTTTCTACAGATAATATTGTATTGTGCTTACAAGCAGAACATAAACATTTATTAGAAAAGACATACCAAGATAAGATAAAAAACGCACTATGTGAACATTTTGGAACACCTGTGCGATTAACGATTTCTGTAGGGAGTGTTACTGGCATGACGCCAGCAGAACTCGATACTCGTGAGAGGCAGACGAAACAATTACAAGCTGTTGCAGCTATTGAGACCGATCCTTTTGTACGCGAATTAGTAGATAACTTTGACGCAAAATTAATTATTTCTTCAATTAAACCTATTTAATGGTGGAGGCTAAAAATGATGAAAGGTGGCTTGGGGCCATTAATGAAACAGGCCCAGCAAATGCAAGAGAATATGAAAAATATGCAGGAGCAGTTGGCCACAGTAGAAGTTAAAGGCCAGTCTGGTGCAGGCATGGTCACAGTTGTGATGACCTGCCGATACGATGTAAAGCGAGTAAATATTGACGATAGCCTGATGGGTGATGACAAGGATATGCTTGAGGATTTACTCGCTGCCGCAGTTAATGATGCAGTACGGCGTGTTGAAACAACTACACAAGAAAGAATGGCTGGGCTTACGGCAGGTATGGGTTTGCCTCCGGGAATGAAGTTGCCATTTTAAGTTGTTGAATTGTAAACAGTGAGTTAGCAAGATAAACCTCACCTTTACATATCCATTCTATGCCCACACTTCATTCAAAATGAAAACTCCTACAGTTCTTGAGGATTTGATTGAGTCGTTGCGCTGCTTGCCAGGTGTTGGGCCCAGGTCGGCACAACGAATAGCCTATCACTTATTACAGTACGATCACGTAGGTGCACATCAGCTTGCCAATGCACTAGATAAAGCATTAACGGGTATTAAACATTGCGAGATGTGTAATAGTTTTACTGAAGCATCGGTTTGCACGCTTTGCTGTTCTCCGAAACGCAACGCGGGTCTTTTGTGTGTAGTGGAAATGCCTGCCGATCTACTGATGATTGAGCAGACGCACTGCTACAAGGGGATGTATTTCGTGCTAATGGGTAAACTTTCACCTCTAGATGGCATAGGCCCCAAGGAAATTCACCTTGACCGGCTGCTAAAGCGAGTCCAAGACAACATAATAAAAGAAGTCGTACTTGCTACCAACTTTACTGTGGAGGGAGAAGTTACTGCGCATTATATTAGTGAGCTACTAAATAGCAGGGGAATCAAAGTCACGCGCATTGCACGAGGATTACCCGTTGGTGGGGAGCTCGAGCATGTTGATAGTGGTACCCTAGCACAAGCGGTTATGGAGCGTAGAGAGATTTAATTTTATTAGCCTACGAGCTAAGACCTTATCATATTATCTTCAGGCATCATTCGTTGTCACCTCTTTTATTTTTAAACTAAAATTGGAAAAAGTAGGGGGAGGCTTTGCTATTCTGGAAAATAGATGAGAACTAGTAGACTAAAAAGAGAAGCGCAGAGGGGAACACAAGAGTCCCAGAATGCCAAGACTAATCCTATATTTGAACCAGCAGTTACGCAAAAACTGCATAAATTACTAGCACAAACTGGGCTTGGTTCGCGACGTGAGATGGAAAAATTGATTGCTACCGGCCTGGTGACTATAAATGGAAAAATAGCAGAAATCGGTGATCGGGTTGGCGCTACAGATTTAGTACGAATAAAAAGACGTATAATTCATCTAAAATTCGGCGAGAGCTTACCTAGAATTATACTTTATCATAAACCAGAAGGTGAAATTGTTAGTCGCAATGATCCGCATAACCGACCCTCAGTATTCGATAAACTACCGAAACTTAAAACATCTAAATGGGTGTCAATTGGTAGACTTGATTTTAATACCTGCGGATTATTGGTTTTTACTACGGACGGAGTATTGGCTAATCGATTAATGCATCCGCGTTTTGAAGTGGAGCGTGAATATGCTGTTCGAGTTGTAGGAAGATTAGACCCAAATCAGATAACACTGTTAACTACAGGGATTAAACTAAGAGATGGACTGGCTAAATTTGATTTCCTATCTGATCATGGGGGGAGAGGCTCCAATCACTGGTATCGAGTAATATTGAAAGAAGGTAGAAACCGTGAAGTTCGACGTATGTTTGAGGCAATAGGGTTAACAGTGAGTCGTTTGATCCGAGTGCGTTTCGGTTCTATTAAATTACCACCACACCTGAAACGAGGAAAATCAATGGAACTAAACAAGAAAGATGTAGAAAATTTGTTAGAACTGTCCACGTAGCTTGTAAGGCTACTTGTATGCAAATATTTTAGAAACTATTAAGTGATTTTTCTTATCTTAAATTTAAAATAAATTGAGTATATAAATTTAATACAGCACTAAGAATGTGTAAAAATTGACTTTTATTATTCTTTTTTCAATGATATTGATATACAGGATTCCTTTTTAATTCAACAATAAGTTCTCCAGTGTTAGCTGATAAATATACGATAGTTGTTCTAAATCATTCACTTCCACATATTCATTAATTTTGTGGATACTTTCATTGATCGGACCAAACTCTACTACCTGTGGACAGATATCAGCAATAAAACGTCCATCAGAGGTGCCCCCGGTAGTAGATAACTGTGGTTCGATTCCTAATGTTTTCTTAACTGCATTATTTATTGCCTCTACCAGATTGCCCCTAGGAGTAAGATAAGGCTTGCCAGAAAGCGTCCACTGTAAATCATAATCTAGGCCATGTCGGTTGAGTATTTCATAAAATTTAGTTTGTAGTGACTTGACGGTACTTGCAGTAGAGAAACGAAAATTAAATAGCTTTTTGACTTCACCAGGAATTACATTGGTAGCACCAGTTCCTCCAAAGATATTAGAAATTTGCCAAGTAGTTGGCGGAAAGTATTCGTTACCACAATCCCACTCAGTTTGTGCAAGTTCAGCAACGGCAGGTGCAGCAAGATGTATAGGGTTTTTAGCTAAATGTGGATAAGCAATATGCCCTTGTATGCCCTTTACAGTAAGAACTCCAGATAATGAACCACGTCTACCATTTTTAATGGTGTCACCTAATTTGTTCGTACATGTGGGTTCCCCAACTATGCAATAGTCAATTGTTTCATTTCGTGCTTTAAGAACTTCCACTACCCTGACAGTGCCATCTACTGCAACGCCTTCTTCATCTGAAGTAATAAGAAGGGCAATTGAACCACTGTGATTTGGATGTGCATTTACAAATGCTTCAATCGCTGTAATAAATGCGGCTAAAGATGCTTTCATATCTGCCGCACCACGTCCATAAAGCTTTCCATCACGAATTGTTGGTGTAAATGGGTCGCTTTCCCATTTTTCTAATGGACCAGTTTGCACCACATCTGTATGGCCAGCAAAACATACAATTGGTGTTTTCGTTCCACGTCTTGCCCAAAAATTGTCTACTCCACTACAATGTATCTTCTCAATATCGAAGCCAAGTTTTTCTAGACGATCTATTAGAATTTTCTGACATCCATCATCGGCAGGAGTAAGTGAACAACATGTAATAAGTTTCTGTGTGAGAAACAACGTATCTTTATGCATAGGGGCTTCCTGGAACTGATGTCAAATGGTTATTGTTTAAATTCCACGCAATAGCTCATTGATTCCAGTTTTTGCGCGAGTCTTTGCATCCACTTGTTTGACAATGACTGCGCAGTAAAGACTGTATTTTCCATCTGATGAGGGCAACGCACCTGAAACCACTACTGAGCCTGGTGGAATCCGACCATAGCTTACTTCGCTAGTTTCACGGTTATATATCTTTGTACTTTGACCAATATATACACCCATAGAAATTACTGAGTTTTCCCCAACAAGTACACCTTCTACAATCTCAGAGCGTGCACCAATAAAGCAGTTATCCTCAATAATAGTGGGATTAGACTGTACTGGTTCTAGTACGCCTCCAATACCAACTCCGCCTGACAAATGCACATTCTTCCCAATTTGAGCACAGGAACCAACTGTAGCCCAGGTGTCAACCATTGTACCCTCAGCAACATAAGCGCCAATATTGACATATGATGGCATTAGTACAACGTTGCTAGCGATAAAAGACCCTTTCCGCACTGTTGCAGGTGGAACTATACGAAATCCACCGTCACGAAAATCTTTAGAACTGAAATCCGCAAATTTTGATGGTATTTTATCAAAGTAGTTGGAAAACCCCCCCTTAATAAAACTGTTATCTTCTATGCGAAAAGAAAGCAGCACAGCTTTCTTTATCCATTGATGTGTTACCCATTCACCATTGGTTTTTTCCGCTATACGTAATTCACCAGTATTGAGCATATCTAATACTTGGTTTATAGACTCTTTTAGTTTGGCCTCTACATTACGCGGCGTAATATTAGCACGGTATTCAAATGCCTTTTCAATAGTGGTTTCCAACTGTTCCATAGTTTTCCTTAATGATTTCTCTAAATAACAGAATTTACAAAATTCATGATTACAGTTTACCTACTTACTTTTTTAATGATTTGCTATACACCAAGCCTTTATTCTCTTAGTTGCTTCAACACACTCGAATAGAGGTACAACCAAAGCTATACGAACAAAATTCTTACCAGGGTTGATGCCATGGGCTTCACGTGCAAGATAACTGCCAGGTAATACGGTAACATTATAATCTTGATATAGCTGCTGAGCGAAATCGGTATCGTTAACCGGTGTCTTTACCCATAAGTAGAAAGTAGCTTCTGGTATTGGCGTTTGAATGTATCCCGCCAATAATGAGGCGACCGCAGTGAATTTTTCCCGATATAATTGACGGTTCTTGCTAACATGAGATTCTTCCTTCCACGCTGCTTCACTTGCTACCTGCACTGCTGGGTTCATCGCGCTGCCATGGTAAGTACGATAAAGTAAAAAATTTTTTAGTATGCTAGGATCTCCTGCAACAAAACCAGAACGCAATCCAGGCACATTGGAACGCTTCGACAAACTACCGAACACCACTAATCGAGAAAAACTTCTACGACCTAAGCGGTGAGCTGCCTCTAGAGCGCCAAGTGGAGGATTGTGCTCATCTGAATATATTTCAGAATAGCACTCGTCAGCAGCAATGATAAACCCATTATGATCCGAAAGAGAAAATAGTTTTTGCCACTCGTCCATCGACATTACTTTGCCAGATGGATTTCCAGGGGAGCAGACGTATACTAGTTGCGTATGTGACCAAACATCATCAGGCAATTGTGTATAGTCAGGTGTAAAATTATTTTCAGGCAAGGAGTTAAGAAAATATGGCGTGGCTCCGGCTAGAAGAGCCGCCCCTTCATAGATCTGATAAAAAGGATTAGGGCAAACAACTGCTGCTTTTGAGCAGGATAGATCAATAACAGTTTGGGCAAAAGAAAATAGAGCTTCTCGACTTCCATTTACGGGTAAAACTTCCGTGTCAAAATCTATTTTATCCAATTTATATCGACGCATTAACCATTCAGCGATGCTTGCACGTAATGATTTGTCTCCAAGAGTTGTGGGGTAATCTGCTAATTTGTTAAGGCTTTCTATCAATGCTTGGTGAATGAAGTCAGGCGTTGGATGTCTTGGTTCGCCTATATGTAGTCTTATGGGTGAAAAAGCCGGATTAGGCGTAATCCCAGAGTAAAGCTTGTTAAGCTTATGAAAGGGATATGGTTGTAGGCGATTGAGATTTGGATTCACTTTTATAGGGAAAGCTAGGCATCAAGTTACACTCCCCTCTTTCCAAGGTTGCTTCAATTAAATTGAGGTCAAATTATAATGAATAGATAAGATGTAAACCACAAAAAAATATCTTTATGCTGGTGATACTGCAAAAGAAGAATTATTTTACTATCTATGATCTAGCGCAATATCTTGTTCATTTACAAAGGTAGACTAATTTCAATTGCTATTTTCTATCTTATCATTTTGTTGTCGCAAACATCGAATATACCCCTTCCCAATAATTAGTCCCTAGCAATAATGTATTTGATAAATTGTTCAAACTTTCCCTTAGCTATATAACCATTTGAATAGGCTAAAATAGAGTTTTTTTTGACCTGCTCAGGCCAAAATACTTAAAGACTAAAGTTTAGATTATTTCACCCGGAAAGCTAAAGTTTTTACCGTTTTAGCCGAAATTTAAGAGTCGGGTTACAACCTTTTCGGCATGGCAAATTAGGGTTATATATGAGAGTGTTAATGGTTGAGGATTCAGAGGATGATGCATGTCTCCTCTGCGCAGAACTTACTAACGCCGGTAATGACCTAACATATAAGCGTGTTGACTGTGATTTAGAGATGCAAGCTGCCTTAGAGGACTCTGATTGGGATATCATTATCGCAGATCATTCCATGCCGTCCTTCAGCTCCATTGATGCGCTAGTTGTATTAAAAAAAAGCGGCAAAGATATCCCATTCATAATTTACTCCAACGTCATTAGCGAACAGATGGTTGTTTCTGCTATGAGCCATGGAGCGCACGATTATATATTTAAGGGAAATTTCTCCCGCTTGCTCCCGTCTATAGTGCGCGAGATGAAAAATGCGAACATGCGCCGTGCTAAGCAGGAGGCTGATAGCCATATTTATCAATTGGCCTACTTTGATGAGCTAACTGGGCTTCCTAAGCGCAATCTATTTTGTGAAAAATCATCGTTAATGCTTCCGGGATTACCGGATTCTAGAAATACCGACATATTTGCAGCAATGTATTCTATCTACATGAATCATCTGATGCGAATTAATAATACATATGGATATGCAGTTGGCGATACATTAATTCAACAGTTAGCATATCGACTAAGTGATTGTGTAGATGCTAACTGTATTTTGGCTCGAATCGGAGGCAGTAAGTTTGCATTTTTTAAGTGTAATATGCGTGACCATAATGAGGTTCAGAAATTTGCAGACCGCATTATGGCTTCCATTGCTTCTCCATTTATTATTGATAGGCTGGAGTTTTATGTCACTCTAGGTATTGGAATATCTGCTTATCCGGAGGGTGGTAATGATGCATCAACGCTATTAGGAAACGCCGAGAACGCTAGATCTCATGCCAAGAAATCATATGAAAATAACTGTAAATATTATATTAAAGAAATGGGTGAGGCTTCATCCAAGCGCTTAGTGTTGGAAACTTCGTTACGTAAGGCAGTAGAAAGAGGAGAAATGATACTGCAATATCAACCAGTTATTGATCTTAAAACAGGAGGCTTTACAGCGGCGGAAGCATTAATACGTTGGAATCATCCTGAATTTGGGTTGCTTTCTCCTAATAAATTCATTCCTCTTGCAGATGAAACTGGCCTCATTATTAAAATTGGAGAATGGGTACTGTATCAGGCGTGTAAACAAGCAAAAATGTGGCATGGTACATCATCTAATCCAATATCAGTTCTAGTTAATGTTTCAGCAGTACAGTTGGGTCAACCACAACTAAAAGAACATGTAGCTAATGTGCTAAGCAAAACAGGACTTCATCCAGCTTGTCTTGAATTAGAAATCACTGAAACAGTCTTAATGCAAGATGCAGAAACTAGCATCAATACATTACATGATCTTAAAGAGATGGGAATAAAAATCGCAGTTGATGATTTTGGTACTGGCTACTCATCCCTGGCTTACCTCAAACGACTTCCCATAGATATTTTGAAGATTGACAGAACCTTCATTCGTGATCTCTCGATTAACTCGGATAGCTCAGCGATCGTAACAGCAATTACTGCTCTTGCAAAAAGCCTTAACTTAACAATTGTTGCAGAAGGAGTAGAAACAAAGGAGCAGTTTGATTATTTATGCATTAAAAAATGTGATAGAGCGCAAGGCTTCCTTATCAGCAAGCCCCTGAATACGGATGCTATAGCGCGCTTCCTAAAGCCGTATCAAACAGAAATTTGATCTAATCAATATCCTATCTCATCTTGTTACTAAGTTCTTTTCTAGAGCTATTTTTACATTACCTTTATATTCTGCCTCGTTATTAATAGGATCTTCATGAAAATTCATGTAAGAAGAATTCCTACATAATAGTTAACAAAAATCCTACTACGGATTTAGAAAACCTCCCATTTACCTTGCACTATGTCTTAAACGAGAATGAGCTCACTGTCTCATTCAATTCGTTCGAGACTGCACGCAAACTAGAAAGGGGCACACAAAATGGATACCAACCAGATTCTAGGAGAAATCAAGGAAATTAACCTTGGATACATTCTACTGGCACAGAAGATGCTCCGGGAAGACAAGGCTGCAGCGATGTACCGTCTGGGGATTGGTCAGAATGTTGCCGAAATAATTGAAAACCTAACTTCCAGTCAAATCTTAAAAATGGCCGCGTCAAATACGTTGCTATGTCGATTCCGGTTTGATGATCGTTTGATCGCAGAAATGCTAACAAGCCATAGCCAAGATCATGCCGCATCCATGTCACATGCAGCCATTCTGATGGCTGGTCAGCCAGCTGAGGTAATGGTCTAGGTTTTTTTCTAAAGGTTGCTCCTTATGCGTAATAAAAGCATCTTATCTGAAGCAAAGGAAATCCAACTCGTGACAGAGCTAATTAGGCTTGGTGCCCGACTACAGGTACTAGAGACTAATTCCAATTTAAGCCGCGAAAGATTAATAAAATTATATAAAGAAATAAAAGGGGTTTCACCACCAAAAGGAATGCTTCCATTTTCTGAAGATTGGTTCATGAGTTGGCAAGCCAATATACATTCATCATTATTTATCAATATTTATAACTACCTCATTGCACATACTGAAGTTCAAGGTATTGATGCCATCATAAAGGGATATAAGCTTTACCTAGAGCATATTGAGTTAAATCAGCTTGAACCAACATTAAGCCTGACACGAGCATGGACCCTAATTCGCTTCATCCGTGGCGAAATACTGAGTACTGCTCCATGTAACAAATGTGGGGGAAATTTTGTAGTACACGCGCTTGATCTTCACACAAACCTTATTTGTAAGCTTTGTAACATCCCATCCCGTGCCGGAAAGACTAAGAAATCTACACATGCTAATGCAGCGCATATACCACAACTTAGTCCAGCCTAGGAATAGTCGTCAAAATGAAGTCGCGCCACTTTAGTAAATATTAGGAACAGTATCAAATACTTATCGTAGCAACTAGTTTTCTATAGCCATTTTGGCATAACAATTTTACGAAAAGACTACTACTATGAATACCGCCGTCGAAACAGTAAATAAAGAGCAATTTTTTGAAAATTGTATACCACTAGTTAAACGTATTGCTCATCATATGATGGCTAGGTTACCAGCCTCCGTACAAGTGGATGACATTATTCAGGCAGGAATGATTGGTTTGCTGGACGCGATCAAACGCTACGAAGGTTCACATGGTCGACAATTTGAAAGTTATGCAGCACAACGCATACGTGGCTCCATTCTAGATGAATTACGGGAAGCAGACTGGTTGCCCCGTGGAGTTCGTAAAAAGATGCGACAAATCGAGGCAGCGGTTAGGACGCTTGAACAACGTATGGGGCGCGTCCCTAGCGAGCAAGAATTAGCTACTGAATTAAATATACCTCTTGAAGAGTACCAGAGAACACTACAAGATGCGCGTGGTGGTCAGTTGATGTTTTATGAAGATTTCCAAAAGGCTGATGATGAGCCATTCTTTGACCGTCTCTGCTCTGATTCACAAAATGATCCCTTAGAACTCCTAATGGATGAGCGTTTGCGGACAATGTTGGTAGATGCGATTGCAGACTTACCATCACGAGAGAAAATGGTAATGGGTATGCACTATGAACAAGAAATGAATTTGCGGGAAATTGGTGAAGTATTGGGAGTAAGCGAATCACGAGTATGCCAATTACACACCCAAGCTGTGGCTCGGCTACGCAGTCGGCTCAGGAGTCTTTGATCTAAAAAGAATATAATGTTTATATATAGAACAAACTACGCATGCAATATTAGCCAAAACCTACGTTCTTTGGCAATTGTATTTCATAGTTAGATGAAATTATTCGCTCAGTTTAGTTTCCCGATTTTTTGATCGTATGAGTTCACGTACTGTCTCCAATAAACGATCAGCCACTGCCTCCGGATCTACCTTGAACCGATTTTCACTAATTGCCTGTTTGATTTCCTCCTGCTTCAGTCTGGAAATGTATTGTCGAATCATTTCTAGCATTTCTTGTGGTAAATTTATAAATTCACATCCTGCGTGTTTGCAGTTAAGACCGTTTTCTAGTGTTACTTTATAAGTGTTTTTTACTCGAATAGCAATATTAAGCACGCCAATTCCAGGCAAAGTGATGCGACAGTTTTTATAAGTTGTCCCACACTTCAAGTTAACCAAGGAATCTTGCTCAGTGAGTGTTATACCTCCACAGCTTATATCGTGTACCGTTATTCCTGTTATTCCTGTTATGTCTGAATTTTGTTCATTTGGGAGCGGAATGATACATTTTAATAGTTTCGGCGTTGACTTAGTTATATGGTAATACTGTCTTTTTCTAATACGTAACAGGGACTCAGGTAGATCAATACTAAAAGCATTGCGCTTCTGAAATTTTATTTTCTTGATAGCTGTGCATGTAAACTGTATCTTCGATTGATCCTGAGACGTAACAAGTGTCACTTTATTTGCATGTAATGCGATCCGGCCGAATTTCTCAATTTCGCCGAAATCTACCACCATTTGTCTAAGTTCAGTATCTATCGCTAAAATTGAAGTTAAGATGAAATCATTGTTATGATCGAAATGAAGAGCAGTTAACATGTTTCTTTTCATAACTATCTGTAAGATATTTAGAATTTCAGACTTCGAAGTAATACGAAATTTATTGTTTTCTGTCTCTGGAGATAGTTCTATCACCCCATCGATCTGGTTCTTCTTGGTCATTCTTACTGCTCTCCAGTAGATTTGCTGTGTCAAAACTGCCGGAGCTAAATAGAAGGCGTTTCATTTCTAAGCTCCAAGTTATAAAGCGAAGTGTAAAATTTATCTTCGCTCGACACGTAAGATCATGGTTGTACGCAACTTTATTTTCTTAAGTTGGTGGCAATATAAGGCTCTAAATTTACGAGGATGTGCACCATATATAATACTCAAGTATTAATATCTTCGGCAATCATTCAGCGACCTTTAGGATTTACTTTAGATAGTTAGTTCTACTGGAATGGGAGGAGGGAGACTAAGTAACCTGTTTTCATTAAACTTTAATGTATCATATTACAATATATCTGTAACTAATTGATTATCAATGTATGATAGCCATACAAAGATAAAGAATTGTGTTTTAGAACCCATGATTCTATGTGGCTGTTATTGTTGAGTCCCTCATCTAAGTTAATCGATGTTCGCGAATAGTATTTCTCAGAATAATTTGTAGTTGTACCATCCATGGCTGAGTGAAAGTTCTGATCTCAGCATCCACTGCCAGGATCTGTTGAATAATCTCTAGCTTTCGCTGACGTAGCTCGTCACTAAGCATATTACTTTCATCATTTATTATGATCTTTTTTATTAGATTACCACATTCTTGCTCGAGCACTATCAAATTTCTCCAATCAGCTCTCTGTACAACTTTTAGCATTTTACCTGTAGCTATTAAAATAGCTTCATAGGTAGTAATTATTTCGGAACCATTCATTTTTATGTACACAAATTATGTTCTTAGATAAACCGGATCCGGTATAAATCTGCACTATTTATAAGTTATTGTGATCAATAATCATATCGTTTCTAGCAAATTTGGTGGCCTACTTCTAAATAAGTTTTAGCAAAGCTTTATAGAATTATCTTTAGTTTTAGCCTGCAGTAACTATTTGGTTCTTTCCTGTATTTTTGACAGGATACAGTGCTCTTCTAGCACGACCAATTACTGAGTTTTGATGCTCATAACTGGCACGCTCAACCACGCCAGCACTAAACGTGATTGGTATTGACTGATCAGCATGTAACAAATGGTTTTCTGCAAGATTATCTTGTAATCTTTTTGTTACTAATTTTGCTAACTCCATGGTAATATTAGGTAGTAAAATAACAAATTCTTCTCTCCCAAAACGGGCGACGGTGTCACTGGGGCGTAGTGATTTTTTTATAATATTTACTAAATACATCAAAGCGTTATCACCTGCCTGATTCCCGTAAATATCGTTTAACAGCCTGAAGTCATCAAGCTCTAGTAAAACTAAGCATAGCGAAACATTATTTTGGTCAGCATGTGCGGATTCTCTGAGAAGAGATGCATCAAGTCCTCTTCGATTTAATGCTCCGGTCGGTTGATCTGTATCTACTAATTCCTTGAGTATTTCCAGTTCATTCTTTAATGCCACGATATCTTGTTCTGTACGTTGTACCTGCTCCTGGGCTTTATTTACTTCATTACTTGAATGATATAAATTTCTGGTCTCAAGTAATGCTACATCGAGAATATTAATTATTTCACTGAGATCATCGGTTGAGCATATTTGTTGTGCGCAATGTTCTATTCGATCGTAATAATCATTTATACAAACTGAATTTTCTTTTTTGTTAATATTTTCTTGTGTAGATTTTGTGGAATTAATTGACTTGATTAGCTGCAATGGTTTCTTTACTTTAGTGCTCCCCATTTCTTATTCCCTCCCAAAAGACACAGATAAGGTGAATTACCTTGAGTAAGGCAACTGTTATTTAGGTTAAAAGTAGGCTCAGATTTATTTGGTGACAACTAAATTAACAGACAAAATACAAAGCTATAAGCTTAATAAACAGGACAATTGCCACTTTTATCTAAAAGTGAGAGATTTTTGTTGTTGGAATAGAACTTGTAAAAGAATGGACATATAACCTTAGTAAATATAAGGCTAGCCAGTTTATCTAAGTAGGATAGATAGGGGAGAGGGGACTATAATTAATCTACTAGGTTATTCCTAATAGCGTAGCGAGTTAACTCAGAATTATTGGCAAGCTTAAGCTTTTCTAAAAGACGAGACCTATATACACTGATAGTTTTAGGGCTTAAACATAATTCGGTAGAAATATCAGAAGGGGTTTTACCAGCTGCAATCAAACACAAAGTCTGAAATTCACGATCAGACAGAATCTCGTGTAACGGCTGATCCCTATCCTGATCTAATGTGTTAGCAAGTTCTTGAGCTAGGGCAGCACTTATATATTTTTTCCCGGTAGCCACTTGACGTATAGCGGTAACAAGCTGAGAAGGGGCGCTTTGTTTATTAAGGTAGCCAGATGCGCCTGCCTTCAGTGCACGTACTGCAAATTCATGTTCTGTGTGCATACTTAACATCAGAACCGTCAGCTTAGGTTGCTCCTTCTTAATTTGTTTGAGTACTTCAATCCCACTTTTATCAGGCAAGGAAATATCGAGCAACATCACGTCAAAAGTAGTTTCTCGTACAATCTTAATGGCCTGCAACCCTGTTTCTGCCTCTCCTGTGACAGAAATGTTACTAGTCTCGCTAAGTATCTGCTTCAATCCTTGGCGCACAATCGCATGGTCATCAGCAATTATTACACGTATCATCTGTAATCCAGGTTTCCTAGTGCTGTAACGTTTTTGTTAGATTCTTATGATTCTCTGTAGGTGTAGGGCGTACTACTGTTAGGCTAATATTTGCGTCTATAGGGTGATTTGATAATATCTCCATGGCATTTACCGGAATTGAAATAGTTACTTTGGTTCCCTTGCCAGGCCTACCTGTAATATGGAGACTGCCTCTAAGTTGTTGACAGCGCTCACGCATACCTCGAATTCCGAAAGACTGTGGTTTTGTCATCTCTTGGTCTGTTATCCCACATCCATTGTCCGTAACCTCAAGGAATATCCATCCGTCTTTCTCTGTAAGTCTTATCTGAAGTCGTGAAGCGGTAGCATGCTTTGAAATATTTGTCAGAGTTTCCTGAAAAATACGAAAAATTGCTACTGATAGTTCTGAATCTAATGGAATTTCATCACTATCACACGAAACTCGGTATCGAACCCTGGCACGATCACAGAACTCTTTTGCTTGCCATTTGACAGCAGCAACGATTCCACAATCTAGTATACCTGGTCGCAAGTCCATTGATATTCTACGTGTGCTATCAATTACTTGGTCAACTAAAGATTCGATAGATTCAGCTTTTTTCTGGTAAAAAGTCGACTTATTGGGCACACCTTCAGCCCAAGGTAGCAATTCACATTTGATAGCAGTCAGAATCCCACCGATATCATCATGAATTTCTCTGGCAATCCTAGCGCGTTCCTGTTCCTTAATTTTTTGCAAATAGGAAGAAAGTTCAGCTAACTGCTCGCGAGAACTTGCAATCTCAATTTCAGCTAGTTTATTTCTGGTAATATTTATTACAATACCATCCCATAGAATATCTTTGCCAGAAATTTGTCGAGGAGTAGCACGCAGGCTTACCCACTTGACCTCGGTTTCTTTATCTACTCGGATTCGACCCTCCCAGTTCCAGGGTGAAATATTCTTAGCTGAGGCAGTCATTGAACGGGAATAGGATGGCCTGTCTTTAGGTATGATCATCTCATAAAATAGTATCGGAGCGTCCATAAGTGTGCTTGGATGTAAGCCAAGCAACATTAATGAACCATCACTTACGTATGGAAAACTTATTTTTTCATGTTGTTCTAGCATGAACTGAAATATTACGCCAGGAAGATTGGAGGCAATTACACGAAAACGAGCCTCACTTTTTTTCAATGCTGTCTGTGAAAGACTAAATTGTTTACGATTCTCAGCCTCTAATAGGCTGCGCTGTACGACCGGAACTAGCCGCGCAGTACTACCTTTCATTACAAAATCGTGTGCTCCAGCTTTCATTAAAGATGCTGCAGTTTCTTCGCCGATACAGCCTGATACGATAATCAACGGGATATCTAGATCATGTGTTTTAAGTAGTGTTAATGCTTCTCCAGCGTCAAAGTCTGGCAAGTTATAATCAGATAGAATTACGTCCCAATTCTCGTTAATCAGCGCATTTCGTAAACTTTCAATAGTCTCAACACGTAGACAATGAACCGTAAATCCACTTTCCTTAAGAGGATGCAGAATCAGTTCTGCATCATCTGCCGAATCTTCAATCATTAATACGCGTAAATCCTGCTTTTCCATATTTTCATACCCCATATGCGGAGTGTTTATTCAAAGTGATCAGTGTAATTTAAGCTATTCCTTTTCTCTAATAAATCAGCATAATCGATCATTTTACATATGTCATGATGATTGATATTAGCGAAAGAAACAATAGAACTTAAACACCGAACTCCTTTGAGTTTATACGAATATAAGCGATGACTTTAGCATTTTACCAATAACTGAGCTGGCTTGCTAAATGAGTGACGGGCTATTTCTATCAAGTAACACGTATTCATTCAATTTGTCAGGTTGGCAATTATCATAAATGGTATACAAGAGCAATTATGTGTAGGGGTTTTCTTAATTCTCTCTTCTAACACCTCTACGAATTGGGGATTCATTTAACCCCAGCCAATACGATCCAAACTGTTGTGCAAACTCAATGAATTTACTGAAATCAACTGGTTTGCGTATGTAACTATTAGTACCAAGCTGATAGCTTTCAACTAAGTCTTTCTGCTCTGAGGAGGTAGTAAGGACCACCACTGGGAGCAATTTGGTCCTAGGATCCTCACGTACTCGTTTTAGGACTTCAAAACCATCAACTTTAGGAAGCTTGAGATCAAGAAGCATAACTTCTGGCATGATGCGGGCATCCCGATCAGCATACATGCCAGTTGCAAATAAGTAATCCAAAGCCTCTTCACCATCACTGCAAGTAATGATTTTACTTGTAATGTTTGCTTCCTTGAAAGCCAGTAGCGCAAGCTCCTGATCATCAGGATTGTCTTCCACTAGTAAAATTACTTTATCAATAGTTTTAGTGTTCAATCTGGCCTTTTCCTCTAGCTAGTTATCTTCACTTGAACCAGGGGGTGGAACTACGAAATAAAAAGTTGCACCTTCACCTAAGGTTGAATCTGCCCAGATACGTCCACCATGTAGGTTCATAATGCGCAACACTGTGGCAAGACCAATACCAGTACCCTCGAACTCAGTCACACTATGTAGTCGCTGGAATGCCCCAAATAGTTTATGTGAATACTTTATATTAAATCCGGCTCCGTTGTCATTGACAAATACCACCTGTTCGCCATTCTGTTCTTTAATACCAAAACAAATAATTGTTCTCTCTTTTCTCCCCGTAAACTTCCAAGCATTGCTTATAAGATTCTCTAGTACAATTCGAAAGAGACGGGGGTCTGCATCGATAAAAACTCCATCTTGTATATTGAATTCTACCTGGCGATTGGTTTCAGTTTCTTGAAGTTCTGTCAATATAGAATAAACCAATTGGCTTAAATCAACTGGTTTAGTTTTAATCTTACATGCACTGACTTTTGATAATTGTAGTAGATCATCAATTAATCCCCCCATACGTTCACTCGCATTACGAATTCGTTGCAGATAGTTATTACCTGGTTCATCCAGCTGATCAATATATTTCTTTAGGAGCAACTGACTGAATCCATCTATTGCTCTCAGAGGTGCGCGCAGGTCATGAGATACGGAGTAACTAAAAGCTTCCAGTTCCTTATTAGAGGCTTGAAGTTGCCGGGTACGTTCCGTTACACGTTGTTCCAATTCGGTGTTTAGATTAAGAATACGTTCCTCCGTACGCTTACGATCAGTAATGTCGTAAAAAACTGCAGCATAGTAGGCGATTTCTCCATATAAATTTTTGATCGTATCGAGCGAAAGCCCTTGGCAAAAAGAATCTCCATTTTTGCGTTGATCCCATACTTCTCCATACCAATGCCCAGTTTTTCTTAGAGAACTCCACATAGCCTGATACAAGTCATTATTATTTATATCCTCATTAAAGATTCGAGGAACTTTGCCGATTGCCTCATCCTCTGTAAAGCCTGTGATTGATGTAAATGCTGGATTAACCGAGATTACTTTCATAGACGCATTAATAATAACAATGGCTTCCTGGACGTTCTTTATTACTTCAGTAGCAAGATGCAAATTTTCTTCAGCAGCTAGACTTAGCGTAAGATCGGACAAAATTACAGTATAAAATTTCTTTCCACTTAGGGTCAGATTAGAAATACTTGCCTCAATTGGAAATTCTTCTCTATTGCGACGTAGCCCCATCAAACGTGCTGGAATAAGTTTATTAATTTTTGTGCCGATTACGTCCTTACTTTTATAGCCAAATATTTTTTCCGCGGCTGGGTTAAATAAAACAATATTCATTTCTTCATCCACCATGATAATAGCTTGCATGGCTGACTGAATGATGCAAGATAGTTGTACCTCGCTTCTTTTCTGTGCATCCTCTATTTGTTTATGTTGTATAAACTGGCCTATTTGAACTCCAACAGACAGTGCCGTCTCATGTAAAGCAGAGTCAGGCTTCTGGGTGTTTCTACAAAAGAATTCTAGGATACCGATAGTTTTATCAGCAGACAGTATTTGGAAAGCGAATGCGCTTTGTAGCTTAGCTTCTACTGCTTGCGATGCACGTTTGAAGATTGATTCGGTAGTAATGTCAGAAATCCATACTGGACGGTTGCTTAACCAAGTACGTTTAATGAAACCCTCATGATCAACAGGAAAAACACACTGGCTGCTATACGTCATGAATTTTTTGATCTGGGTGTTTGCTAGACTCCAAGTCTCGGTACAGTAATACTGTTGCTTCTCCTCATCAACTTTCCAATGAGCACCACAATCCCATCCCAACGTTTCACAGATAATCCGGATAATACGTGGCATAGCTTTAGTAATAGTTTTTGACTTGGCTAAAGTGTTAGCTACACTATGAAATATTTCTAGCCGCTTACGTTCTGAGAGATCCGTAATAGATGATATTGAATAAATAGGATCTCCTGAGGGTCCGTGAACAACAGCAGTGCTGACATGGACCCAAATTATCGAACCATTTTTCCGGATATAACGTTTTTCAAGTGGAAATGTATCGACTAAACCAGATATTGGTTGATCACTTTGATTTAAGTTTTCTCCATGATCGTCAGGATGCATGATTTCGCTAAGTGATTTTCCAATTAGATCATCTTCGATATAGCCTAAAATTTCACAAAGCTTACGGTTGACTTGTATATAGTGACTATTATTATCTAATACCCCTATACCATCTGCGGCATGATCAAAAATGGCACGGAAACGCTCATCACTCTTCTGCAAATCTGATTGTGACTGTTGTAACTTAGTAGGCATGATCTCTAGAGTTTAGCCAACAACAATAATAATTGTATCGTAAAATATAGTAGGAAATTTTAATAGTATGAGCGCCACTGTTGTAAACAGCAATCTTCAAGCTAACGTTCCAAATATGAGAATGAATATATTCTGCGAGATAATTAAAGAATCGATGGAGTAAATATACAGATGTACTTAATTATTACCGTTGATTTTTCTTTGTTGCTGTCAACTAGAGCTAGGGTACTTGTTGGTCTATCAGAATTTTGACATTCTGATCCCCAATCTTGACCACCTCGCTGAATCCTTGTAAGTCTCCACTCGCAGGTATAGCTTTTCCAGATTTTGTAACTCTTGCACTTATTACAACCTCAGGAAAACTAGATAGTTTCATATTAGGATTCATACCCATTCCATCTTTCAGTGAAAATTGTGCAGGCAAATTCTTAGCTTGTAGGCGAACAATTGCAAGTGGCATCCTTGGGCCATCCTTTGCACGAGCATAGATGTAAAGGGTGTCCTCTGGTGATGCTTTGCCAGCAAGTGCAGGACTAATCTTAACAACACCTGAAATTGTACTAGCTGATGACTCTGCCCCTACACCGTTAGTTACTTTTTGGCCGTTGGACGATGAGGTATTTTGATTATTCAAATTTGAGGACTGCGCCATACTGATTGTAGGATCCTTCCCGCTTGACGCTAAAGCTTTTGCTTTTTCAATACTCCCAGAAACAGATTGTGCCAGCCTAGAATCTGCTGGAATTATGGCCAATAATTCTTCCCAATAAACAGCAGCCTGCTTAAAATTACCTTGCTCGAATTTCGCCGTACCAGCCAAGGCCAAAGCCTTGGCATTTTTCGGTTCAATACGTAATGCTTTATTGATCAGTTCAATGGGTTTCCCCGCTAAGCTTCCATCTTGTGTCATTGCAAAAACATCAGCATAATTAACCAGCGCCTCCGGGCTATCTGGAGATCGTGCAAGCAATTTTGCATAAACTTCACTTGCTTCTTCAAAACGGCCCATAATAGAGTATGTGCGCCCTAACATGAGCCAACCCTCTAAATCATCCGGTTGCTTCTCAAGGCGTGCTACAAGATTATCCACCATTGAGGAAATTTCTTGATCTGGATGGGCAGCACCTTCTGGCATTGATGGTTGATCAGCAATTCTTGCTTGCCCAATAGCTGGTTGAGGCATCAACGCCTTGGTGTTTCCGAGCAACAAATAAAGAGATACCGCTAAGATTGGCATTGCCAAGATTATTACAGCTGAAGTTGCAATGCTGCGATTACTAGTTGTTCGTGTTCCAGAGTCGGAATTTTCTTCCGACATATCCTGCATCATACGTTGCTGCAATTCATACTTGCTTTGATTGTATTGTTCTTGATTTAGGATGTCATTTCGTAAGTCATTATCAAGCTCAGCTATCTGATCTTGGTAAATACTGACATTTGTTGCTCCGCGCTCCACACCAGATTTCCCACCCTTGCTTCGCAGCAACGTGGGAAGAATAAATAGCAAAGCTCCGACTATAAAAATACCTGCAACGAGCCAGAACGATGTCATGTATTCCCACCATCGCTATTCCTTTTTAATATTTCCTCGGCTTTTTCAATCTGTTCTTCTGATAGCGCCACTTCTTCAAGTTGTTTTCGGCGTTGTCTTAGATAAATAATCAAAGTACATGCTCCAATTAGAAGAAAAATAAATGGCCCAAACCAAAGCAGCATCGTATTAGTTCTTAAGGGTGGACGATAAAGTACAAAATCACCGTAACGAGCAACCAAGAAATCAGTAATTTCTTGATTACTTTTGTTTGCTATTAATTGCTCACGAATCTCACGACGGAGATCTTTTGCAAAATCAGACCGTGAACCAGCAAGAGACTCATTCTGGCATACTAAGCAACGTAATTCCTCAGATAATGCGATCATACGTCTCTCAATTTCTGGGTTCTCAGCCACGGGCACTGCCTCTTTTGCCCAACCTAAAGGTGACACAACTAGAATAGTAAGTAGCAATACAAATTGTCTTTTACTAAGTAGAATTCGTAACCAAGTAGTCACTAATTGGCGGTGATTTTTTATAAACTCAAGTGACAATATTAAATTCATCCTTGCAACCCCTTAACTAGTGGCAGAATCGTTTTTTCTAGAACATCCACCGTTACAGGACCAATTTGTTTGTATTGGATAACTCCGGTCTTGTCTATAACATATGTTTCTGGAACTCCGTAGACACCATATTCAATACCTACTCTGCCATCTGGGTCTACTATGCTTACAATATAAGGATCACCAAATCGATCTAACCATTGCAAAGCCAAATCACGTTTGTCCTTATAGTTAAGGCCATAGATGGGGACAATGCCAGATTTTGCTAACTGTACTAATAATGGGTGTTCTTCACGACAAGCAGCACACCACGAGGCCCATACATTAAGTAACCATACCTTACCCAAATTATCTTTTGAAGCGAGCGTTTTTTCTGATTCATACAGCTGTTGTAATTGGAAGGCGGGAGCTGGCTTTCCAATCAAAGGAGATGGAATTTTACGTGGATTAAGGTTGAGTCCAACGAGCAAAAATGCAACCAAAATAATAAAAGCAACTAGTGGCAACAAAAAACGTATCATGCTTTTCTAGTTTCTGTAACTAATGGAACATTTCCGACATCTTCTTTATTAATCTTACCCTCAGATTGTTTTTGCACTTTCAGACGATAACGTCGGTCGGATACTGCAAGAGCACCACCAAACGCCATCAGCAAACATCCAAACCAGATCCAATCAACATAAGGTTTATGATAGACCCGTACTATCCATGACCCATTTCCCAAGGGTTCCCCTAGTGCCACATACAAATCACGAAATATACCGGTATCAATTGCAGCCTCAGTCATAGCCATGCCCGAAGCGTTATAAGTTCGTTTTTCAGGATGCATAAGATTGATTCTCTCACCATTGCGAAATACTTCTACATCGCCACGAATACCTTGATAATTGGGACCAGGTACTGTATTTGTACCATTAAAACGAAAAGTATAGCCACCTACATCAACTGTATCACCGATATCCATACGTACATCTTTTTCTGTTTCATAACTGTTTACCATTGTCACGCCAATAATGAAGATAGCGATGCCAAAATGAGCAAAGTGCATTCCGTAATAACTACGAGATTGTTTCGAGAACTTTGCAAACAACCCTTTATGACCACTGCTCTTTATGCGATGCCATAAGCTTACAAAGATACTGGCAATAATCCAGAAGGCCAGTAACAATCCAAAACTTACCATTGGTTTCCACTCGCCAATGGTAAGTGGCAAGAATAGGGCTGTGACAAGACTTACTCCAAAAGCCCAACGCAAACGTACCACAAGTTCAGGTAGGCTTGCTTGCTTCCAGCGGGCCAGAGGAGCCAACCCCATAAGGAAAAATGCTGGCGTCATTAACGCTACAAACACTGACTCGAAGTAGGGGGGGCCTACCGATATTTTGCCAAGTTCCAACGCATCCATTACTAATGGGTACAAAGTTCCAAGTAAAACACTGCTAGCCGCTACCATTAGTAGCAAGTTATTTGCGAGTAGAAAGGATTCTCTTGAAACCAACTCAAAACTCCCACCGAGTCCGATTTTAGGAGCCCGCCAAGCAAATAACAGCAATGAGCTACCAATAATAACAACCAAAAAAATTAGGATAAATATGCCTCGCGCAGGATCGGTAGCAAAAGCGTGAACAGATGTTAGTACGCCTGAACGAACTAGGAAAGTTCCGAGTAGACTTAAGGAAAAAGCACAAATGGCAAGCAATATGGTCCAGCTCTTAAAACTGCCACGTTTTTCCGTCGCTGCCAGCGAGTGAACCAGCGCAGTACCCACTAACCATGGCATAAAGGATGCATTTTCAACCGGATCCCAGAACCACCAACCACCCCAGCCTAGCTCGTAGTAAGCCCACCAGCTACCAAGCATAATACCTATGGTAAGAAAAACCCAAGCAATTGTAGTCCACGGTCGCGACCATCGCGCCCAGGTTGCATCCATCTGTCCACTTATTAAAGCGGCAATAGCGAAAGCAAAGGCAACAGAGAAGCCCACATAGCCCATGTAGAGCATGGGTGGATGAATCACCATACCCGCATCTTGCAAGAGAGGATTAAGATCACTTCCTTCAAAAGCTGCAGGAAAAAGACGGTCAAACGGATTAGATGTAAACAGCATGAACAATAAGAAACCTACGCTGATTACTCCCATCACTCCTAATACCCTTGCCACCATGTCATCTGGCAGATGGCGACTGAATACACTGACAGCAACTGACCATGATGCCAGCATCAACATCCACAACAGCAATGAACCTTCATGTGAGCCCCAGGTTGCAGCAAATCGATATTGTATGGGCAGTCTAGAGTTAGAATTTGTAGCAACATTTAGAACCGAAAAATCATTATTTACAAACGAATAGGCAAGGCAACCAAAAGCAATTGCAATAAATACAAACTGTCCTTGTACTACGGGCCGCGCAAGTGCAACCCAGGAGGGGATACCACGAGTCGCACCAACTATGGGCAGAACCACTTGTGTAATCGCGAGTAGTAGAGCAAGAATTAAAGCAAAATTACCAAGTTCTGGAATCATAATGGCTTATGTTATATGGATACTAAAATTGAGATAATGTTATTAGAAAATGTTGGAAACACAAGTGTACGAAACCATAATATGGTTAATTTGTTATCACTGTTTTTTGTGATTTACTTGCCTGCTCCAATGCGTCAGCAGCTTCTGGTGGCATGTAGTTTTCGTCATGCTTAGCAAGCACCTCATCTGCCCGAAAAACTCCATCTGACGACAGTTTTCCTTGAGCGACGACCCCTTTACCTTCTTTGAATAAATCAGGAAGGATGCCTGTGTACACAACAGGGATATTTTTTGCAGTGTCGGTCACGACAAAGCTTACAGTTATTCCGTCACTCTGGCGCTTAACACTGCCTTCTTCTACCAGCCCCCCAATTCGAAAACTTCTTCCCCTAGGTGCTTCGTTTGCTGCTACTTGGGAGGGGCTAAAGAAGAAGACTAAGTTACTTTGAAAAACATCAAGTACTAGAGCTGTAGATAAGCCTAATGCAGCTACGCTCATAATAATAATTGTCAACTTCTTATGACGTGGTTTCATTATTCTGCTCTTGTTGAGTTGCTTTATGAATCAGACTAAGTTGCTTATGTAAAGTTCGCCTGTGATTAAATACCAATACAATTTCTCCAATCATGCAAAAAAGGGCTACTAAATAGGAGCCCCACACATAAAATCCATATCCACCCATGGCAAAGAAGTCTGACCAACTTGCCCAGCTCATTATGCCGTTCCTTGCAATTCGCTTACCCATGTAGTATGACGCTCACGCTCTAGGATGATAGTTCGCGTACGCATCAATACAACAACTATTGAATACATCCAGCATGCCAGTGCCATAATGAACATGCCAGTAAGCATGGTGGTAGCCATCTTTGGAGATTGAGTAAGACTAACAGTGGCTCCCTGATGTAGAGTATTCCACCATTTTACCGAAAAATAGATGATCGGTATGTTTACTACGCCCACTAGCGCAATCACTGCACCAGCTTTATCAGCTCGGCGAGGATCATCTATCGCCGCTTGTAGAGCCATAAAACCGATATAGAGAAATAGTAAAATTAATTCAGATGTGAGTCGGGCATCCCAAACCCACCATGTACCCCACATGGGCTTACCCCAAAGTGCTCCAGTCCACAAGGCAAGGAATGTGAACATTGCACCTGTAGGTGCTATGGCTGTTGCTATCATAGAAGAAAGCCGAGTATTGAAAGCAAGACCAATAGCAGCCCAGCTTGCCATTACCAAATAAAGAAACATAGACATCCACGCGGCAGGAACATGTATAAAAATAATTCGATAGGCTTCACTCTGCTGAAAATCCGTAGGAGCAACGAAAAAACCGGTGTAAAGCCCCATCACAAATAACGCAATTGTAGTGATGGAAAATATTGGAATCATTTTTCCAGCAAGAGAATAAAAACTCGCTGGAGAAGAATATTTGAACCAGTTAATGGCCATTTCGTATAAATATTTAAAGGTTTAAGTGTTACTCAAGTTTATTCGGTTTTAACCCTCTATTTTAACTCATAAATTAAAATTGAGAATTGCTTTCTTTACTCCATTGAAATTCGCAATGCTGCTGCCGCTGCCCATGGAGCAAATACTAGTGAGGCCAATAAAAATGCTCCGAGCAACGATAAATGGGTGCTGGCCCCCAAACCTACAGAGCTCGCCTCTACAGCACCTGCACCGAAAATTAGTACTGGAATGTATAAAGGCAGAACCAGTAGTGATACCAATACCCCGCCACCTCTTAGCCCTAAAGTAAGAGCTGCACCAATGGCACCGATTAAGCTTAAAACAGGAGTGCCTAGTAATAATGACGCAGTTAATACTAGTAACGCATCCATCGGTAAATTAAACTGGATGCCAAGTACTGGTGCTATTAGTACCAGTGGTACACCAGTTACTAGCCAGTGAGCCAGCACCTTGCCAAGAACTACTAGCGATAGCGGTTGGGGGGAGAGCAACATTTGCTCCAATGTGCCATCCAGATAGTCGCTAGAAAACATTCTTTCAAGCGATAACATCGAAGCCAGTAAAGCAGCAACCCACATTACACCCGGCGCCATAGCGCGAAGCATGTTAATTTCTGGCCCCACACCTAGAGGGAACAGACTCACCACAATAATGAAGAAAAACAATGTGGTTAATACATCGGCCCGCTGACGCATTGCCAAAAGAAGATCACGCTGGATTACCCAAAGAAACATATTAGGGAAGCTGCAATCGCTTCGTTACAACAGCAGTAATATTAATATCCTGATGGGTGGCCATCACAACCATACCGCCTTGTTCTAAATGCTGCTCTAACAAACTTTGAACAAGCTTTACGGCTGCACCATCAAGAGCCACTAATGGTTCATCGAGTATCCATAATACCGTGCTGCACACCAATAAACGCGCTAATGTTACTCGTCGTCGTTGTCCTTGTGATAGAACCTTAACTGGTAACACTTCGCACCCACCTAAACCCATGTGTCGCAAGGCCCCATGCGCCTTACTCTCCTCAATCTCATTACCTGCCAACGCGCTTGAAATACGTAGATTTTCGATTGCGGTTAAATTATCTTTTGCTCCGTTCAAGTGCCCAAGATAAGTAATGACGTTATGATATTCTTCATCTAAAGAGCGGATGGTGTTTCCACACCAGCGAATTTCTCCATGAGCCGGAATTGCGAGTCCACACAGTATCCGTAGCAAACTAGTTTTACCGCTACCGTTAGGGCCGTTAACCTGCATTAGCTCACCAGCCTCAAGGGAGAAGTTAATATCCTTGAATAAACTACGCTCACCACGCACGCATTCCAAATCAGATACTTTTAACATCAGAAGATTTCTAAAAAATTAAAATTATAACGTATCAATAAACTCTGTGGCCTTATTGAACACGTGAATCCAAATTAATTAGCTACTTTTCATATATTAGTGTCCGAACGATTTTCTTAGTATTATCGATAGAATTAGACATAATTATGGAGTTGATCATGAATAGTTTTTTCGTTTGTGGCGACATTGGCGGCACTAAAATTTTATTATGGCTAGGACAGTCGATAAATGGCAAGAATCAGGTGCATCTTGAACACCAATATAGTAGTGGTAGCTTTGCCGATTTCTCTGAAGTTCTTAGTGACTTTCTAGATAAAGCTGAAATGACTACTAAGAGGTGCATCCCTATAGCTGCCTGCTTTGCGGTAGCAGGACCAGTTACCGCACAGCGTGCAAAGCTTACAAACCTCCCATGGCTAATTGATGCCAAGAAAATCTCAACGGAGTTCTCCATTCCCACCGTATTACTTATCAATGACTTTGAGGCAGCAGCATTTAGCATTGAAGCTCTGCTTGAAAATGATCTAGAAACACTACAGGTGGGAAAACCCAAAGCTCAGTCAATGCGTGTAATATTAGGCGCAGGTACCGGTATGGGTGTGGCGTGGCTTACATGGAGGAAAGGATGCTACGTACCGCTCCCCACTGAGGCGGGGCATATGGACTTTGCTCCCTCTAGTAATTTACAAATTGATTTTCTTAAGTATCAGAGAAAAAGATTCGGTCATATGTCGTTTGAACGTGCGCTCTCAGGAAATGGCCTAACAGATATGTTTAATTTCCTGCAGGTGGGTTTGAATGGGAACCACAAGCTTATACAAACAGATATAGATAACAACGATGCTGCTAGAGTGACTGATTTCGCGCTAAATCGGAAGCACCCTATAGCTATAAAAGCTCTTGATTTGTTTATTGAAATCTATGGTGCTTATGCTGGAAGTCTGGCTCTAGCAGGGCTGTGTAATGGTGGAGTATATGTGGCTGGCGGTATAGCACCAAAAATAATTGGTAAGCTTAAAGATGGTAATTTTATAAGGTTGTTTTGTGATAAAGGCCGTTACTCCAAAATGATGAGTGATATTCCCGTACATGTAGTGATGAACCCAAGAATAGGAATAATGGGTGCTAAGAAAGAAGTTGAACGGATGTTAAGTTACTAAGGGTTCATCTATGAATATGTTAGTAAATATAAAAATTTATACAACGATAACGTAAAATCGCTTTATTATTAATATGAACAAGCCATTCACAAAAAATCCAGGTAAATTAATAACATGGAAGTAAATAGCTCTAATTATCAATTGCCCGCTGGCAGTAAAAACTACATAACACCTGGTGGCCATGCTAGGTTGAAGGGAGAGTTTTTGTGGTTGATGAATAAAGAACGGCCTGAAGTAACCGCGATAGTGTCATGGGCTGCTGGAAATGGTGATCGATCAGAAAATGGAGACTATATCTACGGTAAAAAACGTTTGCGTGAAATAGACAAACGCATTCATTTCCTCACCAAGCGACTAGATATAGCAGAGATTGTTGACCCAACAGCGTCTAGAGAAGACAAAACACAAATTTTCTTTGGTGCCACTGTCACTTTTTCTAATCAGAGAGGTAAGAAAAAAACCGTATCCATTGTCGGCGTTGATGAAATTGATACTACCAAAGGCTACATAAGCTGGATCTCACCAATGGCACGAGCGATGACTAAAGCGCGGCAGGGTGACATAGTGACTCTGCATGCACCAGATGGGATCAAAACAATTGAAATTTTAGAAGTCAAGTACCAGGAAATCCTAATGAAATCATTTGAAATGACGGCACAATGATGGCAAACACTTAGCTGGAATAAAAAGGGCCTAACTGGTTATTGAATTTTGTAAATTGGAACAACTAATGAAATGTATCACCTCTCGCAAGAATCCTATTTTCAAGCGGCTTGTCAAGTTAGAAGAATCAACAAAAAAACGCAGAGTATGCGGACTGGCGATACTTGATGGGACGCATTTAATAAATTCCTATTATGCTAAATTAGGAGTACCAAAGTGCCTGATCTCAAACGAATCAGGATGCAAAAACAAAGAGATAAAACAATTATTGATATTGGAAGAAAGTGAAGCGGTAGATGTATTTGTACTAAGTGATGCCTTATTCCATGAAATTTCTCCTGTTAAGACACCTACCGGGATTATTGCATTAGTGGATATTCCCGACCCTAGAGACATTCCCGTTCGTAAAAGTGAGCGCTTTTGTGTTTTACTCGAGTCTATACAAGACCCTGGTAATCTTGGTTCTATTCTGCGTTCTGCCGCAGTTGCTGGTGTATGTGATGCATATTTGTCTGAGGGTTGTGCCGATGCCTGGTCTCCAAAAACACTTCGTGCAGCTATGGGGGCACATTTCATGTTACGCATTTATGAACAGTCTAATCTTGTGAAGGTTATACAGAAATTCAAAGGTAAAGTTATTGCAACTACGCTGAAAACAAATAAAAGCTTATATAAAACACACTTATCGGGGCCGATCGCATTCGCATTTGGTAATGAGGGAATAGGTTTGTCAGATGTGGTGCGTCAAGCTGCCAGTGAGCAAGTTGCTATCCCTATGGTGAATAAAACAGAATCATTAAACGTTGCAGCTGCAGCAGCTATTTGTTTGTTTGAAAAGGTAAGGCAAACTCAATAAGCAATCTTTCACTATTATAGATAATACTGACAAATATCAGAGTATGGCACTAATTAGAAAAATTTAATCATGAGCGTTACTGATCATGATTTTATGTGCGTGGCACTTGATCTTGCACAACAAGCGAGAAGGGAGGGAGAAGTGCCAGTGGGTGCTATTGTGGTGAAAGGTAACACTATTGTTGGGCGTGGTTATAACCGTCCAATCTCAACTTTGGATCCTACTGCCCATGCGGAGATAATGGCTCTACAAGATGCGGCGCGATACCTCTGTAACTACCGCTTGTTAGACTGTGCTCTTTATGTAACTTTAGAACCGTGTGTGATGTGCATAGGAGCTATTTTCCATGCTCGCATTACGCGTCTAGTTTATGGTGCGAAAGATCCTAAAACTGGAGCATGTGGCAGTGTGATAAATTTGCCGCAGGAAACACTATTAAATCATCATACTTTAGTGATAGGGGGCGTATTGGAAGAAGAAACAAGTGTGCTGCTTAAAAAATTTTTTATAGAGCAACGCAAGATAATTAAAGATAAAGATTTATGAGAATCGAGATTAAAATAAATTCACAACATCTTGATGTTATTGATAATTATGAAAATAAAATCAAATCTTATCAAATTTCTACTGCAAAAAACGGGGCAGGGCAGGAAAGAGGTAGTTTTTGTACCCCACTGGGCAAACATGTTATTCGCGCAAAAATCGGATCTGGTCAGCCAATAAACACAGTTTTTATAAAACGTCGGCCGACTGGTGAAACTTACACACCAGATCTAGGTGCACGTTATCTAGGACGCGACTGGATTTTGACCCGCATTCTATGGCTCTCTGGTTGTGAACTCGGCTTCAATCGCTTAGGTTCAGTAGATACGATGCGTCGTTATATCTATATTCATGGTAGTCCAGACAATATCAACATGGATAAACCTGGATCTATCGGGTGTATTCGTATGTTCAACGCTGATTTGTTGGAACTATTTGATATAGTAGATGTTGGAACAGAGGTTGTTGTTACTTAAAATTAAAGCTGTTAGAAGAAATTTATGACGGGTAATTCTTCTTGCAATAGAAAAGTAACATACCTTATCGTTAGCATACACTACGGAGAAGGTTTCAGTTCCAGCGATAATTTCTGTGTAACAAAAAAGAAGAACAACGCTATACTTCAAATTTGTTCCCTTACGCCTTTTGAGTTATCATAACTGCCCATGACCAAGTATGTATTTGTAACTGGTGGCGTGGTGTCTTCCCTTGGTAAGGGTATTGCAGCTGCTTCCCTTGCAGCTATCCTTGAATCCCGTGGCATCAAAGTAACTATGCTGAAATTGGATCCCTATATAAACGTGGATCCTGGCACCATGAATCCCTTTCAACATGGAGAAGTTTTTGTCACTGAAGACGGTGCAGAAACTGATCTCGATTTGGGACATTATGAGCGCTTTATTAGCGTTAAAATGAGCAAACTAAATAACTTCACTACCGGTCAAATTTACGAAAGTGTGATAAGGAAAGAGCGGAGAGGTGACTACCTCGGCGGTACAGTGCAAGTAATTCCACATATTACTGATGAAATCAAGCTGCAAATAAAGTCTGGTGCAAAGGATTCACAAGTCGCTATTGTTGAGATTGGTGGCACGGCCGGTGACATTGAGTCCTTGCCATTCCTAGAAGCAATACGGCAGATGGCAATTCAACATCCCCGCGAAGATACCTGTTTCATTCACCTTACGTTATTGCCCTATATTGCCTCTGCGGGAGAATTGAAAACTAAGCCAACGCAGCACTCGGTGAAAGAAATGCGCGAAATTGGTATCCAACCTGACGTATTATTATGTCGTGCAGACCGCGAATTACCAACAAGCGAACGCCGAAAAATTGCATTATTCACCAACGTGCGGGAAGAAGCAGTAATTTCAGCAGTCGACGTGGACAGCATTTACAGAATTCCCGCATTGCTGCATGAACAAATGTTGGATGAAATCGTGTGTCATAAGCTAAATATTCTTGCTAAACCGGCAGATTTAAGTATGTGGAAAAAAATAGTAAATGTGCTGGAGCATCCCCAGCAAACGGTAAAAATTGCACTTGTAGGAAAATATGTAGACTTAACTGAATCCTATAAGTCTCTATCGGAAGCGTTGACCCATGCAGGAATTCATACCCACAGCAAAATTAATATTCATTACGTAGATTCAGAACAAATTGAAATACAGGGAACCGATTGTCTTACGGATGCTAATGCTGTTCTGGTCCCCGGTGGATTTGGTAAACGAGGTATAGAAGGTAAGATCATGGCTATTCGCTATGCACGCGAAAATCGTATTCCATACCTTGGCATCTGCCTTGGTATGCAACTAGCAGTTATTGAGTTTGCTCGCAATAAGGCCGCCATGAAAGATGCGCATAGTACCGAGTTCAACCCTGAAACACCTTATCCTGTTATTGGGCTAATAACTGAATGGCGCACCCGTGAAGGTAAGATAAAAACCCGTAATGCGCAATCGGATCTTGGCGGCAGCATGCGTTTAGGTGGACAAGAGTGTTTGCTAAAGGAAAACTCGCTAGCCCAAAAGATTTATGGTGCAGATAGAATTACTGAACGCCATCGTCATCGTTATGAAGTCAATAACGAATATATTTTACAGTTAGAAAAAGCAGGACTTCATGCAAGCGGCTTATCGACAGAAGACTCACTTTGTGAAATGATTGAGTTATCTGAAAACGAGCATCCGTGGTTTGTTGCATGCCAGTTTCATCCTGAGTTTACTTCCACACCTAGAGCAGGACATCCACTATTTAAGGCATTTATCGAAGCAGCTATTGACACGACGGGTAAGCGTGCTACATCGGAAGTAGCAAGCTCTGGCAAACTAAAAAACATTACTTTAGTGCCTAACATATGATGCAATTCTGCCATCTTGTAGTCTGTCACGATTATCCAATAACTTAGCAACAAGGAAAATTAGAATGAGTGCAATTGTTGATATCTTTGCTCGAGAAATTTTAGATTCACGCGGTAATCCAACTGTAGAGGCGGAAATATTACTTGAATCTGGTGTACAGGGACGAGCAGCAGTGCCTTCTGGCGCATCTGTCGGCACTAAAGAAGCTGTTGAATTACGTGATAATGATGCTCAGCGTTATTTTGGAAAAGGGTGTTCTTAAAGCAGTTGAGAACGTAAATAGCGAAATTTCTGAGGCCATCATGGGCCTAGACGTAACGGAACAACATTTTATAGATCAAACCTTGATTGATCTTGACGGTAGTGACAACAAATCAAAACTTGGTGCCAACGCAATTCTGGCGGTTTCTCTAGCTGTAGCAAAAGCGGCGGCGGAGGAATCTGATCTCCCTTTATATCGCTATTTAGGAGGCTCAGGTCCAATGTCTATGCCAGTGCCAATGATGAATGTCATTAATGGTGGGGTACATGCCAGCAATAACATTGATTTACAAGAATTCATGATTGTTCCGCTCGGCGCGCAAAGTTTTCGAGAGGCCCTACGCTATGGAGCAGAGATATTTCACACACTAAAAGAAATGCTGCATGAAAAAAATATGACAACTACCGTGGGTGATGAAGGTGGATATGCTCCTAATCTAGAAAATAATGAAGCAGCATTGCAACTGATTGTCCAAGCTATCGAGCAAGCTGGATACTTACCAGGAGCAGATGTTGCCATTGCACTAGACTTTGCTAGTTCGGAATTATTTAAAGAGGGAAAATATCAACTATCTTCTGATGGCCTAAGCTTGAGTTCAGAACAACTCACAGACTATATAGCTGCCTGGGTAAACAAATACCCCATTATCAGCGTAGAAGACGGCATGAGTGAACATGACTGGGATGGTTGGAAATTACTTACCAACAAACTTGGAAAATCGGTACAGTTAGTAGGTGATGACGTGTTTGTGACGAATGCAAATATTCTTAAAGAAGGTATCGAACAAAATATTGCTAATTCCATACTCATTAAAATTAATCAGATTGGCACTCTAACCGAAACTTTTTCTGCCATTGAAATCGCAAAACGTGCGGGTTATACCTCTGTAATTTCGCACCGTTCTGGAGAAACTGAAGATACCACTATTGCTGACATTGCTGTAGCTACCAATGCATTGCAAATCAAAACTGGCTCACTGTCCCGCTCTGATCGTCTAGCTAAGTACAACCAGTTGCTTCGTATCGAGGAAGATCTCGGCGACTCTGCAGACTATGCCGGACGGGGAGCCTACTACCAGTTAAAATAATGAAAGTATTAGGCCTCATACTATTTGCCTTGATTATCCTATTACAGTACCCGTTATGGTTAGGCAAAGGTAGTTGGCACAGAGTTTGGGAAGTTGATCAGCAAGTTATCGCGCAGCATGAAACCAATCAGAAACTCCAAATTCGTAATGCCGCACTGGATGCAGAGGTTCAGGATCTCAAGCAGGGTTCTGATGCCATTGAGGAACGCGCCCGTAGTGAATTAGGCATGATTAAGCAGAATGAATTTTTTTTTCAGGTAGAAACAAATGGAGGAAAAACAACTCCACCAAATCAGTCCAAGGGGGAAAATCCATCAGGCAGCAAATAAAACAAGATGTGACATTAGAATTGCAAGGACATGCAGCATAATGAGGCCAACTATGGCTGACCTCTTCTTAAGAAAATTAATCGTTCTTCGCGTTAAACTATCACAACTCATCAACTTCCATAGGAAGTTCCAGCTAAATGAAAGTACAGAATTTCATCGAAATTAGTAATTTCTGTAACAAAATAATAACAGCATGAAGCGGGGATTTGATGAGTGACTATAAGTTTGAGTTATCGCAGATTGTTTTTGTTATCCCAGTCAAGATGCAGGGTGTTATTGAAGATTGTAATAAACCACCTATTGGTGAAAATATATATGAAGTTGGGGTTATGTATCAAAGTAGAGTTTGGAAGACAACATTTTATGAGTCCGAGCTAACGGCCATTGAAGAAAAACCTTTTCGTACCTGAATGTCCGCTTTGTGCCAAAAGCGGACATTCAAGTTGGCAGAAAAAGATAGGTCAAAATTGACCTCCAACTACTTGTTTATAATTGACTTATATTAAATTAGGGGTACGATTGTTTTGTGAGAAGTTCGGGTTCTAGAAGAGACTCGAATTGTGAAACCAGTATTTCAGCGAAGGACCATTTACCGCCATGAAAGATACAACAAAACTACTAAAGCGCATTATTTCTCAAGATACCAAATACGTTGAATCAATGCGTCGTTCTCTAAAAGATGATGAACTCACGATTCGTCGGTTACAGAATAAATCGAGAAGTTTAGAGAAAGAAATTGAAGAGCGTAAGCAATTAATTAAAGAGCACCGGAATCATTTGATGAGTACATCAGAAGCAGTTCAGACAAAAGCGAAGCTAGTACCCTCGACAAAGCAACAGATGGATAAGCAATCATCGGCCACAAAGATTGAACTAGTAAAAGTGTAGAGAAACAAGCATGACTTAGTCATGGAGCCCTTGGTGGCAGAAGTATCTCTACAGTTAGACTCTGAATGTCTACTTTGTGTCAAAAGCGGACATTCGATTTCTTTCTGGAAAATTTTTTTCGCCAAAATAGAAAGAGCTTTTCTACAAATAGGGTCAAGGTAGGTTTACAGAGTGCCTTGAACATAGGGAGCGGGAGTCTTCCAATACTAGTGGCACCCCCACCTGTTTCTAATTTCGAATCTATAAGAACGGGGTTCTCTAGTTTTCACCTCAGTAGTACGCATGCATTAGTAATGTAGTGTATGGGTTCATTGCTGGGCTGAGGTAACTAGGACTGTATTAATGATATTCCCTAGATTGTGCGTCAAACCAGGTTGCAAGATAATCAACTTCCCTTGATAGTTCAGCCTTCTGATCTAGGGAAAGTCTCTCAGCTTTGACAGTGTAAAGCCCGCGACCTAATGGGTCATCTAGTCCTAATCCATCAATTAACTCCTCAAGTTTTCGCACAGATTCCCTAGCTGCGTCGTCAAAGTCATCCCGATTAATGTTATGTAAACCATGCGAACATTCGGCAAAGGCATCAACAATTGCTGTGGTGTCACCATTTGGATGTGGAAGCATAAGATTCCTTCGCGCAGCGGCAAACTTCTCGCTTACATATGCGTATTTCATATAGTCCCCCCATTGAATATTGCTTTATGCATAGCACATTACTCAAACCGACAAATCAATTCTGTGATAAAAATCACATTTTTGAAAGCTTCAAATGTGATTAGGATGGTAATAAATCACAATTCAATAGCTTTAAACGTAATACACTTGTTGGTATATTTGTTGGTATATTAAAAACGAGCAATCGTTGACACATTGAAAGCTAATAGTTTTTAGAGCGGATTAGGGTATGGGTAGTAGTTTGTGAAAAAATACGACTGCCATAAGAATAAACTATGTCACAGGTCAAATTATCGCAGTGTCTTTTTGGAAATTCTTTTGCCAAAATTGAAAGTCGATGTAAGGGTATGTAGTGCCTCTAACGCGGAGAGTGGGGCATGACCGATACTAGTGGCACCCGCCCATGTTTCTAATTTCGAATCTATAAGAACGAGTTTCTCTCGTTTTTGCCTACACAGTACGGATATATGTAAGGCTGGCGTTGCTATCCTAGCCCCTTTTATCCTGCTTATTACTATCCGTATCTATAGCGGTTATTAATGCTTTATTTACTCGTAAGGTAGCAATATAGTAGCAATGGCAGGGAGGAGGGGAGGAAGTTGTGAGCTAACTCATTGATTTGTTGGCTCCCCGAGTAGGGCTCGAACCTACGACAAACGGATTAACAGTCCGTCGCTCTACCAACTGAGCTATCGGGGATTTGGAGGTTGCATATACTAATAGGTTGAACCACCCTGGTCAACCGAGTACCTGACACATGCGACTTGTAATATGTTTGTGTCTGACTTTTTCATTCTACTACCTATCGTATTGCTTCAATTCTTTCGTTTCTTTTGATCATCATTTTTAGAAAATAACTCGCTTGCTGCAGAAACTCTAAGCGTTGCAAACAAAGTTATTAGGATTGTCAGAGAAGCTAGTGCCTAGGCGGTATCACAAGATCAGTCACGAAAAGATCTAAGAGGCTCAGGGTCGAAAAATTCTAAAAGTCGTAACTGTAAGTTTATCAAATCATAACATGTGAATTAGATTAAAAAAGTCTGTAATTAAGCCGATATGTTATCAGACAAGGATAAAAGCCTTGATAGGACCCCTTTGGCTCCTAATTATTGGATTTCATTACAAATTTTTGTTTTGTAATTAATCTTAATCGTGGAACTATGACTAAATATCAATGTTGAATCAGACAACAATTCTCATTAGAACTACCCAAGGCGAAGAAGAAATTCGTAGTGGTAAATATGACATCTTGCCCAACGAACGGATTGCACTCAATTTTATTGATGGCAAGGCTAGTGTGGCAAGTCTACTTAAAAAAGCTGCGCCTAGTCTGCGTGCATCACTACCAGGATTGTTGGAAAGTCTTACTATTGAAGGATTTGCCAGAGATATTTCAAAGCCTGAGACAAGCAAAGGGAAATTGAAAATTGCTATTCCTCTTGGTAAGTCGACTTCTAGCAAAAAACCGAAAGATCTAATCACTACCGGTTTTATCAATAAAAACAAAATAGCGACTGGCCTTTCTGATCCGCCAAGTGCACGCGCTAGAGAAAGGGGGGGCGATTTTGGGACGTGGACAGCAACAAGTACGCGCGCTAGAGAGAGAGGAGAAGATCTTGGGAGCGTGGAAAAATGCACTTGCCGGATTCGAAGCAGATACACCAATTAAAAAGAAAGCGCCTATTAACGCTAAAGTAGCCGAACAGACGCGCATTTGGGAAAAAGCTGTGGAAGAGGAAGAGGCGCGTCTCTGGGCAGAAGCAGCAGCCAAGGCAGAAGTCGAAGCTAAAACCAAGGCTAAGGCTAAAGCCGAAGCTAAGGCCAGGGCAGAAGCAGCAGCTAAGGCTAAGGCAGAAGCCGAAGCTAAGGCCAGGGCAGAAGCAGCAGCTAAGGCTGAAGCCGAAGCTAAGGCCAGAGGCAGAAGCAGCAGCTGGCTAAGGCAGAAGCTGAAGCTAAAGCCAAGGGCAGAAGCTAGCAGCTAAGGCGGAGGCTAAAGCCAAGGCTGAAGCCAGAGGCAGAAGCTAGAGCCAAGGCTAAGGCTGAAGCTAAAGCCAGGGCAGAAACAGCGGCTAAAGCCAAGGCAGAAGCTGAGGCTAAAGCCAAGGCAGAAGCTGAGGCTAAAGCCAGGGCAGAAGCGGATAAAGCCAAGGCTGAAGCTAAAGCCAGGGCAGAAGCTGAGGCTAAAGAAGAAGCGACGGCCGAAGCTAAGGCTAAGTCAGAAAATGTAGCAAGAGACAAACCTGAGGTTGCAGTAGCAACCAAGCAGGGATCAAAATCTCGTCACAAAAAAGGGAAAAAAGCACGTTTACGTGCTGAGTCACAAGCAAAAACTAGTGAGAACACGGAAAAGAGTCAGCATGCGATTGATGATGAAGCAAAAATAATAGCGGCTAGTGAAGCTTATGCAAAAGCGGTCGCAATGGCCGAAGAGGAAGCCAAAACCAAGGCAGGAGAAATCAATCAGAAAATCGAGAAAGAAACTACTGAAGAAACCGAAACTACTGAAGAAACCCAAACATCACCAATATTGCCTACGGTAGATTTTTCAACTTCAGAATCACTTGATTCCGAAGAAGCATTATCTAATCAAATTGAAGCTAAAGATATTGTAGGCAAAGAAACATCTGCAGAAATCACTTCCAAAGCTGAGGTTGAAATACAGGATGAGGAGGAAACAAGGAGTAAAACCGTTACTAAGAAGGAAACATGGTGGTTTCGCAAAAAGAAGACGGATGAAGTTCAAGAAAAATGGCGGGAAAAAGAAGATGTAGCAGTACCTGAAGTTCAAATCACCACCACACCGAGCACCCGACGTCAACAAAAACCGATAAATTTATCTTTAATTGTCCCCCTACTGTTAGTTATCATAATTAGCGGGGTTCTCCTATTGCCCTACGTGCTACCAACAACTCAGTACATCGCAACAATTGAAAAAATAGCTACAGATAGTGTTGGAGAACCGGTTAAGGTTGGCTCCCTGCGTGTGTCACTCTTGCCAATACCAAATTTAGATGCATCTAATATAACAATTGGTAACACTATAAAAATAAAATCAGCAATTCTGACCTTCTCAATGCTCTCATCATTTAGCAGTAATGATTTGAGCAAAATTGAACTAATCGGGGTAAATATTCTGCCTGGCGCATACGATAGGATAATAAAGTGGACAAGATCAAATAATGCACCACAACTATCTAATTTTAGGCAGATTTATCTAAAAAATACAAAGCTTGAATTCGAGAATATTTCCATTCCTTTGCTAAATGGCAATATCGATCTTATAAAAGGAAGTAAGTTTTCTAGAGCCTCATTCGCTACGAGTGACGATAAAATAAAGATTAATGTCACACCAAAAAGAAAAGGTTTCCTCCTAAATATTTCTACAAAGGAATGGAAGCCATTGCATTCGTCATCAATAACATTCTCAAGCTTTGATGCTAAGGCGATAGCTAGTAGCGATTCATTCTATATTAATGAAATGGATGGCAGAATTTATGAAGGGGTTTTCAAAGGAACAGCTTCTGCTAAATGGTCAGATGGCTGGATCATCAAGGGACAACTTGAAATGGAGCGCGTGAATTTGGGAAAAGCAACAAAATCTTTTAACTCAGATATTCCAGTGGGAGGTAATCTCACTAGTAACATAGAAATCGCTTCAAATGCTCCTGTTTACGAGCAATTATCCGATTCGTTACATATTAATGGAATATTCCAGCTTCAAAATGGTTTCATCAAGGTTGACCTTGGCAATTCAATCCGATCTATATCTAAGGGGGATATTGCAGGCGGGCAGACAAAATTCGATGATCTTTCAGGATCTATAGAAGGAACAGGCAACACCTATCAATTGAGACAACTAAAGTTATCTTCTGGAATACTTTCAGCTGAAGGCAATTTAGTCATTGGTCCAAGTAAAGAATTATCTGGCAAAGTTATATCAAATTTAAAAGGCACTCATACCATGACTAGCGGACCAGTATCTTTGGAGGGGACAATAAAAGCCCCGGTATTAATCCGGCACCACGTCCTATAAGGTACTTTGAACACTAATGAACACTAGTAAAGAAAGTAATTTCCTTTCCATATCTATAGCTCATGCCAGCGACTTTGCAATGCGTTCTAGTGCCTTTCTTTCAAATTTTCCATCGATGTCGCAAAGGACAATCGGATATAACCTTCGTTACCAAATGCTGATCCTGGTACGACTGCTACCCCAACTTGCTCAAGTAAGTATTCACTAAAAGAAATATCATTTTGGTATTTTAGATCCTTTCTAGAATGTAGCGTTTCAATTGCTTGTCGAGTATCAGCAAAAGTATAAAATGCACCTTCCGACAATAAACACCTTACACCAGGTATGGCATTAAGTGCCTCAGTAATAAAAAGATTACGCTCCTTGAACGCCGTCAGCATTGGCTCTATACAAAGTTGATCCCCATTAAGTGCTGTTTCTGCAGCGACTTGAGAAATAGAGGTAGGATTTGAAGTGCTTTGTGACTGAATATTTTCCATAGCGGTAATAATATGCTCTGGACCACCACAATAACCAATGCGCCATCCGGTCATAGCATAAGCTTTCGATACTCCGTTAAGCACCATAGTACGTGGATATAGGTCAGGACATGCATTGAGAATATTTACGAACTTACCTCCCGTCAGTAAAATGTGTTCATACATGTCATCAGTAGCAATCAATATTTGAGGATGTTTGCGTAATACTTCTCCTAGAGCTTTAAGTTCCTCCAATGCATAAACACTGCCAGATGGGTTGCTAGGACTATTTATGACAAACATTCTTGTTTTTGAAGTAATAGCTCTTTCAAGTTGTGTCGCTGTTATTTTAAAATTCTGTTCGATACCCGTCTCAATAGTTATTGGTTTACCTTCTGCAATTAATACGATATCTGGATAGGAAACCCAATAGGGAGAAGGGATGATAACTTCGTCACCGGGATTAAGAACGGCCAGCGCCAAGTTAAAAAAACTTTGTTTACCCCCGCATGAAACTAAAATTTGTTTTGCAGTATAGTCAAAATCATTATCTTTCTTAAACTTGTTGATAATGGCGCTCTTAAGACTAGAAGTGCCTCCTACTGCTGTATATTTAGTGAACCCTCTGTTAATCGCATGAATGGCCGCATCCTTAATATGTTGCGGGGTATCGAAATCAGGCTCGCCAGCCCCGAGACCAATAATATCTTTACCTTCAGATTTGAGTCTGGCTGCACGAGCAGTAACAGCTAGAGTAGGGGAGGGCTTGATAGTCTGAACACGTTTTGAAAGTTCCACGATAATATCCTTAAGCTGATACAGGTATTGGCTGCATGGTAAAATTAGCAACAAGTAATAACTCGGAGCCAAATTATACCTGTGATCGCTACCTTCCCCAATAGCCCCTACAAGCTTTACCAGACATTTGAACCTGCAGGTGACCAGCCTGAAGCCATAACTAAGTTGACTGAAGGAATAACGGATGGACTCACGTTTCAGACGCTACTGGGCGTAACCGGTTCTGGCAAAACCTTTACTATGGCTAACGTGATCGCACGCTTAGGACGCACTACACTTATAATCGCCCCTAACAAGACCCTGGCAGCACAACTCTATGCTGAAATGCGTGATTTTTTTCCTGAGAATGCTGTGGAGTACTTTGTTTCCTATTATGACTATTATCAACCAGAGGCTTATGTCCCATCGCGCGATCTCTTTATCGAGAAAGACTCTAGTATTAATGCGCATATCGAACAAATGCGTTTATCCGCGACAAAATCATTGCTTGAGAGAGATGACGCCATAATTGTTGCTTCCGTGTCGTGTATTTATGGTATTGGCGACCCGGTAGATTATCACGGTATGATTTTGCATTTGCGTGAGCATGAAAAAATCACCCAACGTGAAGCTATAAAGCGATTAACTGAAATGCAATATGAGCGAAATGATATCGAGTTCAGCCGTGGATCCTTTCGAGTACGCGGTGACATCATTGATATTTTTCCGGCGGAAAACTCAGAAACCGCAGTAAGAATCTCGCTGTTCGACGACGAGGTTGAAGGGATGTCGCTATTCGACCCACTCACCGGACGTATTTTACAAAAAGTTTCGCGTTATACGGTTTATCCGTCGAGTCATTATGTAACGCCTAGAAACACTACGCTACGGGCAATTAAGACTATAAAATCTGAACTAAGTAAGCGTATTGAATTTTTTCAACAATGCAACAAGCTTGTGGAAGCACAACGTATCGAGCAGCGCACCCGCTTTGATCTAGAAATGCTAAATGAATTAGGATTCTGTAAAGGTATCGAAAATTACTCGCGTCATTTGTCAGGAAGAAATCCCGGTGACCCACCACCCACATTGGTTGATTATTTACCTCCTAAGTCATTTCTAATAATTGATGAAAGCCATGTAACTGTTCCTCAGGTAGGCGGAATGTATAAGGGCGACCGGTCGCGTAAGGAAAACCTAGTAGACTATGGCTTTCGCTTACCTTCAGCGTTGGATAACCGTCCATTGCGATTTGATGAATTTGAACATATGATGCCACAAACAGTATTTGTATCAGCTACACCTGCAGAATATGAGCGTGCGCACAGTGGCCAGGTAGTAGAGCAGGTGGTTCGTCCTACCGGGTTGGTAGACCCGCAAATTAAAATATGTCCTGCAACTACTCAAGTCGATGACCTAATGTCAGAAGCTAATATTCGCGCTAAAAAGGGAGAGCGTGTATTAGTGACGACACTAACTAAACGTATGGCCGAAAATTTGACGGAATACTTCTCCGAACACGGTATCAGGGTTCGCTATCTTCACTCGGACATAGACACAGTTGAAAGAGTGGAAATTATTCGTGATCTGCGTCTCGGTAAATTCGACGTATTAATAGGAATTAATTTGTTACGTGAAGGTCTTGACATTCCAGAGGTATCATTAGTAGCAATACTTGACGCTGATAAAGAAGGCTTCCTGCGCTCAGAACGCTCACTGATCCAAACTATGGGCCGCGCAGCTCGCCATATAAATGGCACTGCCATACTTTATGCTGATAAGGTAACCAATTCTATGCGCCGTGCTATTGATGAAACTGAGCGTCGGAGAAAAAAGCAAATCTTGTTTAATAAGGAAAACAAAATTGTTCCTCGTGGCGTAAGTAAACGTATCAAGGACATGATTGATGGGGTTTATAATATCGAAATTGCCAAACAGCATCTCAAGACTGAAAAAATACAAGCACGTTATGCTTCTATGAGTGAGGTGCAACTTGCTAGGGAAATTAAATTACAAGAAAAACAGATGTTGAAAGCGGCAAAAAATATGGAATTTGAGGAAGCAGCTCAACACCGAGACGAATTGAAGAAACTTAAAGATCTGTTGTTTGTCGGATTTACTGATACAAGCTTAAAAGCGAGTAGCCATAGTGGAAAATAAGAACACAAAATTATTAACTTGGGGTTTGTCATGAAGCAACAGGAAGAACTTTTCTCGCATCAAGATACGTTGGCTAAATTGCATGATAGCCTGCCGCTATCTGACAAATTACGCTTTCTCCACCAGGTAATTCAACAGGATTTTCCTTTCGTAGACCGCCTTTCTATTGCGCTTCTTGACGAAAAAACCGACATACTCAAAACCTATACGCATAGCACTAAAGGTTTTGACCCACTAACTGCCTATGAGGTACCGCTAAGCGCGGCCCCATCCCTGAGGGAGATCATGCAACATCGCCGCCCAAGATTAGTTCAGGATCTAGCTATTTTTGCCCATGGAACCCACGAGCATACGAAACGCCTGGCAACCAAAGATTATAAAGCTAGCTACACCATGCCCCTCTATCAAAGTGGTACCTTCATTGGCTTTTTATTCTTCAATTCACTCCAGCCTCATCCTTTTGTGCCAAAGGTATTACGCCAGATTGATATTTACGGCCATTTAATTGCATTAATGGTTATCAACGAGCTCACTGCCATACGCACTCTACTGTCTGCGGTACGTGTGGCACGTAGCATGACGCACTACCGAGACATTGAAACCGGGTCGCATATTGACCGTACCGCACACTATGCCCGTCTCATTGCACGCGAAATAGCACAAAACCACAATATTAGCGACGAACAAATTGAACATATTTTTATGTTTTCACCATTGCATGATATTGGAAAGATTGGTATTCCAGATAGTATTTTACGTAAGCCAGGTAAGCTTAATGAAGAGGAGACCAAGGTTATGATGACTCACCCCGAAAAAGGTGGCGAGATCATTAACACCATACTAAAGGACTTTGGTTTAGGGACATTTGGTCATGTAGACATCATGCGTAATATTGCTGAGTATCATCACGAGGCCATCGATGGTAGCGGTTATCCTAAAGGTCTTAAAGGGGATGAGATTCCCATAGAGGCCCGCATTAGTTCTGTGGCAGATATTTTTGATGCATTAACCTCACATCGAGCTTACAAAACGCCCTGGAGCAATGAGGAAGCTTTCGCCATGTTAGAGCGACTAGCAGATACCAAGCTTGATCGTGATTGTGTCGAGGCCATGTTAAATAATATCGACAAAGTAGTTGAGATTCAGCAGCACTTTCGTGATGAAGAGTTAGTTTGAAACAACGTAACGAATAACTGCTAACCGTCACATTCATGAGCACACACTTATATTATTTAACATAATATACATTATGAGCAATTTCGGTATACATTCCCTAGGGCCAATTTAGCCCAAAAACGAGCAATTTTGCTCTTTCTGACCGTTTAAGATAGTTATCTGATAGATTATTAAGGTCAAAGGAGAAAATTATGTATGAATTAATGTTATTAATTATTGGGGCTTTAAGTGCATTTGGCCTGTATATCATAGCAATGATGATTAGTTTTAAACGACGTACGATCGATATAAAAATAAAAATCTTTAATTCATTAATTGGATCATGGGCAAAGATGCGTAACTTTATTATTGCTAATCACAAGGAAGAACCAATAGCACAGGAAGCAAGAAATCAATTTGATGAAATATACGGGAACTCACAACAGCTAATTGGTGAATCAATCCTGGTGTGTGAAAATGAATCACTTACTACAGATATTAATGACCTAAATGAGTCTATATATCGTAATAATTGGGATATTTTAGATTCAAATGAAATAAACATTATCATGGATCAGTTTAAGGTAGATGCCTTAGCATTAGTTGTGCGTATGAGAGAAGATATCAAAAAAAATAATCGACTTGAATGGCAAGATTTAATATTTAGCATATCAGGTCTTTGCCCTAAAAGATTTTGCCCTAAAAGAATAAAAAGTGAACTCCCTAATGAGACCCCTAATGAAACCCATAATGATGAAATCCCTAATAAAATCCCTAAAAACAGATGGCGCAACTTAAAATCAAAATTCTCTAGGAAAAAACCCAAAAAAGAAGAAATTTTTCCTGAACGAGATTGGCATTAGTATTAATTACCATCAGTAATAAAAACCAAAGAATATTCCTTAAAGTAATTTAGATACATAGGAAATTAATTAACCATCTATGGCGCATAGCTTTTCAATGCTTACTGTCTAATAGCATGAAACATTTTGATGCTGCTATTCTCCTACCTTTGAGTGAAATTATTGCTAATGGATTTATAGAACAAGACAATTTCAGATACTGTTTTACATTGTAGATCTAATAGATATATTATTATATTCATGTCATTTATAACTATATAATAGATTTATTTACTCAAAATATGCAGGATTTCGCTGCGGCCAAGCACTTATTCATACTTTATTAGCAATTTGAATCTATTTAGTTATGCTAGGTTATGGCGCCTTGGAAGGAGCAGTTTTGCTCTTTTTATGAAGATGCCAATTCGTCTAGCTCAAAAATCAGAACAGGAGATTTTTACTTTTTAGAGCTGTTTTAATACATACCAATATGGTTTTAACACATAGAATGTAATTCAAAATAACAAAAAGACAGTAATAAGCTGATAAAACTATACGATTTTTAACTTTATAAATCAATATGTGTTTACATTATACTAATGTAATTTATTATGTATAGATAATATTATTCCATTTAACATAATTAAAATCATAGAGAAACCACGAGAAATTTGTATTTTATTTAAATTTGAAATAATCAACAAACTAAATCGAAAATTAGATACCTAAATACTAAATTATCAATAAAATGATGTCATATCTAATGTAATTAATTAACTTACATGCCTATTATGCTTATTTAGTATATGTATTTTATTAATTTAGAAGTAATTTAGACATAGTATGAGATTTACCTGCCAGGAACATAAGTCTAAGCAGAAAAAACGTACTTTTTCCCCCTCTCTCCCTGATTCAGGATTTATATCCTGGAAAACCGAATAGATTTATCCCTCCTCTTTCTTGATCTTTATAAATTTACATTTACAAGAATCATTCCTACCAAATCCAAATTAAATTAAATTAAAGTCAGATTTAACCGATATATCAATCATATTTTCATAAGAAGGTCATATTTAACTGAAAATATTAAAATTGTAGTTTATTTTCAATATACAAATTGTAGAGTTAATTTTGTATTGCTTGAAGGAATACCTTATGGAACATAATGTTAGTAAATATATAGAAATGCCAATGCATCTTAAAGAATATATAGAAATGGGCGAAAGAGCTGCAGGAAGCCAAGTAAAGCTAGCTAGCTATTTGGAACAAAATGATTCAAATATGAGAAAAATGAAACAAGATAAAAGGGGCTTGCCTGACCCTATGTGCATTAAATTAGCACACCTAATTGGAGTTGATCCGCTGCACGTAATTGCAGCAAGTAATCTAGTTACAGAAAAAAGTACATCAAGGAGAAAACTACTGGAAAGCTGCCTTGTATCGGTAAACTAGACTGCTTTCGTGACGCTTTAACAGAATAACATCAATAAAAAAGTAACCTACTAATTTATACCCTAGTCTCTTCTAATATCTGGGCTAGTTAAATTATGCTGCAGCGCTTTTCTTTGCACCTTCAATTAGTTCGAAAAGGCGCTCATCAGGAACAACCATAAGACCATCAGCCAATGTAACCATATAGTTCGCGCATGAAATCATAGCGATAATTTCTGGAATGTCGCCTTGCTTTACGCCATTTTTCAACATATGGTCAATTCCTTCTCTGTAGTTTCCCTTTCCTTGCGCAAGACAAACCGAAAACTTTAGTATCTCTCTGGTCGAGGGTGGTTGAACCTGATCCAGATCTCGTATCACCTGATGGATTACTCCATATTCCAGACCATACTTCAATGCCATAGCCTGATGTGCAATTGAACAATATTGGCAATCACGTGTGTTAGCGACCGCAATAAAAATCATTTCTTTAAGAACACGAGATAATTTTCCGTTGCACAGAATACCCCTGACCATCTGCCATGATGATACAGCAAGTGATGGGCTGAGGGTCACAACAGTTCGAAATAGTTTTGGAACATAGTTTAGCCCAAGCATTTTCTTAATATCTGCATCCTCATTAGGAAAACGCTTGGCAAATTCTTGTTCAGAGCAAGCCTCAGTAAGTGCATCAGACATTTAGGCGTCCTTAAACAAATTAAAAAAATTATGGGTTGTTATTTCAGCCACTTCATTTACGCTTATACCACGCAACCCAGCTATCTCTTCGGCAACATGTAGCACAAATGCAGGCTGGTTGGTCTTGCCACGATAAGGTACGGGAGCCAAATATGGAGAATCGGTTTCGACCAACATTCTTTCTAACTGGATACTTTTAGCTGTTTCCTTAAGAGCCACAGCATTCTTAAATGTGACAATACCAGAAAAAGAAATATAGAAATTCATTTCCATCGCCTGCTGTGCTACTTCCCAGCTTTCGGTAAAACAATGCATCACCCCTCCAACTTGATCTGCGCCCTCTTCCGCCATGATACGTAGCGTATCAGAAGCAGCTTGACGAGTATGGATGATGAGTGGCTTACCACATTGACGAGCAGCGCGTATATGTTGGCGAAAGCGCTCTCGCTGCCACTCCAGATCCCCTTTAAGTCGGAAATAATCTAGTCCGGTCTCCCCTATAGCAATGATTTTAGGATGTTGCGCTAAAGATACCAACTCCATCGCCTGTGGTTCTGTTAGGTTTTCGTAGTCAGGATGAACACCAACTGAGGCGTAAAGATTAGGATAGGTCTCCGCAAGTGAGAGCACCCTTGGAAAGTCTTCCAAATTTACACTCACGCACAGAGCATGACTGACCTTATTTTCCTGCATATTCTCCAGAATCTTATCAAGATTACTTGCAAGATCAGGAAAATCAAGATGACAATGTGAATCAACAAGCATAGTTGAATGCGAAAGAGCATTGAGTAACACCATTTAGCTGAGTGTAAACTTTAATCAAGTTATTTACTCCGAGCTGGTACCATCAACATTGCATAGGAGATCAACATTTCTTCCAAAAATAACCTGTGGTTAAGGGGATGATGTGATAGTCGCTGCATATCAATTAGGCTACGTAAATAACGAGCGAGTTGACGAGGATCAATTTTTGCTACTAGTGCTTTTATGGTAGTCTGCATAGACAAATGATAACGAATCCTCCCTGTTAAGCGAAAACTTATCAAGTCATAGCACCATTTTTGTAGCCAATTTACTACAGTTGGCAGATCAGATTTTTGCATTTCCTCTGCCAGAAAAATAGGATTAAAGCTTTTTAGTGTGCTGATATGCTTGATAAAAGCCTCATATTGTACGAAATATTCTTCATTGTTGTACTCTAGTGCCGCCAAGGGTGCATAGCCAGCAACAGCTAGGCTGGCTTTGGGATTTTTAATTCCCTGCTGGTCAAGCCAGTCTATAGCCTGAGTGAAATCTGGCGTAGGCATAGTAATTTGCCTGCAACGACTACACAATGTTGGCAACAAATAGTGCGGGCGATGTGTCACCAAGATAAACAATGTTTGAGGAGGTGGTTCTTCTAAGTTCTTAAGTAAGGCATTCGCGGCCGCAGCGTTCATTGTCTCTGCAGGATGAATTAGAATAATCTTATAGCCCCCACGATGGCTTGACATATTAATTAAATCAGTGAGATCACGAATTTGTGCAACGCTAATTTGCTTACTAGGTTTCTTCTTAGGTTTTGTATTACTGGATTTGACTTCAGGATTGGCCTCTGCATCAGAGCGTACCCTCATTTTAATTTCATCAGATAATTCCGACAATGCTTCTGGCTCGACTAAGCAATAATCCGGGTGCCCTCCTTGTTCAAACCATCTACAACTCGGACAATTTTCACAGGCTTCACTTTTTGAAGACGGCTTTTCGCACAGTAAATATTTAGCTAGATATTGAGCAAACCCAAGTTTACCGATACCTTTTGCCCCCCTTCAGAAGTAAAGCGTGGCCTCTTGAAGCATGGTCTCGAGCCAATATTTGCCAAACTTCATTCTGCCATGGATATATATTTTTCATTAACAGATAGATGAAATAATATTCTTAATGGACTGTTTAACTCTTTCCAGTGGCTGACTTGAATCTATTATCTGGATCCGATGAGGAAATTTATGCGCTCTTTCAAGATAAGCTTTACGAACTCGGTCAAAAAATTCGCCTTCTTCTTTTTCAAATCGATCGATCGACTTAATTTCATCTGTCCTACTATGGAGTCGTTTCCTTCCCAATTCACTCGTTACATCAAAATAAAACGTAAGATCAGGTTGGAATGTCCCGTGTACCCAACGCTCTAACTCATCGAGTTTGTTTACAAATATCCCCCTCCCTCCCCCTTGATAGGCATAACTTGCATCAGTAAATCGATCTGAAATAACCCAATCACCGCGATCCAAGGCTGGCAGTATTAGCCTGTCTAAATGTTCTCTTCGTGCCGCAAACATAAGCAGTGCCTCAGTTTCTGGATGCATCGTTAGACTACTATCAAGTACGAGGGCACGCAACTTCTCACCCAGTGGCGTGCCACCAGGTTCATGAGTTACTACGACATTTTTACCCATGCTACGCAAAAAACTTTCTAGCCAAGAAAGATGTGTACTTTTGCCTGCACCGTCAATGCCTTCTAGAGTAATGAATTTACCTTGAATCATTCTTGAAATAACCGAATAATGCGTGACTATCTCTATGTTATAAAGTTTATCTTATACTTACATGCTGCAATAGCACTTTGCTGATAACAACACAGGTTAATAAAAATTATTAGGAATCTAAATTTTGTCACAAAACCCCTACTATCCACTTAAAATGATTTCAAACATACATATATACAGGAAAAATCATTATTTAGTTTTATTTGACTAGAAAACATTACATTTTCTTTACCATAAACCAGCTTAATTCAAAAATTGTCCTTTTGAATCCTGGTATGATTTGTTGTTATTTGATAGCGCACAAATGATACGAAATTAGTACAATGTTCCCTTAGAATATAAACATATACGGATATTTACTTATGGAAAACAGTAGGAAAAACTCATTGCTCCAATTAATTTGTTTTGTGATACTGGCATTTGGAATTAGTCTATCTAGCGCCAACCCAGGAGAAATTTCATCAGAAAGTGGCTTGCCTACACCTCTTTATCGTTCCATGGGCCAACCACTAACAGATATTCAGAGGATAGAATTACATCAACGTCGCTTTATAGATGCTGCCAATAGTGTAGCGAAATTATTCAGCCAATTCGACCAAAAAGTCCACGAAATTTCCCGGGCAGCCAAGGCAGTCTCTGAATCACCATACAATGAATGGGTTCAGCAGCAATTGCTATATAAAGCACGCCAAATGGAAAATGCACAAAATTCCTTTGATAGCAGATACTTACAATTACAGTCTAAAATGCAGTATGAATTTAGTAACTTTATTTCTGCAAGTAATGACTTTATGACCCAGCAGGACAAGATCAAAAACTAAGAAGCCAAGCATAGCCTAATTTAGAACAGTCTGATTCAAGTGTTCTAGATTGATAACCAATCGAAAACTTGACCTATATCAAGACGAAGCATGATCATTCTAGGCATTCTATGTAGGAATGAAGCTGATCTTGAGTTTGTAATTTAGCAACTTACAAAAATGGTAGCCTATATATTCTGGTTACTATATCTATTAAAGATAGAAAAGGCTTCAGTATAACCACACCCATGAATAATGTTTGTGGCAAGCCTTTCATGTAATGTCAATTGCCATTTTAGATACATTTATTGTTGATGCACACTGATACCTATGGCAGAATATAAAGGTTAAATTGAATTTATAAGGCAGCACAGTAACTGCAGTACAGAATCGTAATTCTAACTATAACAACCATCGTGAAAAAAGAGATGTTTAGGGAAAATAAGACCCTTTAGCGCCGCACGAACAGCTCTTACCCTTAGAACGATCTCTACCATCCTGAAACCAGGGGCCCACAGGAACCGTACTTATGAATTTTCGCAATCACCTGACTTATCCGCTTGTATCAATCATTATTCCAACAAGAACAGATGCTACGCCAAATACTTTTGGATGGTTGTTGAAATCCCTCTTAGGGATTGTGATTTTAGGTCTAGCGTTCCCAACTTTTGCAGATCCTTCTTCTTCTGCTACCTCCTCTACTCCCATAATTAAAGTAGCAGGAAACACTAATACAATATTAGATGATATAGGTTCTGCAGTAACTACGCTTGAAGCTCAACGAACAGATACTGTGCCTCTAGAGACTGTACCTAAAGCTAAATTTGATTGGACAAAAGAACCACACTACACGAAAGCGCCGCGCCCAGGGGGATTTGTGGTTCCACCAGGGACCAAAAGCTACCGAATATCCGGGACAGTGGTCTCTATGGGATTTTGCTACTGGAAAAGAACGTGAAACCAAGCCTGTTCAACCATATTCGCCGTTTGCCCTGCAAACCACTCCTGCGTTTGATATAAATTTTAATTATCTGGAAAACCCGGATCATGAAGAAGACCTTTTTGACCCCTGTCAAGCGGATTCATTTAGGAGACGATTTCCTGTTATCTTTTGGTGGTCAGTTCTGGTATCGATATATGCATGAAACGGATAGCCGCCTCAATGCCATCGGTAAAAACAATTCTTTTCATATGGCGCGCACAAGATTTCACGGTGACCTTTGGTACCAAGACAAGGTTCGGATCTTTGCTGAATTCTTGGATGCGCGTATGTGGGGTAATGAATTTCCACATCTTGGTATTGATAGAAACCATACTGACATGCTCAATATATTTATTGACATAAAAATAGCAGAAGCTCAAGGCGGTAAGGCTTACGTCCGTGTCGGTAGACAAGAGTTGACACTCGGTTCCCAACGGCTTGTTTCCTCACTGGATTGGGTCAACACACGGCGTACTTTCCAAGGTGTCAAAGTTTTCTGGAACACACCAAAATTTGATATTAATGCTTTTGCGGTTCGCCCGCAGACAACTGAAGTAGACGCATTCGATAACTGGAATAAAAAGCGTGATTTCTGGGGATTATGGGGAACCTATAAACCAAAGAAGGGAGATGCTTTTGACCTCTATTATATGGGCCTAAATAACCACAATAACATGGCGCGAGGTCAAGCTTTTCTACCGGGAGATGCTTTTATACATACCATAGGAAGCCGCTACATTGGTACTTATGAACGGTTTTTGTATGAATTAGAAGGAATGTACCAGTTTGGTACGCATGCCAATCAGGATATTTCTGCTGGTGCGGTGGCTGTGGGTGGGGGATATCGTATCCCGCTGCCATTTAATCCCCAATTTTGGCTACGCTACGACTACGCCTCTGGAGATGATAATTTGAACGTCGGCGGTACTCGTAATACGTTTAATCACCTCTTTCCCTTTGGAAATTATTACATGGGCTGGTTAGACCGAGTAGGGCGACAAAATATCCACGACTTGAACGCCCAATTTAGTTTTCATCCGCAACGCTGGCTTACTTTCCTTTCACAATACCATCGGTACTATCTAGCAAGTAAAACAGACTTTTTATACAACGCGGGGGGTGCAGCTACCCTTCGGGATCCAACCGGCTTATCAGGAAGCCATGTAGGCGATGAAATTGATTTTCGTTTCAATGTTCACATTGACCGGCATCAGGATGTTTTGGTTGGATATTCAAAAATGTGGGCTGGTGGCTTTATGAAGGCAACAAGACCCGGCATTAACCCAGATCTTTTCTACGTGCAATACAACACCCGTTTTTAAATGGCTATCTATTTAAAACCGAAGAAAACTAATCAATATGTTCTATATCACATTCCTAATTCTACTCTCTGGTAAAAGTTAGTATTAGTGCTCTTACCACTCGCGCATGCTATAAACCACCTAAGTATGAGTATTTTCTAGTGAGCTTCTGATTGAAGCTTGAAAACACACTAAGCATGTTCTGTCAAAGAAATCTGAGTTACAAACTTTGTGACTTTTTTAACAGAAACTATTTACCTGATTGTATAAGATAATGAGCAAATCATTTAAAAGAAGAATCTGCGAACGATAATATTATTTTCAAGAGGAAAGATTAAACATGCTTAAAACGTTCATATCTATTATCGTAGAAATAAGCAACAAAATTTGCAAGCCCAACACACCTGATGAGCATAACGTATCTATTAAGGAGGGAGGGAATATGATGGGGGATTAGGTGAGCCCTATAGTCAACGCAAGTGGGCAGAAAACTATTACGGGAAACAATTCAGTAATAAAGTACTTAAAGAAGACATTGATCACTTGTAAAAATTATATTATTACAACGCCTTAACCATATTCTCTACTACTTTCTTGGCATCACCAAAAACCATCATAGTCTTATCCATATAAAATAAATCGTTGTCTAGGCCTGCATACCCAGCAGCCATGCTACGTTTTACTACCATCACAGTGCGCGCCTTGTGGGCATCTAAGATTGGCATGCCATAAATAGGACTACCAGTAATATATGCTGCAGGATTCACCACGTCGTTTGCACCTAAAACCAATACCACATCAGTGCTAGAAAAATCACTGTTAATTTCGTCCAGTTCCAGTACTTGCTCATAGGGTATCTCTGCTTCTGCCAATAGTACGTTCATGTGACCTGGCATGCGCCCTGCAACCGGATGAACAGCAAATCGTACATTGATGCCTTTTTCACGCAACTTTTCTGCAAGCTCTTTGACGGAATGTTGTGCTCGCGCCACTGCCAGGCCATAGCCGGGAACAATGATCACGCTGTCTGCATTACCCATCAGGAATGCTGCATCATCTGAACTACCGCTGCGGTGGTTTTTTTGTGTTCCATCGCTAGCAGCTATTGTTCCACCTGCGCTGCCGAAGCCGCCAAGTATGACGGAAAGAAATGACCGGTTCATGGCCTTGCACATAATATAAGACAGAATCGCACCGGAGCTTCCAACTAGAGAGCCAGCAATAATAAGCATAGGGTTACCAAGCGAAAAACCAATGCCTGCTGCCGCCCACCCGGAATACGAGTTGAGCATCGAGATCACCACCGGCATATCCGCACCACCGATAGGAATAATGATGAGGAAGCCTAGTACAAAGGCGATTACAGTCATAGAGGCAAAGGCTGTCCAATTGGTGGTTTCGCTGAAGAAGAACCACAAACCAAAACCAACCATCACAAGAGCTAAAATTAGGTTGAACATGTGCTGCCCACTAAAGGTAATAGGTGCGCCACTCATGCGGCCGGACAGCTTTAAGAATGCGATCACCGAACCTGACCAGGTCATGGCGCCGATGAATGTTCCAAGAAACAGTTCAAGTTTACTGCCCATCGTCAACATTGCAGGCAAACCAAATGAAACCGGATTGTTGACTGCAGTTATAGCGATAAATACTGCTGCCAACCCCACCAGCGAGTGCATAAATGCAACTAATTCTGGCATCGCTGTCATTTGTACACGCTTCGCTACGACTGCGCCAATGATGCCACCCATTGCGATACAGACGAGTATCAGCGCCCAGTTCTTGGTGACTGTAAGCGTAGCGATGACGGCGATAGTCATCCCCACCATGCCGAACAGATTACCCCGACGGGCAGTTATCGGCGAGCTTAAACCCTTCAGTGCCAGAATGAAGAAAACCGATGCAATAAGGTATGCAAGAGCAACTAAATTTGCCGACATTTACGCGTTTCCTTTCTTATCTTTTTTTCTGAACATTTCCAGCATACGCTGAGTAACGAGGAATCCGCCAAATACGTTGATTGCAGCTAGCACCACTGCAACTGCTCCCAACCAAACACCCCAGTCTGATTCTGCCGAACCGGCAGCCAACATGGCTCCCACCAAAATAATGCCAGAAATTGCATTCGTTACTGACATCAATGGCGTATGCAAGGCCGGAGTCACATTCCATACTACGTGATAACCAACAAATATCGCTAACACGAATACCGTAATATTGATAATGGTTGGGTCAACTTCTCCAATCATGGCAGCTCCTCCTAAATATTTGAAAAATTTGGCTCAAAATTTGTTTGTTATCCACTTGAAACCACTTCCCCATCTATGCAAACTAAGGTTCCCGCAATAATCTCGTCTTCACGGTTAAGTTTGAATTCGCCACTATCCGCAACGAACATTAGGTTAAGAAAGTTCATTAAATTACGCGCATACAGAGCACTAGAATCAGCTGCTACTAATCCCGGCAGGTTGGCTATACCTATGAGATGTACACCATGTTTGACTACAGTCTTATTAATCTCCGATAGAGGACAGTTACCACCAGCCTCTACCGCCATGTCCACAATCACTGATCCTGGTTTCATGGCTCGCACAGTTTCCTCATTGATTAGAATTGGTGCTGGGCGGCCTGGAATTAGTGCCGTAGTTATAATGATATCTGCTGCTATGGCACGCTGGTGTACTAATTCTCCTTGACGACGTTTATAGTCTTCGGACATTTCCCGTGCATACCCACCAGCAGTTTCTGCTTGGGTCTTTTCCTCATCACTCAAAGGAACTTCAACGAATTTGGCACCAAGACTTTCTACTTGTTCTTTCGCTACAGGACGCACGTCAAATGCTTCGATTACTGCCCCCAAGCGTTTGGCTGTAGCGATAGCTTGCAAGCCTGCCACCCCTGCTCCTAACACCAATACGCGTGCAGCTTTTACGGTTCCTGCGGCAGTCATCAGCATAGGGAAAAATTTCTGATAAACGTTTGCCGCTACCAATACCGCCTTGTAACCAGCGATATTGGCCTGTGAGGAAAGCACATCCATACTTTGGGCACGAGAAATACGAGGAAGTTTCTCCATAGCAAATGCAGTTAAACCATGCTTAGCAAGAACATTAATGCCATCAGTTCGGTGCGGAGACAATAGACCAAGCAAAACTGCGTCCTTGCGCATCATCGTCAGTTCAGAAGATTCTGGGGCATGTACCTTAAGTACGATTTGGGACTGGCTATAAAGTTCTGCTGCATTATTTACAATAGTTGCACCAACTTCCTTGAAAGCCTCATCAGATATGCTCGCTCCAGCGCCTGCTCCGGACTGCAATAGAACAACATGACCCTTGGCAGTGAATTTCTTCACCGTCTCTGGCGTGGCCGCGACGCGGGTTTCTCCTGTATAAATCTCCGCGGGTATTCCTATATACATTGACGATCTCCCTTATGGGTATTTTTATAAATTTATAAAAATACCCTATATAAAGCCTGCAATAACTACCAATACTTTCTTATTCACAAAGAATATTGGATTATAGATAAACTTGGGTATGATACGTTGCCCAAAATGAGAAAGACAATCTAACCTTTATGTCCTCAGACTTTGATTTGGTCAGATTCCTTTAAGCACCGACTAATCCATTGGGTGGTAAGTTTTTCCTGGGCACTGTTCTGGCGCAAACGTGATGCTAGTCCACTAAAATCCACCCGATCAAGTGGTTGATCCTGATTGTAACAAGAAAACACGTATGTAATTTCTCCTGTGTCCGGATCCTTGTGAGGTTGTAGACACTGGGCACAAATTTCTTTCATCATGCACTGCATTGGTGAATTGATGGAACCAATAGCAAAGTGGTCTGCCTTTAAATAAGGCTGGAGCTGGTTACGTCGAGCAAGACCCACTGCCGCCATCATACCGTCAGAGCCGATAGCAATTATCCGATCAGCCTTCACTAATGGAACCGGCTGAGCACCTAATACACCGCTTCCATAAGCGACCATTGCTTGCACAATGTTACCAACATAACTTAGATCGCCCAATCGGGTGGGCTTGAAACCTGGAGACTCATCACAGCACCATACCACTACATCTGCAGCAGCTTCAATTTCTGCTACTTTGTAACGGTCAATTACTTTTTTATATCCAGCAAAATATAAGACCTTTGATCCCGCCGCTCGCGCCGCTGTGCCTATGGAAAATAATACTGCGTTACCTAAACCGCCCCCCACCAGCACCACAATTTCACCCGACGGAATCTCGGTGGGCGCACCCGTTGGTCCCATCAATACTACCGGGTCGCCAGGGTTGAGCATGGCACATAAATCTGCCGATCCGCCCATTTCTAGCGCAATTAACGATACTAGACCACGGGAGACATCAACCGATGCACCAGTCAAGGCAATCCCTTCCATTGCCAATTTTGTGTCACCAACATCAGTAGCAAGTGTTGCAAAATTCTGAAAGCGATAAAACTGACCTGGTTGAAAACGCTCTGCAGCCATAGGTGCATGTATCACTAGTTCGATAATAGTCGGGGTAAGTCTTTGCACTTTATGTACTGTAGGTCGTAACCGTCCGTTAATCTCCGAGAAGAATTCTGAGTTGAGCTTTGTCGATGCAGGAGATATTTGATCAAGTACCTTGCTTACCACTGGATAGCCTTGCTTAGCACTGGACATCGCCTTTACCACATTTCCGGAATATGATGGATGAAGGTCACCGAAAAAGCTAATGAAACGCCCATCCTCACGGCGACTTAAAAGTACCGTGGGAATTTCTGGTTTGGGATTTCCATATGTCGGATTAACTGGGTTTCCATCTTCATCACATGCGGCAAAATAACGTCCATTCAGTTTAAAATTTTTCTCATCTTCTCTGGCAAGTACCGTATTGGGCTGAATACCAGCTGCAACTAGAACAGCGCGGGCCGGCAACTCAGTTTTCCCAGTTTTTTTCCACGAACCTGTTTCGTCTAACATTTGTATTACGAATCGCACAGACCGAACATGTTCCCGTTGATCAATTTCTATCAGTTCAGGTGTAAGGCATTCAGCAAATGAGATGCCCTCTTCCAATGCCTTTTTGACTTCTTCATGATTGAGCGTATAGGAGGGGCTGTCTATTAATCTTTTTCGATAAGCTATAGTAACGCCTCCCCAGGATTGAAGTAACTCCAATACACGTGGTACGCGCCCTTCGCGCGCCGCCATCTCACGCTCCTCACGAATGGCGCGAGCATGGCTAAGAAATTCTTCTGCGATTTCACACTCTTCTTCGTCCCACGATCCACGAATAGCCTCTTCTCCTTGTGCGGCAGAAAGAACTTCATAACGACGAAGAAATTTCTCTACCTGCACTGGGTAATAGGCAAGTGATTCAGTTGCTGTATCGATAGCCGTCAGGCCACCGCCAATTACCACGATAGGCAGGCGTAACTGCAGATTGGCCACAGAATTAATTTGAGCCGCACCAGATAATTGCAAAGCCATCAGAAAATCAGATGCAGCGCGGACACCTCGAGCTAGGCCATTAGGCAAATCAAGCATAGTAGGACGCCCCGTGCCCGCAGCAAGTGCTACGTGATCAAATCCCATAGCAAACGCATCATCAGCTGTAATTGTGCCTCCAAAACGAACACCACCGAAAAGGGCGAATTCCTCTCTTCGTTCCAACAATAACCGAATTAGCTTAAGAAAATTTTTGTTCCAGCGAACGGTTATTCCATATTCAGCAACACCACCAAAACCAGCTGGCATACGCTCATTCAAATTTTCATCGAGTTCGCTCGCATCTCGGATAGCTCTGAAAGGCACACGCCCACCCTGTTGACTGATGCCCGAAATATCTGATGGCAAAGACTCGATCTTCAGTCCGTCTATGCCCATCACCGTGTGGCCATCGTTCATCAAGTGATGAGCTAAAGTGTATCCTGCTGGTCCCATCCCGACTACTAACACTTTACGACCTGACGGTGGCTTCGGTACAGGACGATTTAGATCGAGCGGATTCCAGCGAGTGAGAAGACTGTATATTTCAAAACCCCACGGCAACTCGAGTATATCCTTAAGAGTCCGTGTTTCAGCCTCTGGAATGTTTACTGGTTCCTGTTTCTGGTAAATGCATGACTTCATGCAGTCATTGCAAATACGATGGCCAGTCCCAGCGCACATAGGATTGTCCAACACAATCATAGCAAGGCTTCCAATAGCAATTCCTTGAGTCTTTAGCTTGTGAAACTCAGAAATGCGCTCTTCCAACGGACAACCAGCAAGTAAGACCCCAAATTGGCTTTTTTTAAAAGTTTTAGGTTCCTCTGGTGACCTTGGTTTTTCCTTAAGCCCTTTTGAGCAAGAATCCTTTCCTTGCTCATGACACCAAATGCAGTAGTTTGCCTCATCTAGGGCACCAACAAGATCGGTGCCTGGATCGGTAACTGCAAAACCTTCCCGTCGGCGCAGGTGATGAAGACGATGAATAGCATACCCTCTAGTATTATCGGTAACTGTTGGCACCAGATGTAAATAATCAAGTTTGGGAGGGAACTTGAATAACACGCCGTCTTGGTTACGCTTTCGTCCTGCTGGTGTTTTTAGTGCCCACGCTGCATAGAGCAACGCTACCTTAAGACGCTCCTCATTTTTTGTTTCTTCCTTCAACCACTCGGTTACTTTTGTTGCAAAAACAAGTTCAGAAAAGGGCTCTTTAAATTCGATCGTTAGCTTTTCTTCCAGAGCAATACCATCGGCGTACACACATCTTCCTCGCTCACCTTATTCCTCGCTCGACGCTGTACGAATTGCCGTTTGCAGGAATAAAGTGGAGCAAGTTCATGATGACGAAAAGCGAGGGCATGAACTTCAGTTTCAATGCAGAATAATTTAGAAATAAAATCGTCCATCCAAGAAGCAACCTCTATCAACAGACCAGATTCATCCTTATTATTAAGAGCACCGCAATGAGTACGAGCATAATCAAGACGAACGCGTAATCCAGGTTCTCCTTCATGCAGAAAACCAAGAAAAGCTTGATCTAGCTTTAGAAGACCATTGCGACGATACAAATCCGCAAAGGACATATTAAATCCAAGGACAGGAGAAGCTGCTGTTGTTCCTGATAAAGAATGCAGTGCTGGTTCTAAACTTTTCATGATAAGTTAATTGGTATTATGAATATGATAAAGATAAAAAAACGGCATGAGCACGCAATCGCTTTGGTACTCTATGATTTATAGCTTCCAACAGCTACATCAAGAAACGTTATATCAATAGTTAATTGGACAGATCATTCCTGCGGCAACGGTATTATTGCTAGCTTCATCAATAACAATAAAACTTCCCGTAGCGTGGTTACGCTGATAATCGTCACACACTAAAGGCTGCTGTACATTCAGCTTCACTCGCCCAATATCATTCATTTTCAGGGTATCTACTGTCTCGTGGTTTAGCGTATTGACGTCTACACGGTAATTTATTTTACGCACCAGTGTTTTAACGATTCGGGTGGAATGTTTGATAAGATACTTGCGTTCCGGATCGAGGGCTTGTTCCGATAACCAGCATAGCATTGCCTCAAATTCCTTCACAATCCGTGGCACATTACCAGTTTTTGCCAGCATATCACCACGAGAAATATCCAAATGATCTTCTATAGTTAATGTAACCGACTGTGGTGCAACTGCATGAGTAAGAAAACCATCATAAGTAACAATCTCCTTGATGCGCGAGGTTAACCCGGATGGAAGAACTGTGACCGCATCACCAACACTTATGTACCCCGATTCAATACGCCCCATATAGCCACGAAAGTCATGCAACTCCTCAGTTTGTGGACGACAAACCAATTGTACCGGGAAACGGAAATCCTCAAGGTTGATATCATGGTCAATGGGTATATTCTCTAGTAAATCCATCAGTGTCACACCTTTATACCAAGGAAGTTTATCTCCACGTTCAACCACCATATCTCCATTTAAAGCAGACATGGGTATATATACAATATTTTTTAGGCCAAGTTTGTCAGCAAAAACAGAAAAATCATGCTGAATCTTTTCAAGTACTTCATGAGAATAATCCACTAGATCCATTTTATTGATAGCTACAATCATATGAGGAATACCCATCAAACTAGCTAAATAAGCATGGCGTCGAGATTGTGTTAGCACTCCTTTACGAGCATCAATTAAGATGATGGCGAGATTAGCAGTAGAGGCTCCAGTTACCATATTACGAGTATATTGTTCGTGGCCTGGCGTATCTGCAATAATAAATTTTCGTTTGGGGGTAGCAAAATATCGATAAGCAACATCGATGGTAATCCCTTGCTCACGTTCCGCTTGTAGGCCATCAGTAAGTAATGATAAATCAACATCCTTCATCCCACGCTTGTGCGAAGTGTTCGTAATTGCACTCAACTGATCTTCAAAAATAGATTTTGAGTCGTGTAACAAACGTCCTATTAGGGTACTCTTGCCATCATCTACGCTGCCGGCAGTGATGAAACGTAATAGCTCAGTGTGCATAAACGAAATTTTTTCAATTCCTGCCATTTGTTGTCCTTCAAGAAACTTGGTTCGCTACAAAAACTTTCTCTATCCTTCGATTACTAATTGTCACCTCAGAAATATCCTTCTTTCTTGCGCAGCTCCATGGACGCATCCGAGGTTTGGTCGTCCATGCGCGTAGCTCCACGTTCGGTGATATGTGTAATCGCTGTTTCTGCAATAATTTCCTCAACACTAACTGCGTCAGATTCTACCGGGCAGGTACAACTCATATCTCCAACCGTACGAAAACGAACCATGAGATTTTCTGGTTGTTCGCTACCTTTAGGTTGAACCAGATAAGACACAGGTAGCAAACCATTATCACGACGAATCACATCCCGTTTATGAGCAAAATAAATATGTGGTACCTCCAATTGCTCTCGCGCAATATATTCCCACACATCAAGTTCGGTCCAATTGCTGATCGGGAACACACGAATGTTTTCTCCCGCATGTACTCTCGTATTGTAGATATCCCATAACTCTGGGCGCTGGTTCTTTGGATCCCACTGACCAAATTCATCACGGAAAGAAAATATACGCTCCTTTGCTCGAGCCTTTTCCTCATCGCGACGTGCGCCACCGATACAAGCATCTAGGTGTAGTTCCGCAATCGCATCTAGTAACGTCACTGACTGAAATGCATTGCGGCTCTGATTCTTTGAACGCAGCACCACTCTACCCTGCTGAATAGAATCTTCCATGCTACGTACAATTAGGCGTTCACCCAATTGTTTAGCCCGATAATCACGAAACTCGATCACTTCGGGGAAATTATGGCCAGTATCGATATGCAACAATGGAAACGGAAAGCGCCCTGGACGGAACGCTTTTTCTGCTAGCCTCAGTAACACGATAGAATCCTTGCCACCAGAAAACAGTAATGCAGGATTGGCACATTCTGCCGCTACTTCACGCAGAATATGAACCGATTCACTCTCTAGAGCATCTAAGTGACTTAACTGCCCTACAGTGTGGCGTTTAATAACTATTGGTTCATTCTTCATCATAATACCTGGAACAGGGGTAACAAAATCTTGCATATCATTCATTATTATATCCATTGGCCAATCCTCTTAAATGACCAAATAATTTTTACGCTACCCACGGTTTTTAAGATGCAGCCCACACTCCTTAGTTTCAGGATTCTCCCACCACCAGCGCCCAGCACGAACATCCTCACCAGGGGTAATAGCGCGAGTACATGGTGCGCAGCCAATGCTTGTATAGCCCTTGTCATGCAACGCGTTGTACGACACATTGAATTCTTTAAGATACGCCCATACGTCAGACAGGCTCCAATTTAATAGTGGGCTAACTTTTTGCAAGCCATTATCAATATCAAACTCTGATTCTGCTAAATCCTTTCTAGTCGGCGCCTGGTCACGTCGTAACCCTGTTATCCATGCGCACTTACCGCTCAAAGCACGTTTCAGTGGCTCAACTTTGCGCATATAACAACATGCCTTACGGGCATCTATACTGTCATAAAACCCATTAGGTCCATTTTGTGCAACATACTTTTCCACTGCAGCAGATTCGGGAAAATACAACTGAATGTGTATGTGGTAGCGATCCTCTGCTTCTTTCATCAGACTATAAGTTTCTTCCGGCAGACGACCAGTATCTAGAGTAAACATGTCTATACTGGGAAAATGTTGCCCAATTAAATCGGTCAACACCATGTCTTCTGCACCAAAACTATTAGCAAAAACAACTGGAGCATATTCCTCATGCACTGAAGCCAACAGTGTTTTCACTTCTGTGATCATATGATTTAAGCTCATGCCCCCCCTAGACTTAAAGTTTATTAAGATCTATCGCCCCACATTAGCTGGCTGCCGAGCCTTCTGAAACGGCAACGGACTAGATGAAGCTGTTTGAGGTAGTGCGCTTGCCAAATCAAGTTGATGATCAAAGCCTTGACAGAACTCTGCAACTTCCAATGTCCACCCATCGAGCTCTAAAAACCATTCAGTTAGCAAAGCATCATTTAGCTCCTCAATAGGACATATGAAGTACTCTGCAAACTTGATTAACTGTGCGGACAGATACGGTTTGATGGGCAATACGCGGCGGAGCTCTTCTGCCTGCTCCTTCAAACTATCCCGCTTCTGACCGCCAAGTAACTCTGTCACGCCCTGGCTAATTATACGGGCGATCTCCTCGGCACATCTAATAGAATCTTTGAATTTACGCTGAAATTTAAGCGCATCCCGATAGTCTCGCTCATGGGCCGCCTCAAAAAAGCTTGAACCAATCTTTACCTGACTGACTCCCGCACATTCACCTCCACCTAGTTGCAGGACCTTAAAATCACTATCCTTTCCGTGATCACGCAAAACCAGTGCTAGCTCTTCCGGCTTAACTTCAGTCACACTTGCTAGCAACTCGATGAAATAGTCTTTACCAACTCGACGTACCCAGGAAAAAAATGTTTCACCGGCCTCACTGTTAGATGTGTAGGCTATTTTTACCTGCTCCACTGCCTCCTCAATCCGTGCAGCAGGAACTGATGGGCCCTTGATTGCTAATGCTCCGCGTGCCATGCCGTTTCCACCGAGATACATCTGATAGTGTGGCACCAATTTACCATGCATACGCTTACCTTCACCGAAAATACCAATATCACCAGTCTCTGGCTGGGCACAACCATTATGGCATCCCGAAACACGAATTTTTAAATCATGCTTGCCACCACTTAATCTTGGCCCGAGGATCGTGCTTGAAGTTATTCCTAAACGGCAAGTTGAGGTACCGGGGCATACCACTACATCATCTCCTGCTTGCGGTTCACCTAAATCTAATGCTGATATAGCAGAGCGTAGATCATGGATTCTAGCTTTTGCAACATTTGTTAGTATTATATTCTGATCCTGGGTCGTACGAATTTCATTCAACTCGTAAGCTCCAATAATGCTAGCGAGCCCTCGTAGTTGTACCGCATTCAAATTACCCATTGGTACACTGATTGGAAAAACGTAAAAACCATGCTGTTTCTGCTCGAATAAATGGCGCGGTGCACCGATCCCGGGAACCTCACTGTCAACACCTTCGCTCCATTCACCTTTGGGATATTCCTGTTTCGCTAGTGCTGCTTTGGTACGTACTAATTCTTCATGATATTTTTCGATAAATCCCTCTGGGCCAAACTTATCAACCAAGAATTTTATCCGTGCTTTAGCGCGTTTAATACGGTCAGAATATCGATTATGCAAAGAAATAATTGCTTCCATTACTAACAACAAATCTTTTTCTTCGATAAACTCTTCAACAACGATGGCTTCATGCGGCTTATGTCCGAGACCCCCGCCAGCCAAAACTTTAAAACCGAAGCGTGCACCATTACGCACCGCAATAATGCCCATGTCATGCATCATCCCCTGGGCACAATCAGACTCACAAGCTGAGAAACTGATTTTAAATTTGCGGGGTAATTGCTGAGTTAGTGGATTACGCAGAAAATGCTGGACTGCTCCATCGAGATGACGATTGATATCAACATGTTGACGTGGACACACACCAGACAGAGAACATGCAGTAACATTACGTATGGTATTACCGCAAGCTTCACGTGTCGTCAATCCTGACGTAGCTAAATGACGCAGTACATCGGGTGTGCTCTCAAGTGGAACATAATGCATCTGGATATCCTGACGAGTAGTGATGTGTACAACATCGTGGCGTGCATATTTTTCCAACATATCGGCTATCGCGGTTAATTGTGGAGCGCTCAAACGGCCTCCCGGGAGCTTGATACGCACCATATTGACCCCTTCCTGACGCTGGCCATAAATTCCCATTTGTAAGCGAGCAGCAGTAAAACGATCAGCATCCATGTTCTGGCCCTGATAGTCCTGTAGCGCCTTATCGAACAAGTTTATTTCTTCGTCGCTAGCAAGATTAATTAAATCATCCATCTGATTCCTCCGCTATTTATTACCATAGTAGTCTTCCACCAATAACGACAAGAATAGTCGCTAATGCTGGTCGTAATATTCGTTCTGGTATCTGTCCGCCAATATGGCTGCCCAAGTATATCCCTGGTAGAGACCCCAATAGCAAGCTTCCAAGTAGTCCAAAATTTACCATTCCTAGATAGGCATACCCCACCCCCGCTATCAAAGTAAGTGGAACCGCATGTGCTATATCACTCCCCAACTAAAGTCACGGCTGGAGAACGTGGATACAGAATTATAAGTGCCACCATTCCCAATGCTCCAGCACCAACAGATGTAATAGTTACTAAGACACCTAAAATGGCCCCTGTTGCAATTGTTGCTGCAACTATGTGGCGATCGCGCCATGCTGCCAAAAAACCCAGGCGGGAACGCCCCAAATGTGCTAATTGCTGACGAAACAGTAAAGCCAGTGCGGTCAGGATCAACGCTACTCCCAGCGTACTAGTGATCAAGCCCGAAAAATTTTGACTTTCTACCCCTAGCGTATTCAGCCCTACCACGGTAACCAACGCAGCGGGTAGACTACCCTTTACCAGTCGTCCTACCAGTTTCCAGTCTACCGTACCACGATGAGCATGTACCCACACTCCACCAGCTTTTGTCAACGCAGCATACAGTAAGTCAGTGCCTACGGCAGTGGCCGGGGAAATACCAAACCCCAATATCAATAACGGAGTCATAAGCGAACCCCCGCCTACACCAGTAAGGCCGACAATAAATCCGACTAATAGACCAGATAAGGTATACCCCCATTCCATACAGTTTGTTCTGTTTATCCTGTGTTTTGAGAAGACAGAATATTAACAATAAGCCCATATATTATGAAATAATATTAAATTAGACTGTTATAATTATTAGTTATAACAGATATGGATACAAAAACTATGAAATTACAACAATTACGCTATTTATGTGAAGTGGCAAATCAGGGTCTAAATTTATCTAAGGCTGCTAAAAATCTGCATACCTCGCAGCCAGGGATAAGTAAGCAGATTCAGCTATTAGAAGATGAACTTGGTGTAGAAATTTTTGTACGCAATGGCAAGCGCGTGACTAAAATTACACCACCAGGACAGATAATGCTTGAAATTGCTGAAAGAATACTCAGTGAAACAAAGAACCTAAAGCGAGTAGGTCAAGAATTCACTAACAAAAATATGGGGGCTTTAACTATTGCTACTACTCATACCCAGGCACGGTATGTGCTACCTCCTACAATAAGGCGTTTTACCGCTCGCTATCCTAAAGTAAACTTAAGCTTGCGCCAGGGTAACCCAACCCAAATATCAGAATTAGTCACCTCTGGAGAAGCAGATATCGCCATTGCCACCGAAGCCATCGAGTTATTCCATGAACTAGTAATGCTGCCGTGCTATCAATGGAACCGTTGCATCATCACCCCTCCTGACCATCCACTACTTAAACTCAGTAAACTTACACTTGAAGCTATCGCAAGATATCCTATCATCACTTACGATTTCGCATTTACTGGCCGCTCAAAAATTAACCAAGCATTTGAAGCCAAAGGATTAGCTCCAATTGTAGTACTTACTGCTATTGACGCTGATGTAATTAAGACTTACGTAGAACTAGGGTTAGGTATTGGTATCGTGGCACAAATGGCATTTGACCCCAAACGGGATAAACACCTAAGATCCATGGATGCAAGTCACCTGTTCGAACCAAGCACCACACGAATTGGCATCAGTCGAAACAGTTATCTACGCAGTTATGAGTTAGACTTCATTGAGATGTTTGCCCCCCACCTCGACCCCGCTACTGTTAAGAAAGCCATGCATTAGATTTGTAGTAGCGACAATAAAGTCCTCAAGTAGAATCCGAGCCGCTTTCGACCTCCTTGATCAATCTTAGAACTTCTGTTGCATGATTGTGCGCACTTACACCATATAACGCATGCTGTAATACACCATGCTTGTCAATAATAAAAGTAGAGCGCAAGATGCCGATCTTTGTTTCTCCATTTACTTCCTTCTCCTGTAAAACGTCATATATCTTGCATGCCTCACTTTCAGTATCTGATAATAAACGAACAGTAATGCCATGTTTGTCACGAAACGAGCCGTGACTCAAACAATCATCGCGGCTGACACCTAAAACTACTGTATCAAGATTTACAAACTTGTCTTCTAAATCACTAAATTCCATAGCCTGAGCCGTGCATCCAGGCGTATCATCTTTTAAATAAAAATAAAGAACAAGATTTTTCCTGTACTTAAAACTAGATAAACTCACCATCTCCATGTCAGCATCAGGTAAATCTAAATCTGGAGCAATCTGTCCAGCTTGTAACATTCTCATCCTCTATATAAATTTATTGATGTCAACAAAAATAATACTCGTTATACCAACTAATAATTTAAACGAATTCTAGCTCATTTCTAAAAAGAATCTATGGTTTTTTTTCTGAATGACATTCTGTGCACATTAACTTCTAAGTGTGCTAATCACATTGAAGATCATTCCTCTTAAATTCTATTCCACAAATTATGACATAAAGATTACTCATGGCGCACATGTCTCAGCCTAATTTGAAGGGATTACTACCTGCTAGAGCCTTATTAATTTAGGCTGTCGGAAAAATAAATACATAAGCACGTATCCTATTTGCCAAGGTGCCAATGAAACAATTTACTTGGAAGATGCAGAGTGTCAAATACATTCTGCCTATAACCTTACCTTTAATCTAAAACTTAATACTCAAGCTCAATTTTATCTTCAGCTCCCTGGCAAATGATCAGACAACCAATGGGTGCTCCAAAAACCTCGTATTCGATCCGCACCTTGCCCATAATATGGATGCTTGCTTCCAAAATATAGAAAATTAGCATTAATTTTTATATGTATACTCTCCAGAAAATAACCGTATTTACAAAATCTTATAAAGATTCTCACTAGTTGCGATAATTCCCATATTGACATACGACCCCATCCAGAACATATTACCTAACTATAGCTTTCTAGCTGCACAAGACAAATATCGCGCTTGACTAGACAATATTTCTGAATTCTGATATTAATGTAGCGGTCTTTCCGGATTTGAATTTGATTGAATGGCCGAAGTTCTTTATTTTGTAATTTTGTTATAGCCCTATAAATTGTTGCTTGTTATAAACTAAATGGGAGATTAAAAATGAAATATCTGCTCCTCGCTGCCACTGTAGTAGCCCTATCACTAACAGCCTGTGACCAATTTGGCGAAAAAACCGCCGAGTCGGGGAAGCCCGGACAATACCCTCCAAGTCTTTGGGATAAACGTGACAGTCAGCCCCCTGGACCAGATGATGGTGCTGGCGATGCTGAAAAGCGGCATGAAGCACCTTCCGAGTAATATTTACGGGATATAGACGCCCCCTTAATGTGCGGGCTCTCTAACAGAAACAGTAGCTTTTCTAGTTAGAAACTGATCCACTTCGGTCTGCCCATTTAAATAAATAATAGGGAAATGATACTAATAAGGCCGTCCTTCGGGGGCGGCTTTTTTTAGCTAGAGTGTTATGTATTTATGAGTATTTGCCATACCGATCTGGTTCTTAAAATTTGAGTAGCCCTAGCGCTTCTGCTATATTGGACAAATCTAGAATTATATTGGAATGTAAATAATGAAATATTCATTTGTCGCTTTTACCCTGTTATTTTTACTTCTTACCGCATGTGAAGGTAAAAAAAGTCTTGATGGCCATCCTATGGATAAACCGCCACCCTCTGCCGACGCCCCCCGGGACTCTGAGCCAAATTTTGATGACCTTGATGACCCTGAACCAGACAAGCCAAATAAATGGTAAATTGTGCAGTTAGGCTATATGTTCATTTTTGGCGTAAAATTGCCATAGATAGACTAATAGGCTAACTGATTATTTGCACATTTTCTTAATACTTTTTGATTGGACAAGCACTTCTAGTGTAAACTGCCGCCTTCCATCAACTTATTTAAATTAATATTAAGGAAACTACATAATGAAATTTTCATTAATCGCTGCCGCTTTGGTAGCAATATCTCTAACGGCCTGCGACAGACCCAAGCAAGCCAACCCTGAGAGCATAGAAAACTATGGAACAATAACCGAGGAAGGAACTACCGTAGCTGAAGAACGTGCTGCTGCAGGACCTGTTTCAGAAACTGCAGACCCAGCAGGTTTTGAACTTGATAATGCAATGCAGGCTGAAGAAGCTGCAGAATTTAGAAGCAGCAAAAGCTGACGATGCAGCTGGAGTTGGAGCTGTAGAGAAAGTTGACGATGTATAGTGGTAAAGCGGTTCTACCTGGCCATAATCTCGATGGCAATGGAAATCCCATCACTGATGGTAAAGATCCTACCAAGTTAATGCATTAAAAGATGTATAGGGGGCACGACGTGACCCATTGTAAAAGTAAAAACCATCATAAATGATGGTTTTTACTTTTTAAGACCTTCTGTATCTCTAGATCAACTGATTAAATCAGTTGACGCCAATCAAAACCCAAATCCTGATCTGCTACACCGATCCAATCTAGTTCACAGTTTATTGCGCCACTTAGCGCTGATTGTGCCAAATGTGGCATGTTATTTATTCTACTCAAGTGAGCTGCGATGAGATGCTGAAGCAAGCTGCAATCTAGATTTGCCAAGAGCTTTGCCGAGGTGGTATTTTCAAGATGCCCCAAACGACCTCCTACACGCTGCTTCAAACTTTTAGGATAATCACTTTCTGCAAGCAGTTGTGCATCATGATTACATTCTAGTACTAACGCATGGCAGCGACTCAAGACCGTTTCAATATGGGTCGTGGAACACCCCGTATCAGTCAACACGCCCAATCGAAATGCGCCGTCACTGAATATAAACTGTGTGGGCTCATGCGCATCATGAGGAACAGGATAAGGCTGGATGCTGATGTCACCAACCGAAAAATGCTGATGGCTATCTATAATGTTGATTCTAGGTAATGTTGAGAAGGTTTTCTTTGCACCCCGCAGGGTACCGTGAGTAAGCCACACCGGAACATCAAATTTTCGTGCAAAGCGCTCTACTCCGCCGATATGGTCCGCGTGCTCATGAGTAATAATAATTCCATCAACCATATCAGGCTGAAGGCCAAGCCGGGAAAGACGAGCAATAACTTCTTTCAAAGCAAAGCCACAATCTAGCAGTAATCTGGTTTTTGCCACCTCGATTACTAAACTGTTTCCCTGTGAACCGCTACCTAGGCAGGCAAATCTCATATACGATGAAAAAAAGGAAAATTTTAGGAAGACTCATGCAAGAGCGAAGATGAGCTTCAGTGAAACACACCTAAAGAAAAAAGGCATCACTTTAGTTAATGATAGCAAACTTTTTACTTTATCTCTCATGCTTCTTTATAAATTACTTGAGCTGTTCATAGAGCAAATTCAATATTCGGTCTGCGATATCAGAATTATCTAGCTTACCATCCTGGTTAAATACCTTTACCTCGCTTCCTGACTCTGTACCACTAACTTGGATACGATATTGATCAGGCTTCTTATCCTCCTTGTCATCATCACTCCAGAAAGCTAGGTTATCCAAGAAATTAACCTCCTCATCTTTTACTAAACTGTTATCTGGGTCAACATAACGAACGAAGTAGATCCCTTCTGAGCGATCACGATCTTCAACGGTAAAGCCAATACGATCAAGTGCTAACCCGACGCGGCGCCACGAACGATCAAATGCTCCATCCATTGTTAGAATGCCCCCATCTTCAGGATTAAGATGAGCACGTTCTTTAGTTTTGCTGTTAGCCAATACCGATCTAGCCCGTTCTTCAGCTACCCCAAAATGCATCATCAGTCGCGCGAGCATCTCAGCTTCTAAATCTAGATCAGAAGGGCGATCTTCCATTGCACGGTGGCTAATGTAAATTTCGGTTGTACCTGCTTCACCCCGTTCTAGACGAGAACGAAATTTGTCGAACTCAATTGCTGAGAGTGCTCTAAGAATTTTACTATCTGGAATGCCCGCACGATTTTCTGCCCAATCGGTTTCCATCACTCCGGCTTCAGGTACTTCTACCTTGATACTAAAACCCATTACATTCCAAAAATCTTTGACTATCGGCCATACCTCTTCCGGCTCTCTCTTCACCACTAACCAACGCTGAGTTCCAGAACGCTCAATTCTTACCATAGAATCATCAGAGGTCTTAGGTAAAAGTGTGGAGGAAAATTCCACTGAATCCTTTCCACTGGCACGTTCTTTGCTATAAGCAGAATAAGTTTTACTTTCAGATGGCTTGAGATCGGGCACAATATAGCGATCTTCTAAAACGGGTTCAGTTAAATCTGGGGGCACTTCAAGCGGAGGATTTTTTCCAGCTGTTTCGTATTCCATCTCTACCTCCAACTCCATCTTATTATCTTCCTCCATCAATTTATCAGAAAAACCAGAAAATAGACTGCAACCCGATATTGCTAACGTGGCGTATAGCAGGTGATACTTCCACCATTTAATTTTTATTATCAAAGATTCCTGAATCATAATTCCAATCAAATTTTTATAGTACCACCCCTGCTTGATGCATTGCATCCCTTATAACCTGATGATATTGAGCTGATAGTTGTGTCAATGGCAAACGCAAACCGGTATCTATCAACCCCATTTGCGCTACCGCCCATTTCACTGGGATTGGATTAGCTTCAACAAATAGATCCCAGTGTAATCTCAATAATTTATTGTTAACAGCACGAGCGGTGATTAGATCCCCAGCAAATGCCGCAACACACATTTCGTGCATCAATTTCGGCACAACATTTGCTGTAACTGAAATCGCACCATGCCCACCTTGCAATAACAATGCTAGGCTACTTGCATCATCACCACTATAAACTGCAAAGTCTTGTGGAGATTTACTCAACAAGTCAAAACCTCGCCCCATATCACCAGTTGCATCTTTAATTCCGATGACATTGGGGATCTGTGAAAGACGTAATACAGTTTCATTAGCAATATCTGCAACAGTCCTACTAGGAACATTATATAAAATCTGTGGAATATCTACTGCCTCTGCAACTGCTCTAAAATGCTGATATAAGCCTTCCTGAGAGGGTTTATTGTAATATGGAACTACTGACAAGCTTGCATTTGCACCAGCATCCTTTGCATAGCTGGAAAGATCAATAGCTTCAGTTGTAGAATTTGCACCAGTACCAGCAATAACCGGTATACGTCCTGCAGTATGTTTCACTGCAGTACTAATCAATATATGGTGCTCCTCATAATTAACCGTAGGCGACTCCCCGGTAGTGCCTACTACCACAATACCGTCAGTCCCCTGTTCTACATGAAAATCAATCAGGGCACGAAAACTCTCCAAATCCAACCCGCCATCTTCATGCATAGGTGTGACGATAGCTACTAAACTACCTTTAAACATAACAGCCCATCCAGCAAAAAGAAACATTTTACCTGAATCTTGTTCATCCTATTGAGATTCGCTTATTCAGGCCAGAACCTATTTTTCATAAAATACTAGTGTATTTTATAGTGTATATTCTAATCGTTAGTACGTGAACAGATCACTCCTTCGTAAATACCATAGCACCGTTCTTGTGATCTACCTTTATCGTGTCCTTAGCTGCAAAATGACCTTCTAGGATTTCCTTTGCAAGTGGATTCTCGATTTGTGCCTGTATTGCACGCTTCAGTGGACGCGCACCAAAAACAGGATCAAAACCAGCTTGGGCAAGTTCTGTTATTGCAGCTTCTGAGACCTTTATATTCATTTCCATTTCTGCTAGTCGCGCCTCAACATATTGCAACTGTATCCGCGCTATCGAATGGATATGTTTCTTATCAAGCGCATGAAATACCACCACTTCATCAATGCGATTGATAAACTCTGGCCGGAAATAGGTTCTTACTTCACCCATCACTGCTAGCTTAATTACCTGATAATCATCACCCGCCATTTGTTGAATCATCTGCGAACCAAGGTTGGAGGTCATGACGATAACGGTATTCTTGAAATTAACAGTACGCCCCTGACCATCCGTCATACGTCCATCATCAAGAACTTGCAACAATACGTTAAACACGTCTGGATGAGCTTTTTCTATTTCGTCTAGTAGAATTACAGAATAAGGTTTTCTGCGTACCGCCTCGGTAAGATGACCTCCTTCTTCATAACCTACATAACCAGGCGGCGCACCGATTAACCGAGCTACAGAGTGTTTCTCCATAAACTCTGACATATCTATACGAATAAGATAATTTTCCGAATCGAATAGAAACCCTGCTAGAGCTTTGCACAATTCAGTTTTACCTATACCAGTCGGCCCCAGGAACAGAAATGAGCCGTAGGGGCGATTAGGGTCGGAAAGCCCTGATCGTGAGCGGCGAATGGCGTCGGATACGAGATGGACTGCTTCATCCTGCCCCACTACTCGCTCATGTAATTTCTGCTCCATATGCAAGAGCTTCTCCCGCTCACCCTGCATCATTTTGGATACGGGAATGCCAGTAGCGCGGGAAACTACCTCGGCGATTTCCTCTGAACCCACCTGAGTACGTAACAGCCGTGGCTTATTCGCCCGTCCACCTTGTTCTGCCTTTTTAGTTTGCTGAAGTTGGTCGCTGAGTTGTGATTGCAACTGCGCTTCCAATTGTGGAATACGTCCATATTGTAATTCTGAAACTTTTTGCCAATCACCCTTTCGGGTGGCTGCTTCTATATCTAACTTGACCCTTTCCAATTCTTCCTTGACGTGTTGGGATCCTTGTACTTGCGATTTCTCAGCCTTCCATATCTCTTCTAGATCCGCATATTCACGCTCTTGTTTCTTTATCTCACTCTCAAGTAAAAACTGACGTTTCCGTGAGGCCTCATCTTTTTCTTTTTTTATTGCCTCTCGTTCAATCTTGAGTTGGATAAGACGGCGATCAAGCTTATCCATTGCTTCCGGTTTTGAATCAATTTCCATACGTATGCGTGCGGCCGCTTCATCAATGAGGTCAATGGCTTTATCAGGCAAAAAACGATCTGTGATGTAACGATGAGACAATTCAGCAGCAGCAACAATGGCTGGATCAGTGATGTCGACACCATGGTGCACCTCATATTTCTCCTGTAGACCTCGAAGAATAGCGATAGTAGCCTCCACTGTGGGTTCATCTACAAGCACCATCTGAAAACGCCTCGCCAGTGCAGCGTCTTTTTCAACATATTTACGATATTCATCTAGCGTAGTAGCCCCCACACAATGCAAATCACCACGGGCAAGAGCAGGCTTTAGCATATTACCTGCATCGATAGCTCCTTCCGCTTTTCCGGCACCCACCATAGTGTGAAGTTCGTCTATGAATATGATGGTGTTACCCTCATCTTGCGCAAGTTCTTTTAAAACAGATTTCAGGCGTTCCTCGAATTCCCCACGATACTTAGCCCCAGCTAATAACGCAGCCATATCAAGAGACAATACTCGCTTGTTTTTAAGCGTCTCTGGCACTTCACCATTAATAATGCGCTGAGCCAATCCTTCCACAATAGCAGTCTTTCCTACACCTGGCTCACCGATCAGAACCGGATTGTTCTTGGTACGCCGTTGCAATACCTGCATAGTTCGGCGGATTTCATCGTCACGTCCAATCACTGGATCAAGCTTCCCCATGCTTGCAAAATCTGTTAGGTCAAGTGTATATTTTTTAAGAGCCTCACGACCACTCTCAGCCTCAGCGTTATTTACGCTCTCTCCGCCACGAACTTCTTTGATAGCCTGCTCTAGGGAAGCACGACTAGCACCATGTTGTTTTAACAGTGTGCTAGATTCGCCCTTATCATGAAGCACTGCTAACAGAAACATTTCAGATGCAATAAATTGATCCCCCCGTTTTTGGGCTTCCTTGTCGGCCAGGTTGAGTAATTTACTAAGTTCACGTGAAGGGCTGATCTCCCCACTAGTATCATCTACTTTAGGTAAGCGCTCTATAGCCTTCTTCAATGCGTCTCGAAGAGGCAGAACATTAGCACCAGCCCTTTGTAACAGTGAAGCTGTACCACCATCTTCCTGCTGCAACAACGCAAGCAGCATATGCTGTGATTCAATGTACGGGTTATCATTTCCCACAGCGATGCTCTGTGCATCAGCTAGTGCTTGCTGAAATTTAGTAGTTAATTTATCAAACCGCATAAGATTTCCCATTTGAATTTATATAAGCACTATATATATGGAAATGAATGGGAATTTCAAGTGAAAAAACAAGGTTCTCTGCACATGTTATCGTTACTTTATTCGGTTAGAATGCTCGATTCAGGTATATGTTGAAGTGAAAACTTTTACTCTCCCAATGGATTTAGAAACTGAAATTAAGAATAACGTTAGCCAGTCATTAGCTGAGGACGTCGGCACTGGGGACCTCACCACACTTCTGGTTCCTTGCGAGGTGACCGCTACTGCCAACGTTATTTGCCGCGAAAAAGCAATTTTGTGTGGTATTCAATGGTTTGAAGCGTGCTTTCGACAGTTTTCACCAAATACTGAAATAAGCTGGTTTGTTCAAGAGGGTGAGATGATTTATGCAGGACAAGAGTTGTGTAAAATTAAAGGGAACGCACGCACACTACTTACGGCCGAACGTCCTGCGCTTAATTTTCTACAAACACTATCTGCCGTTGCTACACAAACTCAGTACTACGTGAATGCAGTGCTAGGAACCGGCGCGGTAATTGTAGATACTCGTAAAACCATTCCAGGGTTACGACTTGCACAAAAATATGCGGTCAAATGTGGAGGTGGTATTAATCATCGTTTGGGTTTATATGACGGGATACTTATAAAGGAAAACCACATCATGTCTGCTGGAGGCATTGAGCAAGCCTTACACACAGCAAAAGAAATTTCCCCAATAGGTACATTAATTCAAATTGAAGTGGAAACACGGGATGAGTTGCTTAAGGCGCTCAATGTGGGAGCAAAAATGATTTTGCTAGATAATTTTGATCCTGATGAATTGCGATATGCAGTCACGCTAACTTCACAGTTGACAAACAAGCAGACAGTGCTTGAAGCCTCGGGAGGAATCACGCTAGATAATGTTCGTGAGATAGCAGAAACTGGTGTAGATCGAATCTCCATCGGTAGTATTACTAAGGATATAAAAGCTGTAGACTTATCGATGAATTTCTTTCTTCCATACAAATAACTGAAATTCCTTTCTATGTATAAGTAAAAATAGGATTCTGTAACCTTTACAAAATTACGTACCTAAACATCCAGACACATTTTTGAATTTATTGTAAAAGGAGATTAGATGCGTCTTAGAATAAATTTTGTGCCTGATAAAATAGTTTCGGCTCTGTTGCCTGCCCGCAATCTTAGATGACCTGGCCCACTTACATTCCTCAGTGGCCACTCTCGGTCAGCCCGGCTCTCTGGTTTGCGCTTGCTCTGGTAATCGCTGTATTGTTAGGCGAGGGATTAGTACGCTATCTAAAGTTGCCGCGTATTGTTGGCTATTTCTGCACTGGTCTGCTACTAGGTCCCGCTGGACTGGGGTTGATTCCGGAATTGCCCGCAATAGAATGGCGATTAGTGGTTGAGCTCGCCCTTGGTATCCTTTTGTTTGAATTAGGAAGTAAAGTAAATCTACGCTGGCTTAAGGCTAATCCCTGGATCGCCTGTACTAGTCTGCTGGAAGCTGGTGCAACTTTCGCAGCCATATTTGGATTACTTATTTGGTTTGATGTGGCAGATGCCACTGCCGCAGCTGTCGCTGCGATCGCAATTACTACATCCCCTGCTATTATGGTTCGTACTGTAGCTGAATCACGTGCACAGGGACAAGTTACAGAGCGATTACTACTAATGGCTGCACTTAATTGCATTTATGCAGTGATTTGTCACAAATTGGCCGTTGCTTTCATGCATGGTGAAGCCGGTACTAGCTCCATCCATGTTGTGTTTCAGCCACTCTATCTGATTGTTGGATCGGCTTTATTAGGCTGGCTATTTGGCGTCACCTTCGAGCGAATCCACCGCCATCTCGGGCAACATGAGGAAACTTTTTCATTCATTCTTTTTGGCATGATCACAATTGCAACAATCGTTGCTTCAACGCTCATGCTTAGCCCGATACTTGTGTTGCTAGCAGCAGGCTTAATTACACGATATCGTCGACAACGCCCTCAAACTTTTCCAGCACACTTTGGTTCTGCTGGGGCCGTCCTAGTTGTATTAATGTTTACTGCCAATGGCTTAGCTGCGGATCTTAGTGGACTACGTGAGAATATATTGTTAGTCCTTCTGCTCATCATTATCCGTGCAATAGCCAAACTATTACCAGTACTCGCACTTGCAAGCTATAGCGGAATCGGTCTTCGGCAAGCAATGGCATTAGGGATTGCTCTCATGCCCATGTCCAGCGTTGCACTACTGTTAACATTGGATACTGGGGTTGCTTTTCCAACATTTGGAGCAGGATTGGGACTAGCACTAATGAGTTGCATCGTAATACTAGAACTTACGGGCCCCATTTTAGTACAACTAGGACTACGGTGGGCCAAAGAAACTCCTGAGAAAATAGCATGAGTCTGATACCTTTTGCTCCATCACGTCCTTTAAGTATCGGGGTAGAACTTGAATTGCAGTTACTTAGCTGTAATGATTATAATTTGGTCTCTTCTGCTCCCGATATTCTTCGCCAGATTGCCAAATATAATCATCCTGGCAAAGTAAAACCTGAAATAACCCGCAGCATGATCGAGATCAACACTTCAGTGCAGTATGAATATGGTGCGCTGGTTAATGAATTACGAAGTCTGCGCGATACCGTAACTAATGCAGGTCACTTTCTTAATTTAGCAATAGCTGGTGGCGGTACCCATCCATTCCAGCATTGGAGTGAGCAAAAAATTTATGATGCGCCCCGTTTTAATTACCTATCCGATCTATATGGCTATCTAGCGAAACAATTTACTGTATTTGGCCAGCATGTGCACATCGGCTGCTCAGGACCAGACGAAGCACTCTATTTGATGCACAAGCTATCACATTACATACCACATTTTATTGCTCTCTCTGCAGCATCACCCTTCGTACAAGGCCATGATACGGGGTTTTCCTCGACGCGCCTTAATTCAGTTATTACTTTCCCAATGAGTGGGCGGGCTCCATTTGTATTAAATTGGGAAGACTTTGAGCAGTTCTTTGACAGGATGGTATCTACTGGTGTAGTCAAATCAATGAAAGATTTTTATTGGGATATCCGCCCCCAACCGGAATTTGGGACTATCGAAATTAGAGTATGCGATACCCCCCTTACAATTGAAATTGCCGCTGCTATAGCCTGCTACATTCAAACAATGTCGAGTTATATCATGACAGAACAATCAGCCGAACCAAAAGAAGATGATTATCTAGTTTATACGTTTAATCGCTTCCAGGCTTGCCGTTTTGGACTTGAAGGAGTTTTCATTGACCCACTCACAAATAAGCAGCGTAGTTTGCGAGAAGACATTACTAATATGTTGACAAGTATTGCTGATCACACTAAAGAATTGCAGGCAGAGGAAGCAATGGAATGTATTCGAGAAATATTAGCTGAAGGAAATGGTGCAAGTTGGTTACGTAAAACGTATGAGCGCGAGCATCATCTCAACAACGTTATGCAGCAACAAGCTGATCTGTGGATGGGTAACTAAAGTTTTTCAATCAGTAGAGATTTCACGAATACCACTACCTTGCATCAACCACCAATAAAAATAAGCTCCTAAACGTGTTCAGCAATAAAAGTTTTAATTGCTTCAGTATCGGCATCCATTATAACGAACCGTTGCGGTAAATTCTCCAGATTTTCGTAACCAGCTGGGCGACTTGGTTCGGACCCAATAGCTTCGATGATGCTTTCAGAAAATTTTGCTGGCAATGCAGTCTCCATACAAATCAGAGGAACGTCTTTCTCGCGATACTCTAGTCCTACTTTCAAACCATCAGCAGTATGTGTATCTACTAATACATCGTATTTCTCATAAATTTTACGTATGGTATTCATGCGCGCTTCATGGTTACTAGTTCCTGATGTAATACATGATCTTGTTATCTTTTCCCACAATAGCGTACCGGCAATATCAAAAGCTCTACCACTATCTACTGCTTGCCACAACTCTCTAACTTTAGCAGCATCCCTCCCAGTTAAATCAAAAATAAAACGCTCAAAATTAGATGCTTTTGAAATATCCATTGAAGGGCTACTAGTGTGTTGTGTCTCCGCCGTAGTGCGAGGGCGATAACATCCGGTTAAGAAAAATTCATTCAGCACATCATTTTCATTGGTTGCAAGTATCAGCCGCCTGATCGGTAAACCCATCATAAATGCTACATGACCAGCACAAATATTGCCAAAGTTTCCAGAAGGCACAGAAAACGATACATACTGATTATTTGAATGCGTAGCTGCAAAATAGCTCTTGAAATAATAAACTACCTGCGCTGCAATACGTACCCAGTTGATCGAATTAACTGTCCCAATATGGTATTTTTTCTTAAATAGGGGATCATTACTAATAGTTTTAACTATATCCTGACAATCATCAAATACACCACGAATCGAAATATTAAATATGTTTAGATCTTGCAAAGAAAACATTTGTGCAGTCTGGAAGTGGGTCATCTTCCCCTGCGGTGAAAGCATAAATACACGGATCTTACTCTTGCCTCGCATAGCATATTCCGCACTAGAACCTGTATCGCCAGAAGTTGCACCTAAAATGTTTAGCTCTTCTCCGGTTCTTGTTAGAACGTACTCAAACAGATTACCGAGAAATTGCATAGCAATATCCTTGAATGCTAGTGTCGGTCCATTCGACAAGCTAAGAATGTGGAGCCCCGGCTCTAAAGTCTTTAGTGGAGTAATCTCCTCGCTTTGAAAAATTTTAGAGGTATATGTCCTCTCAATAATGCTACGTAAATCAGCTACGGGAATATCATCAGAAAAATTGGAAATTATTTCAAATGCAAGATCAGGATAATTAAGACCACGCCATGTCTCTAGTTTGGCAGGACTTATTTTTGGATAATCTTCAGGTATTATTAACCCACCATCAGAAGCCAGCCCACTCAGTAGAACTTCAGAAAATGCTTTTGGGGGCATGCCTCCACGGGTAGATATATAACGCATGTTTTTATCACAGAAAGTATTAAAGACCTAGCATGAACACAGGAAATAGAATAGTCCAGCTTTTAAACAGGGTAAATATATTATGTTTTCAAAACTACTGTGTTTCCTTACTTCCAATATGCCTTATTTATTCTTTATTGAATGATTGCTGCTTAAATCTTCTAAGCGGATACGTGTTACGTTACCCATCACAGCCGGAAGTTTTTCTATCTTGATAATAGCTGAGTTGATATTTTTTTCTACAGCAAGATGGGTGAGCATAATGATATCTACCTGATCTTCACCCTCATTAGGTTCCTTCTGCACCATAGCATCTATCGAAATATCAAGCCCAGCAAGTATTCGAGTAATGTCTGCTAGTACACCTGGTTTATCCATTGCACGCAATCGTAAGTAATAAGATGTTTCAACATCTTCTATCGACAAAATTGGTATATTCGACAACAGATCAGGTTGAAAAGCGAGGTGGGGAACCCGGTGTTTTGGATCTGCTGTGTGCATACGAGTCACGTCTACTAGATCCGCAATTACCGAACTTGCAGTTGGCTCCGCACCAGCTCCAGCGCCATAATATAAAGTATGACCAACCGCATCGCCTTTCACTACGATAGCATTCATCACACCTTCTACATTAGCAATTAATCGCTGGGAAGGAATAAGTGTGGGGTGAACACGCAACTCAATACCCTTAGTATTTCTCTTTGTAATACCCAGCAACTTTATGCGGTAGCCCAACTCCTCTGCGTAGCGAATATCTTCTCCAGTTAACTTAGTGATACCTTCGGTATAGACCTTGTCAAATTGCATTGGAATTCCAAAAGCAATGGCCGCCATGATAGTAATCTTATGCGCAGCATCAATTCCTTCAATATCAAAGGTAGGATCAACCTCAGCATAGCCTAGCTTCTGTGCTTGCTTCAATACAGTATCGAAATCTAATCCCTTGTCACGCATCTCCGACAAGATAAAGTTGCTAGTACCATTGATAATTCCAGCTATCCACTCAATGCGATTTGCAGTTAATCCTTCACGTAATGCTTTTATAATAGGAATACCACCAGCCACTGCCGCCTCAAAAGCAACCATCACACCCCTTCTCTGTGCTGCAGCAAAAATTTCGGTGCCGTGTAAGGCAAGTAACGCTTTGTTTGCAGTAACTACATGTTTGCCATTTTCAATAGCTTTAAGGATTAACTCTTTTGCAATGACATTGCCACCTATCAATTCAATTACGATATTAACATCAGGATGTGTAACAACATCGTTTGCATCGGAAGTAATCAAAGTTTCATCACCGGCAATCTTGCGCGCCTTATCAACTTCGCGATCTGCGATAATCGTGATAACAATACCTCGTCCTGCACGGCGAGCGATTTCTTCTTGATTACGCTTAAGTACCGCAAACGTACCGCCACCAACAGTTCCAATCCCTAACAAGCCTACATTTATAGGTTTCATATCTTTAATTTAAGGGAATATAACACCCCGCCTCTTTGTAAGATCAGGATAGATTTCACTATAAGAATCTACAATACGAGCATAAACATACATCATGCACGTATGCCTCTTTTTTTCTACTTATCATTATGTTCCATGAAGATTTCGATAACGCTCAAGATAACACGCAATACGACTAATTGCTTCGATAAGATCATCACTATTGGGAAGAAACACTACGCGAAAATGATCCGGATGTGGCCAGTTAAAACCACTTCCTTGTACTAATAAAACTTTCTCCTCCATCAATAAATCTAACACAAATTGCTGATCGTCTTTAATTGGATACACCTTAGGATCCAAGCGGGGAAACAAATACATTGCTGCAGGCGGCTTAAAACAGCTAATACCAGGGATTTCTGTAAGTAGCTTCCATGCAAGATCACGCTGCCGCATAAGTCTTCCATCCAGCATGACCAGGTCATTTATACTCTGATATCCACCAAGTGCAGTTTGGATACCATATTGCGCAGGGACATTGGCACATAAACGCATAGAAGCAAGCATGGTAAGCCCTGTAATATAATCCTGAGCATGATTTTTTTTCCCAGAAACTATAGCCCAGCCTGAACGAAATCCGGCAACACGATAGTTTTTCGATAAACCACAAAAGGTCACAAAAAGAACGTCATTTGCTAAGGAAGCAATTGAGGTATGCTTAGCATCACCATACAATACTTTGTCATATATCTCATCAGCATAAATAATGAGGTGGTTCTGACGGGCAATCTCGATAATCTCGTACAATAGCTCATCAGGGTAGAGTGATCCAGTTGGATTATTAGGGTTGATAATGACTATGGCACGAGTCCTAGGTGTAATCTTTGATCGAATATCCTCTAAACTAGGCAACCAACCCAATTGCTCGTCACACATATAATGTCGTGCCACCCCCCCCTGTCAACACAACTGCTGCAGTCCATAAAGGATAGTCAGGCGCAGGAATCAGTACTTCATCTCCGTTGTTTAGGAGAGCCTGCATAGCCATAACAATCAGTTCAGAAACACCATTACCAATATAAATATCCTCCATCTCCACATTTTGTATATGCTTCTCTTGAGCATAGTGCATGATTGCTTTGCGTGCGGAAAACAAACCCTTCGAGTCACAATATCCAGATGCATCAGATAGATTGTGAATTACATCCCGTAATATCTCTTCAGGCGCATCAAACCCAAATGACCCAGGGTTGCCTATATTAAGTTTAATTATATGTTGCCCCTCCTCTTCCATTTGCTTGGCGCGATCAAGTACTGGTCCACGGATGTCATAGCAGACATTTGCTAACTTGCTAGATTTTAGTATTGGTTGCATAGTTGAACAAAAATCCGAATCTGTTGGAAGAGGTGGTAAAAACAGAACTTATATGATAATTAAGGAATTACGTAACCTATTCTATGAACTTTAAAAAACTATATTTCTTCTATCACTTTTTCTACTTTATCACTATACGAAAAAGATGTAATGTTACCTGACTGGCTAACCTGCTGCAAATGGAGACCTTTATTGAAGCTACATCTTTCCAAATTATCTGAAAAAAATGTTTTCACTGGCTATGGCTCTGGATATGTCATAGTTAACCAAACACGCTACGAAAATAGCTTGGTCATAATGCCAGATCGTATTATTGAAAATTGGCAGGTACAAACTCTTCAACAACTTACCGCAGAACATTTTGAGCTCCTTTTTCCGTTTCAACCTGAAATAGTGTTATTGGGAACCGGCACCACACTGTGCTTTCCCTGCCCATCAATAACAAAAGAGTTAACAGCGCTAAAAATTGGTGTTGAGGTGATGGATACCAATGCAGCATGTCGCACCTACAATATTCTTATGACAGAGGGGCGAAATGTAGCAGCAGCGCTATTAGTTTAAAGATACATAATTTTTACTATCTTCCATTTGCTGATATTTTTGACAAAATACTATTACCTATTTGTCACTTCCAATCCTTTTTTATCAGGTAAATCTACAGCAGCACTAACTGAGAGATTAAAGATATTCAAGCATAACCGCATCCTGTCAGATACAGGAGGTCCCAGTCAACTTGATCCGTAACATATTCGGCCACAACTTTACGCTAATTAGCTTGCTACATAATCAGCTAGAGGTAATAGCTCCCAAAACAAAAATAAAAAAACGCCTCCGGTTTTACTGGAGGCGTTTTAACATGATTACTTAATGGATTACGGCTTTGTTGCGTAACCCTTTCTCTTGTCGTTACCTGCAATGTGTGGGCTCCATGGGGCAGCCTTAACAGGGCCCTTGGTTTTCCACACTACATTGAACTGGCCGTCAGCGCGTATTTCAGCGACGTAGACCGGTTTCCACAAGTGATGGTTCTTTTCATCCATCTTAATCGTAAATCCATCTGGTGCTGCAAATTTTTGCCCACCTACAGCAGCAATCACTTTGTCAACATCAGTGGTTCCAGCCTTTCTCCACAGCTTGCTTCCACATGTGCATACCAACGTATGTAGCTTCCATCGGGTCATTGGTCACAACAGAAGAAGGATTCGGCAATTTGGCTTTCTTAGCCCAATCTTTGTACATCTTGACGAATTTTTTGTTCGCTGGGTTCTTCAGCGTCTGGAAGTAGTTCCATGCAGCAAGGTGACCTACCAGCGGTTTGGTGTCAACACCACGTAACTCTTCTTCACCCACCGAGAAAGCGACTACTGGTACGTCGGTGGCTTTCAAGCCAGCATTACCCAGCTCTTTATAGAAAGGTACGTTGGAATCGCCGTTGATGGTAGAGACCACTGCAGTCCTGCCGCCTCTTGCAAATTTCTTGATGTTGGCAACAATAGTTTGGTAATCACTATGACCGAACGGAGTGTATGCTTCATCAATATCTTTGTTCGCAACACCCTTCGATTTCAGGAACGCACGTAAGATTTTATTAGTAGTACGAGGATAAACATAATCGGTGCCAAGCAAGACCCAGCGTTTAGCACCACCACCATCCTCACTCATTAGATATTCTACAGCCGGGATCGCTTGCTGGTTAGGCGCAGCACCGGTATAGAACACATTATATTCCAGTTCCTCACCCTCATATTGCACCGGGTAAAACAGCAAACCATTCAGCTCTTTAAATACAGGCAGCACTGATTTGCGTGAAACTGAAGTCCAGCAACCAAATACTACATCGACCTTGTTAACTGACAAAAGCTGACGTGCTTTTTCAGCAAATAAAGGCCAATTCGAAGCCGGGTCAACTATTACAGCTTCCAGTTGCTTGCCCAGTACGCCGCCACTGGCATTGATTTCGGCGATGGTCATGAGCGCTGTTTCTTTTAACGCAGTTTCAGATATGGCCATCGTACCTGATAGCGAATGTAAAATGCCTACCTTGATAGTATCAGCAGCATAAGCATTAGCACCTATCACGCTAAGCGAAGCTGCAATGGCAAGTGATTTAATAAAATGGCGACGTATCATAATGTATTACTCCTCCCTGAGAGTTAAGCAAACTAAATTGTTTACTTGAATCTAAAATGCAAACTTCTACAACTGTATACTTGTAACGAGACGCCAAACATCTATTGTTCAGCGCCATCTAAATCATACGTTACATTAGAATATACGAGTAGCTAGACGTACTGATTAGCAACATACATGAAACAAGCTATTCTGTCCAGAAGTTATCGAACCATGGTACCAATTTAGCGTCCAACACTAAAACTTACACTCTAACAAAGCCCTAAAACAAAACCCTAAAACGAATAAGACTGATTATGAACTTAAAAAAGGTTTTCAATCTCCCAGCTTGCATTCTTGATGCAAGCAGTAGTGCTATGTGAAGTAAGTAAACAAATGATAAGATATACCTAAGGTAGCAAAATGTCGCACGACTGCCAGCGCGTTTGATAATTTTGGCTTTTATATTTTATAGGATGCTAACCAGCGAGGGCATTCTGCAACAAGATCTAAATTTCTTTGTCTCATTAGAGAAGCAGGTTTGGGAAGCGTTGAAAAATGGTGATACATGCGCAGACTCAAATCTACTTTCGGACGACTTCCTCGGTGTCTATGAGTCTGGTTTAAGCACCAAAGAAGATCACCTGGCACAGCTTAAGGATGGGCCTGTTGTTTCGGACTATAAGATTGGGCAAGCAAAACTATTGCAACTTGGCCCAAAAATTGCAAGTCTCACTTATTCAGCAACTGTTATCTTCGTAAAAAATGAAACACAAGATACTCAAAACCTATATTACATTACTTCAATCTGGGCTTATCGTCACAATAAATGGGTAAATATTTTCAGCCAGGATACTAAGGGGAATGTACATAAATGATCTATACGCTGCAAAAATCGTACGTCAGTTTCTCATATACAAAGCACAATATTTATGAAAAATAAATATTGGATTATTACTATATCCCTTATTTTTACACTTGTTGGATGTAGCCATGTACTGGAGAGAAACTCTCATGTATCGAGAACAATAATAAATACAAATAATATCGAATCAATTAAGGAAAAACTGTATGCTCAGTACGCTCAATGGAAAGGTGCTAAGTATAAACTTGGGGGGCTAAACAAAAATGGTATCGATTGCTCCGGGTTTGTTTTTGTTACATTTAAATCTAAATTAGGCATAGCTTTACCGAGGACAACAAGTTTACAAGTAAAGACTGGAAAGTATATCGAACGAAACAAACTACGAGCAGGTGATTTAGTTTTTTTTAAGACTGGTCGGTCTTTTAGGCATGTTGGTATCTATTTGGAGCATGACAAGTTCTTACATGCATCAACAAGTCTAGGCGTCACGATTTCTAAGTTGGATAATCGCTATTGGAAATCCAAGTACTGGAAAGCAAAAAGAATTAAGACATAACAAATCACTTGCAGGGATACTGACTCTGAGGAGGAATTTTAGGGTGCCTCCTCCAGAGAACTGCTTGGATTAAGAGCAGTTTGCCTGCTGGAGAGGTACCGGTCAACTACACTAGGGAATTAAACCTAATGGCCTCCTTTTGATAAAGGGAGAAATTAAAAAGGAGGACTTGTACTCCCCGTTGCGGGGTATGAGCAATAGATAGCTTATTATCAATTTAGTTCACTTGAGACAACAAATAATTAATGCCTTTCTTTCTACTGCTTTGCCATAAAAAACCCTAGCAACCTCTCCAAGACCTTCCTCACACCTGCCTTAACCGTATACTAATTAGGCAGGAACATAACTTCAATCCTTTGTGACTACTTTTTCAAGCCAACCTTTCAATTGATTCAATCCCTCTCCCCCCAAGCCATAGGCGTCACCTATATCCTCCCTCCCCCAACCTCCTATAGCGTCTTGGATAGACTTAGGCGCGCTAGCATGTCTTAATCTGTCCCTCATTGTATGTCGTAGCTCTTGAGTCGTCTTGCCTATTCCTAATGATCTAATCCACTTATTAAGGGTGTCAGACGCATAATTTGCCTTACATTCAATTCCATTAGTGTAGCGAGGAAAAGCATAGCGTTGTCCTTTCTTGGCTGACTCTACAATCCTATAAGCTGCCCATAGAGAAACACCAACTAAAGGAACATTTCTTGTACTGTATTTAGTCTTAAGCGGCCGCCAAAGATGGAGTTTGAAGGACACGTAAGAAAAGCCCACATTCAAGCGTAGATCACTTAGCGTCAACCCAGTTACTTCAGAAAGACTGCACCCTAAGTCAATCTGTAGAGCAAGTAACCATCTAATATCATCATTCTTTCTCTTACATTCATGTATGAGGGTGGAAAGCTGGGTAGAATCAAACGTACCCCGTATCTTTGAATCCTCACCCAACCCCGGTATTCGTAATTTCATGAATGGATTGGCTTTGGGAAAGCTCTCGTTCAATAATGACAACGTTAAACACAGCTTTTATTACACTGATGTGCCGTTCTACAGTTGTAGTTTTAGAGCCCCTTTCAAGTTCCTTTGAAATAAATTCATTAGTATCAGCTCTTACTATCTGAACAAATTCCTTGTCTCCAATGACCTCTATCAGCCTATTCCAAACTCTGCGGGCATATGTGCAAAACTTTTCATTATTCTTTTTAGCATGCCCATTCAGATAAACTTCTAGGGCATCACTAAGGCAAAACTTAGGTTCTTCTTCAATTGGTCGCAATGCTTCTACTTCAACGGGATCTAAGAAATCCTCTAAGCTCGAATTTAAGTAGGCGTCTTCATCCCCCTGAGCGCAGGCTTCTCTCTTCTGCTGAAGTGTATCTATGAATTGGTCAATGCCAGAGTCTTCATTAATAGATGGTTGGGGCTTTAGCCCAAACTGGGAGAATAATTTTATTGCTGTCCCACGAGCACTTGATGGCTTTAATTCTGGATTGTTGCGAAGTGAAGCCCAAGTTGATTCGTATTGTTTATTAAGTGCACTGACTTGCTTAGCTATCTGCTTTAAATCGTTAGTCTTAAGATTGACCTTGATGAGTCGTTTGTCACCATAGCGAGGTAGGAGGTCTAGAGGTATCTTTCGCTGGTAGTAATATGTGTTACTACGTCGATAGGCGTAACGGATATGCACTCTAAATAAGCCCCCAAGCAATAGTTTTATGGAAAGTACCACAAAAGTACCACCACTGGAAGACTAAATACAAACTAACTATATGAATATTTGTAATATTCTTATTATCTGGTGCCCGGAGCCGGAATCGAACCGGCATGGACGATTAAGTCCGAGGGATTTTAAGTCCCTTGTGTCTACCAATTTCACCATCCGGGCCGTTGATTTGCTTGATTATTCTTTAGACGATGTCTTTTTGTCACACATTTTGGGTATAAAATGGGGAGAAATGAAGCAAAATTAATTACACAATATTTTAAGTATGTTTCGACCATAATTCTAACATGTTAAGAATTTACAGTACGAGTAAACATATATTAATAATCTTGATTGCACTGGCATTGAGTGGATGCGCCGTTGTCACTTGGAAGCACCCTACAAAGGGTTATGGCAAGATCTCAACCATGAGCACAAAGGGTAGTGCTGAGTTTATGCTTGATTACCATGGTTGTGAGGAAATCGCGATGCAGCATGCCAATGACCAAGATAAGTGCAATGATCCATGTCTCGTTGCTAGGGAACATACAAGGTGCATGAAGGAGAAGCATGGCTGGAAAATAGATAATAATGCAGATCAATAGTTCACGTTTCCATTACTTCTTCTACTCCATATCTACTCCATAGTATGCTGTGGCATAACATAATAATGAAAATGCAGTAGCACCTGGAAAATTGAAGGCCTTTCCGTACAACAACATAATCTAATTCGCTTACATGAGATCCAGTAGTGGTGTTACAGATGTTTCGTATCATTTTATTAAGCTAATTATTTTATGAAACGCTTGGTTCTAGTCGGTAGCGGACATGCACATCTTTCAGTGCTACGCGTACTTGCTTGTGAAAAACCTACCGGCATAGAAGTCGTTCTAATTTCGCCTAGCTCTTACCAGAATTACTCCGGTATGTTACCAGGTTGGATAGCAGGTCATTACAACAAATTACAGTGTCAAATCGATTTAAAGCCGCTAGTACAAGCCGCACACGTGCGTCTGGTGGTTAACTCGATTACAGGCATGAATGCTAACCTTCGTTGCGTGTACTTAGCGAAAAGTAAACGTATTGAATATGACCTCCTTTCATTGAATGTCGGCAGCGAAACTGATTTATCATGGCTTGAGATACCGCAGGAAAATTTGTTTCCTATCAGGCCATTAAATAGTTTTATTGAAGCCTAGCCACAAATACTATCTTTTAAGCAAACCAAATCTGATTATCGTCTTGTAGTTGTTGGTGGCGGCGGTGCTGGGGTGGAGCTTGCCCTAGCCGCACAATATGCTTTTACACGCTCAGATGCTAATGGACATGTAGATCTGGTGGTTTCCGAATCTGGCTTTTTGTTCGGATTTGCAAATGGCGCGCAGCGTCGCATTCATAAAATTTTAGTAGAAGCTGGTGTTTCTGTTCATTACCTAAGGGCAGCAGGAACAAAAAACGGGTTAATGTTATCGAATGTTGTTGCGTTGATTGCAGACTGCGTAATTGCCGCCACTGGTGCTAAAGCGCCTATCTGGCTAAAACACTCCAAACTCATGCTAGACGAAAACGAATACATTGCTGTCGACGAATATCACCGAAGCCTATCACATCCAAATGTATTTGCAGTAGGCGACGTTTGTTCTCGACAAGATTTGGTAATGTCACGCTCAGGCGTTCATTCAGTTCACGTAGGACCCGTGCTTGGCGCAAACTTGCTAGCAGCATTAAAAAATGGACAAATGACCATCTACAAACCACGTCGCTATTCACTGTATTTGCTGGCTTACGGACCTCGTTTTGCAGTAGCCTCCTAGGGAAATTGGAGCATACAAGGTGAGTGGGTATGGCGTTGGAAAGACTGGATTGACCAACGCTTTGTAAAACAGTTTTCAGGCCGTATATAGTGAACGACTTGAAATTAGCATTAAAAAGAAATCATGAATATTTTTGAAGTACTAACAGGTAAGTTTATCGGGTCGACGTCCACTTTTCTGGCTGCCTCCTACTACGACAACTATACGATTCTTTTCATATTATCTTTTACCTTGACTGGTCTTACACCCCCCCCCTTAACTCAGTCCTCTTGTCGCAAGTCTCTCAATGCTAGAAACGCTCAATCGGATGATTAGACAAAATTCGTAACTTGAAAATAACCGTGGTGAATGCTGGTATTGTCAAGCTAATCCCACGTATATAGGTATCGGAATATTTCATTTCCCTAGCTTATTAACTTGGTTTGGTTTGCCTGTATACGAAGTCCTTTTGGAAGCAACCTACGTTCGATTAGTTCAAATAATCCCTGAACAAGCAGTGCTAGTACAGCAGCAGGAACTGCGCCTTGGAGAATCAAACTGAAATTATCAAGCCGGATACCGGTGAGAATAGGCTGACCGTATCCGCCAGCACCAATAAGAGCACTCAGGGTAGCGGTACCCACGTTTATAACTGCTGATGTTTTTATCCCAGCAAGAATGGACCGAGTCGCTAGCGGTAATTCAACAATGCGCAACATCGAGTGGGGGGGCAAGCCAAGTGCTTGTGCGGATTCAACGATGGTTGGCGAGATATCCTTCAAACCCGCATAAGTATTGCGAATTATCGGTAGTAAGCTGTGAAGAAATAAAGCCACAACTGCAGGCGCCCAACCAATACCTAACAGTGGGATCATAAACACGAATAGTGCCAAGGAAGGAATGGTCTGGATAACTCCAGCTGTGCCAAGCACGATATGGCCCACTCGCGGCTGACGTGCTGACAGGATGCCAAGTGGAATGGCAAGAAGAATTGCTGTTGATAGAGAAATTCCAACAAGCATTAAATGTTCTCTTGTGTGACGCCAGAACTGTTGCCACGCACTTTGAACCTGAACTTCAATATCTAATTTTAAATTTTTTTCCAGGAAATTAGCTGCGACCTTTGTTTCTTCTTTACCATGCAGTTTTACTTGAGAGTTCATCTCTCTCATGACCGACACGTCAATACTGCCGGCAAGCTGCCTAAACAGCACTATGGCCTCCGGGGCTCGATGCGCTAGATTGGCTTTATATAAAACCACTGCGTCATATACCGGAAAATAGTTTAGATCGTCCTCAAGAGCACGTAGATTGTAGTGTGCAATTTCTGCATCGGTTACGTAAAGATCTGTTACATGGAGTTTGCCAGACTCGATACCACGATAAGCAAGGTCATGCTCTAAACCTCTAACATTTTGATGTGGAAGCTGATAGCGCTGCTGCAAACCAGGCCAGCCATCAGCGCGATCCATGAATTCATTTCCAAAACCAAGCATAAGTTTTGGATGGTTTCGCAAATCAGAAATTTTACGCAAATCGAGCTGTTCGGCTAATTTGTCCTTCATGCCAATTGCGTAAGTATTGTTAAATCCCAATGGGCCAGCCATACGCAAACCATGTGCAGCTAAAGACTGTTTAAGTTCCGCCCCAGTTTGTAGGTTTTCTGCAACCAGTATCTCCTGTAACAAGGTGCCTGTGTACTCTGGATATACGTCGATCTCACCACTAAGTAATGCATTCCACAACACACGGGTTCCACCTAGTTGTCGCTGATGTACGGCATCGTTCCCTGAGTTCTGAACCAAGTGACTGAGCATCTCCCCTAAGATAACTGACTCAGTAGAATTTTTTGATCCAACAGTAATTGTTTCGGGTGACTCTTTACCAAGAGCCAGTGGCATATAGGAAGTAACGCATAACCCCAGCAACATCGTCCTTATCAGCTGCCCGATCTTCATCTAAGAGCCTTTGTAAGCCGCTCCATGGGCTTACGCTGAGCGGTTATGAACTGCTCGACGAATGGCTCAGCAGGCGCTTGAGCAAGCTCCTTGAAGGGGCCTGCTTGAACAATATGCCCATCTCTAATAAGTACCAAGGAATGGCCAAAGTAGGCAGCCTCTGCAATGTCATGAGTAACCAGTATGACTGTTTTACCAAGTTGCCTAAAAATTCCACTTAGCTCTTGTTGAAGCTCATATCGGATCATAGGATCTAGTGCGCCTAGCGGTTCATCCAGTAATAACAACTTTGGGTCTAGCATTAAAGCGCGCATTAAGCTAACACGTTGACGCTGCCCACCTGAAAGTTCATCAGGAAAACGGCCCATCAATTCCTGGGGAAGTCGCACCAATTCTGCTAACTCAGCAAATCGAGAATTAATCCAGACGGTATCACGATGTAGGTGACGCGCCATAACTACAACATTTTCGCGCACCGTAAGATGGGGGAAAAAGACCTCCTTCCTGAATAACATAGCCTGTTTGCTGACGTATTTGGAGGATGTTTTCCGGTGTTAAAATCGTCCCTGCAAAAGTGATAGCTCCAGAATCTGATTTAACTAAACCAATAATCAGACGCAGTAAAGTAGACTTTCCGCAGCCGCTAGGACCAATAAGCACCAGAGTCTCACCAGCTGGAACTTGAAGATCAGTCGGCGCCAGAGCCACTGTGTTCCCATAGCGTTTAGAAACTTGTGAAAGTAACAGCATCCAGATAGTGTGTTGGATTTACCAAGGGCACTCAAGAAAAATTTTTATATTTAGTTAGAATTACGACAAAGAAATGCCGCGTTGTCAAAACAGAATGCAGCACGAAAAACCTGTAGCTAATTGCGGGATATCTGCTTTTCTATCAATACCAAAAAATAAATCACGGAATCTCTCAAGGACCGAAAAATAGATGGAGGCGGGCGTCGGAATCGAACCGGCGTACACGGCTTTGCAGGCCGCTGCATGACCACTCTGCCACCCCGCCGTCGTCGTGCAATTGGATAATGAATTGCATTGCAACGATATAGGAA
>PVMK01134427.1_pt1 | contig 124324 bp, 146 predicted proteins | sample 1853481 | NCBI WGS metagenome assembly PVMK01 (sample SAMN08533507, study PRJNA380276) | Marine sediment metagenome, whole genome shotgun sequencing project.
CAAACAGCCTTGTCCAGTCCCCCATGATGCTGATGATCAGCAACACCATCACCCTTAAACCCTAATTTTGTTAAATTTAATGGGCCCTGTACAGGTTCCTTACATATACCTGTTGTAATCTCCCTGTCCTTGAATGCTTCTTTCCTGGGTAGCCCTATGTTAAATGACTCAACTATAAACTCTGTCATGATTCTTACATTCAGATCCAGAACTCAGGGTATCTGCGGTCCTGGAGATATTGTTAACAAGAAGTGCAACCACCAGCATTATTATTGCACCAAGCCCTACCGGAACAAATGCATACAAGTAACCAAGGCTGTGTATCTTATCGCTGCCAATAACAGCGATAAGGGCGGTAGCCCCGCCAGGAGGATGAAGGGTTTTTGTCGCATGCATAATTGCAATTGCCGTAGCCACCGCAACAGATGAAGCCAGCCACATATGGCCATTCAACAACTGATAGCTGGCAACGCCTATAATTGCTGAAATTACATGTCCCCCTATGAGATTCCTTGGCTGTGCCAAAGGGCTCTTAATGGCACCGTAAATAAGAACAGCAGAAGCGCCGAAGGACCCTATGATCATAACCAGATCTGTATCCTCAAGTCTGTTGTAATTGAAATATGCAACAGCAGCTATTCCAAGGAATGCACCTATCCAGGACCAACCCATCTCTGCAAAACTGACCATAGGCGGGCTTTTTGAAGTACCCTTCATTTTATTGAAATATTCGCCCAACATACTCATAGTTCCCCTGTTAACTGGGCTTCCACTATATCATCCCTTGAAACAATCCCTATTAAACAGCCCTCCCGGTCAACTACAGGGACCCTGTTTATCTTCCGTTCTTTGAGTATATTGGTAATGTCCAGTAATGTTGTATCCTCACTCACAGTTATGGCGGGAGAGATCATAATATCTTCAGCCTTCTTGGCGCGAATGGATAAGGCAACGCAACCTTTTCCCTTAAGGCATTTTGAAACAATACCCATAAAGGTCTTTGTGTTCCCGGCTCCCATTCGGGAAAGAAAATCTTTCTCTGATATAACACCCGCAACTTTCCTATCATCCTCGATAACCGGAACACCAGAGACTCCCTGTTCTGCCATAAGCTTGGCTACCTCTGTGAGCGGCGTTTCTCTTTGTACACTTACCACTTCACTGGTCATAATGTCGCCTGCCTTAATGGATTCTTCAATTCTCTTCAGAGCATGACGATATGTCAGCCGATAAAGCTCCTTAAAGTCACCCGTTGTAATATCCAGATAACCGGGGATATCTTTCATCGCCTCATTGATATCCTTGTCCGAGATTTCCATGTTGTAAGAGAATTTCTCTTTGTCAGGATGCTTGCTCAAGGTTATTTATCCAAAAATAAATTTAAAGGCATTTTGCTGCATGACATGTACCATAAAATTCTTTCAGTCTTAATAAAAACTATATCTTTTATCAGAAGAAAGAAACATGATTCAAATCATAACTATCTGACTTTTATTAGTTAATTGAACTAGTTATCACTTTTACATGACTTAAATCATGTACATCTGTAAAAGAAAGAATTTAAAATTAATTCGCTCCAGCACATCTCCAGTGTTAAAACTGAGAAGAAAGACAATTGAAAAGAGAATAACGCAGTAAATAACAGAGAGTGACGAATAGCGAGTCACGAATTACGATTTACGAAGTAAATAAAATTCATCATTCGTAATTCCTTGATCGTCAATCGTCACTCTCTGTTATATTTTTCCACATTAATATTTCCTTGACTAACACCCTGCCTTTTTCCATAATACCGAAATAATCATGGATCAAACTATTACTCTTTCATTTGACGTATACGGAACTCTGATTGACACTCATGGCGTTATGGTTGCCCTGGAGAAACATGTTGGTGATAAGACCGCTGAGTTTTCTAGAATGTGGAGAGAAAAGCAGCTGGAGTACTCCTTTCGTCGGGGTCTTATGAAAAACTACGAAACTTTTGCTGTCTGTACAAGCAATGCCCTTGACTTCACCTGTGATTCTTTTGAAGCCCCTCTTTCTCAACAGCAGAAAAATGAACTGCTGGAAATTTATCGGATCCTTCCTGCTTTTGAGGACGTAAAAGAAGGCCTGACCAGTTCAAAAGAAGCCGGTTTCAGAATGTTCTCCTTTTCCAATGGAAGCGCTGATGCAATTGAAATGCTACTGACTAATGCAGGCATCAGAGATTTCTTCTTGGACGTTGTCAGTGTAGATGAGATAAAATCTTTCAAACCCAATCCTGATGTATATAATCATTTCATGAAAAGAGCTGGCTCTGATGGAGCCAATACCTGGATGATATCAAGCAATCCCTTTGATGTTATTGGAGCTGTTTCAGCAGGAATGAGAGCTGCCTGGGTACGACGATCGAAAGAGGCTGTATATGATCCATGGGGTATTGAGCCAACGATAACAGTTAGCAGCCTCACAGAACTGGCTGATCAGATTATTCAGTTTGATTAGGAATAATCTTCATCCTGCATAATAAATATTCAATATAGAATCTGTCACAAAATTATAGTCGCATTCTTTGTCATGCCCGCATGTCGTAAGCAGGCATCCAGAACGCCTTGATAAGACTGGATTCCCGCCTTCGCGGGAATGACTTCAAATGTTTTATTGATGGTATAATCTGATTTACTTTAGATAGACAACAGACATGATCAATTCACTGGAATACATAAACGATTTTCTGTATTTTGTTTTCATACCCTGATGAAAGCAAAGGGGATGACACGCATGTTTTATTGTTCTGGAGTCAACCTGGACCGCTTTCTCCCTATCACAAAAGGGTAGACACCGTCCCTCTTTCAAACCCTGCAAGGAGAGGCCTACAGCTTGCTAACCATGGAGTAAGGGCATTGGCACTTGAAAAAGGTGCAACCCCTAAGGCAATTAAGAGCAATGACTGCGCAGAGATCGTTCCGACAAGCAACGGTTGGTACAGGGATAGGCTGTTAATAGAAAATGTTCACAAAACATTACCCTGACGAGATTATTAACTATGTTGTCCTCAATCTTTTTGAAAAGGTCATGAATGGCTGCCAGTTAAATGAAGACATCCCTGACAAGCTGCCAAAACCTGAAGAGCTTCAATTATATCTGGAATCTCTTTGTGATAAATACGGGGCTGAAAAGAGATGATAATAAGACCGGAAAATACTGGCGACTTCGACATGGTTAGAAAGGTCAATATCAAAGCTTTTGGTCAGGAATCAGAAGCTGATCTTGTTGATGCTCTTAGAAAGTCCGGAATCCCCCTGATATCTTTAGTGACTGAAGAGGATAATAAGATTACCGGACATATTATATTCAGTCCTGTCACCATTGATGGTTGTGCATCAATTTCAATAGCAGGCCTTGCACCAATGGCTGTACTGCCTGAGTTTCAGAGAAAAGGTATAGGTTCCATGCTTGTAAAAGAAGGTCTTAAACAATGTAAACAGGCAGGTTATTCTGCGGTTGTAGTACTTGGCCATCCTGAGTACTATCCCAGGTTTGGTTTTGTTCCTTCTTCAACTTACAATATTAAATCTGAATATGATGTCCCTGAAAATGTATTCATGATTTTGGAATTACCAGAAGGTGCCTTAAAGGGCTGTCACGGTACTGCAAAATATCATGAAAATTTCATGTAGTTGTAAGATATCTTATTGTATCGGTCTGTACTATATTCATAATACCGAAGCTTCAAAATGGAAGAGGTAATCAGGTCACTAACTTATCTCTGTTCTCAATGATTCGCGAATTACCTGATTCCGAGTTTATAAATGCCTTTTGACATTAATCAATTCTTATTTCTTTTAACTTTATTTATTTGTTATTGCAAGGGAATGCTACTATCAGTCCTTGTAAAAGTAAATATTCAATTGAAACTTCTTTTTTTAACGCATTATTTTCTTTAAATAATTTACTAGTTAAATCAATATGATCTTCTAATATCATTACGTAATTTTTTTGATCTAAAGCTAAATTATCCGGTTGACAATACAAAAGCTCTTTATTTCGTTGTTTTAATTCGGTATTTGCCCAACCATAAGCTGTAACTAATGCATTAATATAAAGTTCATTTGATGCTTTCACTGTCTTATCTTTTTTGGATTGTTCATAAGACTCAAGCAATAATCCTGAAAATACATTTGTAGAAATCGTTAATAATAAAATCATGATTACAAGAATAAATTTTTTCATTTCTCACTCTCCTTTTCAATGCAATTAAGTTATAGTTCTAATGTCCTGCTCGGTTCTCTTAATCCTTTTTCGAATATATGGATATAATTTGGTGCTACATCTGCAAGGTCTGACTGTATAAGGTTTTATTTCTTTCGTAGGTTAATTATTTATTTTGGAGTCCACTGTTTTGTATTGACATCATAACTAACAGTGTTAGAATAAGCAAGAGTTTTAACCCAATTTTTCAATGCTGTTTTTATAGTTGTTTACAACAGGCATATTATGAGTATGAAGCCGTTTATCATTTTTCTCTTCTGAATTCGCAGCACATTTCTGCCAGCAATTTTAATACAATGACAGCTTATTGATAAGAAGGATAAACCAGTAAAACCAGCTATAGTTAAATTCATTGATAAGATTTATTATTCACCGCCCTACTAGTCCTGCAACTAAAACAATATATTTACTAAGAAAAGTACCCCTCTGTAATCGAACACCAAATTTTATTTTATTCACATATTAATTAATAATGATAAAATGAGATTATGGAATCAAGATCAAGAGCACTTCAGGCTAATATCGATGAGTTCAGCGTTGAAGTAGAGATCGATCCGAAATACAGGCCTATCCAGGAAGTGATGGCCAAATACGAAGGCCTGCAAAAGGTGCTCAATACCTTTCTGGAAGAACTCTGCCATCCAAGAAAAAACTGGCAGTTTATCACAGGTGAAGCCAGGACCTATTCACTGGGATATTTTTATGATTTAAAAACCCATCCCAAAGGAGCTGAAGCTCTTGAATTATATATAGATATTGCACATGAAGCGATAATCAACGCAAAATCTACGGAGGTTAAGACCGATGCTTTCAGCAACCTTTACCTTCTGCTTCAAAAGTTCATCAAGGAAAGCGGACCAGACCTGACCAGGTTTCTACCCCGGATAAATAAGGCTTTCAACTTCTTATCAGAAATGGATGAAAGTATCTTTGTGCATGTTGCAAAAAGCTATTATCAAATCGATCGACTGGCATCTGCATTTCTTGAAAACGCCTCAGAAGAATCTGATTTCAGTTCGATCAACTCTCTTATGACAAGATATTACGGTTTCAACTATGGTTACTGGCTCTCTGAAAATGATCCCCTTGAATGGCTAAAGAAAGAGACGTCTCAATCCTTTCCTGATAATGTGATTGGACTGTTTCAGTTCCTGTCCCATGATCATATCAGGGAATGTCAATCAGAGTTGAATAAAATTACAGCAAATGAGAATAGGTCTTCTGCTGCATCTCTAAAAGAACTTCTTGAACTTCCGGGGTATGGTAGTATCGTCGAGCGCTACAAAGAAATGCCGGGAGAAATATTTAATGCAATTGAGAATGAGAAGATGAGACACCAGTGCAAGCTGGTATTTCTCTTTCACTCAATGAATATCTCCGGTCTTTCAAATATTCATGAGGATACTTTAAGAGAGATCAACAATATGATCACCCGGGTCATAGAAAGTGAAGATCCAAAGCATGCTGAACTGCTGATAGAAAAAACATTTGGCGTTCTCCATGATAGAGTAGACACCTACCCTGATACAGTCCTTAAGACAGTTCTTAATACAGGAAAGGGTGTATACAAGACCGATGAAAGCGATCTTGTCAACTTTTTTAATCAGCAGGTTGTCAGGCTTGGCTTTCAGACCCCTGATTTCAGGGGAATAAGTGATGACTGGCAGATCAGGAGTAATCCGGCACACATTCAAAATATAAGAACATGGATGGAACTGATCAGGTTTAATCCGAAATGGTCAAAGAACCTGCTTTCCTCCCTGATCATACATCTTTCCATAAACGGTGTTTTGATCAAGGACACAGACCTGTTTCCACGTGACATTACAGCATTCCTTAACGGAGATTTGCAGCATGTGTATAATCTGGCGAAACAGCTCCTGCGACTTTTCCCCACTTACTTTAACGAGATCGGCGCAGAGGGAGAACTAAGGGACATATCTACAAGAATAGATGAGATCTGCAAACGAAAAGATGTGCTTGTCCATTTCCTCAGAAAACAGAGCCATGTGGAAAGCTCAAACAAAATAGTCTCTCTAATTGAAGCCACTTTTAAATTCTGGAAGACTAAATCCAAAAAAGCACTTAATGCATATCTGCCGCCTGATATATATAACAGAGTTGAGGAGGAAGGCCCATACATTGACGGGGTCAATAAAATTATGGACCATATTTTTTCCCTTAAAGACGTCACTGACTTTCCTGACCTCCTTAACCTTGGAGAAAATGAACTGAGAGATATTTCGGGCAGATTTGCTGATGAACATGAAGTCGATATCGAAAGGGTCTTTCTATTCATATCATTTTACAGGCTGCTTAATCAGAAGTACTGCGTGAACTCAAGCGAGATTGAGGACTACATAGCACAGGTTGAGTCTACCATTCCTTTGAGGCTCAATGATCTTAGAGAAATTCTTTCCATAAAAGACCGGTTTAAAAAGTTATCAGGCCTGCTGGATTTCATGGAACAGTTAAAAGCGGTAATTCTCTCTACTGATAAATTTCATGTCCGGGAGGACATCTATAGAAAGCGCCATATCGCAGCAGATATCCCCTCCATGTATGGGAGTTATCATGAGGCAAAGTTTGATGCAATGGGGCTTACTTTCAGGCTTGAGTCCCTTATAAATACTATCCTTGAAGACCTCATAGATGATTTTGACCTAAGCTTCATAACACAGGCAACATTTCTCAGAATATATGATTACCTCAAGCTCTTTAACCGTGCAATGAATATTGACGGAATCCCTGCAAAAGAATTTGAGAACCAGATGGACCTGCTGAAGAAATCCATGAATATCCAGTTTGTCACATTCACCCAGTTTCTGGACATCTTTCGTGGATTCACACTAATAGTCCGTAACATTGTCAATGACTATTTCAACAGTATTCATCACCAGAATCTTTGGGAAATAACAGAGCAAATTGATACTGCCAAATTGCTTCCCAAGTATTCACCTGCTTATGACAACCATGAAAACATGTTTCATAAAATCTCCGAAATATTTCTCAGAGACACTATAGCTTCTTCCCTTGGGGTTCAGAGGCTTGACCTCTTCCTTACCCGCATATTGAATACTCTCCATGAGGAGGCTGAAAGATTTCCGTCAGACAAGCATTATATGCTGGTTACCTATAATCCCAGGGAAGTGGTCACATCAATTACAGATCCATACGAAGACCTGAATGATATCATTCACCTTGGTAATAAAAGCCTTAATATCATCAAAATGAAGAATCTGGGACTGCCTGTGCCGTCCGGTTTTGTCATAACCACTGAGGTCTTCAGGTTCAGGGAACTTATTGAAAACTACAAACCTGCCCGCAAAAACTTCACCGAATTAATAGACAGGGAAATTTCAAAACTGGAACAAATAACAGGCAAGGAGTTTGGATCGCCTGACAATGCCCTTCTTGTGTCTGTGAGAAGCGGCTCTGCAATCTCCCAGCCCGGAATGCTTGACTCCTACCTGAACGTAGGCATAAATGAAAAAATCGTAGAAGGCATCGCCAATAAAACAGGCCGGAAATGGTTTGCATGGGACAGTTTCAGAAGATTTCTCCAGTCATACGGCATGTCCTTTGGAATCACTCGAAATGAATTTGACTCTATCATAAATGACTTTAAGAGAAATAATTCTGTTGAATTCAAGCAAGACCTGCCTTCTAAGATCATGAAGGAGGTATCTCTTGCCTATAAGTCATTTATTCGGTCAAAGGGAATAGACCTGGAAGAATCACCAAAAGAGCAGCTTTATATAGCTATTCAGCGAGTGCTGAATTCATGGGAATCTGACAAGGCCAAAACTTATAGAAAGATAATGGGCATCTCTGATGATTGGGGCACTGCAGTGACTGTTCAGGCCATGGTCTTTGGCAATCTCTCACAGGATTCAGGTTCCGGTGTCCTTTTTACTCACAGCCCCAGGTTTTCCACGGACAAGCTGCGACCATGGGGTGACTATACCATAGGCAATCAGGGGGAGGATGTGGTTTCAGGACTGGTTATGACCCATCCCCTTTCGGTTTTTCAGGCAGATATCGAAAACAGATCAGCAGAATTTGCCCTGGAAAAGAAGTTCCCCGAAATATACAGTGCACTCAGAGATATTGCAAAAATGCTTGTTTATGATAATCAATGGGCACCGCAGGATATTGAATTTACCTTTGAAGGACCGGAAAGAAAAGACCTGATGATTCTACAGACAAGGGACATGGAGATGAGGGAGAAAGAGAGTTTACCCTCCTTTGAAAGCGCTTCAGAAATGTCCGACAAATTCCTGGGCCACGGTATTGGGGTAAGCGGCGGTGCTTTATCAGGCAGGACCGTTTTTGACCTTGATGATATCAGGTATTGGAAAGAGAAGGAGCCTGAAACTCCTCTGATTCTTATTCGAGGAGATACTGTGCCTGAGGATATTAAAGAAATCTCTACCGCAGACGGTCTTCTCACTGCCCGGGGCGGCGCAACCTCTCATGCTGCTATTGTGGCCAACAGACTGGACAAGACCTGTGTAGTTGGCTGCAGGGACCTTGTATGTATCGAAAGGGATAAAAAGTTTCTGCTGAAAGACAAAACTGTAATGGCCGGAGACTTTATAAGCATAAATGGTTCGGAAGGATCGATATTTCTTGGTAAAATGAAAGTAAGCGATAATAAGCATAACCAGATATAAGGGGGTAGGATGAAATGACAAATGAAAATGGAAAGAAACTGGGTATTAATGGTCTGGGTAGAATAGGCAAACTCACCCTTTGGAACCATCTTTCAAAAAAGTATTTCAGCGAAATAGTGGTTAATATCGGAAGAGAGGCAGGCAATTCATTAAAAGACATTGAGCATTATATCTCAAGGGACTCTACCTATGGATCACTCCCCATGTACTTATACGGGTGCAAAGGCGATGATGTCATATCTGATGTTGATGAAGCAAACAGCTCAATGATAATTAACGGCGTAAAAGTATTGATACTACGCCAGTCCCGTAATCCTAAAGACTTGAACTGGAAAAGTTTCGGCATAGACCTTGTTGTCGATACAACCGGACAGTTTCTGGACCCCACCATTTCAGCAGATGACCCAAAAGGTTCTTTAAGGGGACATCTCGATGCAGGAGCAAAAAAAGTCATAGCATCTGCTCCTTTTAAAATTAAGGACAAATCCAGATCAATGCCGGATGATGCCGTAACTGTTGTAAAAGGCATAAATGATCATGACTATGATCCATCACGGCATAACATAATTTCTGCCGCCTCCTGCACCACAACGTGTCTGGGCCATATGATGAAGCCCCTTATGGATAAAATCGGAGCAAAAAGAATCCTCACCGCATCCATGGCCACGATTCATGCAGCTACAGGCTCTCAGCAAGTCCTTGACAGGCTGGCTCAATCTGGGGCAACAGACCTCAGGAAGGACAGAAGCATACTGAACAATATAATCCTTACAACAACCGGGGCAGCAAAAACACTTGCCCTGGTGCTGCCTGAAATGAAACAGATAGGGTTTATGGCAGAGTCTGTCAGGGTGCCTATAACCACTGGATCACTAATCATTCTCACTGTAAATATACAGGAGGATGAATCAAAGGCATCAATCAATAGACAGGTCATTAACGATATATTCAAAGAGACTGCAGACAGACCGGGCAGTTATCTCGCATATTCAGATGAGCAGAATGTCTCCTGCGATATAATAGCAATGCCAAAGGCCGCCGCAATAATCGAAGGTCATGAGACCCACACTCGAACAGCAGAGGTAACGCTTGACGTTGAGAGACTGGGCGGACTGAATAAAGACCAGATGGAAGGATTAAAGGAAAGCGAAATATCCATACCATTAACCCAGGCAGTCATATATGGCTGGTATGACAATGAAATGGGCAACTACGTAAATATGCTTGGAGAACTGACACTGTCAGTAAGTGAAGAATAGCAGTTATGGGTGATGGTTTTTAAATTTGGAGTAGTAGACAGTAGGCAGGGATCAGGGGGCAGGGATCAGAGATCGTAGGGGCTCGGTTTCCGTGCCCTTTAATTAATAATCTTCCCTATTTCCCTGAATAAACTTCACCGACCAGACTTCTTACGTCATCATCAAGGAATTCCGATTTTACCGCTGTAGTCTCGATTGGGCCCGGAGGGGGAATAAATGAGGATTTCAGAGGGAACACCCTGGCTACAACAGAGTCTTCAATAATGCCCGTCATTCTTCTTTCTTTCATGCACAACCCCTTTTTTATCAGGTTCGCACTACTAATTCCGTCCTATCTTTATTTCGTCATTTTATTGATAAAACTTCAGCAGTTGGAGATTGCAGAGGGAAAAAATCCTAACTGTCATTCTGGCTTGTCCAGAATCTCACTCTTCATTGATTCCCGACAAGCGGGAATGACAACAATAATGTCATGCCTTATCAAAGGGCTTCTTCATGATTTAAATCATAAAAATTAAACCTATAATTCCTGTAAAATAATTACAGTGTTAAAATATGGAACAGGAAGAAATTTATACTCTGATATAATCAATATTGTTCCTGAACTGACAATTTATTTATAAATATAAGGAGGTTTTACATGGGAGGATGTGGTAGTTGCAGTAGTGGAGCAGGACCTTTTTCCGAGGGTAAGGAGCTTGTTGAATTCGTTTCTTGTGCTCATGACGGAGCAATAAAGGACATGCCAATTTCCAGTGGCAGTCTGGATACAAAGTGTCAGGGATGCGGTGAATCATTTACTCTTAAAACACATGTGGGTAAATGTCCCAAATGCGGAGGAGTTCATGCAGTTTCACCACCAAGGTGCGATGATGCGGCGAATATCCAGTTTGCAGGAGCTGACTTTAAGTTACCTGAAGACAGGTAAAGACAATGCTCAAAAGTAGTTCAATATTGCTTAACAATAGCTCAAAATCAAAGAATCCTTTTTGAACAATCGTTAAACTATTGTTTAACCACTGTTGAGCAATCGTAATATCAGCATGTAAGATGAAGGGCGGCAATAGCCGCCCTTTTTGATGCTATCCTGTTGTAAACTTCTACAGCCTCAGATGTTTTTTCTATACTGGTAGTAATTCCATTGTTGTTTAAAAACTCTATTACCTCTGAAGGGACTTTCATTGTCCCGTAATAACCTGTGCCTATCACGAGATCTGCAATACCGGATTTAACAATTTCAACCAGATCATCAACCTGAAGAAGATGCCCCTCCCCTCGCCACCATGGAGACAATACCCTGTCCGGAAATATAATCACATCTTTGGAGTAAGTTGTATCATTAATTACGATTCTGCCGAAAGAGTAATCCGATATTACCATTATCCTGCCTTTGACCTGCGGTACTTAACAACTGTTCAACATTTGCTTAACTGTTGCTCAAAGTTGATCAATTTTTAAACCATTGTTGATCCATTGTTAATCTATCGTTGAGCAATGTTTTAAATATGTTTTTATTTCATGCTCAAAGTTATCACTAAGAGCCCCGGTACCAATAGTCTGCCTTATTTCATCCATGCTCCAGGCACGCACCTCATCTATCTCATCCTGCTGATAATTTATCTTTCCATCAAATACAGATTTGTAAGTGTAAACCAACTCGGTCTCAAATGGGTTTGAATGTATGTATGAATAAAGATATTCCGGAACACCTTTATTAATACCAAGTTCTTCCTCCATTTCACGCATTACAGCATCTTCAAGGGTCTCTCCGGCATTAACATGTCCGCCAACAGAAGTGTCCCATTTGCCCGGAGCCACATCCTTGCTCATTGACCTCTTCTGCAGTAGCAGTTCATCTTTACTGTTAAAGACCAGCACATGCACTACCTTATGTAATAAAGAAGGATCACCATGAATCCTGGATCGCGGAAGTGTTTTAATAACTTCGCCCTTTTCTGTTACTACGTCTAGAAATTCTTCCTGTTCAGTCATATCTATTCCTTTTATTTACATCTGTCATTCTCGACTTAGAGGTTGTGTCGAAATACCGAAAAAGCATATAGTGTCATTCCGGACTTGATCCGGAATCTAGTCTTTTCACCATATAACAAGCCGATGGATCCTGAATCAAGTTCAGGATGACAATTACGACACAGTCTCTTAATCGGGAAATCCAGAATTATTAATCGTAATTTTCATTTCTGGATACTCCGGTCAAGCCAGAGTATGACAACATGAGATTTGCAAATATTATAAACAAGTTGATATAGTCTTTTCATGCATAATCAAAAAATAGCCCTGACTATAGCCGGTTCAGATCCTACTGGCGGCGCCGGTTTTCAGGCAGATTTAAAGACATTTCATGCCTTGGGTGCTTACGGAATCAGCATACCGGCTGCGCTTACTGCCCAGAATACAAATGGCGTACTGGATGTAAAAGAGATAGACCCCCATTTTTTCTCTTCCCAGATCGACACACTGCTTATAGACAGTCATCCTGATGCTTTAAAAACAGGAATGCTCTTTTCATCTGAAATAGTAAAGATAGTTGCCGAGAAGTTTAAGACATATAATTTAAACAATCTTGTAATTGATCCTGTCCGGGCTTCAACTTCCGGTGCTTCTTTAATGGAGGAAGGTGTTCTGGAAGCCATGACAAAGCATTTATTCCCGATCGCAAAAGTAATAACGCCTAACATGAATGAAGCCTCTGTCCTTACAGGTCTTGAGATAAAAAATGAAGATGACATGAAAAAGGCCGCCATAAAACTGTTCCACCTTGGACCGGAAGCCGTCATTATTACCGGAGGACATCTTAAAGGTAAAGCAGTAGACATCCTCTTTGACGGTTTAGACTTTCTGTCCCTGGAGCAGGACAGACTTGATGGCGAATATCACGGCACAGGATGTGTCTTCTCTTCGGCAATAACCGCCTGCCTTGCCCTTGATTATAAAATCAATGAGGCGTTTATCAAGGCCAAGGACTTTGTCTGGAAGGCCATGAAGACAGCGGTCACTATCGGTAAAGGCATGAAGATACTAAATGTTTGATTTTTAATGTAGGGGCGTAGCATGCTACGCCCCTACAATTCCTGTCATTCCAGACCCCAATTCGGAATCCATCTCCATTGTCATCCTCGACCCCGATCGGGAATCCATAATATAAAACTGGATTCCCGCCTTCGCGGGAATGACACAGTCATACCTGTCATTCCGAACCCCGATCCGGAATCCATCACCTTTGACATTTCATTATTTGAGTGCTATTCTAGTCTTTATTCTGGTCGACCATAAAGGAGGTCAATATCATGAAAACCCTCTCCCTTTCAGAGGCAAAAATGAAGCTGAGTGCCCTTGTTGACAAGGTAAGCTCAACAGATGAGGAAATTGTAATAACAAAAAACGGCTCACCTGCTGCGGTATTAATCAGCCCTGATGAATTTGAAAGTTTAAAAGAGACAATAGCTGTCCGGTCTGACATGCCTCTGATGAAAGAGATTAACGCCGGATTAACATCCTTGAAAAGCAAAAAAGCTAAGCTCTATACACTGGAAGAGCTGTTTAAATAGATCTTCCCCATATGAAGCCGGCACAGTACAAACTCCTTGTCCCTCACAATATTGCTGAACTTATCCGCACAATACACCCTCACCTCAAGAAGAAGATCAAGGCTTCGTTAAAAATAATACTGTCTGATCCCATGTCTGGTAAGGCCTTAAAAGATGAGCTTCTCGGTCTACGAAGTTTTCGCGTAAGCAAATTCAGGATAATCTACCAGCTTTCCAAAAAGAAACAGATCGAGATTGTAGCTGTAGGTCCCAGGGAAAGAATCTATGAAGAGACATTCAGGTTGTTAAATAAGAATAAATAAAAAAGGAGAACCATTGAGTGACAAACCAGTAGCCGCAGGAAAGAGCAGCTTTGATTTAATAGATACAGAAAAGGCGTTTGCAATAATTGATGTAAAATCTGATTCAAGTTTTCTTGATTTGGCTTGCGGTGCCGGTAAATACAGTATTGAAATTGCAAATAGAATAGGTGAAAAAGGGACAGTTTACGCTGTCGATCTTTGGCAGGAGGGTATTGAGGCCTTAAAACAGGAAATTAATATAAAAAGTATAAAGAACATCAAAGCGATATTAGCTGATATAAGCAAAAAACTGCCATTTGAAGAAAACTCCATTGACTCCTGCTTAATGGCAACCATTATTCATGACTTATCAGCAAGTGATCAAAAGTCAGCTATTCAAGAGGTCGCCCGTCTCTTAAAGCCAGGCGGCATGCTAAATATTATTGAATTCAAAAAAATTGATAAAGGCCCGGGCCCGCCAATTGATATAAGAATGGATGAGGAGCAAATTGAGGCACTTGTCACACCATATGGTTTTAAAAAGGTTATGGGAAGCGAGATCGGGGCATTCAACTACTTGTCAAAATTTAAGAAAATCACATAACAAGCCTTATCCTTATTAATTAAAGGGCACGGCATCGCCGTGCCCCTACAATAAATGTCATTCCGGCTTGTCCGGAATCTGAACCTTTAATCCCTACCCCCTGCTTTCCCCCTTGCCTTCCATATCCATAATCTTATTGCTTACTGTTTTTTTGAAGTTTATAATGTAAGTAAGAACCGGAGGTTTTATTAAATGGGAGAAGAAAAAGAAGTTTCAAGCGATGTAGCACATAATATGTGTCATAACCCTTGCACTGCCTGCAATAAAGAGGGACATCTTGATAACGAGGAAATCTGTCCCGCATGTGCAGGCACAGGGTGCATAGACAAAAAATACTGTAAACCGGCAGGTGGACTGGGCTGTGATACATAGTTCCTGTAGGGGCGTAGCATGCTACGCCCCTACGATTAATGTCTTTCCTGGTCCCTGTTCCCTTAATCCGTTTCCCGGAATCCGTAGTCCGTTACCCATTACCCCTAACCCGCCTTTTTCCCTTGCCCATATTCAATAAATTGATATATAATTCCACACGGACGAGGCAGAAAGAGCGTAGGAAATCCCTGTTGAGATATTTCATGTTAATGTTATTAACACATATCAAAATCCCGGAAAACAGGAGTGTCGTATATTAATAGTTAGGATCGCGTGATTATGCCTAAAATTGAAGAAGTGCCTCTCGGCGAACTACCCGAGAAAATAATTGAATTAGCAATGCGAGATGTAGCTGAGTACAGTATTGGTTTTGTCCGTGTTGAACAATCACGAAGAGGACAAGATGCTGTACTTTTAGGCTCAGGTACTTTAGTTTCCATAGGTTCAACCTATGCAGTGTTGACAGCACATCATGTTTTATCGGTTCTCCCACGTGAAGGCCGTTTAGGTCTTATTATTTCACCTACATTGCAACAACACACTGTAGATACACAGGGCCTTGTATATCTAAAGATCGATCGTGGTACAATGGATTCCGAAGGTCCTGATTTGGGAGCCATTATCTTAGACCCATCTATCGCAGGGACTATTGCGGCAAAGAAGACCTTTTACAACTTAGAACTTCGACGCAAACAAATGCTTCTACAACCTCCACACCTTAGGGATGGTTTCTGGTTCGTAAACGGTTTCATTCACGAAAAAACCATCGAGGAGCCTGGGAGAGAGGGTTATGAGCGAGTGAAAAGATTTTACAACTTAAGTGGCGCTGGTGGACCAGAAGAACCAATTTCCAAAGGAAACCACGATTATTTCGCTTTTCCTGTGAGCCATGGAGGACGGTCTGTAGCTCCTAACAGCTTTGAAGGCATGAGCGGCGGCGGTCTATGGCAAGTGCCGCTTATGAGAAACGATCAAGGAGAAATAGTTCATAAGCCCCCTTTGCTCTCTGGGGTGGTGTTTTATCAGGTGCCAACAACTAATACTGACTACGGGGTTAAGTGCCACGGTCGTCAAAGCGTTTATAAAGTCGCTTATAAGGCGATTAAAAATAAATAGCCCTACTTTACTCGGACTGGTGCTACGATACCGTTCCGCACCAATCGGTAAGCTTGGCGTTACCTTTTAATATAACCCATGAAAAAACACTCCGAATTCATCGATTTCCTAAACGAAGTATTTGAAGAGTTCGGCCCAATCGAGTCCCGCAAGATGTTCGGCGGTTACGGAATATACCACAACGGAATAATGTTTGCCCTGGTTGCAGACAACACTCTGTATTTAAAAGCCGATGAATCTACAAAGAATCTCTTTGAATCCAAAGACCTTCCGCAATTTGAATACGAAAGAAAAGACAAAACAATAAAAATGTCTTATTATCTTGCCCCAGATGAAATCTTTGATGACAGAGAAGAGGCAGCTATCTGGGCATCACATGCCTATGAAGCGGCAGTGAATACACAGAAAAGCAAAAAGAAGTAAACCGCTTCTATAAAATTTAAATTACAAATCTCAAATTACAAATTAATTCTAAAACTCAAATAAACAACTTGCATAAGATTTTGAAGGTGGTTAAGATATATCATTACCCCATTGGAGGATCATATGGCATTAAAAATGAATAAAATTGAGGCTGAAGCACTTCAACTGTCTCCTCATGAGAGAGCTCAGCTGGCAGAACACTTGATACACAGTTTAGATGATGATGAAGATCCGGATGCAGAGAGATTATGGGTAACAGAAGCAGAACGTCGTTATCAAGAATACAAAGAAGGAAAAATCCAGGCAAAATCTTCGGACCAGGTATTTAAAGAGGCTCGTTCCAAACTTAAATGAAACATATAAGGTTTCTCCCTGATGCCGAGGAGGAAATGAATGAGGCTGCAAAATATTATCAGTCTAAGACAGCTGGATTGGGTATTGATTACCTCTCTGAAGTTGAAAGAGCTGTTGCTTCAATTACACAATCTCCCACGACATGGCCAGAAGTTGAGAGAGAATTAAGGCGACGCCTTGTCAGGAGATTCCCATTTGGTATTTTGTATTACGTTGATCAAAAAGAGATAGTTATTGTGGCTGTTGCACATCTTCGACGTAAACCAGGCTATTGGAAGAAAAGACTATAAGTTTCTAATCTGTCAGTAGTTTCAGATGAAAACCCAACCAAAATTATCGTATCTACTTTTTTCTATTCAAAAATCATATCTCATGTTATTATCGATCAAGGGGCCGCATTAATCAATTACCCGGCCCCCTGTTATTAACAGTGTAATAAAAGGAGGTACGATGTGAGACCCATATTAACACTCTTCTTTATTCTGATTTTCATATCAACTGCCGGTGCTGCCGGCACGCATATAACATATAAGGTAAATGGAGAAGCTTTTGAAGGCTACTATATAAGTCCGTCTCTTGATGCCCCTCTGATAATGATAATACATGACTGGGACGGACTTACTGATTATGAAGTGAAACGGGCCAACATGCTGGCAGATATGGGATACGCAGTCTTTGCTGCTGACCTGTACGGGGCAGGAGTAAGACCAACAGAGGTAAAAGACAAACGCCAGCATACAGGTGAACTGTATAAGGACCGTGAAAAAATGCGGTCCCTCTTAAATGGTGCATTGGAAACTGCAAAATCCAAAGGGGGCAATATCAATAATGCTGTGGTCATGGGATACTGTTTTGGCGGGGCCGCCGTGCTTGAATTCGCCAGATCAGGTGCAGACCTTAAAGGCTTTGCCACCTTTCACGGAGGATTAGCCACTCCTGAAGGCCAGGACTACTCCAAGACAAAGGGCAAAGTGCTGATAATGCATGGATCAGCAGACACAAACATCACCATGGATCAGTTTGCAGGGCTTGCCTCAGAACTGGAGGCAAAAGGGGTTTCTCACGAGATGATAACCTACAGCGGCGCGCCCCATGCCTTTACAGTTTATGGTTCAAAACGATACAGGAAAGATGCTGATGAAAAATCATGGAGACGTTTTAGTGAATTTCTGAAGGAAACGTTGGATTGATAAAATGGTAATGGGTACTTTTGTAGGGGCGAGGTTACCTCGCCCAAAAGAATTTAATAATATATACAAAAGGGCGGGGAGACCCCGCCCCTACAAAAACTAACATTGGACTATTTTGTTTATCTATAAAAAAAGGCGTTCCGAAATTCGGAACGCCTTTCATAAATTATAAAGTAAGTACTACTTTTCTTCTTTAGCTTCTTCCTTAACTTCCTCAGCCTTCTCCGCTTTTTCTTCCTTAACGACTTCCTTTTTAGCGGCCTTGGCTTTCTTTACCTTCTTTTCTTTAGCCTCAGGCTTATCAGCTGCTTTGGCTTTCTCTTCCGTCTTCTCTTTTTCCTCAGGCTTATCATCTGCCTTTGCTTTTTTCTTTCCCTCTTTCTTTTCTTCCTTCTTCTCTCCCCCATCACCTTTCAGCATTTCATAATCAACAAACTCAAGTATTGCCATATCAGAATTGTCACCTGCGCGGAATCGAGTCTTTACAACCCTGAGGTAACCGCTGCTTCTCTCGATCTTTGGAGCGATCTCAGTAAAAAGCTTTGTCACAATCTTCTTGTTAGGGATACGGGAAAGGGCCAGTCTTCTGGAACTGAGATCACCCTTTTTGCCAAGGGTAATCATCTTCTCAGCCATACTCTTTACCGCTTTGGCCTTTGCAGCTGTAGTCTCTATCTTCAGATGATCAAACAATGATGTTACAAGCCCTCTAAATAGAGCCTTTCTATGATTGGCCGTTCTGCCGAATGCTCTGCCTGCTACTCTATGACGCATTTTCTGTTGTCCTCTTTGTTGATGCTAATTTCTGCAACTCATCAACGTCTACCCTCATATTAAAATTAAGACCCATCGACTGAATGATCTCTTTAATCTCGTTTAATGACTTCCGTCCAAAGTTCTTGGTCCTGAGCATCTCCTGTTCAGTCTTCTGAACAAGTTCTGCAAGGGTGCTGATATTGGCGTTCTTAAGGCAATTATAGGAACGTACAGAAAGCTCAAGCTCTTCAACATTCTTAAGCAGCGCAACATTGACTTCCATGGGCTCTTCTTCATAGTCATCGCTCATGACCGACTCTCTTACCGGCATTTCTTCTTCAACAACGCCTTCTGCTACTGATTCTTCCTCAATAACAGGCTCATCGCCTTTAAAGGAGAAAATTGACAGATGCTCATTCAGGATTCCTGCAGCCTGTGACACTGCTGTCTGTGGTGTTATGCTGCCGTCTGTCCAGATTTCCATTACAAGCTTATCGTAATCAGTAGAACGGCCAACCCTGGCCTTTTCAACCCAGTAGTTAACCTTTTTTATAGGTGTAAATATCGAATCTATCGCTATTGTATCAATGGGCTGATCTTCATTCTTGTTCTCATCTGCCGTAACATAACCTTTGCCTTTTTCGATTGTCAGTTCCATCGAAAAGTCAGCTTTCTTCCCGAGCGTCAGTATATGCTGATCAGGAGAAAGTATCTCAATCTGGTCGCCGACAATGTCCTTGCCTGTTACGTCTGCAGGTCCCTTAACATTAATAGTGGCTACCTGGGGAGTATCTGAGTGCGATTTAATACGAAGCTGCTTTACATTAAGGGTTACATCTACAAAATCTTCCTTTACTCCTGTAAGGTTAGAAAATTCATGGAGAACTCCCGTTACCCTCATGGAAGTGACTGCAGCACCCTCAATTGAGGACAGCAAAACTCTTCTCAATGCATTGCCAACTGTCGTTCCAAACCCTGTCTCAAAGGCTTCTGCATAAAGCTTACCATATGTATTCGTAAGGCTATCGGAATCAAAACTAATATTTTCCGGTAACTGAAAGCCTTTCTCTTTAAGATCCATTAAGCCTCCTTGGTATAATTGTCATTATACTGATTCAAAGCTGATTACACAGACTATTAATTAACCTTATGACAATCTGAGTAATCACTTTAAAATCCGTGAAATCAAAGTATTATTTATTTAGAATATAACTCTACGATTAACTGTTCCTGCACAGGCAGTTGAATGTCTTCCCTGACCGGCAGATTCAACACCTTGCCGGTGAGAGTCTTAACATCCATCTCTACCCATGATGGCATACCTCTGTGTTCTATCTTGGCCATATTGTCCTCAATAATTACGTTCTTCCTGCTGCCCTCTTTAACGCTTATCACATCTCCGGCGCGAACAAGGCAAGACGGTATGTTTACACGCCTGTCATTGAGTTTAATATGACCATGCAGAACAAGCTGTCTGGCCTGCCTCCGGTTAGAGGCGATTCCCAGACGATAAACTACATTATCAAGCCTGCTCTCAAGAAACTGAAGAAGGTTACTGCCTGTAACTCCCTTCTTTTTGTCTGCCATATAAAAATATCTCTTAAACTGTTTTTCCAATACTCCATATGTCTCTTTTGCTTTCTGTTTTTCCCTGAGCTGAAGTGCATAGTCAGACAGTTTTTTTCTCCGCTGTCCGTGCTGGCCAGGCCCGTATTTTCTTCTCTCAACCCCACATTTATCTGTAAAACATCTCTCACCTTTTAAAAACAGTTTTTCGCCTTCTCGTCTGCATAACCTGCAGAGAGCTTCTCTATATCTAGCCACTACACTCTTCTCCTTTTCGGTGGTTTAGTACCATTATGAGGAACAGGGGTAACATCCTTGATTATATTAACTTCAAGGCCTGCAGCCTGTAACGCCCGGATTGCGGACTCTCTTCCAGCGCCTGGACCTTTTACAAATATATTTATCTGGCGCATTCCAAAACTCATCGCTTTCTTTGCTGCAACATCTCCCGCAATCTGTGCAGCATAGGGGGTGCTTTTTCTGGACCCCTTGAATCCCTGACCGCCTGCGGATGCCCATGCAATGGTATTTCCGCTCACGTCAGTAATAGTTATTATTGTATTATTAAAAGTTGCCTGTATATAAGCCGCTCCTGTATGGACTACCTTTTTCTCTTTCTTACCGCCTTTTCGTTTCTTCTGCGCCATTACTATCCTTTCTTCTTCATTCCGCCAGTTGCCTTTTTCGGGCCTTTACGTGTGCGGCAGTTAGTCTTTGTTCTCTGACCTCTCACAGGCAGTTTGGCTCTGTGTCTCAGTCCCCTGTAACTGCCTATGTCCTGAAGTCTCTTGATGTTCATAGAAATTTCACGTCTAAGGTCACCTTCAACTTTCAGTTCGTTATCAATAACTGATCTAAGCTTAACTCCGTCTTCATCTGTAAGGTCTTTAGTCTTCTTGTTTGGATCTATGCCGGTCTGTTCCAAAATTCTCTTCGAGACCGTTCTTCCAATGCCAAAAATTCTTGTCAGGCTTATTTCGAGCCTTTCATTTCTCGGTAAGTCAACTCCTGAAATTCTCACTTTATCTCCTTAAACAAGTAAAAAGTTAAAATTCTCTTCACTCTAGATTATTATGAAATTAACCCTGTCTCTGTTTATGTTTGGGATTAGTGCATACAACCCTTACTACACCTTGCCGCTTGATTACCTTACATTTTGCACAGATCGGTTTAACTGATGAACGTACTTTCATATTTACCTCATTTTAAATTGAAATACAACTCTAAAAATGCCTTAATCCAGATTTAAATTTATCGATCACTATCTACTTATTATTACTTGAATCTGTATGTTATCCGACCCTTTGAGAGATCATAAGGCGATAACTCAACCGTAACCTTATCTCCCGGTAAAATCTTTATAAAATGCATCCTCATCTTGCCCGAAACATAGGCCAGTATTGTCTGTCCGTTTTCCAGTTCAACCTTAAACGTGGCATTGGGCAAATTTTCAAGGATAGTTCCCTGAACCTCTATGGAATCTTCTTTTGGCATTTCAGAACTAATAATTATAATGATTAGTTATAATTTAGTCAAGACATTATAACCATTTTTTGTAATTGCTACTGTATGCTCAAAATGAGCTGACAGGCTCCTGTCTCTAGTCACTGCTGTCCATCCATCATCAAGTACAGAAACTTCCCATCCTCCAGCATTAACCATAGGCTCAATAGCCAATGTCATGCCCTCGACAAGCCTGGGCCCCTCACCTGCCTTTCCAAAATTAGGCACCTGGGGATCCTCATGGAGGTTCCTGCCGATTCCGTGTCCAACAAAGTTCCGTACCACTGAAAAACCTGCTGTCTCAACACATTGCTGAACTGCCGATGATATATCAAACAGCCTGTTTCCATCTATGGCCTTTTCTATTCCGGCCTGCAGGGACTGCTCAGTTATGGAGATGAGCTTTTGAGCTTCTGCGCTGATATTACCTACCGGCAATGTAACTGCAGAGTCTCCATAAAAACCCCTGAATAAAACACCTATATCAAGACATATTATATCGCCATCCTTAAGTTTTCTTGATGACGGGATACCATGCACAACTTCTTCATTAACAGAGGTACAGACACTGGCCGGATATCCTCTATACCCCTTGAATGCAGGCTTTGCCGACTTAGAGAGGATAAATGACTCTACATAGTCATCCAGCTCCTTTGTGGTGACGCCAGTCGCCACATGTTCCTTAACACCCTCAAGAACCTCTGCCACTATCCGGCACGAGTCAGCCATCCTCTTTATTTCATCCTGAGACTTAAGAACAATCAATGAACAATTCCAAATACAAAGTCAGTTTGAGATGGTTTTAAATGTGGTAAGCGTTGACTCAAGGCTTTTTTCAGCCCCTTCTGCCCCTAACCTTGCCTTTTTTGAGAAATCCATCATATGAACGGGTAACAAGATGAGATTCCATCTGCGAAACAGTGTCCAGCGCAACCCCGACAACAATCAGAATTGATGTACCTCCAAAATAAAATGGCACATTAAAATAGCCCCTCAAAATATCCGGCAATATACAGACTGCAGATAGATAAGCTGCACCGCCAAAGGTAATCCTTGTTAAAACACGATATATATAATCAGCTGTGTTTTGACCCGGCCTTACACCCGGAACAAATCCTCCGTACTTTTTCAGATTGTCCGCTATGTCAACGGGATTAAAAGTAATAGACGTATAGAAATAACAAAAGAAGAATATCATTCCTATATAAATAACCGTATAAAAGGCCGTACCCGGAGCAAGATTTCTTGAAAGGGACTGTACCCATGGGATTGCTATGAAACCTGCTATTGTCGCAGGAAACATGATAATTGATGAAGCAAAAATCGGTGGTATAACTCCGGCTGTGTTGACCTTGAGCGGAAGGTGCGTGCTCTGTCCTCCATAAACCTTTCTGCCCACTACCCGCTTTGCATACTGTACAGGGATCTTTCTCTGGCCCCTTTCCATAAAGACGATTACACCGATTACACCTACCATCAGGACAATTAGGACCAGCATTATTATGATATGCAGCTCTCCAGCCCTCATCAGTGAAACAGAGCTTATAACTGCATTGGGAAAATTCGCAACTATACCGGCAAAAATTATAAGTGAAATCCCATTTCCTATTCCGCGCTCTGTAATCTGCTCTCCCAGCCACATCAGAAATGCCGTACCGGATGTCATGGTGATCATGGTCATTAATCTGAAGCCCCATCCAGGGTTCTGAATAAATTGTCCATCGGCCATGCTCTCGATACCGACAGATATACCTATTGACTGGACTATAGCGATCAGAACTGTCCCGTACCTTGTATACTGGGTAATCTTCTTTCTGCCTGACTCCCCTTCCTTTGCGAGCCTGCCCAAAACAGGAATGACAACCGTAAGAAGCTGCAGAATAATTGATGCACTGATATAAGGCATTATTCCAAGTGCAAAAATAGTGGCCCTTGACAGTGCACCACCGGAAAACATATCGAAAAACCCCATGAGCGCACCGCCCCTGTCGAGCAGGAATTTGCTTAATTCTATTCCATCAATACCTGGTGTGGGGATGTGGGCGCCTATTCTATAGACTGCCAGAAGGGCAAGAGTAAAAAGTATCCTGCTTTTTAGCTCTTCTACCTTGAATACATTTTGAAAACTATTGATAATGCTCACGATATATTATGAAAGACCTAAATAAAAAGTTAAAAAAAGGAGTGTTTAGTTATATATTCTTTCAATCATTATATTACTTCAGCGGTTCCCTTGGCTTTTTCTATCTTTTCCTTTGCTGAAGCACTGAATGCATGGGCTTTTACAGTAAGAGCCTTTGTCAGCTCGCCATTACCAAGAATCTTCACACCATCCTGGATTTTCCTGACCAGCCCCTCCTTGATAAGTACTTCAGGAGTAATTTCAGATTCTTCCAGCTTTTCCAGAGAACCAACATTAACAATAGAAAAGGTCTTCTGGAATATATTGGTAAAACCCCTTTTGGGAAGGCGTCGCTGTAAAGGCATCTGACCGCCTTCAAAGCCGGGCTTTACGCCACCGCCGCTTCTTGAATTCTGTCCTTTATGACCTCTGCATGAAGTCTTACCATGACCTGACCCAGGTCCTCTTCCTACACGTTTTCTCTTTTTTCTACTTCCCGGGGCCGGTGCAAGATCCGATAAATTCATCTATTCCTCCGTAACTTCGAGCATATGCGAAGTCTTATGAATCATTCCTCTGATATTTGGAGTATCTTTATGCTCAACCATATGGTTGATTCTCCTCAATCCAAGGGCCTTGATAATCCTTCTCTGTTTCTCGGGCTTGCCGATTATGCTTTTCTTTAAAGTAACTTTAAGCGTTTTCATTGGCTTTTCCCTGCGGTTCTTCTTCGTTTTTTACTGTTCCATCAACGGTCTTCCTGATGTCCTTCAGTTTCATAAGTCCGTCAATTGTTGCCCTGACAGTATTGAATGGGTTTCGGCTTCCCAGAGACTTGGCAACTATATTACGTATTCCAACCACTTCCATAATGGCCCTTACAGGACCTCCAGCAATAAGACCTGTACCGGCCCTGGCTGGCAGCATGACTATTTTACCGGCGCCATATACTCCATCTATCCGATGTGGTATTGTGCCATCAATTACATTCACTTTAACAAGAGTCCTCTTGGCCTGTTCTACAGCTTTCCTGATCGCTTCGGGAACTTCCTTTGCTTTTCCCTTTCCGAATCCTACATGACCGCCCTCATCGCCAACCACTACCAGTGCACTGAATGAAAAACGTCTTCCACCCTTAACAACCTTGGCAACTCTGTTTATGAAAATAACCTTGTCTTTTAATACGCTTAGACTATCAGGGTTTATGATACCCACTGTTCCTCCTTAATGCTTCTCTAAATAATTAAAACTGCCAATATCTAAAATTCCAGTCCGCCTTCTCTTGCTGCATCAGCAAGGGCCTTGATTCTTCCATGATATATATAGCCGCCTCTGTCGAAAACGACCTGTTTCAATCCCTTATCTGCTGCTCTTTTGGCAATTAACGAACCAACTGTCTTGGCAGCCTCTATGTTGCCTCCAGAGCTGATTTTACCTTTAAGGTCCTTATCCAGGCTGGACGCCGCAGAAATGGTTTTGCCTGCAAAGTCATCAACAATCTGCACATATATTTGCTTTACGCTTCTGTATACATTAAGCCTCGGCCTCTCTGCAGTTCCAACGACTTTCTTTCTGACTCTGAAATGTCTTGCTTTTCTTGCTTTTTCCTTATTGAAACTCAAATCTTCACCTCTTTATTTCTATAAACAGTACTTATTTATTTTCCTGATTTACCGACTTTAAGCTTGATTATCTCGCCTGCATATCTGACACCCTTGCCCTTATAAACATTCGGGGGCCTCAGTGATCTTATATTGGCGGCAACCTGGCCGATAAGCTGTTTGTCTATACCGGTCAACTTGAGATTAACCTGCTTTTTATCAACCTCGGCAGTAATGCCCTGAGGCAGGCTGAATTCGATCGGATGAGAATGACCGAGAGTAAAAGTAATTTTCTGGCCCTGCACCAGCGCCCTGTAACCAACACCACTTATCTCAAGAACTCTCTCATATCCTGTATGTGTTCCTGAGACCATGTTTGCGATAATACTTCTCACTGTTCCATGCAGTGACCTTGACTGTTTGGAGTCATTAGATCTTTCAATATTGATAATCTTGTTCTCAACAGACACCTTTATCTCCCGGGGATGAGTCCATTTAAGTTCGCCCTTGGGACCTTTAACAGCTACATTATTACCTTGCAGCTTTATATCTATTCCATTCGGTATCTCTATAGGATTTTTTCCTACCCTTGACATCTTATCTCCTAACCATCAATCTAAACTGTTTAATTACCATATATTACACAAAACCTCTCCGCCAACTCCTTCACGGCGGCAGGCTTCATCAGTTAATACTCCCTTGGATGTTGAAAGGATAGCAATTCCATATCCACCCATTACCTCTGGCACTTCTGTTTTATCAACATACATTCTTCTGCCGGGCGTGCTTATTCTCTTCAGATTAGTTATGACCTTTTCATAACCTTCCAGATATTTCATGGATATCCTGATAACGCCCTGTTTCCTGTCTCTCAATACCTTAAAGCTCTTGATAAATCCCTTTTCCTTAAGTATTTTTGTTAGCTCGATCTTAAGTTTTGAAGCAGGGATATCCACCTTTTCAAGCTTGGCCATATTGGCGTTTCTTATTCTAGTAAGCATGTCTGCAATCGGGTCTGTCATCATAATTTAATTACCTCTACCAGCTGGATTTGGTCACGCCAGGGATCAGACCCTTAAGGGCCAGCGTCCGGAAGCATATCCTGCAAAGTCCAAATTTTCTTAGAACACCTTTCGGTCTGCCGCACTGATTACATCTAGTATATTCACGCACCTTGAACTTCTGCGGCCTTTTCTGCTTTGCTATTAAACTCTTTTTCGCCATTAATTAATCCTTAGTTGTACTATTAATTTTTAAAAGGCATTCCAAAATATTTAAGGAGCGCCTTTCCTTCTTCATTTGTTTTAGCCGAAGTAACAATGACAATGTCCATTCCATGCATGCTGACTATCTTGTCATAATTAATCTCAGGAAAAATTATCTGTTCCTTAATGCCATAGGCAAAATTACCTCTGCCGTCAAAGGACTTTGGTGATATACCTCTGAAGTCCCTGATTCTGGGCAGTGCCAGACAGATCAACTTATCGAGAAAATCATACATCCTGTTTCCCCTTAAAGTCACCTTGCATCCTACAGGCGAATTTTCACGAAGTTTGAATCCGGCTATTGATTTCTTGGCCCGTGTTATTACCGCATTCTGTCCCGCAATGGTAGCCAGTTCTTTTACCGCAGCTTCCAGGGGTTTAATGTCCTGAGCGGCCGCACCCATACCAACATTAAGAACAATACTCTTAATCTTTGGCACCTGCATAATACTCTTATAAGAAAAGTCCTTCATCAGGTTCTGGACTATTTCGCTTTTATATTTTTCCTTCAATCTAACCATTTATTCAACAACCTCCCCGCACTTCTTACAGGATCTGATTTTCTTCCCGTTCTCTAATATTGTGTTCCCTATTCTCGTGGGTTTGCTGCACTTTGGGCATACGAGCATGACCTTTGACATATATACAGGGGCCTCTTTTTCTATGATGCCGCCCTGTGAATAAGTCTTGCTCGGCTTCATATGCTTTTTAATCATATTCAGCCTTTCAATGATTACCCTGTCCTTTGAAGGTAAAATACTCAATACCCTGCCTGATTTCCCCTTCTCATCACCTGAGATTAAAATAACCGTATCATTTTTCTTAATTCCTAAACCCACTATATCTCCTTAACCATCCTGCTCATAATTAAACAACCTCTGGAGCAAGTGAAACAATTTTCATAAAGTCTTTCCATCTCAGCTCTCTTGCTACCGGACCGAATATTCTTGTGCCGATTGGTTCACCCTCAGCATTTATCAGTACAGCCGCATTTTGATCAAATCTTATATATGACCCGTCAGGTCTTTTGACTGCCTTTTTAGTTCTCACAACAACCGCTTTAGCAACAGTTCCCTTTTTAACATTACTGTTAGGTTCCGCTTCTTTTACCGTAACAACTATCTTGTCGCCTATTCTGGCGTATCTCCGGTGAAAACCTCCTGACACCCTGATACACAAAACCTTTTTAGCTCCTGAGTTATCGGCAACTTCTAAAACAGTTTCCTGCTGAATCATTCGTTTCCTCTTCTAACGATTTTCAGTACTTTCCATCGTTTATCTTTGCTTATAGGTCTGGATTCTATAATAGAAACCGTATCGCCTTTTTTACATTCTTCTTTTTCATCATGGGCCTTGAACTTTGAAACATCCTTGATCGTCTTTTTGTATTTAGGGTGCTGTGTCAATCTCGTTACAGCCACTACGACGGTCTTGTTCATTTTGTCACTGATGACTTTGCCTGTACTAATCTTTTTTGGCATTATCCCTTCCTGTTCTTCTCGTTTATTACCGTTAATATCCTGGCTACGTCTTTTCTGCACTTCCTGATTCTCATTGGATTCTCGATCTCACCGGTAACTTTCTGAAAATTCAAGTTGAAGAGTTCTTTTTTAAGATCCAGTTGCTGCTGTCTCAACTCATCAACAGTTTTATCTCTCATTTCAGATGCTTTCATATTATCTCACTCTCTTTACAAACTTGGTTGCAATGGCAAGCTTGTGTGAAGCCAGTCTAAATGCTTCTTTTGCAACTTCTTCATTAACACCGGCCACTTCATACAGAATCCTTCCGGGTTTTACCACTGCCACCCATGATTCCGGTGCGCCCTTACCTTTTCCCATTCTGGTTTCAGCAGGTTTTTTAGTCAGAGGCTTGTCAGGGAATATCCTGATCCATACTTTACATCCTCTTTTTGCATGTCTGTTGATCGCGACCCTGGCCGATTCAATCTGACGGTTTGATACCCATCCCGGCTCCATCGCCTTAAGTGCATATTCGCCAAAGGCAACTGTTGACCCGCGATAGGCCTTGCCGTTCATGTTGCCTTTCATCATCTTTCTGTGTTTTACCTTTTTGGGCATTAACATAGTATTTTATCCTTTTACCGCAGTGTCTCCGGCTGACTGCTGAACCGCCGGCTCCTGCAGAATATCACCTTTATATATCCAGACCTTTACCCCAATCCTTCCATAGGTTGTCTTTGCTTCGGCAACACCATAATCTATATCAGACCTGAAAGTATGGAGGGGGACTCTTCCTTCCCTGTACCATTCATCACGGGCAATTTCCGCTCCGGCAAGACGTCCTGAGCAGGCCACCTTGATTCCTTGCGCACCAAATCTGATGGCAGAAATAACTGATTTTTTCATGGCCCTTCTGAATGCTATTCTCTTTTCAAGCTGCATCGCTATATTCTCGGCAACGAGCGTTGCGTCAAGCTCAGGCTTTCTTATTTCCTTAATATCAATCGAAATCTCCTTGCCTGTCATACTTTCAAGCTTCTTCTTGAGCTTCTCTACTTCAGCTCCTTTTTTCCCGATAATTATTCCGGGACGTGCTGTATGAATAGTCGTTTTTATTTTCTGACCGGTTCTTTCGATCTCGATTTTGGGTACCCCTGCATGGAACAGGTTGGACTTTATATATTTCTGGATAGCCAGATCTTCATAGAGAAAATCTTTGTAGTCTTTTCTGGCAAACCATTTTGAGTTCCATGTCTTAATGATTCCCAGCCTTATACCTATCGGATGTACCTTTTGACCCAAAACCTAAACCTCCTGATTTATTCTTCCAAGATCACGGTTATGTGACTTGATCTTTTTCTTATAACATCTGCCCTGCCCATGGCACGGGGCCTCATTCTTTTCATGGTCGGTCCCTGGTCTACGAGCACATTTGATATTTTCATTGACTCAGGATCCGCGACTTTTTTCTGTTCAGCATTTGCCATTGCTGACTTCAATACTTTTGCGACTATCTTCGCACCACTGTGAGGAAGGAATCCCAAATTTATCATTGCGTCCCCGGCTTTTTTGCCTTTAATCAGCGGAACAACCCTTCTGACTTTTGTTGAAGATATTCTTATAAATTTTAATATGGCTTTTGATTCCACTATAATTACCTCTGTTATTTAGCTTTCTTGTCTCCGGAATGGGACCTGAAAGTCCTGGTAGGTGAAAATTCTCCCAGCTTGTGTCCTACCATGTTTTCCGTAATATATACAGGTATAAACTTCCTGCCATTATGAACCGCCAGAGTATGGCCTATAAAATCAGGAGTAATTGTGGACCTTCTATACCATGTCTTGATGACATTTCTTTCATTTTTTTCATTCATGGCTAAGATTCGCTTCATCAGCTTCTCATCCACATATGGTCCTTTTTTTAGTGATCTTGGCAAATCAATTCCTCCTGAATCTTAAGTGACTATTTTTTCTTTCTTCTCCTGACAATAAACCTGTCAGTTCTTGGATTTTTCCTTGTCTTTTTACCCTCTGGCTTGCTCCATGGTGACACAGGCGGTCTTCCTCCTGAACTCTTTCCTTCACCACCACCAAGAGGATGGTCAACCGGATTCATGGCAACACCCCTCACATGAGGTCTCTTACCTTTCCAACGGTTTCTTCCTGCCTTGCCAATAGAGATATTTTCTTTTTCAGCGTTACCGACCTGGCCTATTGTTGCCATACAGTTGGATGGAACATATCTTACTTCAGATGAAGCAAGCTTTAGCTGACAGAGTTTCTCGTCCTTAGCAACCAGCTGGGCATATGCGCCTGCACTTCTTGCAATCTTGCCTCCCTGGCCCGGCCTTAATTCTATATTATGAATTATCGTACCTAGAGGAATGCTCTTAACAGGCATGGCATTTCCTGTCTTAATTTCAGACCCTTCACCTGAAACAAGAGAATCTCCAACTTTTACTCCTGCAGGTGCCAGCATATATCTTCTCTCCCCATCAGCATATTTGAGTAATGCAATACGTGAAGTCCTGTTAGGATCATACTCAATCGTTTCAACTGTACATGGAATATTAAGTTTATTCCTCTTAAAATCAATTATTCTATACGCCCTTTTATGGCCTCCGCCTTTTTGCCATGACGATATACGGCCCGAGTTGCTTCTTCCGCCGGTTTTCTTAATCGGCCTTAACAACGGCTTATAAGGCTTGGTTGTTGTCAGCTCTGAAAAATCAGATCCGGTTCTGAAACGTGTACCTCCTGATGTTGGCTTATATTTTCTTATTCCCATTTATACACCTTCAACAAAATCCAGTAGTTCTCCTTCTTTAAGTGATACTATGGCCTTTTTCCAATCCGACCTCTTGCCTTCAAACTTGCCCATTTTCTTTATCTTGCCCCTGACATTTATGGTCCTGACACAATCCACTTTCACTTTAAATATCTCTTCCACAGCTTTTTTTATCTCTATCTTGTTTGCATGTCTGGCCACCCTGAACAGGACCTTATTGTCCATCTCCTTCATCAGGGTCCCTTTTTCTGTCAGCATTGGTGCAATCAGGACTTCATATGAATTCTTCATCCCAGATAAGCCTCTTTCATTCTTTCAACTGCATCTTTGGTAACTATAAGTTTTCCATGTGATAGCACGGAATAAACATTCAATTCTTTTACACGTGCAACATTGACCCTGGGAATATTACGTACTGCAAGTTCAAGGTTAATATTTTTATCAGGCACAATAATTAACACATTATTTTTCAATCCAATCCCGGAAAGCAGTTCTACCATCGCTTTGGTTTTTGGCTCAGTCACGTTTATTTCGTCCATCACCATAATTTCACCATCAGCAAACTTGGCAGATAAAGCTGAACTAAGGGCAGCCCATTTTGCCTTTTTAGGAAGGTTGTATGAATAGTCTCGAGGTAAAGGACCAAAAACTATTCCTCCCCCTCTCAATAAGGGTGATCTGATGGTACCTTGTCTTGCGCGACCGGAACCTTTCTGCTTGAAAGGTTTTCTTCCTCCGCCCCTGACATTTGCCCGATTCTTTGTTGATGCATTACCCTGTCTCTTATTGGCAAGATGGTTCAGGACAACTTCATGAAGCAGGCCTTTTTTAACTTCAACTCCGAAAATGTCATCCGGCAACTCTGCCTTGCCAACCGGTTCATTAGCCTTATTTATTAGATCTACCTGGGCCATCAGCCTTCCTTAACAGCAACAGGGGCATGCGATAATATTATTACACAACTACCGTTTGCGCCTGGAACTGCTCCTTTTATTAACATCAAATTCAGTTCTTCTTTTATGTCAAATACTTCTATATTTTTTGTCGTAACCTGCGCAGACCCCATATGTCCTGGCAGGGCCTTTCCTTTAAACACCCTTGAAGGAAAAGAACTCTGTCCCATAGAACCGGGGGCCCGGTGAAACATAGACCCGTGCGAAGCTGGACCACCTTTATAATTATGTCTCTTCATAACTCCCTGGAAACCTTTTCCCTTTGAAGTGCCTGTAACCGATATCTTTTCTCCGACCGAAAAAATTCCAACTTTCACATCGTCACCTGCATTAAATCCGTCCATTTTTATTTCTTTTAAAAATCTGTATGCCGGAGATTTTATTTTACCAAAATGTCCAAGCATCGGCTTTGTTACGTTCTTTTCTTTCCTTATAATGTCAAAACCCATTTGGAGAGCATCATAGCCGTCAATGTCTTTTTCCTTTTTCTGAAGAACCTTTGCCGGTCCTGCTTCTATCACTGTAACCGGTATAAGACGTCCGTCCTCAGTAAAGACCTGGGTCATTCCAAGTTTTTTCCCTAATATTCCCTTCATAGTTTTATCTCTACATCCACTCCTGCAGCAAGATCCAGCTTCATCAAAGCATCTACGGTCTGTGGCGTGGGATCAAGTATATCCATTAATCTCTTATGGGTCCTGATCTCAAACTGTTCCCTTGATTTCTTGTCAACATGAGTAGATCTGAGGACCGTGATCTTATTAATTTTGGTCGGCAACGGCACAGGTCCTGAAACCCTTGCACCTGTTCTTTTTGCAGTTTCTACTATTTCCTTCACAGACAAATCAAGCAGTCTGTGATCATAGGCCCTCAAATTTATTCTTATTTTTTCATTCATCTTATAACCTTCTTTTGCGTCGTTTGTCGTACGTCGCTTGACGTTATTATTCTAGTATTTCTGTAACGACTCCGGCTCCTACTGTCCGGCCTCCCTCTCTTACTGCAAACCTTAATCCCTCTTCCATTGCTATCGGTGCTATCAACTCAACAGAGATCGTTACATTATCTCCAGGCATTACCATCTCCACTCCTTCCGGTAACTGCGCTACTCCTGTTACATCTGTTGTCCTGAAGTAAAACTGCGGCCTATATCCTTTAAAAAACGGAGTGTGCCTTCCACCCTCTTCTTTTGTCAGTACATATATCTCACCCTTGAACTTCGTGTGCGGTGTGATCGAGCCGGGTTTGGCCAGCACCATTCCCCTCTCTACCTCATCTTTGCCCGTTCCCCTCAACAACACTCCTACATTGTCTCCGGCCCTTCCTTCATCCAATAGCTTCCGGAACATCTCCACTCCTGTTGCCACTGACTTCTGGGTATCTCTTATTCCTACTATCTCTACTTCCTCACCTACCTTGACGATTCCCCTGTCTATTCTTCCGGTTACTACTGTTCCCCTTCCAGAGATGCTGAATACATCCTCAACAGGCATCAGGAATGGCTTGTCTATGTCCCTCTCTGGTGTCGGGATATATTCATCGATAGCTTTCATCAGCTCATCTATACACTTGTACTCTTCCCCAGAGGTATCGTCTCCACCTTCAAGGGCCTTTAAGGCTGATCCCATTATGATAGGGATATCATCTCCAGGAAAATCATACTTGGAAAGCAGCTCCCTTACTTCCATCTCTACCAGCTCCAGAAGTTCAGGGTCATCCACCATGTCTGTCTTATTCATAAATACTACTATATAGGGCACTCCTACCTGTCTTGCCAGCAGTATGTGCTCCCTTGTCTGGGGCATTGGGCCGTCTGCTGCTGATACTACCAGCACTGCTCCGTCCATCTGCGCTGCTCCCGTTATCATGTTCTTTACATAGTCGGCATGGCCAGGACAGTCCACATGCGCGTAGTGCCTTGCGTCTGTCTCATATTCTACATGGGCTGTTGCTATGGTTATTCCTCTTGCCTTTTCCTCAGGTGCATTGTCGATTGAGTCAAATGCCCTGAAATCTGCTTTACCCTTTAATCCAAGGCACTTTGTGATCGCTGCTGTCAGCGTGGTCTTCCCATGATCCACATGCCCGATTGTTCCTATGTTTACGTGTGGCTTTACTCTCTCAAATTTTGCTTTAGCCATTATTGCCTCCTGTTTAATAAACTGATTCCACAGATTATTACAAGATGATTACTAAGATTATTTCTATATATTTTTTTATCTGTGCTATCTATTTTTTTCATCTGTGTCATCAAGACATTTTGGAAAAATGCCCTTATCCTCCCCGTACCTTCGTTACAATTTCTTCAGAGATATTTTTCGGGACCTCATCATAATGTGAAAACTGCATTGTATATGTTGCACGTCCCTGCGTTTTAGATCTCAGATCAGTTGCATATCCGAACATTGATGAAAGCGGAACCTGTGCAGCTATTACTCGTACATTGGAACGCTGCGCCATGGACTGAATCCTCCCTCTTCTGGAGTTCAGGTCACCTATTACATCACCCATATATTCTTCCGGAGTAACAACCTCAATTCCCATAATCGGTTCAAGCAGCGCCGGTTTTGCCTTGTTACAGCCATTCTTGATTGCCATTGAACCGGCTATTTTAAAGGCCATCTCCGAAGAATCAACTTCATGGTAAGAACCATCAAATAATGTTACCTTTATATCAACAACCGGATAACCTGCCAGTACACCGCTTTCCAGGGCTTCTTTGGCTCCCTTTTCAACAGCATTTATATATTCTCTGGGGATGGATCCACCAACAATCTTATTTACAAACTCAAAGTTATCACCACCCGGCTCCAAAGGCTCAATCTCAATATTTACATGGCCAAACTGACCACGACCGCCTGACTGTCTTACAAATTTTCCTTCAGCAACAATCTTCTGCCTAATTGTCTCCCTGTATGCAACCTGGGGCTTACCAACATTGGCGCCAACTTTAAATTCCCTTAAAAGACGATCAACAATTATATCCAGATGCAGTTCTCCCATTCCTGAAATAATTGTCTGTCCTGTATCATTATCATAGGCTATTTTAAAGGAGGGGTCTTCCTGGGCGAGTTTACCGAGGGCGATAGACAGCTTTTCCTGGTCGACCTTTGTCTTCGGCTCAATGGCAACCGAAATGACAGGCTCCGGAAATTCTATGGACTCCAGTATTACAGGATTGTCCTGATCACACAAAGTATCACCTGTAAGGGTGCTCTTGAGACCAACTGCAGCAACGATATCGCCTGCCTGTATCTCTTTCATTTCTTCTCTTTTGTTTGCATGCATCTTTAAAAGTCTGCCTACACGCTCTTTTACATCTTTTGTTGAGTTATAAATATATGAACCTGCTTTAGCAGTTCCTGAATACACCCTGAGGAAGGTCAGCTGACCCACAAAAGGATCAGTCATTATTTTAAATGCCAGTGCAGAAAAAGGTTCATTGGCTGATGCCTTTCTTATTATTTCATCACCTGAATCCGGATCGATTCCGGTTACAGAAGGAACGTCAGTAGGGCATGGCAGGTAAGTAATGATAGCATCAAGCAGCTGCTGAACACCTTTATTCTTAAATGCAGTACCGCAGAGGACAGGAGTAATCTTCAGATCAACCGTGCCCTTTCTTAATGCTGAAGTAATAAGGTCTGCCCCGATTTCTTCACCTGAGAGGTATTTCTCCATTATTACATCATCAAAGTCTGACAGAGACTCCAGCATCTTTTCCCTGTATTCCAGAGCCTGAGGAAGCAGCTCATCGGGAATGTCTGTTTCAACGTAGTCTGCTCCCAGAGAATCATCATCATATATATAGGCCTTCATTTTTACAACATCTATCGACCCTCTATAGTTATCTTCACTTCCAATAGGAATCTGAACAGGAACAGGTGTTGCTCCAAGTCTATCCACCATTGCCTTGATACACATAAAAAAGTCCGAACCCATTCTGTCCATCTTATTAACAAATGCAATCCTGGGAACGTTATATTTGTCTGCCTGTCTCCAAACTGTTTCCGACTGAGGCTCAACGCCAGCCACAGCATCAAACAATGCAACAGCGCCATCAAGGACCCTCAATGACCTCTCTACCTCAATAGTAAAGTCAACATGGCCGGGGGTGTCTATTATGTTTATCTTGTTACCATCCCATGTACAAGTGGTAGCAGCAGAAGTAATTGTAATGCCTCTCTCCTGCTCCTGAGGCATCCAGTCCATTACAGCTGTGCCTTCATGGACTTCACCCATTTTATATGTTACACCTGTGTAGTAAAGAATACGCTCTGTAACAGTAGTCTTACCAGCATCAATATGGGCCATAATACCTATATTCCTGGTCTTTTCAAGTGTATGGTTTGTCGTCATCTTAGAAACTGCCTTTTCCATTTCTACCATCTATAATGGGCAAACGCTTTATTAGCATCAGCCATCTTGTGAGTATCTTCCCTCTTTTTAATTGCTGATCCGGTGTTATTTGCTGCATCAAGCAGTTCACCTGCCAGTTTTTCTCTCATTGTACGCTCGCCCCTTTTCTGGGCAAAGCTTATAATCCATCTAAAGGCAAGAGCCAGTCTCCTCTGGGGTCTGACCTCAATAGGCACCTGATAAGTTGCACCACCAACTCTCCTGGATTTAACTTCCAGCTGGGGTTTTACATTTTCAAGTGCGGTCTTGAACAGTTTCAACGGATCATCTCCTGTTTTCTCTTTTATTATGTCAAACGCGCCATAGCAGTTTCTTTCTGCAACAGACTTCTTGCCGTCACTCATAATTGCATTTACAAACTTGCTCACAACCTTGCTGTTGTAAATGGGATCAGGCAAAATTTCTCTTTTAGCTGCTACTCTTCTTCTTGGCATATCTTTACCTTATTAAAATTTATTTTGGTTTCTTGGCGCCGTACTTTGATCGTCCCTGTCTGCGATCAGATACGCCAAGTGTGTCGAGGGTACCTCTAACAATATGATATCTGACACCGGGAAGATCCTTTACCCTACCACCCCTGATTAGGACTATGGAGTGTTCCTGCAGGTTATGACCAACTCCGGGAATATATGCGGTAACTTCCATTTTGTTCGTCAGCCTGATTCTTGCCACTTTTCTAAGTGCAGAGTTCGGCTTCTTCGGAGTTGTTGTGTAGACTCTCGTACAGACTCCTCTCTTCTGAGGGCACTTATCTAAAGCCTTACTTTTAGACTGTGTAACGGGCTTTTTCCTACCGTGTCTTACTAATTGTGCTATAGTTGGCAACTTTCCTCCGTTAATACCGCAATATATATAACTAATATAGAATTTTTCCTTCGACGGGAAAACCTAAAGAGTTTATCAGGGTGAGATATTTTTGTCAACACTTTGCCAGAAAAAAAATAATATTCTTTTTTATCAAGGTGTTGCAAGCATAATAAAAGTAAATTTCGTCAGGATTAATCTTTTAATCAAATAAGTTAACGTTATTAGAGAAATAGGATTAAAGTTCCATTCTCAACAGCTCTTGAAATAGGTTTTTTTCTTAAATATCAGAAAGTTATAATAATTATCAAATCAGAATCAGCAGGTTAATTCCTAATAGATAATAACTGAATCCCGATGTAGTATTAAGGGAAAAATTACCACCTTCAGCGCTCATTTCCAGCACAACACCCCTTTTTAATTTAAATCCATATGAGCCTGATGCTCCTCCGATCCAGTCACTGCTTTTCTCACCATACCTTTTAAATGATTGAAATCCAATGTATGGCTCAACATAATAATAATGTCTGTTTTTTTCCTGGTACAGAGCTAAAGAAATCTGATGTGAAATAAAATTGCTTGGATCAAAATAACCGTCTCCAGTCTGTTTATTAAAGTCAACGTACCTCCATTTATAACTGATTGTTACCGAGGGATCCAAAATATTAATTTTATACCTTGGAACAAACTGCAGTTCAACAGCTGAGTTATCATCTGAGTAGTCTTTATAGTCATAACTCCCATATACTGAAATCCTGCTCGTCAGATCTTGAGACAGATAACCACCAATATTTGTTATGGTTATTTCGTTCTCTATAAGCTCAGCAGTCTCGGTTCCTACTTTCCTTACAATGTGCGCCCCCACTTTCCCTCTTAACACATCTTTGTCAGCTTTAATATGCCAGGAGAAAATACTTAATCCGTTTTGACTGCCAACCCAGACAGTACCCAAGCCTCCCCCAACACCAACTGACTCTGTCAACTTTACATAAGTCTTCACAAACAGTTCATAAGAATCATTATCTCTGGTCTTATCCCATGTATCTGATAATTCGTAACCCAAAATTGTTTTCCAGTTGTTAACAGGGAAACTATAATGAATCCAATATCTGTTATAACGGTTATGGTCAGAATCGTTATAGTAGTTATATCCCAAACTGATGGCAGATTTAGTTTCATAATCAATGACACCTGTTATTTTGTTATACTCTTTGTCCTGGTAAGGGTATTGAGGTTTTAATTTCAAGTAACTCTTCTCAGCATCTTTAACGTTGCCCGTTGACAAAAGGCAGTATGTCAGGCCCAGACGTGCGCCAAAATTTTCCCCTTCGTAAAGAACATCCTGATAAAGAGGAATTGCTGATTTAGCATCACCTCCCCAATTCAGGGAATTAGCTTTTACCAGAAGTGCATCGCTTCTATATAATGGTTCACTCAACACTGTTTCTGCTTCCATAATTGCCTCTTCATATCTTCCTGCCCACGATAATGTCCTTGCTAGATGAACGCGCGCTTCTGTATTGGACGGGCTTTCTGCTAAAACCTGCTTTAACGTATTGATCGCATCATCCAGTCTGTCACCCCATGCAATATACACGGCCATCTGGACTTTGTCTTTTTCAGAGAAATTATCAGAGAGCGAAAGAGCCTGAATAAATTCTTCTGCAGCATTCTCCATATCGTCCATTAGCACATAAACATCACCCATACCTTTATGGAGAATAGCCCGTTCCTTTTTCTCTGTAGTGAAGCCCAGAGCTGTTTTATAAGAATCAACGGCCTCATCGTAACTTCCCTCTTCAACAAGTGACCGGTAATAATCTATGCTTTCCTCTTGAGGGTCATTAATAGGATTATCTATTGCGAAAGAACACAGAGGAAACAAAGCTGCCATTGACAGGATGAGTATATGTATGGATATTGTTTTTATATACCTATTTTTTTGATGTGACATTATTTTTTTGTACAAGTTGTGAGAATGTTAAGAGATCAAGCTCACTATCGATATTAATCCTTGGAATTGAATAATGATCACCATCATTATGGAAGATACCGCCATTTGATGTCAGAATATATTTAAAGCCATTCTTTCTTGCTATTTCCATACTTCTTTTATTAAATCTGCCATAAGGCCACGCCAATATGTCTACGGCCCTTCCTATTTCTTCTTTATATTTCGTCCGGAACATGAGCAGATCATTTTCTATTTCCTCTCCGGATACGGTTAATACATTCTTCTGCATAGAATGCAAATTAAATGTATGGCATCCCAGATCAACAAGATCATTTTTGATCAGATATCGGTATTCATCCCAACTCAGCATTGGTCTATTCCGAGCTACATACGACCCAACATATTGCCCGATTATATTAATAGTTACTCTGAACCGGTATTCCTGCATTAAGGGGAAGGCAAAGTCCATAAATGAAGCATAGCCATCATCAAATGTAATAACGACAGCTCTATCAGCATCGTTCCTCTTGATCCTTCCAGCCTCTTGTATAGATACAGCATTGTAACCGTTGGAGTATAACCATTCCATCTGTGCAGCAAAACTATCAGGTGAAATGGTATAGGAGTCATTAAACAGATTTGATATGTCATGGTACATAATAACCGGAATCCCTGATGGCCTGGCATACAGGTTTTCTATCTGAATCAGTGATGTTACAATGGTTACTCCACTGAGCGCCAAAAAACCTCTCCTTGATAAGCGCATCTTATATAAACTCTGGAATTTCTGACAGAATTTTCCCATAAGAATAGTAACTCTCTTTAAGATATGAGTGATATATAGGAACGTCCCAGTTTTCCCAGGTATATGTCTTTACACTCTTCCCTTTTAAATTCCGAGGAAGATGATCCGTGATGTTATCTTTCAAACCTGTATTCTGAGCATAAATTTGATCCCTTTCAGGTTTGTAAGAGACTGCCAACAACTTAACGCCCTTTGTCTTCTTTGTCATACCATCCTTGTCTTTCCATAAAACCGCCTTTGAGCTAGGGTCTGTGACATTAATAAGAGCCCAGGGGATGCGAAGCTCTATCATTCTGTCTGTATAGTAGAAATCAGAAAGGGAGTTATAGTAATTATTTTTTGTGTCAAGGCTTCCAAACTTCAGATTACTCATGGAGAATACACGGGATGGATAAAATCTCCTACCGTCCTTACTGACCCTTCTGTTATTGGTTCTGTTATGCATCATTACCCATGATCCCTGATTACTTTTTTCCGGCCTGATTTCTCCTTTTTTAACATTCAGATATTTATCATAAGGTGAGCAGACCAAAATACGGCTTTTATTTTTTCCGGCAAGATGTATAAGAAACTTCAATCCTACAGGGACAGAAAAACCGGTATTATTGGGTAAGAGAAACTCCCCATATTTCGAGCAACATGTATCAAGGCCTATCATATAATGGCTCGCGGAAAAATCTATGGCACCCATCATTTCGATCATAATATACAGAAACCCTTCATCATGTTGGACCATCATTTTCTTAAATGTCCTGGATTCATCTAATCCATCTGTAAAACTAAATATGGGAGCAATCTCTCTATTGACATATAGCGGTTCAGCCTCTTTCCAATCATTCAACTGACCGGAAAGGGATACCCGCTTGCCAGGGTATCCGGGATATGTGCTAATAAGACCGTAGTTCTCTTCAGGATCCTGCAAGTTAAACCAGAAAGGTTTTCTCTCCCCAGGAACATAGTATTCATAAAACATCCAGTTCTTTTTAAACCATTCATCAAACCAGCTGAACACAGCCCCTCCTGCCATACCGGCTTTGAGCATTGTTTCCATCATTATTCCATTTATCTCTCCCTGCGCAGTATCATTATGCCCTCCATGGTTCCAGCCTTTCCTGTTCCAATGTGCGACTTCTCTGCTGCTGGGAACTCCAAACTCTGCTAATACAATCGGTTGACTTCCATGATGTTTTTTTAATGCCATCAAATAGGACAAGTATGGGTTTTCCTCTTCAAGGTAATCATAGTTCATAAAATCCGGATAATAGGGATATGGATGATAGGTAGCAAAAAAACCGTTTCCCTTTTTGCTCCTGATTTTCGCCACATCAAGAGATTCCATGTCCTCCTGCAGGGCCAGATAACCTTTATTGTCAACTGCAGTTATGCCCTGTAATGACAGTTCTTTTTCCTTTTCAGATTCAGACGGATGATAAAGAGGGTCAAGGGTTGGCCAATTAGTTACAGTAATGGGATGGGAAGTTCTATATTTTTCATATTCATAACTCTGAAGATAATCACATATCTCAGTTACCCATATTTCAAAGGGGGTCCCTTGGTTAATACTTAAACACTCTCCATCATAGTCCTTCAGCTCACGGCCTTTAAGGTTATTAAACTCCCTGACCGTTATGCTTTCACACTCCCTGCCAAATACAAAGGCTGCCGTATATTGGGATACATCATGATCGAATGTGCCGTTGGCATATCCAGGCCTTTGCTCAAGGCTGGTATTACCATAAATAACATCAACAGCATTTTTTATGTCATGCTTTAAATTGTCCAGGAACGGGTTACCATAAAAATTATTATCAGGAGGCAGTTCATACCATATTCCCTGGAATAAATATATTTTTCTCTCTGATTCATTAAACTGATGTAATGCTTCATAAAAAGAGGGCGGATGAACCGTATAATTTCTAATTACGTTTATTCCTATATCAGCCATCTGTTCAAACCATTTCAAATATGTCCCCTTCTTTATCGCATACTCTCCCGGGAAGTATCCAGGCAGCCCAAGCCCTAGATTTACCCCTTTGATAAAAAATTTCTTCCAACCATCACGGTTAATTTCGAGATATTCTTCTCCGACCCGGAATAATGATTGCCTTTGCTGCTTAATTTCGTTTTTTTTAAAACTCTCTATTCGTACTATATAGTCTTTTGCTTCACCATTGTCCGGTTCAAATCCCATTACCTTGTAAAATGCCCATCGTGCCGCCAATAAATCACCAACATGATAAAAGGCCTTGCCGATTCCTAGATAGTTACCAGCATTTTTCTCTTTTTCCAGTTCTCTTCTAAATATGTTTATGGCCTCCTGGTGGTCTCCTTTGCTGATTGCCAGTATGCCAAGCTCTTTGTTGTTCAATTCCTGCAGCCTTTAAACCTTTGCAGTTTTATTATTATTCTCAACATAACCGCCTTTATCTTCAACATGCTCCCACTTTCTCTTGCCAAATAAATAATTAAATATGGCCTGAAATCTCCAGAATGAATTTATCTGCCTGTATCCAAAATTCTCAAGAACTCCATAACTTAAAAGTTTAAAGAGATGCCTCCACTTTGGATATCTCCTGTATGTTAACTCTCCAAGAAACACTCCTATCACTGATAAAAATATGCCATAAAATATTGCAAGAATAAGGAATAGAATAAAATAGTGAATGCTGAGATAGCCCAGAAAATAAGAAAGCGGGACAATAATGTAACCCAGTATTTCAATAACAGGACCCAACATTTCAAAAAGGAAGTAATATGGAAATATAAAGATACCAAGAAAGCCATATTTTGGATTAAAAAGCATTCTATGCTGAACTATGCTCTGAATCAATCCTAAATGCCACCTACGCCTTTGTCTGCCTAACATTTTGAAATTCTCCGGAACTTCTGTCCAGCATATCGGATCAGGAATGAATTTAATCTTATATGGCTCCTTCTTTATTGCATGATACTTGTGAAGTCTCACAATTAATTCCATGTCCTCTGTCACATTATTATGACCATAGCCACCCGCAGATACTACGGAGGATTTTTTAAAAAGAGAGAATGTCCCCGAAAGTATAAGTATGCCATTTAACGAGTTCCATCCAACCCTGCCGAACAAGAATGCCCTTAAATACTCTACTATCTGAAACATGGCGAGCATGTTATCTGGAAGATTTATCTCCTTGACAGCTCCATCCTCCAGTTTTGTACCGTTTAATACTCTAACGACTCCACCGCACGCAATAATGGGAATGGTACTTTTTATTACCGGGGCTACAAGTCTTAGAAGTGCGTCTTTTTCCATAAGCGAGTCAGCATCAATAGAGCAATAATATGGACTCTTGCTTGCATTAATACCGCAATTCAATGTATCAGCTTTACCGCTGTGCTCTTTATCAATTACAAGCAGGTTTGGAATTTTCTGGTTATAATAAAATCCCTTCACTGGCTTGGTCTTAATAATATTTCTATAGACAAGATCAACCCGTTTCAGCTCAAAAGTGCTTAAAAGGCACTTGAGAGTGTTATCATTAGATCCGTCATTAATGACAATCATCTCAAAAGCAGGATAATTCAGGGAAAGCGCTGAATTAACAGCCTGAACAATTACATTTTCTTCATTGTAAGCAGCAAGTAAAATTGATATGGGAGGCATTGCTGGCGAAGCACTCAGTTCTTTTGTCTCAGAATATTTAAGTCGTCTTATATGACTGATAATAACAAAAAAAGCTATAGTCATAAGTATTGTATATATAAGATTAACTACACCGTAGTAAATCCCTACTGTGTAATTAAATCCCAGGAGAAAAGATATCAGAACTACTTTCATTTTCCAGGCGTTCCTCTAATATGGTGTAAATTTGTATTTTAATTTGATCCCTTGACCCTTTAATGCAATACTCATATAGTGGAGTAGAAAAATTTAGTGAGTGCATTATTTCCAGTATCTCTTTTGACTGATAATAGCGGCTCTCATCTTTTCCATCTAGATTCTCTATTAACCTGTTTACCAGATCTGTTTTCCCAATCTCTTCACAGATACATTCTTTTACATAGCTGTCATTTGTTGTGCTTAAAGTTTTCAGCATCACACTTATTGCAATGTCCCCAATATTTGATAATGCAATGGCTGCTGCATTCCTGATCTGCCATCTTTCATCCAGAAGAAGAACGCCCAGCACATCAGATGACTTTCCATACCTTAGATTACCAAGACTTTTGATTGCCTGAAGTTTTACAAACCATACATCATCATTCAACAGAGGCATAAGCTGTGCTGCGTCAAATTCTGGAGAATCTGCTGCAACAGATCCAATTATTTTAGCTGCTTTAGCCCTGACCTCGGCATCTTCATGCTTTGTCATCTCAGATGCAAATGACAATACCTCCCCTGATTGAAAATTAAAGAGGACTTCAAGAATTATTGATATTATCTCCGGCTCTTTGCACAACCTGCCATAGTCCACAAAGAGAGAAATGGCTTCATTACCAAAACTTTCCAGAGAAGTCTCTACAGCTTTATGGGACACAAGTCTGTTCTCAATCAAATCAGGCAACCGGGACAATATACTGTTCAGACCCTTTAATGACTGAATTCGACTTAGGGATCTCATAGTGACAGTTACAATCTCAGTATTATCGGTCAACAACATCTCTATAAGTTTATCTACTGACTCTTTACTCATCATCCTGCCAAGCTTATCAATCGCTGCTGATCGGGTTATCACGCTGCTCCTTGACAGCATTTTTTCATAAAAGGCTATATATCCAAGACATACAAACAGCTTTTTCACCTTGGTCTCATTACCGCTTACACTAAAAAGAGCAAGCAACACTTCCTCCACTGCCTGCCACTTTAAGGAGTTTGGCCTTGAAGTAAATTCCGAATGATCAGGATCTGATATTTCTGAATAAATAATATTTTTCAGCTTTTCATTATAGACAGCTCTCAGTCTGTCCAGTTTTTCATATTTTTTCCGGTTCCATACCCTTCTTGATACAGCTGCAATAACAAATACAACTATCAGCAAAACCACAAAAACTGTAATGAGAATCAGGATAAGCTCTAGGTCAGTTAGTTGCTTCAATCAGTTTTCCTCAGGCAAAACAAACAAAGGATAACTTTGATTATCTTATGCATAACGTGTTTTTTCATTTAAATTAGATCACTTAAAAACTACCATAAATATTAATCAATGAACTGCATATATATATATATATCGGAATAAATCTTTGATGCCCTTAATTTACCATTTTACTTCCAGAACAAACCTGTCAAGACAATAAAGAATATTCCCTTTGCCAGTTCTATGTCACCTACTGTCTTGAGCTTTTCTTCTCTCATCCATATTGCAGACACAACATTCTCTAAAAGTGGCATCAGTAATATTAATGAAATTTCAAGCAAATAAAACATTATAGCTGATGCAGCGCAGTAGCAGATCATTGCCACTCTATATATAGCTGTTTTTTTGATCCTTATCCTGACCTTGAACACGGCTGCTACAAAAAATAACAGGACAGCTGCATAGAGCCTCATAGATATATCACCTGTAACAGTGAAATAAGTTATTGGCGCTGACAACGTCAACAATGCAAATCCATTTATTTCTGCCAGAAGATGATGTTCCTTGCCTTTAAACATCAACAATGAATAAGTGGCTACAAGAACCGTAAACCCTGCAAAATACCTGAAGCCATCAATTAAAAAAGGTGTTAACAGAGCAAGTCCTGCAAACAGGAATATTAAGAACCAGTAAAGGTTCTCCTTATTCTGAATACCTGTTGCTGACTCTCCGGACTCAGTGAAAGCCTTTGATCTCAGCAGGGATGAAAAGGGGACCTTTGCGTTAATGAGAAAAGTCATACCCAGAATTGTCATTAAAGTTGTGCCGGAAAATTCCGGTCCTGAATCCCAGGGCCGTGTCATCAGGCCTGCAAATAGTGCAGCAAGCAATGATGACCCAAAGACAGCCCATGATCCGTATTCTTTAACAATCGGTATTTTCATTGCTACTATTATATTCCCTGAATTATTTTTGTGTAACCTGAGTGAGAAGGTTTAATAATTGACGTGCTTTTGCTAAACTTCCATGATTCAGGTTAATTGGAAATCGAGGACCATATTATATGCTGGAAAAAATAGCTTTAATTGCATCAATAATCAGCGGAATAACAGCAATCACCAGTTCCTTTCGGGCAGTGGGGGCATCACGTGAGTTTGCAAAAAATAAAAATGTATTAAAAGTAAAGAACAGTTGCAGGGTAGAATCACCTGGGCATTCCTCAACTATTTCACAGAGAAGCAACCTTAAATTACATGTTTTTGTAACTGCAGTCTGGTATTTCCTGTCTGTTATATTTGCGCTGCCTTTTTATTCCCTTTTCTGGACAGGTGAAATTGACTCAAAACTTCTTTTGCTGGCTTCCCCTTTTATAATACTTGCAATAATAATATTGATTATATGGTCACGGGTACGCGTCACTTAATGGTTTAATATGCACGCGTTATGAAAAGTGGCCTACTATTTCCTGCAGTTGATGAAATTTCAGTCACCATCATTACCAGAGGAATATCTTGCTTTCAAAGCCTTGCAGTTGAATACCAGCGCAGACAGAATGGTAAAGGCAGCAACAGAGCCGAGAATTATGGCAAGCCTCTCCCATGGCAGGTTATGTGCCTGCCTTATATTAGTAAGCCTGAATATAGTCCTTATCCATTCAATCCCGCCAATTATCAATTCAACCTGAATTACCCTGACGATCCATGAAGCGCGAATAAACAGCAGTAAAGGGCTTACAGCTATTAATACAACCAGTATCAGATTGCCGGCACGATAGAAATGTGCCGCAAGAATAAGCAAGCTTAAGATTGCAGGTAATAGACGAAAAAAATTCAATGTACTCTATAATCCTTTCCTTAATCAGGATTAACGATATTTTAAAGTATATATCAAATATCCATAAAATTATAAAATTTACTATATAGGAGAAAAAACCTTATTAATCTTGTCTGTCAAGTAAAATAATTTTATACATAGCATAAGCATATTTTATAATCATTGCGAGGGCAATATGGTTAAGTTAAAATAGAACATGAGTTACGGATCTCCAGATCGGTCAAACCTGGGCATCAAGTAAATGAGTAGAGGTGTCGGTGTCAGGTGTGGTGAGCAGGCCTCGGTAACTAAGAGGAAGCCTTAAGCATCTGCCGAAACACCAACCTTAGATAAAAGCTTATGGTTTTCCGGCTCTGGGGAACGCAACTCTTTTTTTTAGATTATTTAATAAAAAAGGCGGTCTTTAAAGACCGCCTTTTTTACGTTGTTTTGTTTCTGTTTTCGTAGGGGCGCACCTGCGTGTGCGCCCTTTTTTCGTATCATAATAATAAGGGCAGACACACAGGTCTGCCCCTACGCAAAAAATACTAATCTTCAATCGTAATCTTCATATCAACTCTGTCATCGGGGTTATCTCTCTTGTCCCTCGGCTGACTGACTATTTTATCTACTACCTTCATGCCGGAGACAACCTCGCCAAATGCTGTATATTTATAATCAAGGAAAAATGAGTCAGATACACAGACAAAAAACTGTGAGCCAGCGCTGTCCGGATGAGATGATCTGGCCATGGATACTATACCTCTCTTATGCTTCTTGTCACTGAACTCAGCTTTTACAGTATGCCCTGGACTGCCCATACCGTGCTTTGATTTATCAGGGTCTTTTGAATTCGGATCTCCGCCCTGAATCATAAAGCCCGGAATTACACGATGAAAAAGAGTTCCATCATAAAACCCTTTCTTAGCCAACTCAATGAAATTATCAACATGGTTAGGCGCAAGATCAGGGAAAAATTTAAGCTCTATTTTCCCAAACTTGGTCTCAATAACCGCTTTCGCATCAGACATCTTTTTTATCTCCTCTTTTGTGAATTTTTTATCTCTCACTTCTGCAAACGCAGAAATTGAAAAAAGCATAACTACAACAATAATAATTCCGGCCTTGAACAATTTCATCCAATCCTCCTTAGCTTAATAGTTTAAAACCATAAACATTATTTAATATATAATTGAAGTCATAACAAGCAACATCGACATTTTAACGACCAATAAATTATAGCAGACTTTTAAATGAACTTACAGTTGATATTTTATAGAGTCCTGTTTGTGATATAATTTTTTAACATTTCATGAGTACTGACAAACAAACAAAGACAATTTTCGCCATCGGTGGAGGAAAGGGAGGAGTTGGAAAGAGCATCTTCTCTGTTGCCCTTGGAACTTTACTGGCTGATGCCGGACACAGTGTTGTGCTTGCGGACCTCGACCTTGGCGCAGCAACATGTCACGCCTGCCTGGGTGTTCTCAAGAAGACACCTACTCTTGCCGACTTTATTCTAAAAAAAGTTCCCTCCCTGGAAGATCTACTCATCGAAACTTCACGGAAGAATTTAAAATTAATAAGCGGTGCTGACTTCATACCCGGCATGGCAAATCCCGCTTACTGGATGAAATTGAAAATTATGCGGCACATCAAGTCCCTTCCTGCTGATATTGTTATCCTTGACCTCGGGGCAGGGGTGCATTTCAACACACTCGATTTTTTCGGTATAGCAGACAGGGGAATTGTAGTTACCGCCCCTGAACCGGGCGCTGTCATGAACGCCTATGGCTTTATTAAAGGCGCCCTGTTCAGAAAACTCCAGAGCATATTCAAAAAACATCCTGACATCGGGCCTCTTATTGAATCTGAATCAAAAAAAACAGAGGGCGAGGACAGGTTGACTCTTGACCAGTTTGCAGAAGAAATAAAAAAAATCGAGCCAGACCTTCACCCTTTAATCAGCGAAGTTGAGCGGTCATTCAACCCTGCTCTTGTTGTGAACAGAGTACCGGCAGGCCAGAGCCATATCCTTGTAAAAAACCTGATTTCCTTATGCACCGACAAATTAGGCATTGCAATGGACCACGTGGGCAACCTTCCTGACAGTAGAAATATTTCAGACTTCCTTCTGAAAATTCCAGGATTTCTCGATGCAAAAGAAGGAAAGCTGTATCGATCAGCAATAAAAAACATAATCAATAAACTAAACGTTCCGAACCTGAATGTTCCGAAGACAAGTCAGAAAAAAGATTATTATTCAGATGAAGATGTTGAAAGGATATTAAAAGTAATGGGATGGCTGGACGACAGTATCTTCACAGGAACAAACAGGGAAGCCTGGAAATTAAGGATGTACTTCAACCCTTCCGATGTAGTTGATTTTTTAATCAGCCGTGGAGTAAGCCAGGAGACACTCAGCTTAGATTAATTCAAATGCATTTCTCCCATAGAATCCCTATAGCAAGCAATCATTTCATTTCTCTTCACTTCTATCCCTTCCCTCAAAATGCCATACATCAAGATGTTAGTCAATGAGACATAACCATTCAATAACTACAATTAAAGATTAAATAGGTTTATCAAAATATTAAATTTAATTAATAGACAAGACAACTAAATAGTGCTACTTAATGCATAGGGAAAGAAGAGGAACTCTCTGAATTTATTTGAAAACGATCAATAGGGTTTACCCATTACCCTGAGCAGGAAGAGGCTGAGGTCCGGCCAATAGGTAATCACAAGGACTGAGGTGATCAAAATAGCGATAAAGGGCAGGCAAGCCACTGTAATCGTGAGTATCCCTTTGTTGAAACGATAGCTGGATATGAAGAGACCAATGCCCAGAGGAGGAGTTAGATAGCCAATCTGCATATTAGCCAGAAAGATAATGCCCAGGTGGACATTGTTGATTCCGTATTCCTGTGCAACAGGTGTAATAAGGGGAACAACAATGACGAGAGCGGAAAAGATATCCAGAATCATCCCAAGAGCAAACAAAAAGCAATTAAGCAGGATAAGAAATAAGATCTTGGTGCTAACGGCCCCCTGAATGAAGTCGAAGATCATCATGGGCACATCCACATCTATGAAATAATTCGTTAACGCCAGGGCAGAAGCCATAATGATCAGGATACCGCCGACCATGACCATACTGTCCAGGATGAGCTTCTTATGCTGAGATAAGGAAATCTCCTTGTGGATCAGCACCTCCACTATCAAGACCCAGAATGCCGCCACAGCAGCAGCATCGCTCACTGTGAAGAATCCCCCGTAAATGCCGCCAAGAACAACAAAAGGCAGAGGGATCTCCCATTTGGCTTCCCACAAGGTTTCACCCAGAGCCTTCCATTTCAACGGAGAGCGGGGAATGTTGTCTCTTTTGGCGATTAAAACACTGTACGTACATAGAATGAAGAGCATCAAAAGACCAGGGATTAAACCTGCAATGAACATATCGGAAATAGGTGTTTCAGTGATCACGCCGTAGATTATGAGAGGAACACTCGGAGCAAAAAGCAACCCAAGACTTCCGCCGGTGGTTACAAGCCCTAAAGAGAAGTTCTCACTGTATTTGTCATTCAGCAGTGCAGGGAGAAGAAGTGATCCCAGTGCCACAATTGTTATACCGGAAGCCCCGGTAAAGGCTGTAAAAAGAGAACAGGCCACAATGGATACAATGGCCAACCCTCCGGGTATCAACCCAAAAAAAGCCCTGGAGAGTTTTACCAGGCGCTTAGGTGCCCCGCTTTCTCCCAGGAGGTAGCCTGCATAGGTAAACATGGGAATGGTGACCAGGACAAAATTGCCGGAGAGGCGAAATATATCCGTACCCACCACAGAAATCGAAGTTCCATCCATGTACCAGCCAAGCAGGGCTGCAGCCCCAAAAACGCAAAAGACCGGTGCCCCAAGGAGGAGACAGGCAATTATGGAGATGATGCCCAGCGTGCCGATCATATTTTTATCTCACCTTTGACGGTATTCAGGAGAGAGAGAATACTGAAGCGTAAAAAGCGGAGAGTCATCACACCAAAGGCAACCGGCATGGTGAGGAGAGAGGCCCACAAAGGAAGGCCGGGCATGATATAACCTCCCAGCGGGTCCTGAAATTCCATATGAAAAACGCGGAAAGTGGAGTAGGTCAGCAGGGCACAGACAATCGTTGCAAAGGTATCGCATATAAAGCCTGCTGCAGACTTTATCCTTCCGGGTGGAAGATGCCGGCTGATGGCATCTACGGTGATATGGTTGTGGTTCCTTGTTGCAACCATAGCGCCCACAAGGGCCACCCAAAGGAGCATCTGACGAACCAGGGGATCTTTCCAGATCAGGCCGATCCCAAAGATATTCCGGAGCAGGATCTGGGTAAAGGAGAGAAGGACTATGCCCACCAGGATGAGTATGAGAACACCGTCTTCAAGCCTTGCAAGAAAAGCAAAGGCACTCTTCTTTTCTTCCGTCACCGTCCTATTTCCCTTCAGAGTGGGTCTTACGGTATTCGTAAATATATTGCCGTAATTTCGTGAGACCCTCACCAGGGAATTCTTTTTCTAATAACTGGTCTTTCACCTCATGGATAACCTGCTCAAACTCTTTGTTATTTTCGGGTGTTACCGGGACAAACTGGATTCCCTCATTGATCAGAGTTTGGACTGAATCACGATTGCTCTTCCGGATATCCATGTTTAATTCGTCAAAATAGCGATCCAGGATTTCATGAACCGTCTCTCTGTACCTGGCAGGGATCTTGTCATATGCTTCCCTGGTGATCATAAAAAGGCCATAGGCATAGAGGATAGGAATATCTGTAATGTATCTGATGCTGGTATGCCATTGGAGCGCAATGGAGCCCACAAAGGAATTGGCAACCGTATCGATCTGTCCTGTCTGCAGCGCCAGTATCACATCAGCAATGGTCATGGGGATCGGGGGGACACCTATTTCCTCAAAAACGGCCCGGCTGACACGATCGCCCTCTGGAATCCATACCTTTTTGTTCTTGAGGTCTGCCAGACTCTCAATGGGTTCCACAGACATGATATAGGCAAATCCCATCTCCAGCCAACCAAGGACCACATACCCCCTTTCTTCCAGTTGTTTCTTGAGGTGGACAGACATCTTATCAAACACGTAGTCAACTTCCTTATAATCTTTGAAGGTGAGCGGAACGCTCATGAGCTCAAGATCCCTGATCACCGATGCAGCCTCAACAGACATAAACTCGGCCCCATGGATCTCACCGCTTTTCATCTTGAGAAGAAGGTCACGGCCTGTTCCTTTCACCCCGCCGAAATAGACCTTAAAGACAACTTTCCCGTCCGTCTTTTCCTTGATCTCCCTGAACATTCTTTTTAGGATTTTAGCGGACTTGAAATTTTCCGGAGCCTTGGTGGCGATCTTAATCCTCACAGCAGAAGCCGGATTCGAAGAAAATAACACAGCAACCATGACTACCGAACAAATAAACAAGATTCTCAATCGTTTCATCATCTCACTCCCTGAAGTACGTTTTGAATGTGATTATAATTCATCGAATTAATAAATTTTTGAGCGTCTTCATTATTAAAAATATTCTTCTTTGCGGGCGTCATCAATCAGATCCCTGGCCTCTCGCCGGGCCAGTCTATTTATGAGTATAAGCTCGGAAACCTCATCCACCGGAGAATCCAGGACATTTTCCAGGAGATCGTAAAAGAGTTTTTCCTTATATACCAGTTTTGCATAATGCTTCGCATACATTATATAGGTGGGTAGAAATCTGCCCTGACCTAGTTCGAGAGCCCTCTCGAAGTGCTTCCGGGCCTCCTCAGGTCTTCCTCCAAGGGAGGGTGGACGTATAGTTAACAGGACACCCATGAATGTATGGGAAGCTCCGTAGTAAAAGCTCTCATCCAGCTCGATTGTGCGTTCGAAGAGACTTTGTACTTTGGGCAGATCAGCTATAGCATCCCAGGATTCAGAATTTGCCTGAATCCAGCCGGCCCAGCAAGTGGCCACATAGAATAGATAGGGAACATCCTTTTCTCCGAAGGAAGGCAGGTAGGTGACAAATTCCGAGTGGGGCTTATCTTTCGCCTTTGCAAATTTTCTGTTATGCAGGCTGAAAGCCCTAAAAGCATACTCCCTGGCCTTTTCCGCCAGGATTTTGTTCCTTTCAGGATATTTGTCTCCAACAAATGCGGCCCTATACGAAGAGTAAGCCTTTGCCCCGGAGAGTAAAAGTTTTTTGTCCTTAGGGCTATGTACAATCAGGCCGTCGAGTAACAGAAGAAAGGTCGGCGTTCCCTGTTCGGCAAGGTCGACATCCTGTTGCTGCATAAAAGATCTGTTGATATCATCGACTAAAGGCCGTGCAGAATAAATGATAACCCTCCCGCACCCGGTCGCGGAAACCGTCATAAGAAACAGGACAAACCCATAGAGAATACAGCGGCTCTTTGAGACAACAACCGCGGGAATCCTGAGCTTTTTTCTACCTAATAAACCAAAAATGATCTTTTTCAGGACATGAAATTGGAAAAAATACAAAGTATTCCCCTTTGCAAAGAAACGGTAAGAAATCTTTTTTGAATCTTCAAAAATAATACTACAAAATCAGGAATACTGCAAAGCGGTGTTTAGTTTAGTCGCAAGTGAAAACTCGCTTTTAATCGTAAATTTTCACTTTTGAAAATATTCAGAAAAATAGTTGTCTTTGGGAGAAGGAATTTAAAAGATATCCTAAAAAATACTGAATTTGAAATACCGGTGGGGATTTGCCTCAATATCCTTAATCAGGACACTCAATTCCTTTAATGTTGTCTTCAGTTCAACAGTAAGCTCATCATCACTGATAAGACTGCCCATAAGACCCTGTCCACTGTCTATCTTTGCAAGTATAGTATTTACTTTAACCGAAACGTCATTAACATTATTATAAAGACTCTCGTCCTCAAGCAGCTTATTTACAGTCCCTTTGGAATAAGCAAGTTTCTGTGTAAAAACATCCAGTGATTCAGAGGCCTTCTGAAACCTGTTATACAGCGCAGGATCATCGATTAATTTGGCCAGTGTCCCCTCTGATTCCTTTAGAGATTTAGCAAAGAGCTTAACATCGCTTACAGCTGATGAGACGTCCTTATAAAGTGCGTCCTCATTAATAAGTTTGCCGACTGTGCCGTCTCCGCTCTCCATCTTCTTTATCAACTGAGATAGTTCACCGGATGTGTCCTTGATATTATTGAAGATCGACGGATCATTCAGGAATTTTGCGACAGTTCCTTCTCCTCTTTCAATTTTCGCTATGGTAGTTTCAAGCATTTCCATAAAACTGGCCAGTTTGGAGATCGAGTCCTGACTGGATTCAATAATATCTGTAATCTCAAACTGTGCGACTCCTTCTATAGAGTATCCTTCCACTATTGGTTCCTCATCTTTTGAACCAGGAGTTACCTCTAAATATTTGTCCCCAAGCAGGCCGAGGGTTAGAATTTCCGCATGAGAATCCTTCTTGAGATATTGAAGCGTTTCAGCGTTTATAGACAATTCTACTAATATCTTTCGATAGCTCGCAAAATCAATCGCTTTTACATCCCCTATCTCAACTCCTGAAAACCAGACAGGCGAGCCCGCTCTTAGCCCCTTTACATCATCAAAGGATGTATATATTGAGACCTTGGGAGAAAAGTAATCTTTAATTCCGCCTGCAAACATGATGGCAAAAAAAACAATAGCAACAGAAACAGTGGTAAGAAGGCCGACCTTTACGGATGCCCACCTGACTTGTTTTAAATAATCATACATAAGTATTCATCCTGCTATTTACACCCATCAGTGACATAAAGTTCATTAATAAATTTCTTTAATAAAGGATCTTCTGTCTTCTTAAGCTCCTCAATATCTCCATCGAAAATTATATTACCATTTCTTATAAAAATATACCTTTCAGCAACTTTTGCAGCATCCGTAACCTTATGAGTAACAATAATAAAACCCACACGTCCTGGGGGATCGCCCTTGGAAAGATCATTTATAAGATTACAGATGTTATCTGCCGTAAGAGGATCCAGACCGGTTGTTGCTTCGTCATAGAGCATCATTTTCGGTTCACATGCTGCCAGGGACCTTGCTATTGCCACTCTTCTCTGCATTCCACCGCTCAGCTCTTCAGGCATAAGATCGATAGCATCTTCAATCTGTAATATCTTCAAAAGATCTCTCACACGTTTTTCAATCTCTTCTTCAGAAGAATTAGTGTATTCTCTCAGACAGAAAGCAACATTCTCCCTTACATTCATGGAATCAAAGAGTGCGCCCTCCTGGAACACTATACTGAACTTCATTCTGGGGTCTCTCAATTCTGACTCGGACAATTCTGTTATGTCCTCACCGTCTATAAATATCTGACCAGAATCAGGCCTGACAAGACCAAGCATCAGTTTGAGAATAGTGGTCTTGCCCCCGCCACTTCCTCCCAGAACAGCGATTTTCTCATAAAAGTGACATTTAAAATTAACGTCATTCAGCACTACATTATCTCCATAAGCCAATGTGACATTTTTGAACTCTATCATACCGGAATCCCAAGGGCTATAATAAGAATTTTTGTTACCATAAAATCAGATACTATAATCATAATAGTTGAATACACTACTGCCTCAGTTGTTGATTTCCTCAGCCCACTCGCTCCACCTCTTGTTGAAAGTCCCATATAGCAGCTAATTGTGGATATAAGATATCCAAAAATAAATGGTTTTATTACACCGGAGAAGATAGTTGTAAATTCCATAATCTGTTTTATCTGGCTCCAGTATACAGAGCCGCTCTGATTGGCAGCAGTAACTGCAACAATATATCCTCCAAACAGGGCAACGGCATCACCTATAACAGTTAAAACCGGGAGCATAATAATCGAACTAACCACTCTCGGAGTAACCAGTTTCTTTAACGGGCTGACACCATGGACCCTGAGAATATCAACCTGATGACCAAGTGTCATCGACCCAATCTCAGAAGCCATCCCCGAACCTACCCGGCCCGCAAAACTTAAAGCTATCGCAACAGGACCTATCTCCTTTATAATCGACAAACCAACCACCCTGCCTGTATACATTTTAAGACCCATTTCAGCAAGCTCTGCAGAGGTCTGCAGCGAAAGTGCCATGCCTATAAAAAGAGAAACAAGAAAGACAATAAAAAAAGATCCTGAACCGCCATAATCCATCTGCTCGATCATTTCCTTGAAATAAAAAGGTTTGCGAAAAATACCAAATGGGGCCTTAATTGCAAGAATATAATAGTCCTGCAGTTTGGCAAGGGTCTTCTTTGAATTCACCAGGTCAATGGACAAGATATATTATCCTTATAGTATTAACGTTAAATTAATGAACAATAAATTCCCGATGATTATAACATCTTGTTATATGTATAGGGTTACCTTTGCGCATCAAATTATACTTGCTTGGAAAAATCCCCCTCATTCATTTCATCTATTTGGATTTATTTCTTTTATATACTGTGCATCACTATTCTCAGTAAAGTTTCTTTTTCTATATTTAATCAGTTAACATTTAGGACAATAAATATGTTTTCCTCTGATATGTTGAAGTTTTAGTATCTTTAGTATAAATTATATTTTCGCCGTAACCAAAACAATAACTCAATAAGGAGACATTACATGCAAATTTTTCACAAGACAAACAGAACTTCAGGCAATAAAACATTAGCAGCATTCTTTGCTGCTTTATTATTTATCGGACTTATAGCAACAAGCCAGTTGTCCTATGCAAACGGTTCATCGCCTCTCACTGAGACACAATGGGTTGCTGACAACATGAAAGATGTAAAACTTGTCTATGTCGGTTTTGTAGGAGGGGACAATAAGAAACAATATGAGGGTAAGCATATAGCAGGCTCTGCCTATCTTGGAATGAATGAGCTTATGAGCGCAATGACAGCTACTCCAAACCAGGCAAAGTTTGAAGAAATCATGGGGCAGATCGGAGTAAGCAACGATTCAAATGTAGTATTATACAGCACCCCTGCGGCAAACCCCTTTGTACCTGCAACTTACTGGCTCATGAAATACTTCGGTCATAAAAATGTAAGCATCATGAACGGATCTCTTGATAAGTGGGAAAAAGAAGGCAAGAAAACTGATGGAACTCTCCCAGAGATTAAGTCTGCAACTTATAAGGCTTCTGGAAACACCAAGAGTATTCATGCAGATGGAGCTTCTGTATTAAATAACCTTAAGAATAGCGGCACTGTAATAGTCGATACCCGCGCAGCAGATGAATACACGGGAGCAAAGGAAATCAGCTACATAAAAGCCAAAGGCCATATTCCCGGTGCTGTAAACCTGAACTTCTATCCTACAAACCGTAACGGTGACGGAACATATAAATCAGTTGCAGACCTGAAGGCCGCATACGAAGCAGCCGGAGTTACAAAAGACAAAGAAATAATTACCTATTGCGAAGGCGGACCACGTGCAGCGGACTCATATTTTGCTCTTACGGAACTGTTGGGTTATACGAACGTAAAGGTTTATGTCGGCTCCTGGATGGAGTGGGGTAATGATGACAAATATCCAGTAGAGAAGTAATTTACCGTCCAATAAAATGGTAAAGAAAATCGCTGTATTAGTAAGGGATAGACAGGGAGAAGGTCTGAGAATGGGACTGGGCCTGACTCTCGCGAATGACATAGTTGATGTATATGTTCTTGACAGGAAAATAGAAGATACTGAAGGGAACAGGCTGAACATCCAGATGCTGGGTGATATGAAGATTAAGCTCTACACCAATCATAAAGGCAATCAGGACATGGAGTATATATCAACTGAAGAGCTGGCACAGAAAGTTCTTGACTATGATCATATACTACCTTACTAATCCCCATTTTCTGCATCTGCATCATGGAAGGCAGACATGGGCATAGCCAATGAATAATAAGGAAGAAATAATAAACCCCGAAGCTACGCTTCGGGGAATTCTTTAGACCAAATCATGAATATCCTGTATCTTTTGAGAAAAACCCCTGATGACACGGTAAATCAGCTCATTGAAGAGCAGAAAAAGACCAACCATGTCTCGGTCATAAACATAAATGATAATAAAAATTATGACGAGATAGTTGAGGCTATTTTCTCAAACGACAAGGTTATTTCATGGTGAATAAGGTATCCGTAAGATGAAGCTCGGAATAGTCATCACAACTGATAAACACCTCGATCACATACTGGGTATAACAAGGTCAGCCCTCGCAAAGGGACATGAGGTGAACATATTTAATATGGATGAAGGCGTTAAATTGCTTGAGAATTCTTCTTTTACTGCATTATGTAAAGAAAAAGGCATTACAATGTGCTTTTGTGACTACAGCACAAAAACAGTAGAGATATCCACTGAGGGCGTTCCAGGTGAAATAGCCTGTGGTAGTCAGTTTGACAATGCAAATATGAACCATGACTCTGACAAGGTAATTATTCTTTAACTTCATTCGCTTGGGATAATTCTAACGCTTTATTAATATTTGTAATATTCGTTTATATTCATTGACAATAGACACGTTCTGTGATATTTTTTAGCATCTAAAATTTTTGGGAGGTCAACTAATGGAAGGCATTACTTTCGGTTTTATCATCTCTGGTCTGTTAATCGGATTGGCGATAGGTTTCGTACTGCAGCGCGGAAGATTTTGTATGAATTCAGCATTCAGGGACACGATTTTCATCCAGGACCTGACCCTTTTCCGGGGCTATATCATTGCACTTGTAATCATGATCTTGGGAGCAAATTTACTCAAAGACATGGGAGTAATGAGATTATACCCGCAACCATTTTATCCTGTAGCAAATATTTTTGGCGGCTTTATATTCGGTCTGGGCATGGTGCTTGCCGGAGGTTGTGGCAGCGGTGTCTGGTATAAACTCGGGGAAGGACAGTTTAATGCTGTAACAGCTATTACCGGTTTCTTTATCGGTATCGGCGCTACAAGCCATGGCATATTAAATCCTATATATAAATACATAAGAGGCATCGGTGTCCCTCAGGGTAAATACGGTGTACCCCTTGCTGGACAGGACATTCCTACGCTATGGAATGTATTCGGCAATAACCCTTCTGTTAAATGGATAGTCATCGCAATTGTGGTTATCGGACTGGGGATTTTCATCTTAAAAGGCAAGCCTTTTTCAGTTCGCAAGTCAAAGGGCTTTTCCTGGCCGTTTACAGGAGTACTGATAGGTACTATCGGAATAATCGCTTTCTGGGCTGCAGATGTTTGGGAGGGCTTTCCCAGGGGGCTTTCTTTCACAACACCGACTGGCGAGATTTTCTTTACTATACTGACAGGCAACGCAAAGGCAACGTTCTTTCCAATGTACGATCTGGGCCCTTTCAAGATCACCTGGGCTTCACTCTATATAGTTGCTGTGCCTATGGGAGCTTATCTGAGCGCCAGGATATTAAAAGAGTTTAAGTGGAAAGTACCTCCTGTTGACGAACTTCTTACTGTTTTCGGAGGTAGTCTGCTTATGGGTTTTGGCGCTGTATTAGGCGGAGGCTGTAATATAGGGCAGGCCCTTACAGGCGCTTCCACTTTATCACTTGGTAGTCTTTTAGCGGCAGTTTTCATAATACTTGGAAACTGGACAATGGTTTACTTTAAGTTTATTAAGCCTATGCAGGACATGTAACAGATGACCTATGATGCGGAACTCGATGCTAACAATGAGACTCTTGAAAGTATCTTTTTAAAGCTTAAAGAGATCCTGTCATCAAAATATGGTAGCGAAGTATCAATAAAAGTACTGACAAATTCTCAGGCTGATGCAAAAAAAGTAAAGGCCTTTGTTACCATGTCGGGTTGTCAGACAAATGTTGACAAAAAAGACGAATGTTATATAATTCACATTACAGGCAGTCCCTGTTGTGCATGATATAATTGACTATTGCAGAGAAATTCAGTTCTATATAGTAAGCACGGGCAATAAGCCCTTAAGAATCTTAATATTCAAAGGAGGTTAATATGAAGAGAGCATCAATAGCAGTCCTGTGTATTATCCTTTTCACAATGACCCTTTTCCTGGTTTCCTGTCAGAAACAGGAGCAAGCCGCTACAGGTGAAAAGGCTGCAGGGTATGGTGAAAAGGCAGCCGGTTACGGTGACAAAGCTAAAGAAGCAGTTGCTGGTTACGGTGAAAAGGCTGCAGGATACGGTGAAAAAGCAAAAGAGGCAGTAGCTGGTTACGGTGAAAAAGCTGCAGGATACGGTGAAAAAACAAAAGAGGCAGTAGCTGGTTACGGCGAAAAAGCAAAAGAGGCAACAGGCGGTTACGGCGAAAAGGCCAAAGAAGCAGCAGGCGGTTACGGTAAGTAAGAATTATCAATAATCTATAAACAGTTCAATGAATTATTCGGGGCATTCAGAAGAGTGCCCCGAATAATTTTACAATTTAATTATGAGTTCCTCCCTCAACTAATTCATTGCCTTTTCCAGAGACCAATATATTGAAAGATAAACAAACCATTATACTCGGTGGTGGACTTGCCGGTCTTTCTGCAGGTTATGTCCTGTCAAAAGCCAAGCTACCGGTCATGGTTATTGAAGGCGGCCGTGAAGTAGGAGGCCTCTCCCGGACCATTCGTCATGGTGATTTCAGATTTGATCTTGGAGGTCACAGGTTTCACACAAAGAATAAAGAGACTGAACAATTTGTCAAAGATATTCTAAGAGGTGACTACCTGACCGTAAACCGGAAGAGCAAGATTTTCATGAAGAATAAGTTCTTCAACTATCCTCTCAAGCCATCTAATGCCCTCCTTGGAATGGGAATACCTACAACCATAAAAGCAGTAGCAGATTATGGAAAAGAAAAAGTTAAAAAAGTCTTCAGGGACCCAAAGAACATATCTCTTGAAGACTGGGTTGTGGCTCATTTTGGCAGGACCATGTTTACTCTTTATTTTAAGGAGTACAGTGAAAAGGTATGGGGTATTGAATGTAACAGGATAAGTGAAGAGTGGGTCTCACAGAGAATCAAAGGTCTCTCTCTTGGGGTTGCCATAAAAAATGCCTTTAAATTTGGCGGCAGGAATGTCAGCACCCTGGTAGATGAATTCATATACCCCCCTCATGGAATCGGTCAGATCCCTGACAATTTAAGCAAAGCAATATCAGAAAACAATCAGGTTATAACAGGTACAAAGATTAACCGTGTCTGTCATAATGGTTCTGAAATTACTAAAATCTTTACTAAAAAAAGTAATCTGATTGCCGGAATTGAAGGCAGCGAGTTCATATCCAGCATCCCGATTACCAATCTTATTAAGATGCTTGATCCTGCACCACCGGAAGATATCCTTGAAGCAGTATCACAACTTAAGTATAGAGATATAGTTATTGTCACGATTATGCTGGACCGTGCAAGGGTCACTGATCTGACATGGATATACCTTCCTGAACAAAGTATGCCCCTTGGAAGGATTCATGAGCCAAAAAACTGGAGCCCCCATATGGCTCCTGAAGGAAAGACCCACATAGTTGCTGAATATTTCTGTTTTAAAGGTGATAACATCTGGAATTCATCTGATGAGGAACTGGCCACCATAACAGTAACTCAGCTGGAAAAACTTGGATTAATTCATAAACATGAAGTTATCGATAAATGCATAGTAAGGACCTCAAAGGCTTACCCGCTTTTCGAAGTAGGGTATTTAAATTATTATTCAAAGATTCTCCGCTATCTTGGGAACTTCAGAAACCTGCATATTACAGGCAGAACAGGGATGTTTAAGTACTACAATATGGATCGGGCCATTGAGTCAGGCATCGAAGCAGCTGAAAATGTTCTTAAGAGTACTAACAAAATTAAAGCTATACGTTCGCAAGAGTCAAAAAGAAAGTCTTTACTTTCACCTGTTAACTGATTCCTGTAAACTATTATCATGAAATGTGCGCTTATAATCCCTTCCTGGATACCTGAAGAAATATTTTCATCTAAAACAGCAGGCTCACAAATCAACTACTGGCAACCCCTTGGAACTCTTTATGTAGCCTCTTCATTGCTGCAGGCAGGCCATGATGTCAAATTCCTTAATGGCGCATTTATGCCTCATGATGATATCATGGCATCTCTTTCAGTTTTTAATCCCTGATGTTATCGGAATATATTCAACGACCTTTGGATGGAACAAAGCTGTTTCCACCGCATCAGCAATTAAAAAATTTCTACCAAATATATTTATCACCGTAGGAGGTCCCTACCCTGTTGCTCTACAGGAAAAATGTCTTGATGATTCAATAGATATTGATGCCGTTGTTACAGGTGAGGGAGAAATCACAATGGTGAAAATGCTGGAAAGGCTGGAATTCGGCAAAAGCCTTGAAGGAGTTGAAGGTGTGGCATTTCGTGATGGCAGTGAAATTAAGAAGAATCCTGCCAGACCTTTGATAACAGATGTTGATTCCATTCCATTTCCTGCAAGGGAACTGCTCGGTGATGCAATGGATTATGTACCTCCTCCTGCCACTTACAAAAGAAGGCCTGTTGCAGTAATAATGACTGCCCGGGGATGTAACCGAAGATGCATATTCTGCTTCCAGATAGACAAAGAGAGAAAGTACGGCATCCGTTACAGGAGTGTTGAAAATGTGATGCAGGAGATAGAACTCTGTCTGGACCAGGGATACAAGGAGATCAAGTTCATTGATGACACCCTCGCGGCCGACTATGACAGGGCCATGAAAATAGCAACGGAAATAAAAAAGCGTAAGCTCGATTTCACATGGTTTACCTCTGCCTGCGTGCATCAGGTTGATAAACCCTTGCTGAAGGCATTTAAGGAGGCCGGATGCTGGGCCATTCTTTTTGGCGCTGAAAGTGGTGTTCAGAGAAACCTCAATACTATAAGAAAAGGGCATAACCCTTGATCAGATACGAAATGCGGTAAAAACTGCCAAAGAGGTAGGATTGACTGTCTACACGCCTTTCCTGTTCGGTCTGCCTGGCCAGACCTATGAAGACGGATTAAAAACAATAGAGTTCGCATGTGAGCTAAATCCGGACATAGCTAATTTCCACGCCCTTACACCATTTCCGGGGACAGAACTTTATGACAACCTGGACAAGTACGGTACAATGTCCGATGACCTGTCAGACTTCACCTATCAAGGGGTCGCGTTTGTCCCTCATACAATGACCCGGGATGAAATCGCTCAACTGAGACAGTTAGCGTTTAAAAAGTTCTATTCCAGACCTGGTTATATATTCAGGAAGGTACTTGCTTTGCGAAGCATTAATGATGTTAAAGCAGTTCTAAAGGGTGCAAAGAGCATGTTCTGGCTCTGGGTTAAGAGTGACGTCTTTCACCGCAGCACCTCTTAATGCTTCATCTTAAATCCATACTTATCGACAGTTAATCACACAGGTAGAGCAAAAATCATGCAATAATCATCTTTTCACTGGATTTTACCGTTGATTTCACATATAATTTCCAAGAACTTATAACCATATAGATAATAAAGGAGAATGTTATGGCATCAACAGTAGATGAAATCACAATCAATTACAAAGAAGATGATGTTCTCATAGTCAAAGAACTTGATAAGGAGATCCTGTCAAAAGGAGCATGGGCAACCATCCTGTTCAGGTATCAGCAGTTGGACCGGAAAACTAAAGAGTATGGGAAGGAACTCTTTACAATCCGACGGTACCAGAAAAGAGGAGACTCTTTTAACCAGAAATCAAAATTCAATATATCCAGCATAGACCAGGCCAATAAAATAATCGCTACATTACAGAAATGGATAGGCGAATCTAAGTAATAAATTATTGCCGGCCATAACAACCATATGAATACTATTCAGGGCCTGATTATCAGGCCCTATTTATTTTACCAATTAATCTCCTTCTCTAATTAAATCGCAATTCTCAAACATATTTCAACTTTATTTTCTTATGAAATCCAGCTAAAAATTTCATATCACAAATATTATTGACGGGACGGATTAATTGTGATAGATACATATTATAGGAAGGTTAAGATGTCTTATTGCATATCAGATCATCTAATAATACTTCAGTTATGAAAAGGCACGGAATGGAATATTTAAGTGACAGAGACCATGCGGCCAGATACGCGCGAAAGTTCGGACAGATCGCTGTCAACATGGGATTTATAAATATGGATCAGGTAAAGGAAGCATTAACAGAACAACTTTCTCTCAACTCCTTTAGAAGTCTCAGGCCGCGCAAATTAATCGGGGAAATCCTGTTTGAAAATGGCTGGATTACATTGCTGCAGATTGAGACTGTAATAAATGAAATTTCAGGCGAACAAAGCAACCTGATATAACCACAACTCCCACACACATTACTTTAAATTATTTGTTACACCAGGAATATAAAGTGGAATTAGCAAGTTACAAAAGGTTCCTAACTAATTTCATAAAGCTGGGAGGAGGATCAATGACCTCCATTCCCATGCTGGTTGTCACACCCTGTGAAGAGCACTTCTTGATACGAAGCCACCTGATGCGGCATTGAAGGGTGAGGTATACTCCAAGCGTGGATTGTACCTCAAGCTTTAGAAGGCTACCCTTGGAACAGTTGATGGTGCTTTCAGGAAAGGTGGTATTTATAATAAACATGCCCACACCTTTCGCAGAAATATTTATTATAAACCCGGAATGTTTTTTCCCGCTTACAATCAGGTTGGTCGGCAGCTTTACAGCTTTCCTAACCGGACGTTCCATTACATCGGCCTTGACAATGTTCTTCTCTGTTCTGCTACTCATAATGTATTACTTCTCCTGAGTTCAAAAAGTGCCCCCTGAGTCAACCTGATTCGTCCCAAACAGGTAATATGTATATTTATCGGTGCTATTAGAGAAATAATTAAATCAGCTCATTTACCTTCATAATATCTTCACAGTTTTTCCATATTCTAAATTATCAATTGTTACAGATGAATGGATATTAATCCTTTCATCTCCCCTACAGGCAGCCAGCCCCCCCTGGCTGCCTATTTATTTTTTCTTAATTCATTCCCGTATGCCAAACCATACATAAATAACCAAAGAATAATTCAACTGACATCACCTTGCCCAAAAAATCATTTAATATCTCTCACTAATACGAGAGCAAGCTAATTGGCATATTAGTTGCAGATTAATCAAAAATTTCAGATGAATCAGTGATTTGCTTATTTATTGTAAAGATTAATCATCAGACTGCCGATTATATAAATATACAAGGGAGATAGAGATAATGGATAAACAGAACTGTTGGGAGATAAAAAAGTGTGGCAAAGAACTGGGTGGAGAAAAGGCTTCTAAACTTGGAGTTTGTCCTGCGTCCACATTCATTGCAAAAAACGGGGTGAATGGCGGGACAAATGCCGGACGTTCCTGCTGGTCAGCAGAAGGTACCATCTGCTGTAAAAAAACACAGGGTACCTACTCATCCAAGCTGGAAAGTTGCGTGGGATGTGAGGTTTTTTTGCTTATAACCTCTGAAGAGGGACTGGACTATATCGAGTTATTTAATGAGAACTCGATGGCACATGCTCATCTGATAAAGCAATAACAGGCTTAGAATACGGGGCTTGGATCTGCAATAGACCAGGTGCATAAATTTCAATGCCCTATTTACTTTGTCTCTATCAACTATCCTGATAATTATTCCAGCTTATTTAAAAAGACTGCCCAGTCTGAATTGACCTTTATAATTAAATGCCATGCCTACCCTATTCCTGCCTTATACGGGAAATTATCAACCTCAAAAAGTTAATATATTATTGATGAAAACACCTGAATTATTGGCCCCTGCGGGAAATTTTGAAAAACTTGAAACAGCTCTTCACTACGGTGCTGATGCTGTTTATATGGGAATATCCGGGTTAAGCCTCAGGGCCAAGGCTGATAACTTCACTTTTAAGGAGCTTCAGCAGGCTGCCGGACTGGTCCGCAGCAAGGGGAAAAAACTTTATATAACAATCAATATATTCCCTCATAACAGAGATATTTCAATTATAAAACACCACCTCCAGGAACTGAGAAACATAAAGCCAGACGGAATAATCATGTCTGATCCCGGAGCAGTTGAACTTGCTATGGAAATAGCACCCTCCATTCCAATACACATAAGCACTCAGGCAAACATAACTAATTATAGAGCCGCAATATTCTGGGAGAAGCTGGGCGCCAAGAGACTTGTACTTGCAAGGGAACTATCCATTGATGAGATTAAAGAAATACGTGACAATGTATCCCTCGAGCTTGAATGTTTTGTCCACGGCGCTATATGCATATCTTATTCGGGAAGATGTTATATCAGCAGCTTCTTAACAAACAGATCGGGCAACCTCGGGGAGTGTACCAATTCATGCAGATGGAATTATACATTAATGGAAGAGATGCGACCTGAGCAACGTCATCCTGTTTATGAGAACGACAGGGGGACTTATGTTATGAGTTCCAGAGACTTATGCATGATCGAGCATCTTGATAAGCTGGCTGATGCCGGTGTTAACAGTTTCAAAATCGAAGGACGAATGAAAGGTATAAACTATGTTGCCGGCGTTGTAAAGACCTACAGAGAAGCATTGGACCAACTTAAGCAGGGAACATATGCTGTTAATGAGCAGTGGATGAAAGAACTATCAATGTTTTCGAGCAGGGGATACACTACAGGCATGTTCTTTGGTAAACAGCCCGATAAAGATTACAACCATGATGAAAGCAATAAATATATAATGAGTCATGAACTTGTAGGTATTGTTAAGACATTGGATAACGGTAATGCCCAGGTGGCATTAAGAAATACTCTCAAGCTGGGCGACACTATCCAATTCCTGTCCCCTGGCATCGAAAATAGATCTTACCAGGTGAAAAAGATGTTCAGCAAAGAGGGTCTGCCCATTGAATCGGGGCGAAACGAAAATATCGTCATGATCCCTTCAGAACCGGAAGTAAGGGCAAATGACCTGATAAGAAGACCCATCAATTCCATATCTGAAACAATCAAGCAGGTTTGAAATATCAAGAAAAAACAGCAATAGTGAATATTGCTGTTTAAAAATTAACAAAACAATTTATTAAAGATAAAAACTATAACCGGCTCGCAGGAACCTTCACACTGAACTTGCTTTCATGTATTGCCGGTTTCTGACCATTCCTGATAATGCTTCCGGCTATATCATAAAAGCTGACACTTGATATGCTGTCTTTTCTGTTCTTAAGATATTCCCCCATCTGATTTATCGAGTTAATCAGTATCCTGTCATATGGCACAAATCCATAATTTTCCAGTGGCAGGCTCAGGTAGTTATCTGCAACCGACTTTACGATATTGCCGACATCTCTTTCCCTGTCTTCCCTTACCATATTAATTATGGTCTTTATTTTCAGGCTTTCCAGGTAAGAATTAAGGTCTCTTTCATATTGTTCATCAAGATTTCTCAGGCACTCCTTGAGATTTTCCATTGAATCAATGCTCTCACCTTCAATAGCAGAACTGGCAAGCCTGACCATCTCCTTTGCTTCCGGCTCCCCTCTGAAGACCTGCATTAATCCCCTGTATAAACTGGCCTTTATAAAACCGTAGGCATTTTGAATTGAAGTAATCTGTGGGGTCAGAACACATATTTTATTCGGAGCAAAAAGAAAAAAGTCCATAGTAGTAAATGAAGCACCTGCTCCGAGGTCAAGCACTATAAAGTCAGCTTCCAATCTCTTCAGATGGTTAAAGAGACGGGTCTTCTGGGTGCTCTTGGGATTGGCAATTCCAAGTATGTCATCGGCCCCGCATATGAGCCGCATATTTTCTACCGGAGTATCCATAACAACATCTTCGATATTCTCCACCTGTCTGTTAATAAAGTCCGCAAGTGTATAAAGAGGGTATCTGATTCCTGCGAGAGTATGGAGGTTGCTACCGCCAAGGTCTGCGTCAACCAGTATTACTTTCTTGCCCTGTCTGGCAAGAGATGTGCCTAACATTAGAGACACTATACTCTTACCAACACCGCCCTTACCTCCGCCAATAGCCCAAAGCTTATTTCTTATCTCATCCATGTATACCTACCTGATATTTTTCTCATAATTTTCAAAAAGGTTCCACATCATGTTCTGGTCTTTGTTTTTCAGACTGATTAACTGTTTTACGGTCTTTATCTGCCAGTCTTCCAGTTTCTGAAATTCAATCCCGACTTTAACTATTAATTTTTGATTAATATCTCTCCTGATCCACCTTATTGTGGAAAGCAATACAATATCGTCACCGTGCGGCATACGAATGAGAAGTTTAACTCTCGAATCTGAAAGACCATCTATTTGTACCATTCCATACCTGTCTTCAAAATTTATTCCTGCACCGCTAAGTGAAATATCCTCTATATATCCAATAAAGGATATGTTGGTCAGTTTTGATGAAAATATTTTCAGCTTTAACGGGTAAGTAAATCCGGTACGCTCATGCCTTCTCCGGTACGATTTATCACGCTCTTCTTTTCTGCGATCGGCAATATAGTCTTGATTCAGGTCTTCATAACCATCTTCCGGTGAATCACTCTTATCTATTGAACCCCCTTCAGGAGAACTAACTGTATCAGGGACGCATTCATCAGTTTTTTCACTCATATTATCATTATCTATTGATGATGATTCCTGTAATGTCAGCTCATTATCAATTGACGGTTCATCACGCATTTCATTCTTATCTATGGGTATGCCATCCATACAGTTATTATCGGCAAATCAGGTGACAAGCTTTAGGAACACTCAAATCTCTTTTCCCTTATTATTCAAGGGGTTATATTTTTTATTATTATATTTGTTCTTTTCCCCGATTTTTTACATCAAAAGCCTGAACAACCTGACCAAACCCCATATGGCCAGAAACATTAAATCAAGCTGATAATTTTTTTAAATATCCAGTAGTGAAATCGAAATCCCTTTGATTTTCTGAACGATATCACCCTCTTTAGATAAAACCAGAACAAATTTCTTCAGCGATGGAAAAAGAATAGCAGGTTCATATTTCCCTGCCTTAAGCATAGCTAACCACTTTGCCACAGAGGAGAATGTACAATAATATGTTTGACGTAAATACTATTAATAAGGTGATGTACTTGTGGCATGCTGTGTTACAGATCGCGTTGGAATATTAAGGGGCATTCCTGGTGAAGCAGGCGTTCCCGTAATCACCTGTCTCTGGGTAGGCAATGGTTTATTGCCTTTAAGCTTTATCGATATAATTCTATCATCTTCTCCTATTGTCACCTTCTCGATAGGTGACGGTGCAATATTTTTCCTGTCCCCATCCGATTTTTTAATGCCTGGGCTATTTATAACTGAAGGTAGTTCTTTGGCTGATATACTCTTCACTTCTTTGCTGTCTAATGTTGAAGGTTGATCCGGCACAACAGTTGCCTGCTCCTCTTTTTCCAATTTAATCCTGGGACTGTCAAGCATCGTTCCTGATTCTTCTTCCGCAGGCTGATCAGTAATTACATCATTGATCCCCTTATCCTGAAACTTATCATCTTTAATATTGTTTTTCAGATCAGAGACGTTATAGGACTTAGTTGCATCATAATTCTCTACAACATCATTCATCCACATGATCTGCCACACAGCCAGGCCGATAAGCACTACCGCAATTGTCCCTAATATAATGAAACTGAGATTTTTCATTTTATTAATGTAAAAGAGATAACTATCTGTTATCTCAACTCACCTACAAAAAAATTCTCTCTTCGTTCTCTTCCTACAGTAGTCTCCGGGCCATGGCCTGATAATATCTGAATCTCCTCAGGAAGTTCTATCAGTCTTTTGAAAGACTGCTTTAACTCCTCTATGCTGCCACCGGGAAAGTCTGTTCTTCCTACTGACCCCTGAAAGATTGTATCTCCTGTAAGAACAATCCCCTCTCCAAGAAGACATACACTTCCCTTGCTGTGCCCCGGAGTATGCATTACCTTAAAGCTGAGATTACCCACTTTCACTTCATCTCCCTCAGCAATAAATTCATCCGGCCTGGGAATATCATCAATCTCAAATCCCCAAAACGCTGCCTGGTCCTTTGCCAGTGAATAAGTCTCTTCATCATTCTTATGCATAAGGATTTTGGCGCCTGTCTCTTTTTTGAGATCACCTGCAGCCCCAATATGGTCAAAATGTGCGTGAGTAAATACAATAACGCTGACCTCCAGACCGTTCGCCTTAATCTCATCAAGGATTCTGTCCGGCTCATCACCGGGATCGATCACCATAGCCTGTTTTGTCGTCTCATCACCTATAATATAGGTGTTTTCCTGAAGGGGTCCTACAACCAGCCGTTTAACAATCATTTGCTTCCTCCCTTTATCATCATTCATAAGTAAAATAAAATATAATCCGGTTATTAATATTATGGCCAGTATTATTACTGCCCCTGACTTTATATGTCCAATCTTTCTCATTGCTTCTTTTTCCTCATCTTAATCAGATACTGCAGTTCATCACTTTTCATAAGATAGGCAGTCAATATATATAGCCCGACACAAAAAACTATAATAACCGAAAGAGTCCCTGCCCTCTCAAACAGTCCTGCATCTGCATTCCATATAGATGAGTTGACTGCAAAGAATCCTGCAATTCCCATTAAGCATGATGCAGCAGCGGTTTTTATAAAGGAAAGGCCAATCTTCCTGCCCTCCACTTTTACAAGCCTTTTTCTCAGGAAATAAAATAGCACAATGAAGTTAACTGCCGAGGCTATTGCATTTGCAAGGGCAAGACCTCCATGTCTTAAGGGACCGATCAAAATAAAACTGAATATTATATTAGTCACTACCGAGAGCACTGCAATTTTCACCGGTGTCTTTGTGTCCTGAAGGGAATAAAATGTTGATGCCACGATTCTAGCTCCGACAAATGCCCACAGGCCTGATGAGTAAAAGATCAGTGCATATGCGGTTTCTGATGCGGCATGGACTGAGAACTCCCCTCTCTGGAGCAGCACATTAATAATAGGCCCTGCCAGTGTAATGAGTCCGGCCATTGCAGGCAGGGTTATAAAAAAAAGCAGACGCAATGAAAAAGAAAATGTATCTCGCAATGCATCATTGTCTCCATTTGCTGCATGTTCTGACATGGAGGGTAAAACAGCCGTTGCTATTGCAACACCGAAAATACCGATAGCAGGTGGACGAAACGCATTGCATAGTAGAGATATGTTGCAGCTCCGCCGGACAGATAGGAAACAAAAATTGTACTTACAAATATATTGATCTGTGCAACACCCATTCCGATGATGGCAGGCAACAGCAGCCGAAGTATTTTTTTAAGTCCGGGGTGTTTAAATATCAAAAGAGGCCTGACCATAAACCGTGCTTTCATGAGAGACGGGACCTGAATTGCGATCTGAAGAGCCCCGCCAATTGATACCGCAATACCTATGGCCAATAACGGCTGGGTAAAATGAGGAGCGGCCAGCAGAGCCGAACTTATGATGGCAAGATTAAGAAATATCGGCGCCAGAGCAGGTATAAAAAATTGCTTTAGAGAATTCAGTATCCCCTTTGCAAAGGCGGCAAGGCTGATAAAAAACAGGAAGGGAAACATTATTCTGGTAAGCTTGACCGTAAGGTTAAATTTCTCCGGGCTGCTGATGAACCCCGGTGCGATCACAGTTACTATGAGAGGAGCAAAAAGAATCCCCAACGAGCAAAGCACTGAAAGTACCAGAAGCAGAAAGGCCAGCACTGCTGAAGCCAGTTTTCTTGCATTTTCTTTGCCCTCTTTTGTTAATGTTTCGGTAAAAACAGGGACAAAAGCAGCAGACATGGAACCCTCGGCAAAGAGTTCCCTGAACAGGTTGGGAATCCGGTAAGCAATAAAATAGGCATCGGTCAGCCCTGTGGCCCCGAAGATCTTGGCCAGCAGTATGTCCCTGATAAACCCGAGTATTCGGCTGCCTGTTGTTGCAATTGAAATCTGTCCCGCTGCCTTTGTTACACTGCGCCTATCTTCCCTTTTGCCCATAATAACTTGACTTTCCTGCTTTTTAAATGTTAAAAAATACTCTGTTTTAGCCAATCATGGCTATTCACCTTATACTGCAAAATCAAACAGTACATGATTATACGGAGGTAATAAATTGTCAGAACAACCAGCTCTAAAGAAAAACATGTCTGCCATAAAGAGGGCCAGACAGGCCGAAGCAAAGGAACTCAAAAACAGGTCTGTCAAGACAAAAGTTAAGACCCTGTCAAAGAAAGTTTCAGAAGAGGTCGCCAGTAAAAATATTGAAGGCGCTTCAGTAGCACTTAAAGAGGCGATTTCAGCCATTGACAAAGCAGGAAGAAAAGGAATAATCCACAGGAACACAGCATCCAGAAGGGTTTCCGGTCTTTCCCGTATGGTCAATTCAATCTCCTCTTCTGAATCAGCTTAATAAGTAATAACTCGATCACCAGTTCAGGTCTTCCCGAGGTTTTTACTCCTATATCTGCTTCATGCAGGCTTTTAAATATATTGAAAAAGCTGTCTTCAGTATAGGAAGGCAGATATTTGCTCAATCCCCTGAAGGTCTTCTCTCTCATCCTGGCAGGTCTTTTCCCCTTATTAAGCCAGAGCGAATAAAATTGTTTATAATGCCAGTTAAGTGTACCCAGTATAACCGGGGCCTCCATTGAGCTTCCTCCAAACATTGTCTTTAGTATCCTGAAGGCCCGGGCCTTCTGCCCGGCAATTATGGAATCTACCAGATCAAAGGTCGTATATTTCCTCATCATCCCGGTAGTAGCTGTGATGTCTTCACCGGTAATGGTCTTCTTGCCTGACAGGGCAAGCTTTTCAAGCTCCATTAAAAGCATGCCAATTTCAAACCCTACAAATTCGATCAGATAATCTACCGCATCATTACTTAGCTTCAGCCCTTTGGCACCAGCAGTTTGTCTCAACCAGGCAGGTATTTCCCATTCCTTTATATTAAGACCGATAGATTTCCATTTAACCTTCAAAGTGGCCCGGGCCGCTTTTCGGGACAGGATAAGCATACAGGTAGTGTCTGATGGGGAATCGAGGTATTTCTTGAGCGTCTTAACTGCAGGGGCCTTGAATTCCTGAAAATCTTTTATGACCACCAGCCGCCTTGGCGCCATAAAAGGAAGGGTCGAGGCTGCATTTATGATCTCCTGGACCGGGGTTGAAGATTCAAAGGTGTCATAATTAAAATCCGCAGGATGGGATGATATTACTACTTCCACAAATCTGGAAAGGGCATCTTCAAGAAAACAGCTCTCTTCGCTCCAAACATAATAAAGCGGTGATGGCAGGCCCTTTTCGATTTCCCCGAGAAGAGTTTTATTTAGCATAATTCATAATAATCCTGCTGACTATATCCTTTGCAATCTCTCTGCTTGCCTTTATTGTGGCCCTGTCTCTCAGGTCAACAGTCTGGAGCACCGTTCCTGTAGTCTGAAATGTAATCAGGACGGGAGAACCCATGGAATTAAATTCGATCACATCATCTTTGTCTATGACCTTGATGTCCACAAGCATTATTATCTGCTGCTCCCTGACGCTTTCATCAACAGCTCCGATTGCACCCAGTTCAAACCTGGTTATGACAACATCCAGTGTTATATCAGCAGATGGACCTTCAGCTTTTATCCCCTGATTGATGAACTCTTCAGAAAGCGCGTTGTGGAGTTTTTCTTCCAGCCGGGGTTCATATGTTCTATTATCTATATGCTTGATATTAATCGAGTCAAATGGGAGAAATCTGGATCCGACCATATTATAACCGCAGGAACTAAGAAGTAAGAACATAGAACAAAGAAGTATGAAATTAAACGCAACTGTCTTTCTACTGCCACATTGCCAATTTCCCATCTTCCATTTTTCACTTCTCATTTTCCACTTCTCACTTTCAATTACTTACTTCTGACGCTCTTGCAAAAGTTTTTATTTGTCATTCCCGAGGCCTTTATCGGGAATCTAATGTTTTTTAAAACTAAAGACTTCTGGATACCCGCCTTCGCGGGTATGACAACAATAGTGATTTTCTAATTACTTTTCAAGAGACTCTTATTATTTTTTAATGCTTACACCACAATATTAACAAGCTTTCCCCTGACTACAATCACTTTTTTCAGGGGCTTGTCCTTCATATACTCCTGCACTTTTGGATCGGCAAATGCCTTTTCCTTTATAGCATCATCATCCAAACCTGCCGGAATTTTCAGCTTCGCCCTGACCTTACCGTTGACCTGAATAACCAGCTCTATCTCTTCCTCTTTTGCGATTTCATCATCCCATTCAGGCCATTCCTGCTCAAATATACTGCCCTCTCCCCCTGTTTCTCTCCACAACTCCTCTGCGATATGAGGAGCAAAGGGAGATATAAGCAGAACAACCTGTCTGACACTGAAATTGATTACGTCTTTATTTTCAGAAGGGTCATAAGACAGTATCTGGTTTATAAGTTCCATCAGGGCAGCAATGCACGTATTGAAATGATAGTCACGCTCAATACTTCCCGTGATTTTTTTAATAGTTTGATGAGTCTTTCGCAATAGCTGTGATGCAGCAGGCGAGAGCCCTGACATTGAAATAAGTTCTGAAGAGATTTTAGCCCCGAGAATTTCATGATGTTTGAATACATATGTCCAGATACGGTTCAGAAACCTGTATGCACCATCAACTCCCTGGTCTGACCATTCAAGGTCTTTTTGAGGAGGGGCGGCAAACATACAAAATATCCTCACTGTGTCAGTTCCATATCTATTGACCAGAAAATCCGGATCAACAACATTGCCCTTTGATTTGGACATCTTGGCGCCGTCCTTTATTACCATTCCCTGGGTAAGAAGGCTCTTGAAAGGTTCATCTATCTTTGTAAGACCTATATCCCTTACCACCTTTGTAAAAAACCTCGAGTAAAGCAGGTGAAGAACAGCATGCTCTATTCCACCTATATATTGATCAACAGCCATCCAGTACCCGGCAGCCCCGGATTCTATTGGACTGTCATCAGACCTGGGAGAACAGTACCGGAGAAAATACCAGGATGAGTCAACAAATGTGTCCATTGTATCTGTATCTCGTCTGGCCTCTTTTCCGCATTTTGGACAGACCGTCTCAACAAACTCCTTCAGCTCTGCAAGAGGAGATGAGCCGGCACCTGTAAGCACAGCATTTTCAGGCAGTATTACAGGCAGGTCTGCTTCAGGCACAGGAACAATTCCGCAGGATTCACAATAAACAACAGGAATGGGAGTGCCCCAATACCTCTGGCGTGAAATCCCCCAGTCCCTGAGTTTATAATTGACAACCTTTTTACCCATACCTTCTTTTTCAAGATAGTCAGCTATCTGCTCTCTGGCAACTTTACTTGAAAGACCTGAGAATTGGTCTGAATTTACAAGATAACCATAATCAACAAACGCTTCCGTCAAATCGTCTATCTTCTGTTTACTGTCTACAGTCTTCTGTGTTCTGTCTACTGTCTTCTGTCTACTGTCCTCTGTCTTTTTTATAACTATGTCTATCGGTAAATCATATTTTTTCGCAAATTCAAAGTCCCTCTGGTCATGGGCAGGAACAGCCATGACCGCTCCGGTTCCATATTCCATTAAGACAAAATTTGCAACATAAATAGGTATCTCATTTCCGGTAAGAGGGTTGACTGCATGAAAACCTGTAAACACCCCCTCTTTTTCTTCGGGATCATCTGAAAGTGACTCTATTGTTTTAAGAATTTTCTCATCCTTCACAAGTTCGGTCACAAGCGGATGTGTCCTGGCAATGCTCATAAAGGTAGTGCCATAAAGAGTGTCCTGCCTTGTGGTAAATATCCGCATTTTTCTGTCTGTCCCGGATATTTTAAAATCCACCTCAACTCCTTCGCTCCGCCCAATCCAGTTGCGCTGCATTGTAACGACCTTTTCAGGCCAGCCTGTAAGTGTGTCCGCATTTTTAAGCAGTTCCTCTGCGTAATCAGTAATCCTGTAAAACCACTGCTCAAGCTCCTTTTGTGTTACAGTTGTCTCGCATCTCCAGCACCCCTCATCAATAACCTGTTCATTTGCAAGCACAGTTTCGCATGAAGGGCACCAGTTTACATATGATGATTTTTTATAAGCCAGACCCCGTTCCAGCATTTTAATAAAGAACCACTGGTTCCACTTGTAATATCCGGGGTTGCAGGTAGCAACCTCCCTTTTCCAGTCATACCCCAGACCCATTTTCTTTAGCTGCTTCCTCATGTAGTCGATATTGTCATAGGTCCATTTTGAAGGATGCAGGCCATGCTTGATGGCAGCGTTTTCAGCAGGCATGCCAAAGGCGTCCCAACCCATTGGATGAAGCACATTGAAACCGCGCATTTTTTTATACCTGGTGATCACATCACCTATAACATAGTTCCTGACATGGCCCATATGGATTTTGCCCGATGGATAGGGGAACATCTCAAGGCAGTAAAATTTTGGCAGATCAGCATTCTCATTAACTGAAAACAGCCCACTCTCCTCCCAATATTCCTGCCATTTTTTTTCTATATTTGACGCACTGTATTTCTCTTCCAAACGACGCCTCCACCTCTAATTTTAAATAATTATTCCGGTTTAAGTTAAGTATTTTACCATAATTATAATAGTGATAATTATTCAAATGATATATACATTATCTATATAAAAGCTCATTGGATTTAAAAACTGTCTAAGTGCTATACTACGATTTACTTTTTTTCCTCAGGAGCCTTATTTGATAAAACCTTACAACATCGAAAACCGTGTATTAAAGCGTAAAGAAGCCCTGCAGTGTCTCATAACAGTCCTGCTATCTTTGTCATTTATTTTATTCATTGCCTTTGAAACATTTGCCGGACCGGTCCCGGTTATCAAATCTTTAGAAATAACAGGCAATAATAAAATAAGCACCGCTACCATACTTTCTAAAATCCAAAGTATGGAAGGCACATACTTTTCCAAAGACACTGTTAAAGAAGACCTGAAGAGCCTGTACAAAATAGGTTACTTTGAGGATATCAGGATCGAAATCGAGTCTTTTGAGGGGGGAGTCAAGCTCATATTTAATATGATCGAGAAACCATCCATCACCAGCCTTGATTTTCAGGGCAATGATGACATAGATATAGACAAGCTAAAGGAAAACACCACCATCACTGCCGGAGCAGTGGCCAATATGTCTCTCATTCTGGATAATGTCCAGCATATCATCTCTTATTACCAGTCTGAAGGATTCTGGCTCGCAAAAGTAGTTCCAATAGTCAGGGAGATATCTGACGATGCAATTGCCTTGACCTACCAGATAGATGAGGGACCCAAGGTGGTAATCAAGGGAATAGAGATAGAGGGGAATAATGCAATTGCAAATTCTAAGGTCATGAAAGCAATGAAAACTAAAAAGAGATGGCTCTTTTCTTTCATCACCGGTTCGGGCATTTATAAAAAAGACCAGATAGCTCAAGATCTGGAAAGAATCAGGCGTTTATACCACAGCAAAGGATATATTTATGTTGCCATCTCAGAGCCGGAGATCAGATTAAGTTCTGATAAAAAGAAGCTTTTTCTGAAGATATCACTTTCTGAAGGAGACCAGTACAAAATTGGAGAAATTAAAATTCAGGGGAATACAGTTTATTCAACCGAAGAACTTTTTAAACAGGTAACTTTATCGGTAGGTGAAATATTCAACAGAAGTGCGCTGAGGGCTGATATTGACAGAATAATAGACATGTATATGGAAAAGGGCTATGCCCGTGCTGATGTTAATCCACTAATTGATATCAATAGCAAGGAAAAAACAGCACATATTACCCTATCTATTTCAGAAGGGGAGATATTCAGAATAGGCAGAATTGATGTTGGTGGAAATACAAAAACCCGCGATAAGGTAATTAGAAGAGAAATGAGACTTGATGAGGGGGATATTTTCAACAAAAATCTTATTAAAAGGAGTTACCAGCGAATCAACAATCTGAATTTCTTTGAGACTGTGGACATTAATCCGATCCCGCGCTATGAAGATCACCTGATCGACCTGGAGATCAAGGTTAAGGAAAAGATGACAGGCATGCTTAGTTTTGGCGGAGGATACAGCTCAATAGACAAGTTAATGATAATGGGGGAAATATCCCAGTCAAACCTGTTTGGCAAGGGTTACCAGTTAAGACTTAAGGCAGACTTCAGCGCACGCAGAACAAACTATAACCTCTCATTAAAAGATCCCTGGTTCATGGACAAACCCATTTCAGCTTCAATAGGTGTATATAATGATCAGACACAGTTTCCTGACTATGACAAGAAGTCCACGGGAGGATATATTGGATTTGGCAAGGAATTTTCGGAATATGTGGGAGGAAAGATCTCATACAACATAGAAGAGGCCAATATTACAGATGTGTCAGATGATGCCTCTATCATTATCAGAGAGCAGGAAGGCAAGAGACTTACAAGCAGTATAAGCCCCTCAATTTGGAGAGACACACGTGATAATTATCTGGATCCCACAACAGGCAGACGCACAGCCTTTTATTCAACCATTGCTGGACTGGGAGGGGACAATTATTTTTTCAGAACAGTAATCGACTCTGTCTCTTATTATCCTGCATTCTGGAAAACAACTTTCAGCCTCCGCGGAAGAGTTGGTTATGCATCGGGGTATAATGGTGTAAAACTTCCTCTTTATGAACGGTTTTATGTGGGGGGAATTAACACCATTAGAGGGCTTGGATTTGGTGAAGGTGGGCCCAGACTTGATGATGAAAAAATCGGTGGAGACCTGGAAGCCATAGTAAATGCTGAACTGATTTTTCCGATTTCACTGGAAGCAGGACTTAAGGGTGTATTCTTTTTTGATTATGGAGGCGCCTTTGATACAGAACAGGACATTTCATGGAGCGATGTAAGAAGCACAGCAGGATTCGGGGCCAGATGGATGTCTCCAATGGGGCCAATGAGACTGGAGTGGGGATTTAATATTGATCCCAAAGATGACGAAAAATCAAGCCGTGTGGAATTCTCAATCGGGGGTCTTTTCTAATAAATAAAGAACTACCGGGATATATGATGTTTCAGAATAATGTATTATGTATCTTGGTCAATAATAAATTCATTTCAGGAGGTTTCATGAAAAAAATACTTTTTTTGGTCTTTACTTTGGTCTTTGCAGTCAGCTCCCATGCAGCAGATGTAAAAATCGGATACATCGATATGAACAAGGCCTTAAACCTGTCTGAGAGAGGTATAAAAGCAGTTGGAATGCTGGAAGGAATGGTCCAGGCAAAACAGTCTGTAATTGCTGAAAAAGAAAATAAAATCAAAGAGCTTGACATGGAAATTGCAAAACAATCATCTATCCTTAACCCACAGGCCCTGAAAGAAAAACATAATGAACGGGAAAAGATGATGAAGAACTACCAGAGAATGGTACAGGACTCCCAGGACGAGGTAAAGAAAAAACAGGATGAATTCATGCAGGAAATCATCAATGACATAAAGGTGACGGTCAGTGAAGTGGCCCAGGAAGAAAGCTATACAGCTATCTTTGAGAAATTCGCTGCCGGCCTGGTCTACTTTGTGGAGGAGGCAGACTTAACAGAGAAAGTCATAAAGCGTTTTAATGAAGCCTCAAAAAAAGCTGCTCCGGCAAAGAAGTAACTTATCATGCCTTTCCTCCAATTGGGATTAGGGCTTAATTTAAGGTCTTAAAAAATGAAACTTAGAGAGTTGGCTGAGCTCACAGGCGGTAGAATTCTGGGCAACCAGGATGCTGATATTATAGGGGCTGCCGGTATTAAAGAAGCCGGAGATGGTGACATAACATTCCTTTCTGATAAAAGAGGCCTTCCTGACATTTCCAGTTCCAGAGCTTCTGCAATAATAACAAACGAAAGCCTGGTGGAGCTGGTTAAAAAAGCTCGGGACACAGTTAATATGCTGGTTGTAGAGAACCCTCAATATTCATTTGCAAAGGCGATTGAAGCATTTTACCTGCAACCCCACAACCCGACAGGCATAAGTGAAAAATCAATAACAGGCAACAATTTAAAGATGGGCAGTGACGTTTCGGTTTATCCTTTTGCGTTTATAGGAGATGATGTCAGCCTTGGAGACAGGGTCATTATATTCCCAGGGGTATATGTAGGAAAAGGAGTATCAATTGGTAATGATTCAGTTATTCATCCAAATGTAACTATAAGGGAAAATGTTGTCATTGGGAAAAAGGTCATCATTCATTCTGGAACAGTAATAGGTTCTGACGGTTTCGGATATACACTGGAAAAAGGAGAGCACTATAAAATCCCCCAGATTGGTGGAGTAATTATTGAAGACAGCGTGGAGATAGGCTCCAATGTGTCCATTGACCGGGGCTCAACCGGAAACACTGTTATCGGCCAGGGCACAAAAATAGATAACCTTGTGCAGATTGCACATAATGTCTCTATTGGTAAAAAATGTATAATAGTATCTCAGGTCGGGATCAGCGGAAGTGTGAAAATCGGAGACGGCGTTGTTCTTGCCGGTCAGGTTGGGGTCAAGGGACCATGTTGAAATCGGCGCAGGCGTAGTAGCAGCAGCCCAGTCAGGTATCACCCGCAACATTCCGGAAGGGCCAGGTATATTCGGGAATGCCTGCTATTCCTCACAGAACCTGGCTCAGAGCGCAGAGTATATTCGCTAAATTACCTGAATACATGAAACGTTTACAGGAAGTTGAAAACAAGATAGAATCCGTAATCAGTTCTGATTTCAAAAAAACAATTAAGGAGGTACAACCTGATGATGAACAATCGTGAAATACGAAATATCCTGCCCCATCGATACCCATTTCTCCTGGTTGACAGGATCACTGATATGGAACCAAATGTAAAAGCTGTAGGTTTGAAAAATGTAACAGCTAATGAACCTTTTTTTCAGGGACACTTTCCTGATTATCCTATTATGCCCGGCGTTCTGATTGTGGAAGCAATGGCACAGGTATCGGGCATACTGGCCTTTCATTCCGGTGCAAATGGCAAATCCACCTATTTCATGAGTATTGAAAAGGCAAAGTTCAGAAAACCGGTAGTACCTGGCGACCAGTTGAGGTTAGAGGTCAGCATAGTCCGGAACAGGAAAAATGTATGGAAATTTGCCGGCGAAGCCTTTGTTGATGATAAACTTGTGGCCCAGGCAGAGTTTACGGCCATGGTATCTGATGAGGAACTGGAGAATGGCTAAACCAAAAATTCATCGTACAGCAATAGTTGATTCAGGGGCAAATATTTCTGACGGAGTCGAGATAGGTCCGTATTGTATCATCGGCAAAAGAGTAAAGATAGGCAAAAATACCAGGCTTAACTCTCACATAGTTATGGAAGAGACGGATATCGGAAATAACTGTACTGTTTTCCCCTTCACATCCATAGGACTTCCTCCCCAGGATACACGTTACAATAATGAAAAAACCAAGGTAAAAATAGGTAACAATAATATAATCAGAGAGAATATCACCATACACCGAGCATCTATCAGTGGAGACAAGGTCACAAAAATCGGGAACAATAATTTTTTTATGGCCTATGTTCATATTGCACATGACTGCAATGTAGGCAATCATACAATAATGGCAAATGCCACAACATTGGCCGGGCATGTAGAGGTTGAAGACTATGCTTTCATAGGAGGGCATGTTGCAGTTCATCAGTTTACAAGAATAGGTGCATATTCAATGATAGGCGGATTCAGCGGCATTCCCCAGGACATACCGCCCTTTACCACTGCTGCCGGAGAAAGGGCCAAGCTTTATGGCCTTAATACGATGGGTCTGAAAAGATTCGATTTTGAAGAAGCCACAATCAAGGACCTGAAACACGCTTACAAAATCCTCTTCAGAAGCAAACTCACATTAAGGGAAGCTATAAAGAAATTAAAGAAAGAAAATGAGCATTCTGAAGAAATAAAACATTTTATTGAGTTTATCGAGAAGAACAAAAGAGGAATATGCCGATAAGGGCATCCAGTCAATCTGCCAAACCGGAAAAACTTGGACTTATTGCAGGGATGGGAGGACTTCCACTGGCCCTGGCTGCTGAGGCCAGAAAGATGGGACATTACATAGTCGCCATTGCGCTTCAACCTCCGGCAGACGAGTCCCTGAAACCACTGGCAGATGAATTCCATAAGATAAGCGTTGGCCGTTTCGGAGGACTCCTGTCTCTTCTGAAAAAACATGCCATAACCCATGTGGTAATGGCCGGCAAAATCCCCAAGACTCTACTTTATAAGAATAAAACAAGTATTATTCCTGACCTTAAAACAGTCAAACTTCTCTTCTCTTTAAAAAACCGTTCCGATGATACCATAATGAGCGCTGTTGTGAGAGAGCTTGAAAATAAAGGCATCACGGTTCATAAAACAACTGACTTCACAAAAAACCTTCTTATTTCGGATGGAGTAATGACCACTAACAAACCATCCAAAAAGGATCTTCAGGACATTGAATTCGGATGGGATATTGCCAAAAATATGGGAGGGCTCGATATTGGCCAGACTGTTGTGGTAAAAAACCTTGCGGTAATGGCAATCGAAGCTATTGAAGGGACCGACAAGGCCATAAGCAGGGGTGGAAAACTTGCTGAAAAAGATGCGGTGGTTATTAAGGTAAGCAAACCGCAGCAAGACATGCGATTTGATGTGCCTGTTGCCGGAATTGAAACATTGCGGACAATGAAAAAAGTTTCAGCCCGAGTACTTGCACTGGAGGCAGGGAAATGTATAATTGTTGACAAAGAGAAATTCATAAAGGAAGCTGATAAATCAGGGATAGTTGTTGTGGGAGTTAAGAAATGATTAACGTTGCTGTTATAGGAGTCGGTTCAATCGGGATTCATCACGCAAGGATTTTTTCTGATATGGAAAATACAAATCTCGTTGGGGTGGTAGATGTTGATATTAATAGGGCTCAGGAAGTAGCATCCAAATATTCTTGCAAGGCCTTTAAAAATTATATGGAACTGATTGATTCTGTCGATGCGGTCAGCATTGCAGTCCCTACAACTCTCCATTTCCAGACCGGCATGGACTTTTTGAAGCATAACAAAAATATACTGGTAGAAAAACCGATTACAACTACGATTGATGAAGCTGACAGACTCATTGAGGAAGCGGAAAAAAGAAACCTGATCTTCCAGGTGGGTCATCTTGAACGTTTCAATTCAGGGGTCTCTCTCATTAGTAATATGGTGGATAAACCGCAGTTTATAGAATCACAACGCCTGTCCCCATTTCTCGGACGGGGGATTGATGTTGATGTGACCCTTGACTTAATGATACATGACATCGATATAATACTTAGTTTGGTTAATTCCGAAATATCTGATATCCGTGCAACCGGCGCAAAAGTTCTGACCGACAATATTGATGTTGCCCACGCATGGATAGAGTTTGAAAACGGTTGTATTGCAGAGGCTGTCACGAGCAGAATGGCAAATGACAAGGTCAGACAGCTCAAGGTCTTTCAGCATAACGCTTATTTAAGCCTTGATTACCAGAGCCAGGAAATAACAACCTTTAGAAAGAACAACGGAAAAGTTGATAAAAAAACTGAAAAACCAGAAGCAAAGGAGCCCCTTAAGGAGCAACTCCATTCTTTTATTGATTGTATAATAAACAGCTCCCAACCACTTGTTTCCGGTTTTGAAGGAAAAGAGGCCTTGAAGGTGGCCTTGAAAATTTCCGGTCTTGTGAATCGCGGATTAACAGATTGATTTTACCATGACAGAAAAATCTCAAAATAATGACATCATTCCAATGCTGGACCTCAAGGCGCAGTATCTGCCTCTCAAAGAAGAAATAAAAACTGCTCTCAAGGACATCATCGAAAGCGGTCAGTTTGTACTTGGACAGAACGTCCGCTCCCTTGAGAAAGAGATAGCATCATATCACAGTGTGAGTAACGGCATCGGTCTTGCATCCGGAACAGATTCGCTTCATTTATGTCTCAAGGCCCTTGGTATAAAGGAAGGGGATGAGGTCATTACTACACCGTTCACTTTTATTGCCTCTGCAGAATCAATCGCTTATGTGGGTGCTAAACCAGTATTTATAGACATAAACAGAAATACATTCAATATTGATGTTTCAAAGATAGAAGAAAAAATAACTTCAAAAACTACTGCCATTGTAATCGTCCACCTCTTTGGACAGCCAGTAGACATGACAGAAGTTATGGAGATAGCAAAAAAACATAACCTCTTTGTGATCGAAGATTGTGCCCAGGCCTTTGGTGCAAAATATAAGGAAAAGCCCGTAGGAAGTATGGGGAATGCCGGTTGTTTCAGCTTTTATCCAAGCAAAAATCTGGGGGCCTATGGAGACGGCGGTATGATGATTACAAACAATACCGACTTGGGTCAGAAAGTAAGGCTTCTAAGAAATCATGGAACAACAGGGCCATATGAACACAGCTTCCTCGGCTATAACAGCAGGCTAGATGAAATACAGGCAGCAATACTTAGAATCAAGCTAAGACATATTGATGAATATAATAAGAAACGAAGTAATATTGCAAAGCTTTATACATCAATTTTGAGCGACTCCATTAAATGTCCACAGGAAATGCCTGATAGAAGTCATATTTATCATCAGTACACAATTCAGTCACCTTTACGAAACAAGATAAAGGAAGCTTTAAAGAACAGCGCTATCTCATCAGTTGTTTACTATCCATTACCTCTGCATCTTCAGGAAGCATTTAAATACCTTGGGTATTCAGAAGGAGATTTCCCTGAATGCGAAACTGCTGCACAAGAAGTACTCTCCCTTCCTGTTTATCCTGAGCTTGAGCCGGAACGGGCAGAATATATTGCCCGGACAATTTTAAAAGCGGTTTAGAGTTTATTCAAAAATATGCTTTTTCTGTCATGCCAGTAGGGGCGTATTGCAATACGCCCTTACTTATGGACAAACAATATTTAATTTGTAATTTTCAGGTACTTACCAACATAAAGGCGGGTAGACTGGAGATTATTGAGTTGCTTAAGTTTCTTTGTATTGGTATTAAATTTCCTGGCAATTAACCACAGAGAGTCACCTTTTTTGATACGGTATTTTCCATCTGGCAAAAGCTTGTCTTTTGACGCATAAATTGTCTTGACCGAACTTCCCCTGAGAGGGATTTTCAGCTTCTGACCGGCGCGGATCATATGTTTACGCCGGATATTATTTACCCTTACGATTTTCTTAACACTGGTACGATACCTTAAGGCAATGACAGACAGTGTTTCGCCTCTCTTGACCCGATGAAATACATAGGCATTCTTGGGCGGATACCATTTTGGGATATCATCTATTGAAGCAAGAAGTGTTTCCCCCATACCAACAGGTACCTTTATCGAATATGCAGAATCAGGAGTAACCTGGTGTCTCAGTTCAGGGTTTAAGTCGGCAAGCACCTTACTGGAAACTCCAAGTTTCATTGCCACTGTTTTCAGTTGTACAGGCTTGTTAATATTAATTGTTTCATAAACAACCGGAGCATCAATTTTATCCAAAGAAAATCCGTATTTTTCAGGGTCCTTCAGGATATGCAGTGTAGCAAGAAACCTTGGCACATATCTGGCTGTTTCTCTTGGAAGTTGCTGATAGAGGTCCCAGAAATCATCAAGATAATTTATCTTCTGGTTCCGTATCTTTTTCAGTACCCTGCCCTCTCCACAGTTGTATGCAGCGAGAACTGTAGTCCAGTCACCAAAAATATTATGCAGCTCTTTCATATATGCAATTGCAGCGGCAGTGGCTTTTTCCGGATTAAGCCGCTCATCAATCCAAGTGTCTCTCTTAAGGCCGAATTTATATCCTGTTGATGGTATGAACTGCCAGAGACCAAGTGCACGCGCCCTGGAAAGAGCCCTTATCTTAAAACCGCTTTCTATAAGGGGCAGCCATGCCAGCTCCTCCGGTAAACCGGCCTCTTTAAAATCTGCCAGTATTTTTTCCATATACTTCCCTGAACGTTGATAGGATTCAACAAAGAATCTTCTTTCACGCCCCTGAAATCTTTTGATCTCTTTTTCAACATGTTTGTTCATGGTCAAGGGGATTTCTTTATGATTACCATTGACCGCAGTATACCGGGAAGCATAAATCTCCAGAATCCTTTTGGAGATCATAAACCTCATATCTTCCCTTTGCTGCACAAGCTCGGGGTAAGCATCGGTGTTTACTTCCAGCACTAATGTATAAGCCTCATCCAAAGCCTCATTTGCCTTTTCCAGATTACCCTCTATCCAAAACTCCTGTGAGGCATCAATAAACTCCAGGGCAGTATCAAGCAACTCCTGCTCCTTTGCAATCTCATTCTGCTCATCAGAAACTTGCGCAGTCAGGTCATTATTGTCCTTATCCTGCCTGACCGGTCCGGAGTAGTTAATATTGTCAAGAATTGTAATATCATACTGACAATCTCCATAGTTCTTACAGTTATCAGCAAAACCTGAATCAGCTTGCACCAGGGTTGCACCATTAATCCTCCGGGACTGGCTCGCTGTAAATATTTCATCATCTGTTTCTGCTTTTGGAGTCAGCGTTTCACTGTCAAATTGATCAATGGAGAGAATGTCTTCATTAGTAATATTTTCTTCGGATATGCTTAATTCTGTTGGGTTATGGGCAGGATTATCCTTGTCCCCGGAGATAACGTTTTTGAAAGTACTGCATCCTGAGAGTAAGGTCAGAAGCAAAAGAAATACTGCATATTTATAATGGGATTTCATTATATATTGTTCACTTGATAATTTGGTTTTGCAACAACAAGCATTCTTCTTCATTTACAGTTATTCCAAATAAATATTCTATTCATTGTACATATATAACAATAGATAAGCAATATTCGTAACAGTTCGATAGTCTTATCGGAATTATTCACAGTTTACTAAACACAATGATTTTTATAAAATAGACCGTTATGCAATCCATGAAAAACAAAGTAGTCTTAATTACCGGCAGTTCCAGAGGGATCGGTAATGCAATCGCAAGAAAATGCGCGGAGGCAGGCGCTGATATAGCCATTAATTACAGGAAGGCCGGGGGCTCTTCCCAGACAGCAGGTGAAGAATTATGCAGAGAAATTGAAGCAATGGGCCGGAAAGCCATAATGGTCCAGGCAGACATCTCTGAAAAAGCCTCCGTGAAAAAGCTATTTCAGGAAACTGCTGAAAAGTTAGGGCGTCTGGACTGCCTTGTTTTAAATGCTGCAAGGGCACCTTTTAAGCCAATCCACAAACTTTTTGAGAGGGAACTGCGACAACTGGTTGAAACCAATTACCTTGGAAATATTTTTTGTATACAGGAATCATTATCCATGCTGGAAGAAAGTGCTGGTAAAATCGTATTCATATCAAGCCTGGGAAGCCGTTTTTATAATCCTGCTTATCCCCTTGGAAGTATGAAAGCAGCAATGGAATCGGTTGTAAGAGACTGCGCTGAAACGCTAAGAGAGAAGAAAATTTCAATAAACGGTGTCTGTGGAGGAATAGTGAAAACAGATTCATTCAAGGTATTGCGGCAATTCTGGGACAATATTGATATGCTTCCTGAAGAACTTTTTGTTGAACCTGATGAAATGGCTGATGTTGTATTGTTTCTGTGCGGACCTGAAAGCAGGGGCATAAGCGGTCAGACCATTGTTGTTGATAAGGGACTAAGCAATTCCCTGTTCAGGAATTAAGTCAAATAACGATTATCTACATATTTTTTAATATAAATCAGGAGGGACAATGAGTCAGAATATTCTCACAGAAGAAAAAGTAATGGAAGAGCTGAAGAAAGCCATAATTGAAACTTTGAGAGTTGAAGAAGCACAAATCAAACCCGAAACTTCATTGATTAATGATCTGGGGGCCGAGTCTCTTGATTTTCTTGATATTAACTACAGGCTGGAACAAGCCTTTGGTATGAAAATGGCCCGCCATTTTGTGCTTGAGCATATTGAGGAAATCTATGGTGAAGGTTCTGCCATTGATGAGAACGGCCTGTTGACTGACAAGGCCGTTGAAACTCTAAAGATACGGTTTGGTGACAATGTGCCTGATCTGAAGCCTGGAATGGACATGGATGAAGTTCCTGCCATGGTTACTGTAGAATCGATCGCAAAAGGAGTGATGGACATACTGGACAGCCTGCCTGAGAATTGTTCCAAGTGCAACAAGTCTGAATGGCAGATTAGTGATGGAAGTCATCTAAAATGCGGCTCCTGTGGCGAACCTGCGGCATATGCAAATGGTGATGACCTTATAAAAGGCTGGCTGGCCAAGGTCCAGGAAGAGAAGAATATATTCTAAATGCATTCTAAACGAAGGGTCGTCATTACCGGATATGGAATGATTACCCCCTCAGGCAAAAACTCAGAGGAGACCTTTGATAATTGCAGTCAGGGCCGTTCAGGTATTGATTACATAAAGTCCTTTGACACAACAGGGCTGACCTGTACAATCGGTGGAGAAGTCAATAATGACTGGCTCGATAACTTTGAAGAGCATGCTGACCAGAAACTAAGAAAGCTTTCATCACGCGGTCTCAGGCTAATGTACGCGGCAACTTCAGAAGCATCTGAGCAGGCAGGTCTTAGCAGAATAACTGACCGTCATAATATTGGAGTCTCACTGGGTTCACATGGTGACAACCCCTCAGTAAAGGACATGAAGTTTCTGCACCGCTTCCTTGATAAGGAAGGCAATTGGGACATGAAGGGACTTGTGAAGTCAGGTGGTTATCCCTACCTTAATTTTTTCAAAAGAAAACCTGATGCAGCAGCAACGATTCTTGCAAAACTCTTTGACTGCAAAGGGCCCAGCCTGGCAATTGTGTCAGCATGTGCAGCAGGGTCACAGGCCATTGGTGAGGCGGTCAGGCTGATTCAGGACAGAAAATGCGATGTTATGATTGCAGGTGGTGCTGAAGCCACTCTGGATTTTGTGGGCATGTCCGGTTTCATTTTATTAAAAGCCCTGTCAGAGAAATATGAAACACCCCAGACAGCTTCCAGGCCATTTGACCGGAAAAGAAACGGATTTGTAATGTCCGAGGGAGCCGGGGCGGTTGTGATTGAAGACATGGACCACGCCCTTTCCAGGGGAGCAAATATACTGGGTGAGATAAAGGGCTATGCCTCTTCAGCTGATGCCTACAGGATCACTGATACCCATCCAAAAGGACTGGGAGCAATTATAGCCATAAAAGGGGCACTGGAAGATGCATCTCTAAACCCGGATGATGTTGATTATATAAATGCTCACGGTACTTCGACAACCCAGAATGATTTGACCGAGACCCGTGCTATCAAGGAGATTTTTGGTGAGCGGGCCGATAAGATGCCAGTGAGTTCAAACAAATCCATGCTCGGCCATACAATTGCTGCAGCCGGGGCTATTGAATGCATTCTCTCTCTAATGGGAATAAACAGATCTGTTATTCTGCCTACTATAAACCACGAATTCAAGGACCCAAAATGCAACCTCGACTACGTTCCTAACGAAGCACGGGACTATAAGCACAATGTGGTTATTTCCAACTCCTTCGGCTTTGGCGGCCAGAATGCCTGTTTATGCATTAGCAGATTTGACGATCAGTAGACCTGGCAGGGTTTATGCTGGCAATGAGACAAAGAACTTGCTGCCTTTTCCGTATTCTGACTCTACCCATATCTTTCCATCATGCATATCGAGAATCTTACGTATGGCGGTCAGTCCAAGCCCTTCACCTTTTTCTTCACCAGGCTCAAGCTGATAGAACAATCCAAATATCTTCTCCTGATGATCAGATGCAATTCCTATTCCGTTATCTTCCACACAATAGACTGAGCGTTCCCCCTCATTATATCCAGATATATTTATTATCCCGGGCTGGTTTGGATCAAGATATTTGATGGCATTATCTATAAGATTTGAAAATACCTGGTTCAGCTGATGTTCATCTCCGATACAAGAAGGCAGTTCCGATATTTTCAGTTTTACACCAGCCTCCTTGAGACGGAATTCAAAGATCTCAACAATTTCACCCATCAATAAATTCATATCCAGTTGAGTTTTATGAAGTTCTAATCTTCCAATCCTGGATATCTTCAAGAGTCCTGCAAGAAGTGCATCCATTTTATCCGTACTGGAATGAATATATTTCAATGACTCGGGAATATCCTTTTCAATTATAGGATTTATTTTCTCTAGTATGTCCGGAGGAACTTCCCAACTCTCAAAGACGGTCATCAGTTCCTTAATGGAAATTTCCAGTTCCCTGTTAAATCCCTCAACATTAACCAGAGGAGAGCGCAGATCATGTGATGTTACATATAAAACCTGCTCCAATTCCTTATTCTTTCCGATAAGATTTTTATTCAGACGCTCCACCTGCTCCTCAGCATGTTTACGTTCAGTTATATCCCGAATGATGCCCATAAACCCGATGCTCTCCCCAAGATTGTTCTTTACAACAATCCCAAGGGTTTCGCCTACGAATACTGTGCCATCCTTTCGTCGGTATTTTGTTTCATAAGGTTCAGTAGAGATCGCAGCTCCCACATGAAATCTTTTTTCTCCCTGCTTTTTAAAGCTATCTCTGGATGCATATAAAAACTCAGTACTTCTACCCTCCAGTTCCTTAGGAGAATAGCCAAAGACCTTGTGTACTGCAGCATTAATAAGAATAATATGTCGATCAGAATCAGCAAAAACTACTACATCAGGCATCGAGTCAAATATTGCTTCAAATTCTGCTGTGCGACGGGACAGTTGCTCCTCCACTTTCTTTCGTTCCGTAATGTTTCTTACAACTTCGATACCGGCAATGATTTTACCACTCGAATCTCTGAGAGGAGATGCGGTTATTTCAAAATAGGATAAACCATCCTCTGTAGAAGCAGTCCTTTCCGTTGTATGAATCTCTCCATCTTCAAAAGACATACGAACGGCACAGCCATCACAGACATCCTCTTCTTTCTCATATGCATTAAAGCAATACTTACCTACATGATCTCCTACCCAGCCTTTGTGAATCTTATTTTGATATAAAACCTCATAATTGGTATTTTGAATACTGATGCCATCTCCCATGCCGGCGATGATCGCTTCTGATTTGGCCTTTTCGTCTTCAGCTTTTACCTTGGCCTCTTTCAGCTCCTTCTCAATAGTTTCACGTTGAACTATCATATTATTAAAAGCACTGGCTAGCTCTGATACTTCCATTCCTCCCTGAGAAGTAACAATTTTTTTCTGTAGTTTTCCTTTTCCGTATAACTTAATAGCCCTCGTCAGGTACATAATTGGATTGGTTATATGATTGCCAATCACAAATGCTATTAACAGTACAATCAGGGCCAGACCAGAGGTAATGATCAGGTATCTAACACCCTTGCGGTTTGCATTTTCAAGAATATCAGCCATGGGAATTTCAGCAAGCAGGGCAATATCCAGTGACTCAATGAGAGAATATGCACCGACGACCTCTTTCCCGGCATAATCTTTATAAGTTCCGCTCCCTGTTTCACCGGCAAGTGCCCTTGTAGCACCAACAGTAAAAATTCCGGAACGAAACGGCATTTCATCACCTAAATCTTTACCTATTAAATGGAGGTTTGAGCGGGAGACTAAATATGTATTTATTGACTGACTGACTTTAACAATCTTCTTGAGTTCGTCGATACTTATCCAGACAGTTATAACGCCCAGAAGTTTTTCATCATCAACTACCGGAGCAGCAAAAGCCAGGATGTTTTTCTCCATTGCATGCGAATAATGAATACGATAAATAAGAGGTTCTTTTTTACCTAACTCAAAATAGGGTCTATTATTAAAGAACATACCTTCATAGCCAGGAGTACTTGAACAGAGCACCTCTCCTGATTCGGGATGAAGGAAAAATAAAGCCTCTATCTCCTTATTTGATAATTTGGCTATATGAAAGATGCCCCTCATCTCGTCTGTTGCCTTTTCCACCCCCTCTCCATTTAATAGCTTCTCAGCAATACGCCCCATATTCGGCATTTTACTCATAAAAGTCACATTATTCAGATTGTGATAACTGAAGGCATCAATTTCCCCCTTTTTTGATTGAACGATAGACAGGATATTTTCTTCCGTAGAAGTCAGCATCTCGGATTTGACATCACTGAAGAGTACAAAACTCAGAGCCATCAAGGGGAAAAAAGCTATAATGAAAAAAGCAAGGGCCAGTTTACTACGTATACTCAAGTCTCTCATTATCAGGGTTGTCCCTCATATATTTCCCTAAGAAACCTGTCAGTATACAACTTCTCTGACATAACGCAGAAATCTATCAAACCTACATCTCTAGTCAATACACATATTTCATCCCATACTGATTTTTCCATCCACCCGATAGGAACTTCTCCTGTATGTATATATGGGATGGTCCTGAGCAGAAGTCCCATCTCATGTTTTTTATTATTTTTCTTAGTGTAGTTAAGAGTATGTTGAACAGCGAGTTCAGGTTCTGTAATGGCTTTTCTCCACCCTTCCAGAGTAGCACGGAGAAACTTCTCAACAATTTCCGGAGACTTTCCGATAAGGTCCTCCCTGGCATATATTACATCATCATAGATCTGTACCCCATAGTTTATGGGATGAATTACATTTACATTATGGCCTTCCTGCTCCGCTTTTGTTACAAGGTTCGTAACATAACCTGACCATACATCAACCTCTCTCTTATACAAAGGTGTCATATCAAGGGAGAATGGTCTAAGCTCTATGTCCTTAATAGATAGGCCGACTTTCTTCAGCATTCCCCGTAAATGAATTTTTCCGGTAGGAACAAGCGCTATCTTTTTCCCTTTGAACTGGCGGGGATCGGTAAGACCACTGTCATCGAGAGAGAAGAAAACTATGGGGCTGACCTGTGCTATGGCTGCTATAGCTTTGACAGGCACCTTTGCGGCCTTGGCTATTACCACTTCATAAGCATTGGTAATTCCAACAGGACAATCAGCATCTTTTATCCGCTTCTGCCAGTCAATGCCAGGGCCTCCCTCAAGAAATTTAACATTTATTCCCCGGGAACTGTAATAACCCTCCTCCTGAGCCATGTATAGCCCTGCAAACTGCGACTGGTGATACCACTTTAGCTGGACACAGAGATCACTGCTAAGAACTGACGCAGGAGATAAGAGAATAGTCAGGAATATTATAATTGCTGCTGCCCTGCCTGCACACCCGGATGATAGATTCAAGATCTAACCTCTTAAATTTAAAGTCTTTTTCAACTTGACATATCTTGAAGTATCTCATACTGCAAAGGCAAAAGCAAGTTAATACCTGTGTAAGTAAACAAATAATACTGTTCACTGCAAGGACTATGCATTATTTCAGTATTCAATCCCTTAAATAAAAAAACGGGGAAACAATCTGCTTCCCCGTTCCTCTACAGCCTGTCCCCCATAAAGCAAGCCTGTTACCGGCTCACCTGGCTGTGATCTTATCCCGTATGTTATCAAAAGTCTTGCTGCCAATACCTTTAACCTTCTTTATATCATCAACATTTTCAAACCTGCCATATTCACTTCTGTAAGCTATAATCGCTTCTGCTTTTGATTTTCCGATTCCGGACAATCCTGCAAGTTCTTTTACTGAAGCTTCGTTGATGTTTACCACTTCTATGTCTGGTCCGCTTTGCATATCAGCTGCAGCAAGACTACTCACCATGCAACTAACTGCAAATAACATTAATACAGCAAAAATGATTTTGTTTAAAATAAATTTATTCATAGATCCTCCCCTTGTAGATTTATTTGTTGAAAGATTAATTACGCCCCTCCTCTCTTCAAGAATTCACATTTTGGTGGCAATTAAAAAATTGCTATCAAGTCAGAGGGAACACAGCAGATTATGCAAGCGGAATTGTAGCGGACTTTCAATACCCTTTAAGACTGCAGCAAAATTACAGACAGCTTAAATAGTTAAAATATCCTCATGAAACAATCCAGTGGTTTTCAGCTTAGTCCCCATTGACATCAGAATTATATTCATAATCACTATTCAAAGTCAAGTTGAAAATGCTTCACTATTAATTTAGACTAATCGAACATAACGATATGTTCCACAAGAACATCTTCATGGTCTGCTTAATATATGCAAAATAAAGTCGTAATTACCGGAACAGGTCTTGTAAGTTCACTTGGTCTGACTGTATCAGAAACATGGGAATCAATTCTTGCAGGCAGGCAGGGCATTCAACCAATTGACAACTTTACTGCTGACGGGTTTAAATGTGCCGCAGCTGCCCAGGTTAAGGGATTGAATGATTCAGAACTGGGGATTCATCCCAGGGATTCAAGGATCATGGACAAGCATGCCTATATGCTTATGAAAAGCAGCAGGGATGCATTTATCCAGTCAAAGCTGGATTCCTCACCTGTTCCTTCCGAAGACACCGGATTTTTTGCCGGCATGGGCATGGTTGATTATAATATCGAAGATTTATTGCCTGCTGTCATTGGGTCCCTCAATTCAACGGGAGCGCTGGATTATGACCGCTTTTACTCACAGGCATATCAGGAGATTCATCCTCTCTGGCCGCTTTCCATGCTCAACAATATCAGTTTTTGCCAGGTAGCAATAGATCTTGGCTTAAAAGGTGAAAACACGGTATTTTCTCCTCACTCAGACTCTGGTATGCATGCCATTATAGAGGGGTACAATACTATTCTTGATAAAAGGGCAAAAGCAGTGCTTGCAGGTGGCGTAAGTGAAAAAGTATCTCCTCTCAGTATTGCAAGGGCAGCAGAATTCGGCATTTTAAATACATCAGAAAAAAGTACAAACTGGTGCCGTCCCTTTACAAATGACAGGAAAGGAACCGTACTGGGAGAAGGCTGCGGTGTTCTTGCCATGGAATTATATACAAATGCTATTGAAAGACAGATCCCTGTTCTGGCACTAATTAGTGGATACGGCATATCATTTGAAAAGATGCAGGGAGCCAACTGCCCTACTGCTGCTGCCATTTCCTCAGCTATGAATAATGCCCTTGCACATGCTGATGTCAAACCATCTGATATTGATTTAATCATAGCTCATGGTGATGGCACTATAAATGGAGACAGAAACGAAATTGATGCCATTCACAACACATTTCATAAATTCACTAAAGATATGGCAGTGTTTTCATCAAAAAGTGCATTGGGCCATATGCTTGCCGGCTCTTCTCCTGTTGATATCATACTGGGCATACAGATGATTAATCATGGTATAATCCCGGCAACTTATGGTTTAGAAAAACCCGATGATGATATTCTCTTTCAGATTGTATCTGGAATGCCTGAAAAAAAAGGGCTAAAGAGGATATTGATTAACTCCCAAAGTTACGAAGGCCAGTGTGCATCCCTTGTTCTGGAAAGTGCAGACTTGTTAAGTTAAGAGATTTATTGAGACAAAGGTCAAATGAGATTTCTCTATTACGATAAAGTAAATGATATTGAAAAAGGCAAGTCCATAACCGGGATTAAAACCTTTACACTGTCAGAGGAGTTCTTCCGGGGCCACTTTAAAAAAGAAGCTCTTGTGCCCGGAGTAATTTATATAGAAGCCATGGCCCAGATTCTTGGATGGCTGGTTATATATTCCCACGATTTCAAGCTCTCCGCAATTATGTCACTGGTGGAGGACATTAAAATACCATCGAAATTAAGACCGGGATTCACTGCAGAGCTGCATGGAGAAATTATTTCAACTTCACGCAGAGACACTCTCGGAAAGGCATGGATAACTGTTGATGGTAAATTAGTAGCTTCAATGGACCGGATAATTTACAGTCATATCCATAAAGTAAATTCAGAAAACTTAGTCCGCCTATTTGAATACTACAGCGGGCTTAAGGTTTAATTAATCCCTACCTTATCAATATAGTCTTCTTAACTTCCTGATATTTCACCCTATTTATATATCTATTAATTTTTTTAACTATTCAGGACCGGCATTTCATGATATATACAATTGTAAATATAAAAAAGTCACTTTTAATTAGATTACTATCAGAGGGGGGTATATCTATGTTTTTATTTATGTTTGGACTTTTTATTGGATCACTGGCAGGTATGATGTTAATGGCAATGCTTGTCTCTGCAAGAAATCAGGACGATATGAAGTGCAAAACATAGTTTAGTTTTAAATATTTCAGGAGAGAGCTAATTTAACAGGACATCTATTTAGTAAGATAAGCCTTGAGAGCATCTTTCCAGTGTCTCAATTCATCAATTCCTTCAAGTCTTAACATCGTATTTTTCAGAACAGAATAGGCCGGTCTTTTAGCAGGTCTGTTAAATTTTTCCGTAGTCGTAGGTACTATTTTTGTTTCACTCGATTTTAACCTGGCTATCTCCTGAGCAAACTCAAACCAGGAGCAATGTGATGAGTTGGTAATATGATAAACACCATAACCCTTTCCAACAAGCTCTCTTAGTTTTACTGCAATGTCATAAGTGTAAGTAGGTGACCCGACCTGATCATCAACAACATCTATTTCATCTTTCTCCAACAAGAACCTGCCTATCGTATCAACAAAGTTTTTTCCACTTTCGCCGTAGAGCCATGATGTCCTTATAATGTAATATCTATTTGTCAGGGATTGAACAAACTGCTCACCCATTAATTTTGAACGTCCGTATATGGTCACAGGACCGGTCAAGTCCCATTCGTTATAAGGATCATTATTGGTACCGTTAAATACATAATCCGAACTAATAAAAAGTATGGGGCATTGGGCCTCTTCACAGGCCATTGTTATATTTCTCGTCCCTATTCCATTAACAAGATAGGCTTTTTCAGGGTCCTGCTCGCAGCCGTCAACATCTGTAAATGCAGCACTATGAATAAGATAATCAGGTGATATCTCTTTTATGCGGGAAACTGATTGATCAAGGCGGGTTATATCAACGTCTTTCCTTGTGAGAGCTATCAATTCAACATCATTAAATACCTTTTGGATGTCATTACCAAGCATGCCATTAGAGCCTGTTAGAGCAATTCTCACTTTTCAAGCCTTTCCCCATACTGAATATTGTAATACTTGATATATTCACCCGAAATGATCCGCTCCCACCACTGATCATTGGATATATACCACTTTATAGTCTCTTCTATACCTTCATCAAAAGGCATTTCAGGTTTCCATCCCAAATCCTTCTCTATCTTTAAAGGATCAATAGCATATCTTCTGTCATGGCCTTTTCTGTCCTCAACAAAATTTATCAGGCCCATAAGTTTATTTTCATCAAGATTCATTCGATCAGCAGTTTTAGACAATATTTTCTTTATGATCTCAATATTGGGCTGTTCATTCCGGGATCCGATGTTGTATACATTTCCCGGAACCCCTTTATGAAGAACAGCGTCTACAGCCTTGCAATGATCTACTACATAGATCCAGTCCCTTACATTCATCCCATCACCATAAACAGGTATAGGCTTGCCCTTGATCGCATTTAATATAACAAGAGGAATAAGTTTTTCCGGGAACTGATAAGGGCCATAATTATTTGAACATCTTGTGATCATTGCATTGATTTTATGAGTTTCAACATACGCCCTTACGAGCATATCAGACGATGCCTTACTGGCAGCATAAGGACTGTTTGGCATTAAAGGTGATTCTTCATTAAAGAACCCATCTTCTATAGAGCCATAAACTTCATCAGTTGATACATGCAAAAAAGTACATCCCCTCTGCCTGGCGATTTCAAGAAGATTGTAGGTTCCCATTATGTTAGTCTGCAGGAACGGCTCGGCATCAAGAATACTCCTGTCAACATGACTTTCAGCAGCAAAATTCAGGATTGCATCAAACTCAAGACCTTCCGCAACATCTTTGTCACAGATATCCCCTTTAAGAAATGTATATTTTTCTGAATCTTCAATGTCTTTCAGATTTTCAAGATTGCCTGCATAGGTAAGGCTGTCAAGATTAATCACATGATAGTCCGGGTGGGTATGAAGAACATGTCTTATATAATTGGATGCGATAAAACCTGCGCCACCTGTAATGAGCAGTTTCATTCTTCTATCCTGAAAGGAGATGAAGGGTCATCTTCATGTCTGATCTCATCAACAGGTTCACTTTTCCCCTCTCCCTTGAACAGCCTGTCAGGCATATTTATAACCAGCCCTTCTTTGTCAGCTATGTTTTTATATGCATGTACTATACCGGGAGGAACGATGGCAACAGTTGGTGCGCCAGATGTATCGATAAATTTATGCTGTTTATATGTAGATGATTCTTTCCTGTTGTCCCATAGATAAAGTCTGAATTTTCCTATGAAACAGAAATAATCTGTCTGATCAACATGCTCATGAGGTCCCCTCTCAAGTCCGGGCTTTGTCATGGACAAATAGGACATGACTGGCCTGAAACTGGATTCATCATCTCTTAATATCTCCGACAGCCATCCCCGCTGGTCTTCAAACACATTCAACTCTTTAATCTCAACACCTTCCATTATATCTCCACAATTGAGTCATCACCAATCATAAGTCTAAGTGCCTTATGAAATGACTTGTTCTTAAAAACCCTTACATTCCTGCCTATCAGACTTTCATCCATTCTTTCAATCTCTATCAATTCACTGCCGCTCATAATAACCGAATGCTCTACCGAGGATTTTATGACTTTTACATTGTCCCCGATACTTGTATACGGGCCAATAAAGGAGTTTTCAACTACGACATTTTCACCAATAGCCACCGGTCCTCTTATCTTGCTGTCCTTTATTACAGAACCCTTGCCAATAGACACACGGCCAAGTATGTTACTTGCCTCATCTACGTCTGCATCGATTTTTTCCTGAAGCCATTCATCAAGAACAATTGCGTTGGCAGTAAGCATATCGTCTTTCTTACCTGTATCAAGCCACCACATGTCAAGCACATAACTCTCCACATTACAATTCATCGTAATAAGCTCCTGAATCGCATCTGTTATTTCCAGCTCTCCTCTTGAGGAAGGCTTTATTTTATCAATCGCCTCATGAATCTTTGGAGAAAAGATATAAATACCAACCAGGGCAAGGTTGGATGGAGGGTTCTCAGGTTTTTCAATCAGTCTGAGGATCTTACCACTTTCAGATACATCGGCAACACCAAACTGTTTAGGGTTTTCAACTTCCTTCAGTAGAATAAATGCCTCAGGTTGAGCTGCATTGAATTTGCCGACAAACTTTTCAATGCCCGATCCGATCAGGTTGTCTCCAAGATACATTACAAAGGATGAATCAGAAAGAAATTCGCGGGCAATCTTTATCGCATGAGCCAGACCACCGGGTACATCCTGGGTAATATACTCTATTTTAATCCCCCATCGGCTGCCGTCACCCACTGTATCCTTAATTTCTTGTCCCTGTTTCAGGAGATATTATAATGCCCACATCATAAATGCCGGCCTGAACAATATTTTCGATACAGTAAAAAAGGATGGGTTTGTTAGCTACAGGCACTAACTGCTTTGCACCTGAGTATGTTAATGGTCTGAGCCTGGTGCCTTTTCCACCACTGAGAATAATAGCTTTCATAAGTTATTATGATATCCTACATTACCCTTTGAATTCAAATAATTAGATAGTAGCAGACTCACAAATATTTATATTCCCCACTTTCTGAGTTCATTTTTCTTTATCTTACCAGTAGCGGTTTTGGGGAAGTCATCTACAAGCTTTATTCTCCTGGGTATTTTAAAACGGGCCACCCGTTCTTTTAAGTAATCCTCAACCTCTCTTTTATCAACCGTTGCATCTTCAGCATTTTTAAGATAGAGAACTGAGATTTCCGACCCTCTCCCGTCAGCAACTCCTACCATGGCACACTCTTCAATAGATGGAAGTTCCATTACAAGATCTTCAACTTCCCTTGGATAAATGTTCATCCCGTCCACAATGATCATGTCCTTCTTACGATCTACAATATATATAAATCCGTCTCTATCTATTTTTGCCATGTCTCCGGTGTAAAGCCAGCCATCCTTTATTACTTCATCTGTTTCAGTCTGCCTGTTATAGTATCCCTTCATAACATTCGGTCCCCGGACAATAAGCTCTCCTACCTCATCTGCACCCATCCTTTTTCCATCATCATCAACAACTATAGCTTCCACGCCAGGGATGGGTGGGCCAACAGAGGATGGTTTCCTGGTCCCTTTGAAAGGATTTACAGAAACTACAGGTGATGTTTCAGTAAGTCCATAACCTTCCAACAAGGGAATATTGAACTTGCCTTCAAAAGCATGGATAGTGGATTCAGGTAATGCAGCTGCTCCTGAAACACATATTCTTATTTTTATTAAAAATTTCATCAACAGTTTTGCAATAAAAGGTATTTTTTTTCTAGAAAGAATATTGTAGATCGTAGGAACAGCTATAAACAAAGTGATTCTGTCCTTAATGATGCTGTTGATCACCTTTGAAAAAGGCTTTACCGATTCCAGTAGAATTATGCTGGAACCTGTCAGCACAGGCAGAATAACGCAGACCGTGAAGCTAAAAGAATGAAAAAGGGGTAGAAAGAGCAAAAATCTGTCCTTATGCACTATATCCATTACTTCCCGGCTGGCTTCTGCATTTGATATGAGGTTATTGTTTGTAAGCATAGCGCCCTTTGGAAAGCCTGTTGTCCCTGATGTGTATAAAAAAACAGCTACATCATCATCGTTGCTCTCAGTTAATTCAGTTTCCTTTTGAGGAATATCGCCAAACATCACCGAGTTTAATGAACTTATGCTGATTTTGACCTTTGCTTCATGACCGGCAAAGGAATCATCATATATCAGTAAACTGCAGCCGCAGTCATTTAGAATATATGTGACTTCGTCAGGAGTTAAAAAAGTGTTAATTGGAACCGCAATGGCACCTGCCCTGACTATTGAAAAATAGGCGATAATGTACTCAGGGCAGTTTTTCATCAGAATTGCTACCCTGTCACCAGGCATGACCCCAAGAGCATTAATTCCTCCGGCATACAAACTGGCACTATTGTCTATATCTGAGTATGTAAATGTATTTTCTCCAAACTTAATGCCAATCTTTCCTGGATAATTCTTTGCTGTTTCCGACAAAATTGAACTTAACGTCACAACCGGACTCCTCTCATAAAACGAGTTAAAAATGCATAGTTTTCAGTGCCATTATCAGCATAGACACAACAAAATATTAATAAATATTCTTTTTTTTAGCAAACATAGGCAAGACTTTCTAACAAGTTCAGATTAAATTGCGAATAAATACAATCTCAGATCCTTAAGTACAGATTTTTTCAATAATTTTTGTCAACCAAATCATTTCCTGATAGCGCTCTCAGATTCAACAAAAGTAAGGTATATTTTGTATACTATAGAGTCTTAAAATCATTAAATTCTGCGAATGAATCTGTCATGAAACTGGATGTTTACCTGAAAGAAAAAAGAAAACTGGTCGACAGTTTTCTGAAAAACTATATTTCTTCAAAGAAAAAGGACAACGATTGCCCCAAGCACCTGTCTGAAGCGATGAGCTACGCTCTCACCGCAGGAGGCAAAAGAGTAAGGCCCATCTTATGCATTGCTGGCTATGAAGCAGTAGGCGGTAATTCTGACAAAATACTGCCCATTGCGTCATCACTTGAGCTTATACATACTTATTCACTTATACATGATGACCTGCCTGCCATGGATGATGATGATCTCAGAAGAAACCAGCCCACAACACATAAAGTGTATGGGGAGGCAACTGCCATACTTGCAGGCGACGCGCTTCTGACAGATGCCTTTAATATGATTTCTCAATCCAGGGCAAAACCTAAAATACTGATAAACATTATTAGTGAGCTTTCCCGGGCAAGCGGCCCAGAAGGAATGGTTGGAGGTCAGACAGTAGATATTATTCTTGAGGGCAAGAAAGCAAAGAAAAAAGAACTCTTTTACATTCATACGCACAAAACAGGGGCCTTAATCAGGGCTTCAGTTCTTATCGGCGCGTTAATGGGAGAAGCAACCCCCGCCAGACTCAATGCATTGACCAGCTATGGAGAAAAAATAGGCCTAGCATTTCAGGTCGTTGATGATATTCTTGATGTTACAGGTACAAAAGAGGAGCTGGGGAAATCTGCAGGAGCCGATGATGCCAGAGGAAAGAACACCTATCCTTCCATATTCGGGCTGGATAAATCACAGAGTATTGCAGAGGATCTGATAAATGATTCTCTTAACTCTATAAAAAGACTGAACCACAAGGCAGAACCACTGGCAGAGATTGCCAGATATATTTTATCAAGGAGAAATTAATTAAAAGTTATGATGATAGAAAAAATAAAAGGTCCTGAGGACATAAAAGAACTCTCAATTGATGAATTAAAAAACCTCGCAGAAGAAATGCGTGAAATAGTCATCGAGACCGTTGCAACCAACGGCGGTCATCTTGCCTCAAATCTGGGCACCATTGACCTCACTATAGCGCTTCATTACGTATTTGATTCGCCAAAAGATAAAATCATCTGGGACGTTGGACACCAGGCCTATGCCCATAAACTTTTAACAGGCAGGTTTGACAGGTTTTCTACTATAAGAAAGCATAAGGGACTTTCAGGATTCCCAAAGATGTCAGAAAGCCTCCATGATGCATTCGGAACGGGCCACAGTTCGACATCAATCTCTGCTGCCTTTGGAATTCTTGAAGGAAGGGATCAGATGAAGGAGGACTTCAAATCCATCGCTGTTATCGGCGACGGTGCGATGACAGCCGGTCTTGCCTTTGAAGGGCTGAACCATGCAGGTCATCTGAAGAAGGACCTAATCGTTATCCTGAATGATAATGAAATGTCCATCTCCCCTAATGTCGGTGCCCTGTCCGCCTATTTACAGAGGATGCTTATGGGTGACCTTTATACAAAGTTTAAAAAAGAGACAAAACATCTTCTTGAGAAAATACCATCTGTTGGTGAGCCTGTTTTAAAAATTGCCAAAAAGACAGAGGGAACCGTTAAGGGATTTATTGTACCCGGACTTCTCTTTGAAGAACTGGGATTTGAATATGTCGGACCGGTTGACGGGCATAAGATTGATGCACTAATCGAAACTCTGGAGCGGTTCAGGGATTTCCCCTCACCTGTTTTAATTCATACCATTACAAAGAAAGGCAAGGGTTATGAACCTGCAGAGAAAAATCCAAATATTTTTCATGGGGTAGGACCTTTCGACATAGAAACCGGCTCTTTACCTTCAAAACCGACAACATCATACAGTGAGATATTCGGTAACTATCTTACTGAACTCGCAAAGGAAGACAGCAGGATTGTTGCCATCACAGCTGCCATGACCGAAGGCACAGGACTCTCAGAGTTTGTCAGAACATTCCCGAAAAGGTTTTATGACGTTGGTATTGCTGAGCCCCATGCAACTACTTTTGCAGCAGGTCTTGCCACAAGAGGTGTAAAACCTGTCGTGGCCATATATTCAACATTTCTCCAAAGAGCATATGATGAAATCATCCATGATGTCTGTCTCCAGAACCTTCCTGTTGTCTTCGCAATAGACAGGGCAGGTATAGTAGGAGATGACGGACCTACTCACAATGGGACATTTGATATTTCATTTCTTAGACATATTCCCAACCTTGTTGTAATGGCTCCCAAGGATGCATACGAGTTCAGGTGCATGCTTAAGACTTCTATTAATTATAACGGTCCCATCGCGGTCAGATATCCCAAGAGCCTCTGTTGTTGACAGTGACGAAGGTGGCGAAATCAAGACGATTCCTATAGGGCAAGGGAGAAGTCCTTAATAAGGGGAAGGATGTATTGATCATTGCTATCGGCAACACTGTGCTCCCGGCGCTTGAAGCGGCAAAATTAATCAGTGATGCAAATATCAGCGCAACTGTTATAAATGCCCGCTTTGTCAAACCCCTTGATATGGACCTTATCACAGGATATGCAAATCAGATCAGCGAGTTATTACTGTGGAAGAAAATGCAGTGGCTGGGGGATTTCGGAAGTGCCATTCTGGAGGAGTTGTCCAAAACAGGGTTAGAGGGGCTGAAAATCAAATTACTCGGCCTGCCTGACAGTTTTATAGAACAGGGGCCCCAGAACCTTCTGAGGAAGAAATATGGCATAGATGCCGAAGGCATAGCCAGAGAAGCCCTTGCAATGGTTGACAGGAAACCAGCCACCCCGGAAGTGATCAAGAATAAAAACTGACCTCATATCTTATCCAATGGCTACTCCAATGAAAAAAGAGCGTCTGGACAAAATGCTCTTTGATAAAGGCCTTGTTGAGAGCAGAGAAAAGGCCAAGGCACTCATCCTTGCAGGCAGTGTTTCAGTCAATGGGATTGTTATTGACAAGGCAGGTACACAGGTAAGGCCTGATGACGTCCTCACTCTCGCAAGTAAAATGCCCTATGTCAGCCGTGGCGGGCTAAAGCTTGAGCAGGCAATAAAGGAGTTTTCTCTTGATGTCAAAGAGAAAGTGGCCATGGACGTGGGGGCATCCACCGGCGGTTTTACAGACTGCCTGTTACAGAACGGCGCTATTAAAGTCTATGCTGTTGATGTCGGTTACGGGCAGATAGACCTGAAACTCAGGAACGATAACAGGGTTTCGGTGATAGAAAAAACCAACATCAGGTATCTTGAGAGAACTGTTGTCCAGGATAATATAGACATAGCTACAATTGATGTTTCCTTCATATCTCTTCTAAAGGTAATTCCAAAAGTCCTGGAATTTTTAAAACCAGGCGGTGAAATTGTGGCCTTAATAAAACCCCAGTTTGAAGCAGGAAGAAAAGATGTGGGCAAAGGCGGTGTGGTCAAAGATGAAAGTGTTCACCTTAACGTGATAGAAAAAATAAAAACCGGATCAGAAGCCATGGGTCTTGAAATCCTGGGAACAACAACGTCTCCTATAAAGGGGCCTAAAGGAAACGTTGAGTTTCTGATTTATCTAAAGAAACCGTAGGGGTGAACTGCGGTTCGCCCAAGAACAAGGCGTACCAGATTCCCCCTTTGTAAAAGGGGGATACAGGGGGATTTTATGGAAATAATTCAAATCTAAAAATCTCCCCTAACCCCTCTTTACCAAAGAGGGGAAACAAAGAAACGAAAATTATCCAACTCGATTACAGGAAGACCCAATATTTGTTGTTATTTCACTAGTAACTAATAACGCGTCACGAGTTACGGTCTTTCAGGATTTTTCCTGCTTTTCCTCTTTCAGCTTTTTTTCCACAACACAATATATCCCGCCTTCTTTAATACCGGGCATAAAGCAGCCGTTGCAGGATATACACTTGGCCGGAGCTGTGTCGCCACGCTTCCAGCGATTTGCCAGATCAGGTTCTCTTATAAAAGGCCTGGCCATGGATATGTAGTCCATGGCTTCATCATTAATGGCCTTATCAGCAACTTCATAACTCCTGAACCCTCCAACCACCATTACAGGGCAGTTAACGGCTTTTTTAATATTCTTTGCAAGCTCAAGATGATATGCCTCTTTCTCCTGCCTGTTGATCTTGGTCCTGGCAGGGCTTTGGTCTCCTGAAGCCGGGGTGCCTCCGCTGACTTCTATGGCATCCACCCCCACATCAGACAACTGCTTTGCAGCAAACACAGCTTCCTTATTGCTTAGACCGCCATCCAGAAAATCAGTCCCGGTCAGCTTTATCATTACAGGATAATCTTTTCCAACGGCTACCCTTACTTTCCGGTAAACTTCCATAAGAAAGCGGCATCGATTTTCTATACTGCCGCCATATTCATCTGTTCTTTTGTTAATATGAGGAGACAGAAACTGATTAATTAAATAACCATGGGCGCCGTGGAGCTGTACAGCATCAAAGTCATAAGATTTAGCCCGCTTTGCTGCATCACCAAATGCAGTGACAATTTCTGCAATATCCTTTTTAGACAATTCCTGGGGCACTTCAGAAAACTGCTCCACCTGAACAGCAGAAGGCGCAAGCGGCTGTCTTCCTGCATTACTTGAGTCTGTCTGACCGCCTGCATGGACAAGTTGAATACAGATTTTGCCGCTTTCATCATGCACTGCCTTGGTCAAAGCCATCATCTCATCTGCAAAATCATCGGTATGTATACCCATCTTGCCCGGAAGCTGCTTGCCTTCAGATCTGACAAATGTATAACCTGTCATGATCAGACCTACCCCGCCCTTTGCAAGATCACGGTAACAGTTTATCAATTTCTCGGTGGGCCTTCCATTATTATCACACATCCCTTCCCATGTTGCTGAACGCACAAGACGGTTCTGCAAAGTCATTTCCCCTATTCTGGTTTTATCAAATAAATCGGCCATTAAATACCTCCTGATTTAATTTTATGAAATTTAGTCGTCAATGCCGGTTATTGGGAATAATAACATTCTCAACTCTGCCTGACAATGGGGATGTTAATTTAGTTAATTTATATACTTGATAAGGTGGATTGTCATCCTGAACCTGATTCAGGATCCATTGAATTAAAACGTGCAAAAAATACTGGATTCCGGATCAAGTCCGGAATGACAGCACTCTGCATTCCGCAAAACTGCAAGTGCTTCTTTGTCAGTAATAGCACGGTCTTTTCTGCGTAGATCATTCATTTTGTTAGTGGGTAACGTGTGCGTCACTGACGAGTGCCTGAATCATATTTAAAAGCCAAAAGATGATTTACAAGACTGACGTCATTCAAAAGCAAATCAGTCACCGCTTGCACTCGTTCACTGTGCAAGCAATGGTTATATGATTTTAAACAACATCCCCTAACTAACCTTTAAATCCTTAAATGATTCTAAAAGCTCGCTATTACTCGGATATTTCTGAAGCAACTCTATCAGCTTTTCCATAGCAGCAACATTATTCGTCGATGCCATACCCCGGTGCAATAATTCAAGGAATCTGTACTCTTCCGGCTCAAACAAAAGCTCAGCACGCCGGGTAGCACTCTTTACCACATCGATTGCCGGGAACACCCTCTTTTCCGCCAGTTCTTTTGAGAGCACCAGTTCCATATTACCCGTGCCTTTAAACTCCTCAAATATGACATTATCCATAACACTGCCTGTATCGACCAGAATCGTTGCAAGTATAGTTATAGAGCCCAGACCCTCTACATTGCGGGCAGTACCAAAAATACGACGCGGTACTTCAAGTGCACCGGCACTTACTCCTCCAGACATTGTACGCCCTCTACCCCGGTGCTGTGCATTATGTACCCGCGCCAGACGCGTAAGTGAATCAAGCAATATCATCACATTATGCCCTGCAGCAGCTTCCTTAAAAGCCTCTGCGATAACTGTATCGACAATCTTAATATGATTTGCATGACCTTCATCCATAGACGAGGAATATACCTTGGCATTCACACTACGTGTAAAATCAGTAACTTCTTCGGGACGCTCATCAACAAGCAGGCAATATACCTTCATGTCAGGATAGCCGTTTGTTACGGCATTACTGATATTCTTTAAAAATGTTGTCTTGCCCAACCCGGGCGATGATACTACAAGAGCACGCTGACCCATCCCTATCGGACAAATAAGATCAAGCGCACGGACGGACAAATCATCACTGCCCTTCTCAAGAATAATACGCGAATGCGGGTTTACTGCTGTACCGGCAAGAAATTTTTTCTCATCAGGTGAAACAACTCTACGCGCCGGCACATGCGAACGCTGCTGCGGTCGTGATTGCCCACGCCGCGACTTCATACCATACGACTTCATACATACTCCTTATTTTTTGTTTTTAATAGTAGGTCTTCTCTAGAGATTTCAGGATGTTTATTCTATTCAACTCCCAGATCTTTAAATACCGAAATATCTATAGGAAGTTAATTAATCACTGTCATTATATCAGATATTTCTTTTTCAAGCATCCATTTCATATCTTTTTACAAATAATATCGTAGCTGTAAAATATATAGCAATAATAATCAAGGGACGAGCCTGCCTGACGGTAGACAGGTTAGAATAAATTTACCGGAGTTCAATGAATGAACCGTCTCGAAAATTATCAGAGGTCGCCCTTTTCTTGATTCGTTCTTTTGGGCGTGCAAAAGAATGAATAAGAAGTTTACTTCTTTTCTGCTTCTTCCTTCTCTTTTTCTTTTTTCAGAGAAACATCTTCTACATAGTCACTGCATCTGGCATCCTTGCCGCTGACAGAGAACTTTTTCTGGCAGGTTTCTCTCCATGCACAGATAATACATATATTTTGATTACCGGTCATATTAAAAACTCCTTTTCAGGCTATATCAATTTTTCATTAAACAGAAATGCAAGTACTATATTAATATTCGATGAGATCCCGCCCTTTGCGTTTATTATAAAGATTTTCCTGTTTATATGAAACAGCTCCTTGACTATCTGCTCTACAGGGATTTTTTTCTTATATCTTCTGCGAAGTTCATCCTCAAACATTGGTACTATTTTATCCTTCATTCTCAGCTCAGTATCAACAAAGAATATAGAAATATCAGGAGAAAGGTCCTCTACTCTGCTAAAAAAGGCCACTATTTCTTTGTCATATATCTGCTTGGGCGGTGATGACTTGATCTCCATATACATAATCTTTGACTCGACCTTTGTAATCAGGTCATAATCACCACCTACTTTACGACCTTTGAATTTGACACCCCAGATAGTTTCAGCCTTGAAACTGTTTCTGACGAGTTTTGAGACAAACCATTCAAGAGTCTCTCCAAAACTCTTTATAGGTCTTTTGCTTAACCTGTAACCATTTCGATATGGTTCTGCAATACCGGCTCTAAGAATAAAATCAAGATATCCTGATGATACCCGTTTTGTAGCAAATCTTGTTACTTTATCAATCGTGAAGTAGTCCTGATGCTTTATAACATCCCTGAGAAAAAGCCTGAAGGAGTACTTTTTCAGTTTTTCATAAAAAGCTGAGGCATACTTTTTATCAGGAACAACCAGGTCTTCCGATGGTTCCCTTTTATAAATCCTGAAGCCCCTGTTTTCAAGCATGACCTCAAGCGAAGGAGACAGTTCATTGACCCTCTTTCTGAGCCGCTTAATCTCTGCCTTAAGAAGTCTCGTACCATCTTTCATGATATGGTTATTTTATGCAATAAAGGGATTGCTGGCAATTAAAAAATGTAGGGGTCAAGGGATCGAGGGACCTAGGGTTCAAGGGGTTGAGGGCTAAGAATACGTGGGATATTTTTTTTCTTGCCTGAGAGCTGACCGCTGAAGGCTGAGAGCTTAAAGCTCTATACTACAACAGCTCTTCCACCTTGTCCCAGTCAACACTGTTCTCAATACAGTCATATACATTAAGACGCAGGCCCTGGGTCTTTATTCTCCTACTGTCTATTTTGACCCCATTGTTCGAGATGTTCTCAGCAGCAATGCCTTTTTCTATTTCATAATCACAGGCAACACCAATAATGCCCTTGAGATGTTTTCTCTGGATAAGTCTCCTGGTAAAACCAACGCTGGGAGATATATAGAACTGATACCCCTTCTGACCGGCAGACTTATTGATCTTGCCGCAACCGCAGAGATCGCAGTTTTTGCAGAGAACACCATCTAATTTTGAAAACTTTGCAGGACATTTGTCGGCAATAAGGCAATGGGGAAGTATGACGGCAACATCCTTTTTATCGAGTTGATGAAAATCATCCCTGTAATAGTCATTAATAGATGTCATGATATCAGACCTTTTCAGACCCAAAAGACCCTGCATCTTATACCTGTAGAGGTTAATAATGAATTTAAATTTTTTCAGCATTAATTTATGTCCCATAATTTCTGATCAAACATTCAGGATCAAACTTATCTTATACCCTATAATTCTAATCATATAGCAATGGATTATCAACTTATAGCAAATATACCTATTACTAAAGGACAGCTCATATGAATTCGGGCTATAATAACAGCCACTATTTAAAAGTTAATATTAGCAGGTTATTGTAAAGCTTTTTATCTGTCATTCTGAACGCAGCGAAGTGAAGAATCTAAAAGCATTGAAAGAGATTCTTCGTCCCTTTGGTCATCAGAATGACACATGTCAGAAGTTTTTCAACAAACTATTAGATCGTGACAGCAGAGGCAGACCATGCAGATTGACAACAAAAAGGCAGTATTCGGATGGGCATTGTATGACTGGGCAAATTCTGCATTTGCAACAACCGTAATAGCTGGATTCTTCCCGATATTTTTCAAACAATACTGGAGCGCAGGCGCTGACCCGACCATAAGTACGGCCCGGCTCGGACTTGCAAACTCTGTTGCCGGAGTTATCGTGGCCATTCTTGCGCCTGTACTTGGCGCCATTGCTGACAAGGGATCTTCAAAAAAGAAGTTCCTCATGTTCTTTACCTATATGGGAGTAGTAATGACCTCATCCCTGTACATGGTGTCAAGAGGAGACTGGCCCCTGGCTATCATGCTTTTTGTCATCGCTTCCGTGGGATTTTCAGGAGGCAACATATTTTACGACTCATTAATAACAAGCGTGGCCTCAAAGAAAAAGCTGGATTTTGTATCTGCCCTGGGATTTTCTTTTGGATATCTCGGGGGTGGAGTACTGTTTGCAATTAACGTTTGGATGACTTTGAGCCCCATGACTTTTGGCTTTGCCGATGCAGGGGAGGCTGTCAGATTTTCCTTTCTTACTGTCGGCATATGGTGGTCGGTCTTTTCGATCCCACTGTTACTGCTTGTTAAAGAGCCAGAAAATGATGAACCACTTTCTGGCATCAAGGCAGTTAAAGCAGGCATTGTCCAGTTAAAAAGCACTTTCCGGGAGATACGTCACCTTAAGACCATCTTCCTTTTCCTTGCTTCTTACTGGCTCTATATAGACGGAGTTAATACAATTGTGCGGATGGCAGTTGATTACGGGATGTCAATCGGCTTCAAGTCCAATGACCTGATTGTTGCACTGCTGATTACCCAGTTTGTTGGATTCCCGTCAGCAATCGTATTTGGTTATCTGGGAGGAAAGATCGGCGCCAGAAGAGCCATTTTTATTGCGATAGCAGTTTACCTCTTTGTCTCCATTTGGGGAGCCTTTATGCAGAGCAAAAACGAGTTCTATATCCTGGCGATAATTATAGGTCTTGTACAGGGGGGTATCCAGGCCCTGAGCCGCTCCTTTTATGCAAAGATAATTCCTGCTAACAAATCAGCCGAGTATTTTGGATTTTATAATATGCTTGGCAAATTAGCTGCAGTATTCGGCCCTGTTGTCATGGGAGGCACAGGGCTGCTTATAAAATCCATGGGCTACAGCAGTGATACAGCATCACGGGTGAGTATAACTTCCATTTCAATATTCTTTATAGCTGGAGGGATATTATTTTATTTTGTCGATGAAGATAAAGGAAGGGAAGAATTGAAATACCTGGAACGGGATAGTTGACCTGTATAGGTCTAAATTAACTATTCCCTTCAGAATTCAAAGCTTTCATAATTTCTGTCTTTAATTCCGGTAGGGATTTAGATATTGTCTTCCATATGATTTCTAAATCTACTCCAAAATACTCATGAATGACTAGATTCCTGACAGATTTCAATTCTCTCCATGGAACTGATATATTTTTTGATTTAATATCATCAGGTATATGAGACGATGCTTCACCAATAATCTCAAAGTTTCTAAGAACAGCATCTTTGACCATCTCATTGCTCTGAAACGCATCGAATGTTAAACCACTGGTATAGTCCTCAATCTTTATAATAGAATCTATGATATCCTGAATGAAAAGTCTGTAGTCCCTCTCAGACATAAACAACCTGCTTTAGAATATTATCTTTTATCAGTGGCTTTAATGCTTTTATTGTCACAAGATCAACACTTGTCCCACAAATATCTGACAAATGGTCTTTAAGCTTAATAAATTCAAACAAATCCACTGTTTCCTCAAAATCCACAAGAATATCTAAATCGCTTTTCTCTTCCTGAGTCCCTCGGGAAAAAGAACCGAAAACCCCGATTTCCCTTACATGGAAATCCCGTCTTAAATTGTCCTTGTGAGACTGAATGATTTCTTTAACTTTTTCTAATGTTTTCATTTATTGATAAAAAATTGTTTTTTAAGCCTGATGTAATTTTAACAGAAAAACCGCTGAACCGGCAATGCTTTTTGTTCGTGTCGAGGTTGAACCTCCCTTAGAGGTTTAACCTCAGCTCAATCAGGGAACCGCCCCTAAGAATCCTTCACAATCTTAACATTAACCCCTCTGTTTCTGGCACCATCAAATTCACAAAAGAATATTGCCTGCCACGTTCCAAGCAGGAGCTTACCATCATCTATAATTATTATCTGTGATGGCCCTACAATAGACGTCTTGATATGGGCGTCAGAATTTCCTTCCATATGCATATAGTCCCCGCTATGGGGAACAAGCTTATTAAAAAACACCTGCATGTCCCTTACTACAGAAGGATCTGCGCCTTCATTTATAGTAACGCCAGCAGTTGTATGAGGGACATAGACATAACATACTCCGCTTTTCACACCTGATTCTTTCACTATCTTCTGGACATCAGATGTTATGTTTACAAATTCGGTTCTCGAACGGGTTTTTACATTTATATTCTTAATCATTCAAGCCTCCTGAATATTGAATCAAAAAATGTATTATCTACCTCAAATTCAATGCTCAATGCAAAGAGGTTGTTCGGCACATCCAGGCTCTTCAGTTTAACAAGGTCCTTTTCCGTAGTAATAATATCCAGCCCTGCTGCATCCTGTTTCAGCTTATCCATATCCTTTACTGAATATAAGTGATGGTCCCTGTACTTATGAAAGCCTGCTATCTCTGCACCACATGACTTTATGGTTGATTCAAAGTACTCTGTGTTTGCAATTCCTGCAAAAGCATATACTTTTTTGTTAGCAAGGTAGTTCAACTCTTTTGTATCACCCGACATATTTATCAGTCCGGAAGGTTTGTGGGATGACATATAAACAGGCAGTTCAGAATTAATGGTTTTAATTTTATCCCTTATATAGGTAAGTGTATCCTCTCCTGCCTGATCACTTTTTGTAATGATTATACAATTAGCACGCTTCAATGCATTAAGAGGTTCTCTTAACATTCCTTCAGGAAAGAGCTTTTCATTTCCAAAGGGATTGGTAGCGTCAATCAAAACTACATCAATGTCTCTTTCAAGAGCTATGTGCTGAAAACCATCATCAAGAATCATCAATGAAGGTTTATTCTCAAGATTGCTTATAGCATACAGTCCGGCATCATATCTTTTGCTGCCTTTAACAACAGGAATGCCTTTCAGTTTCTCTGCCATTAAATAAGCCTCATCACCGGCCTCATCTGGTTTGAGAAGAACCTCTTTCCCATTGCTGACAAAGCAGGTCTCTTTTGCCTTTCCCTTATATCCTCTGGTAAGTATGCATGGCTTCAATCCCCTTTTGATCGCCTCTTCAGCCAGCCTGATAACTGCAGGCGTCTTCCCTGTCCCACCAAGAGTAATGTTTCCGATACAGATAACCTTGACAGGCAGCCTGCCCGGTTTTTTAAAGTGTCTGTAACCGAATGCCCTTATGGTCAGACCAAAGCTATATAAAGCACTAAGCAGTCCCAATAAGCCTCCTTACCAGTTCAAGCGCTTTATTTACAGCCCCTGTGTTTTTTTCAACAATAGCTTTTGCATTCTTTCCGAGGGCCATTGCTTTATCATCATTTGAAAGAATATCAGTAACAGTGTCTGAAATATTGTCAGCGTTATTGATCTCTATTGCTGCAGATTTTTCCAGAAACTCTTTAGAAATCGGAAAATTATTCATATAAGGTCCGAAGATTATAGGCCTTGACCAGTAGGCAGGCTCCAGAATATTATGTCCGCCAACAGGAACAAGACTGCCGCCTATAAAAGCAATTGATACTTTGGAAAATGCCCTTGATAACTCTCCTATTGTATCCAGCAAAATAACATCCGTTTCTGACACCTGCTCCCTGACTCCTGACCCCTTAATATTTGATCGCTTCACATAATTAAAGCCGCTCTTCCTGATTAACTCTTCAACACTTACGAACCGCTCCGGATGTCTTGGCGCAATTATGAGCCTGACCTTTTCATATTTCTTTTTAATAGATATAAATGCATCAAGAATAATTTCATCTTCCCCTTCATGGGTGCTTGCAGCAAGGAAGATTTTACCATCTATATGGTCAAGCCATTTAAGAGGGGTTTCGTTGTCCAAAGAAATATCAAACTTAAAATTTCCCATTACGCCTACTTTTTCTTTTGCAGCGCCTAACAGTTTGATACGATCAGCATCACCATCACTCTGCATGTAAAGATAATCAATATATGAGAGCATCTCCTTCATAAAGGACCCTATCTTTTTATACCCTTTAAAAGACTTTTCCGAAATCCTTCCGTTCAAAACAATTATTTTGCATCCCGTTTTTTTCAAAGAACTGGTAAGAACAGGCCAGAGTTCGGTCTCAACAGTAATAAACAGTTCAGGCCTCATTGCCCGGACCACTTTTCCCGCACACAAACCTGTATCAACAGGGACATACATTATCCGATCAGCCTCAGGAAAGTTTTTTCTAGCAATTCCCTGACCGGTATAAGTGGTTGTGGACAGCGTGATTTTTTTATCGGGAAACTCCTTTTTCAGCGCCTTTAAAAAAGGCAGGCAGGCGATCACTTCTCCAACAGACACGGCATGTATCCAGATATCTGTTTTATTGTACCTGGCCATGCCAAAGCGCTCTTTGATGAAAGTCAATTTATCTTCAGGACCTTTCTTAAACAGAATCCATGGGGAGTAAAGCAGGACCGCGATTGCGGACAGTAAGTTATATATATACAGCATCAGTGACTCTCTACCATCGGGCCAGTTCTCCAACCATATCAGCCACCCTGCCAGAGGGTTTTCTGTCTTTCATGATCTCCCTGATCTTATCAAGGCTATCGATCATTTTATTCCTGTATGGCTCATCATTGATTATTTTTTCAAGTTCAGTATAAATGTTATCAGCGCTGGCATCTTCCTGCAGCAACTCCTTTACAACCTCTTTATCAGACAATAAATTAACAAGAGAAATAAATTTTACCAGAGACATTCTTTTTCCAATGAAGTAGGTCAAGGGTGATACTTTATAAAATACAACCATTGGAGTACGCACAAGGGCTGTCTGCAGAGTCGCCGTCCCGGACGCAACAGCAGCAGCCTCAGAACAGGCAACTGCCTCAACTGTACGGTCATAAACAACCTTGATATGGTCCGGAATCTTAATATTAAGTTCAGTTCCCGATAAGAGAGGAACTACCACCTGAATATCAGGGAAATTATTTTGAAACTTATGTGCTACATCAATTATAGTGGCCATATGTTTGGTTATTTCATTCGGTCTGCTGCCCGGAAGAAATGTAACGATTCTTTTGGAAGGGTCTATACCAAGACTCTTTTTTAATTCTTCTTTTGACTGTTGAATATTCATATTCTCAGCAATAGGATGCCCCACAAATTCAGATTCAAGACCTGTATTTTTGTAATAGTCAACTTCAAAAGGAAAGAGCACAGCCATTTTATTAACCAGTGAAGCTATCTTGCCTGTCCTTCCCTTACGCCATGCCCAGACCTGGGGACTTACATAGTAAAGAATGGGAATTCCAGCAGATTTGGCTTTTTTTGCAAGGGCAATATTGAAATCAGGATAGTCAATTAGAACAAGGACATCAGGCTTCCTGTTAATCAGGGCTGATTTTGCTTTTTTGAATGTTTTCCTTATCTCAAAGAGGTGACTTAAGGCTTCTGAGATCCCCAGAATATGAGAGATTGGCGCCAGCAATGACACACCTTCCTCTTTCATTCTGGGACCGCCAATGCCGAAAATTTCTATATCCGGCCATTTCTGCATAAGCTGTCTGCTGAGCAATGCGCCATATAGCTCTCCCGAGGCTTCCCCGGCGCTTATCATGACCTTTTTCGACACCACGTTAAGATATCATTATTGAAAGGTTAATTCAATGGAAATAAGGGTTCAAGGAGTCAAGGGTTCGAGGATTCAAGTGAAAAGAAAAAAATAAAGATTACGATTAAGTTTAACGATGCTGCATTAAAGAAAATTTCAATCTTTTATCTGTTCCCTCGAACCCTTGACTCCTCGAATCCTAGGATTCTTCTCCGTTAGATAATATCGCCTTCATGCCCTTGTACGTCTTCCACCTGTTATGCATCCATAAATACTGTTCAGGATATCTTCTTATTATCTTTTCCATTTCTCTGTTCATTTCTTTTGTAATGCGAAATATCTCGGCCTTCTCACTTTCATACTCCCCCGGCCATATCGGATCACTTACAAAACCCTCATACTGTTCCACACCCTTTCTGCGGCAGCAGGCAACTACGACTATGGGTCTTTTGTAATTAATTGCAAGAATGGCAGGTACCGGGGTTGTTGTTGCAGGCCTGTTGAAGAAATCTATCACAATTCCCTTCATTGTGCTCTGATCAGGAAGAATGCCTATGGACGTACCGTTACGCAGAGTTCTCTGCAGGGTAAACAAGGCGTTCTTTTTGGGAATAAGTATCTGGCCTGTGGATGTGCGGTCAGCATATACAAGCTTTTCAAGGTATTCATTATCCAGAGGTCTTGCAACTATCGCAAGGGGAATACCGACAAATGCGCTGACATGAGGCAGGACTTCCCAGTTTCCGATATGGGGTGTAACAAATATGCACCCCCCTGACTGATCATGTATTTCTTTTGCCTTTTTAAAAAGCTCATCAACATCCTTTGTCTTCTGACGCAGAGTGTTCATCCTGTCCGGACTGTTGAAGAGATGACGGAACTTTATGATTTCAAGGAAAGTAAAAAAGAATGCCCCGCAGCTTTCACGAGCTATTCCCCTGATCTCTTTATCACTTTTTTCCTTGCCAAAGGCCTTGCTCAGATTATCAATAGCAATATTACGACGCTTTGAAGATATGAAAAAAAGCATATTACCAAGCACTGAACTGACAATCTTCATAACTCTCAATGGCACAGCACCGGCAACAGAAATTATTATGTAGACAATTCCGAATTCAAGATACTTGATTGGGGTGCTTTTCTTTTTACGCTTTTTCTTCATAGTAATTTTAATATGGAATACAGTACAGCATTATCAGAGGGATTAACTGACCTCAACAATTACAGAGGATGACTGGCCGCCAACACCATAACTTACAGATAAGAAGCTGTTTTTTTCGCAAGGCTGAGATGAACCTGATATTTTAAGATCCATAAATTCATTATCTGATTTTTCGAATTCAGTGTGGCAGGTACTGTTTTATCACTAACCGCATTAATGCCAATGATTACCTCGGCTATATCACTTGCTGCTCCCATGTGCCCTGTGTAAGGCTTAAGCCCGCAAATAGGAATGTTCGAGCCGTCACTTTCAATTACATGTGTGACCGAACGAAGCTCAGACCTGTCGCCTTTTCTGGTGCCGCTTCCATGAGGAATAATAAAAGCAAGATCACTTGTGCTGCAGCCTGCCTCCTTAAGAGTAGATACAATATTCCTTTTACTTACAGCATCAGGCACACCCATTTTGTTTTCAGCATCAGATTCCGTACAATTTCCAAACCCTCTGATTTTGCCGTAAACCCTTGCCCCCCTTGCAGCAGCTTTTTCAGCATCTTCCAGCAGAACTGTTGCCCCACCTTCACCTGTGATAAAACCGTCACGGTTTCTGTCAAAAGGTTTATAAGAGCCAGTCCCTGATTTACATTTAGACAGGATGCCCAATCCTTCAAGTTCATAGATAATGACCTCATTAATCCAGCTTCCATATCCAACCGCCAGAGCAATATCAGCATTGCCCTGCTTAATACTCCTGTATGCAAGTTCCATTGCATTACCACCGCAGGGAGAAAGACTGGCAAGACTGGTATTGGGTCCCATGAATTCAATAAATGCCGAAAGAAAACTGAACAGGTTATTATGAAGAGATTTGAGCAGAAAAAAAGGATTTACTTTATTCAGCATTGATATATTGAGTTTTTGCTGGTCCATGTTCTGCCAGTGATCATCAACGCTGTCTTTGATCGCTGGATACATAAATTCAGAACCGACTTCAGTAAAGTCACCGGCAGCAACGTAAAGCGCCCTCCGGCCAGGAGAAATATCAGAAATTTTCTCCATTGAACTTGATATAGCTTCCCATGCCGAACAGAACCCGAGCATTGCACCCCGGTTAAGAAACTTCATCTGGCCCTCCTGCCTGGGAGATATATCTTCGGGAAGTTCATGCTTGTCTGTTCTGCCTGCATACTGCAGAAAATCCGGCAGTCCCTCTCCTGGTTCATGTACAATTCCGGACTTCATTGCCTTGATGTTTCTCCAGTTTTCTTCAACAGTGCTGCCAAGAGGTGCTGTTAGTCCCAGGCCCGTAATGACAACTTCCCTGTTACTCATCTAGAGCTTTGTCTCCCTTGTCAGCCGCAGAAAGAACTGCCTCTGCTCTTCTTCATCTTCAATACTGGAAAGAGGAATGATTTCACCTTCAAATTCAGCCAGAATTTTCTTTTTTCCATTTACCTTACCGATTCCCTGGTACACTTTTCCTTCACCGGAATCTTTTGGCAAAGCTATCACTTCCAGCTCAACCTGATCTCCGGGAAAAGCAAAACCATAAAAACTGGATTTTTTAACCTTGCTGATCAAAAACCAGTCCTTGAAATCAGAGGACACCGCCTCCAACCATCCCGTAAGCTGTGTTAAAGCCTCAAGCAGCATGACCCCCGGCATAATAGGATTTCCAGGGAAATGGAATTCCAGAAAGTCTTCACTCATGGCAACATTCTTAACCCCTTTAATAAGTTCACCCGGTTTATATTCCGTAATATGGTCAATTAACAAATATCGCATTGTTTAATTATTTTCTCCTTGAAATTCAAACTTATATTTTCATATTTAAATTGTTCCGTCAAATATCTTGCTCAAAATTGCTCAACCATAGTTCAACAATTGCTCAAGACTGGTTTCAGACAATTATGAACAACCTTAAACAACAGTTGAGCCACTGTTGAGCTACTGTTAAACCATGCTTTCAGTTCCCTGTCATTATCACAGTAGCAACAGCATAATCAGCCGAATGAGAGATCGATACAGTCAACTGGTCAACATTTTTTTTCCTGCTGATTTTCTGGATCCAGCCGCCAAGGGATAATCCGGGCTTCCCCGATTTGCTTCGTATAACTTCAATTTCCTGAAATGAATTATCAATGCCTGTCCCGGACATGCCCATTCCCAATGCCTTGAGTCCAGCTTCCTTTGCAGCAAACCTGGCTGCAAAGTGAGGGAAGGGGTCCTTTTTTGAAAAACAATAATCTCTTTCCTTTTCTGTAAAAATATCTGTGGCAAAGTCTTTATTATTAGTGAATACTTTTTTCAGCTTTGAGATCTCTACAATATCCACTCCCTGATATATTTTCATTACGATATGCTCATGCCTCCATCAACAGAAATGGCCTGTCCAGTTATATAGTCCGCGTTTGAGGAAGAAAGAAAAACTATAAGCTTCGCAATATCAGCAGGTTCTCCAAACCTGGCAGCAGGTATCATCTCAAGAATTTTGTCTCCTGCCCTTTTCCTTGCTCTTGTGCTCATATCAGTCACAATCATGCCCGGCAATACAGCATTTACCTGAATTCCCTTTCCGGCCAGCTCAACAGCACAGGAACGGGTAAAAGATATAAGCCCCCCCTTTGCCGATGCATAGTTTGTCTGTCCCCTGCCCCCCTTTATTGCTCCGATTGAGGAAATGTTCACTATCTTGCCCGAGTGGTTGGCCATCATCATCTCCGAAGCTTTTTGAGAACATAAAAACGCACCTTTCAGATTAGTATCAATCACTTTGTCCCATTCTGACAGCTTCATCGAAAGAAGCAGGTTATCCTTGATAATGCCGGCATTATTTACAAGAATATCAAGTCTATTGTGGGTCTTTATAATGAAGTCAAATAAGGCTGCAACCTTTTCGGGATTAGAGATGTCAGCTTCAAAAATATCAGCACTGCCGCCCTTACTCTCAATCTCACTCTTAACTTCCTCAGCTTTTTCCTTTGACCTGTTGTAATTAAGAATCACCTTAGCTCCTGCCTCTGCAAGAAGCAAACAGGTCTCACGACCTATTCCCTTTGATCCCCCAGTTACCAGTGCTACTTTATCCTTTAAATCTATCTTCATAATTAACCTTTTAATTCCTAAAGGGTTCAAGGGTTCGAGGATTCCAGGGTTCGAGTGAAAAAAAATTTAATAAAAAACTATATTCTTTCATTCTTCAACCCTTGAATCCTCGACCCCTCGAATCCTTGAACCCTTTATTATATGTACTTCTTCAAAACTATCGACGCATTCTGTCCACCAAATCCAAATGAATTTGAAATAGCAGCTCCTACTTGCTTGGATCTCATGACCTTCGGCACATAATCGAGATCACACCTGGGATCAGGATTATCCAGATTGATCGTGGGATGAATTTTATCCCTGTTTATGGTCAAAGCGGTAAATACAAACTCCGGTCCTCCTGATGCTGCTATCAGATGTCCTATCATGGATTTGCTTGAATTTATTGCAATATTATAAGCATTTTCCTTAAAAACTTTTTTAATGGCCAGCGTCTCAGCTGAGTCATTCAGTTTGGTGCTAGTCCCGTGGGCATTTATATAATCAATATCCTCTATCCCCAGCCCTGAATCTTTTAAGGCATTTGCCATGGACTGCTCCGCTCCATTACCTTTTGGATGAGGGGCAGTTACTTTATGGGCATCCATGGATGAACTGTAGCCAACAACTTCTGCATAGATTTTTGCCCCTCTCCTGACTGCGTGAGATTCTTCTTCAAGGATTGCGATTCCTGCACCTTCACCCATCACAAGCCCGGACCTTTTTCTGTCAAAAGGCCTGCAAACTTCTGACGGATTCAGAGATGACTGGGCAGCAGCGCCTAATAGAGCAAAAAATACAAGACCCACAGGATTTATCATAGAGTCTGCACCGCCGGTAACCATAATATCTGTATCTCCCCTGGCAATTGATCGGTAGGCCGTGCCTATGGCCTGGGTTGCCGAGGCACAGGCAGTAGTAATAGTTGCGTTATATCCTCTCAGGCCAAATTTTTCAGCTATCAGGGCAGAAGGCCTGTTTGAGTTGTTCTTTATGATCGACTCCCTGTGGACATTTCTGGATTCTTTGTTGAAGCGGTTGTAGTCGAATTCCTTATTATTGTTCACCCATTGCTGAATATCTTCCAGTCTGTTAATACCAAGTCCCGCAGCAAGAATAACACCTGCCCTGTTCCCTTCTTCTGGAGAAACCCCTGTATTAATCTTATCCAGTCCTCCATCCTCCCAAGCACGTTTTGCCGCCCACATGGCAAAGAGAGCCCTTCGCTCACCTTCATTTTCTGCTTCTTTCCGGAACTCCTGCTTTATCTTTTCCCAGTCATCGTCAGAAACAGCACCAACCGCCTGTACCGGTGATTTCTCCGCACCATCAAGGGAAAGTTTTTTAATGCCTGACTCACCATTTAGCGCCTTGATCCAGCTTTCTTCAACATCAAGACCAAGGGATGTTGCAAGTCCAAGTCCTGTTATAACAACTCTGCGTTTTTTGGTCATATATTTTCCTTAATAAGTTTCTTCTTGACACCGAGAGAGTTCCCCTCTTTGGAAAAGAGGGGTTAGGGGAGATTTTTTAATTATATTTGTCTCCATATTTTTTCCAGCACAGTATCAATATTATTAAGTACTTCTCTATCTAACTACCTGATAATAGTTGTTACCCGGTTTTTCAAATCCCCCTACCCCCCTTTTCTAAAGGGGGGATATAAATAGCATATTCAGTATTGATAAATTATACCAACCTCTTTCACGATTACACATAATGGAGTGTCATAAAAGGATACTGAAAAACCCTGTAATTGATCAACAGTCAGGCAGGTTTTAGTTTGAATGCAGTTATATCAGGGGAAGATTAGTTAGTTAAGCGCTACTCTTTTTCTTTTTACATAAAATATTACAGATAAAATGTAAAATGGCAGTTCATAAAGTACCACTGTCATCATGGGCTTAACCATTTTAAGAGGCTCACCCCACCCTGCCTTTACTCCGGAATCAGTCAATATATTAAATGGTGAAAAGTGCCCTTCATATAATGGCCAAAGAAGAGTAACACCCACTCCATTTGAAGAATTAATATCCATGCAGGAATCAATAAACAAGTGCAACATACCGCCGAAAAGGAGACTTGAGGCGACAATCATTTTATTTTGTTTATCTGCAATAAGATATGCAATAAAAGCCGCAATCCCTATATAAAATATATTGTGTGTTGTCACATGGTGATATTTATTAAACCAGTCAAATAAAATAAACAGGAAATCCAGATCAGGTACAATCCCACCAATAATAACTGCAGGGATAGATGCCCCTCTTATCGATCTGGCAGATAAATAGGATATGGATATGTGACCTAAAGGTGTCATGGTTATTTGGAAATAATTGAATAAATGGTTTTTATTATTTTAATTGTAGGGGCGAGGTCACCTCGCCCTTATCAAATGCACATAATCAAAAAAAGGGCGGGGAGACCCCGCCCCTACATTATTATGAATCTTGTTCTTTTGGTTCACAATCACATTCCATATACTCCTTACCGCACCCTTCACATACTCCACCGATTATTTTTGCCCCGCATTTACATGGTGTACATCCACAGGTATAACACATAGACGTCACCTCCGTTCATTGCTAAATGCCAACCTTGGCATTTTTGTTTGTTCTTATTTAAATTCTAACAAAAAACAGAAAAGATCGGGAGCTGTCCATCTGACCACTGACCCTTTCTTTTAAGTAAAATCAGGTATAATCAACTATATTAACATCGTACAGGTACAGAATGGATAAGGAAGAAATAACAAATATTATTGTCCCGATAATCAAGTCTCATTCAGAGATCAAACTTGCATACCTTTTTGGTTCTCAGGTAACGGGAGATACAGGAGCATTAAGTGACTATGATTTTGCTTTTTATGTTGACGAAAAGGATTCAAAGAAACTTCATGACCTTAAATTTATTTTGATGGATGAGATCAGCCGCACACTAAAAACTGACCGGATTGATATTCTGATTTTAAATTTAACAGATTCTCCAGAACTTAAATACCAAATTATCAAAGAAGGCCAACTTTTATATAGTGAAGAACCATTCAAAGTATTAATAGAGCCGCGAATACTTAATGAATATTTTGATTTTCATGAAACCTTGGTGCGTAATCATTTAACAAAATCATGATACTGGCATGACCAACATTTTACGTGCAATTGAAACTTTTTTAATGAAGCCTCCAGAATATAAACAACTGTAAACAGTATATCTCTTCTCTTATCCTGCCTTATTAATCTTTCAACATTTTCCCTACTTGTTATGTTATATTGTCGAAAGGGAACTGGTTGAGGTCATCTCAATAAATCAACTTCTAATGTTTATTAGAATATTCTCATTTAACAGAGAATAAATTTAACTATTAAAAGGGGACATGCTTATGAGCAAAATTCATGATTTGTTATGGAAAAAATCCGAGATAAAGGGCAAGGCCCAATGGGAAAAGGTCGGCGTCTTGCTGGAAAAGGACCAGGGCAAAATGTCTGTTAAACTGGACGTTCTGCCTGCAGGCAACTGGGACGGCTGGCTTGTAGTTTCTGAGCGCGCATCCAAGGAATAAAAGAAGAGGTCTAGGGGACATGGTGTACACCGTAGGGGCAGACCTATGTGCCTGCCTGCCGGTAGGCAGGTCTGTCCTTACAATAAAAAAACACACGTGCATAGAGGGCGCACACACAGGTGCGCCCCTACAGAATTAATTTAATGAGGGGACATGGTCATTGATTTACAATCCAGAAAAACACAGGCGGTCCATGCGATTGAAAAATTATGATTATGCACAGACAGGCGCATATTTCGTAACAATATGTTCACAGAATCGTGAATGTTTGTTTGGTAATATTATTGACGGCGAAATGAAATTAAATGAATGCGGTGAAATTGCAGAGTCATGTTTAAAAGAGATTCCTGAACATTTTAACTGTGTAGGTATGGATTATATGATTGTTATGCCGAACCACGTCCATTTTATATTGAATATCAATGACGATGGCGATGGGAAGGAACGTAGGGGCATTCGTAGGGGCGTAGCATGCTACGCCCCTACAAATAATACGCAAAATAACAATTATTATTCTAAAATTGCACCAAAACATAATACATTATCAACCATTATCCGATCATTCAAATCTGCCGTCACAAAACAAATCAACCAAAAACGCAACGTATCCGGTATGCCCGTCTGGCAGCGTAATTAT
>PVMK01152933.1_pt1 | contig 124307 bp, 119 predicted proteins | sample 1853481 | NCBI WGS metagenome assembly PVMK01 (sample SAMN08533507, study PRJNA380276) | Marine sediment metagenome, whole genome shotgun sequencing project.
ATCGAAGCGCTCCGCGACGCCGGCGCGCGCGAAGGCTTGCCAGAAGAAACCGCCCTTCAGCTCGCCTCGCAAACCGTATTCGGTGCGGCGCGCCTTCTGCTCGATCGCAAAGAAGCTCCAGAAGTGCTCCGCGACCGAGTGACGAGCCCGGGCGGAACCACCCGAGCCGGGCTCGACGCGCTCGCGGACACAGGCTTCGCAGACGCAATCCTCGGCGCCGTGCACGCAGCTACCCGTCGCTCCGTCGAGCTCGGCAAGATTGCCGAGGAGACCGAGGACTAGGGAGCTAATGGGGTAGCGTCCGTCGAGAGTTGAGGCCCGCGGCTTGCGCGGCCTTTCTCAGCGTGTGGTTCTAGTAGACCAGATCAAACGGCACCGTGACCTCAGCGGTGAGGCCTTCAAGAACCTGGAACTCCGTGAAGGGCACCGTGACGGGATCGCCGTCTTCAGGCCCTGGTGCATCGGGATCGGCGTTGCCGTCGACGTCACAGAAGCCTAGGATCTTCACCCTCACCGCCGGAATGTTTTCCGTGATCACCGGGATGGAACGGATCCCCCCTCGAAGATCCGCCGACTCTACATGGATGTTGGCCAGGGCTTCGGCACCCTCGATGGGTCCGGTGACCAGGACGTCCTCGGAGCGGAACACATTGGCCCAGATCTCACACTGGAGCTCGGCGTCCAAGTACTCGCTCTCTTGCACGAGCTCTGAGGCCTCGAAGGTGACGTTGAGCTTGCCCACGCCGCCGTAGCCCGTTCCTCCGTCGCCCTCAATCTCCCCCACCTGAACTTCTGGCACCGGCTCGCCATTGGGTAGCGGCGCGCTCATCAGGTCGTAGTAGATGACGAACACACCATCCTTGCCCACGACGCGGATCTGCACCACGCCCCCTTCGGGATCATCGTAGAAATAGGGGAGCACGAAGGGCGTGCTGCTTCCGGCCTCCGCGCGCTCCTGTTCGGTCATGGCGGTCATGGCGCCGTTGGTGACCTCGATGAACTGAGCTCCCATCACGTCGCTGGCCGGTGCCGAGGCGTATGGGATCCGCGAGCCATCCTCGAGAACGGCCTCGAAGCCCACCTTCACCGCCGGTACCAGTCCGAACCAGGGAGTTACGGTGACGTTGAGCCAGTCGTGGGGCGGTGCCAATATGAAGTGGTCGAATTTCTGTCCCTCGGCTTGGCCGCGGCCGTAGGCCTTGTCGACGAAGAAGTTCAGCTGGTCCTTGCGCACCACGAAACCGACGCTCATTCCCACGCGGGTCCACTCGCCGATCGCCAAAGCGGGCTCGCCGTGGTTCTGGTCTCCGATGAGTAGATGAGGGCCGCGAACTTCGTGCACCAGGCGCAGGGAGGAACCTACACCCAGAATTCGAAGGATGATGCGCCCGCCGGTGTCGCTATGGGCCGTGATGTCGATGTTCATCTCACGGTTCGGATCCGCGTCGTCTTGGCCCAGATAGGCATTCATCCGTTCCCATGCGCTCTCTGCGATGAGCGTGAAGCGTTGTCCCATCGCCTGGGACACCGGTACCGAAGCAACGTCGAGGAGCTCTCCGCTCTTGCCCGGGATCTGGTAGCGCAAGCGCGAGACGCCTCCCATGTCCTCGGGATCGGTGACCCGTGAGAGCACCAGGCCCCCGGGCACCGCATGGGGGAAGGCCGCTGCGGAGGTCTCGGCGTCGAACAGCGCGTGAAGGAAGGCCAAGAGTGCCTCCGGCTCCATGGCTTCGCTCAGGGTCATCTGCAGGTATTCGGTGCCCACGGCGCCGGGCGGGAGCCGGGTGCCTTCGGCGGGATTGTAATCTCGGCCGGTCCCTTGTTCTTGGCAAGACACGGAGCCCAAGATCAGGGCGGTCCCCAAGAAGATGACCACCGAAAGGATCGAGTTGAACTTTTTCATGAGTGCACCTCCTCAAGGCTCGGCTTTGACGCCAAGCTCCACGTAGTAAGTCTCCGTCCACAAATCGAAGATCTCGATGGGAAGCAGGTCTTCGAGGTCGATATCCCGGAGCAGTTGGGGGACCATGGGTCTGAATCGAACCGTGATCGTCACCGAGAGGGGCCCATCGAGATCGGAGCCCACCGGGATGGTGTAGGTGGCCCTGCGGGTCTCGCCGAATTGCAACATCGGCGCCTCGTCGATGGTGGCGACATTCCACGGGAGGGGATCGCGCTGGCCTTCATCATCGAAGATGATGGAGGTGAAGGAGACCCGATCGGGGTCGTCCTCGGCGGACACCAGGTCGCCATTTTCTTCGAGATAGCCCGAGCGGTATACCGAGGTTCTGGCGGCATCGATCACCGAGACCTCGATCCACATCTCCCGCCAGAAAGAAACCCCCGAGGGGATGGCGTGACCCACGCGTCGATTGTTGACGGTTACGGTGAAATCGAAGGTGCTGTCTTCCGCCGATGAGGAAGGAACACCTTCCACCGCCACCACCAAGGAGATCTTGAGCATTCGCTCGGTGGCTTCTTTGATGGCTTCGACGTCCACGTCGGAGGTGACGGAGCGGGGGTAGTCGGCACTGGCGAAATCGTGGCGGTGCAAGTTGTCCCGTACTGGAGCCCCTGGTGCGGCGCGACCAGTGTACGTGGGCATGTGGCAGACCTGGCACTCCAGGTCGCTGGCCGCCAGACCCGAGTCGTTCCACTCTCGGAAGGTGTTCTCGAACTCCACGCCACCAGCCGTGCTGAGCTGATGACAGGGCGCGCAGATCTGGGATTTGGAGTAGAACGCCAGCGACTCGTTGCCGTGGGCCTCGGTTGGCTGAGGATCGGTGAGGTTTGCGTAGCGTACGCCGACCTCGCCGACGTAGCCGGAGAAGTCGAGGACGCCCACCTCGAGGTCGCGGGCCAGGATGTGGCAGAAGTCGCAGGTGGTACCTTCTGCCCCAGCCTCGGAGAAATTCGGATCCAAGGGATCATCGATCTCATCGAGGAGGACCGCCGTGGGTGCATGGCAAGGGAAGCAGCCTTTGCCCACGTCGCCATTGCTGGGGTCCTGACCAATCTCGTTCAGACGCCGCATGATGGGTGAGAACGCCGAGTGCGCATGAACCGAGTGTTTCCATTCCTCCACGTATTGGGGATGGCACGGCTGGCAGCTTCGAGCGGGTTCGACGAAGCCCACCTTCTGTATCGGCATCGGCCCGTCGGCGCATCCGCTGATCGCTGAGATCAGGATGAGGCCAATGATCCGGAGAGCCTTTGTCCGCTGGGCTTGGCGAGAACGCACAGCTTCGTCCCCTTCGTGTCTCGCAGCAGCGGGACCGCCGCCGCTTGAACATGTTGCGACGCACAAGACGTGCCAAACCAAGAACCATTGGTAATGGTTTACTCGACCCCAAATACTGGCGACAGGTTTGCGTTCTCAGGCAACTGAGCGCAGGAGTTGCGGCATACGTAATTGTTCACCGGTCCAGCGGAACACACGGACGAGACCCCATGCCCCGAAGTAAAACGAAAAGCATGAGCCGCACGGCCTCATCGACTTTGATACGGCTTCGGGGGTCTCTACCGAATCTCAACCCGGGTAGGAGGCTCTAGTCCCCAAAGCTCGGGCAAGCTTGCGTGGGCAACTGAAACCCTAGAAAGCCGCCGTCGCCCGCAAACTCGAAGAATCGGACGGTTCCGAGTTCCTCGAATGTCGAGCCGTCACGGTAGCTGTACGTGCCTTGGGCGAACGGTGTGGAGTCGTCGACGCCAAACTGTCGGCCGGTCAGGTCCACGAGTGTGCTCGATAGGCCTCGATCCTGATTCGGTTCAACGCCAGGCTCGCTGACAACGAAGTCGAACCCAAAACAGAAGTTGATGTTGACCTGAAAAGGCATCGTCGTCGTCAGGAACTGGAAGAAGCGGTCGCTTCCAGCGATGTCGAAGACCTGCAGGGCACAGGCCGAGCCGACGAAGACATCCTGACACTCAAAGGCTCCGCAGACGTCCACATCGAAGCCAGCGCCGTCGTAGGGCGAGAAACTGAAGCGGACCATTTTGCCGGGCAGTCCGTCTACGGTGCAATCACCGCCACCGCCACCGTTGCCATTTCCATCGCCCCCTTCGCAGGACTCATCCTTGCCGCCAGAGAACGTTCCAGTCCCTGCCGGGCTCCCGTTGCTGAGGAGCGACCAGTTGCCGGATACACCGCCGTCCGTGTCTGCTGTCCCGGTAATGTTGAGCGTGAGCGGCGGCATCGACGCGGTCAGTGCGAAGTTTCCGCTGCTTGGGATGCTGCCCATCAACGGCACAGTCATCTGGCCCGTGAAGTCGCTACTTTCGATGTCGAATGTGCCGGTAACAGCTCCATTGCCGTCGACTTGGAGCGCCCAGCATCCGCTTGCACTACCCGCAAAAGCCCCTCCATACTCGCCAGCCAACCGAGCCAGGATCGTATTTCGAAGCTCCTCCCGTGCCTGCGCTGTTGGGACCAGGGAGTTGGAGGTGAGTGCCGCGAGCACTGCCAGGACATTGGGGTCATTTTCGAAGTCCTCGGGCGTCTGCTCAAAGTTGAGAGAGCGTCCCGCTGCAGCTTCCGCGGCACCTTCGGGGATTTGGATCCCGTTACTGAGGTCCCCGTCTTCGTCGAGCGTCTGCAAGAACCGGGCGATATTGGTCACGGCGTCGTTGTTTTCGTCTTCAGCGCCCGGCACGAGGTCGACAGGTGTCATGAAGGACTTCACCATCCCGCTGCCGAGCTCGATGTCACCCACCGAGAACGTGATCTGTTCGCCGGAGCGGTACGCGAACCCCCCATTAGGGCCCGTCTTGCCGGTCTTGCCGTCGACTTCGAAGTCGAGGTTCTCCACCGGCCCGTCGTTGAATGTCCCTTCGGACTCTCCGCTATCGTCGCTGCTGCAGCCGGCGACGCACAAAGCGAGCACGCTCGCCAGCACGAGCACCGGCCAACCGATTGCCTTGGCTGAAAGAATCATTCCGCGCCCCTCCCTGAAAATCAGTGATGGTCGTCGAGGTCAGCGGGACTCGAAACAGCCGTCAGGCGATGTCCCGCTCGGCCGCGGCTATGCCTTGAGTGGATCGAAAGCATGCGCGCTCGTTGCGAAAAATGTCAACAGGGCACGTCGAGGGGGCAGTTGTTCGCCCGAACGGATGAGGCCGCTTCGATTGCCTGGTCATTCCTTGGCGTCGGTAGGGGGTTTCCGGGGACGCGGCCCGAAAATCGCCGTCCCGATCCGAAGCATCGTGGCGCCCTCTGCAACCGCCTGCTCGAGGTCGTGCGTCATCCCCATCGAAAGCTCCGGCAAGCCGTGCGCCTCAGAGAGCTGGCGGAGCGCGGCGAAGAACGGCCGAGTGGCTTCGGCATCGTCGAGGTGCGGGGCCACGGTCATCAAGCCCCGTAGGGTGATGTTCGGAAGCGCGCGCATCGCTTCGACGAGCGCCGGGACTTCATCTGGCGCGCAACCGGACTTCTGCGCTTCGCCGCCCACGTTGACCTCGAGGAGCGCCTCGACATCCGTCTCGCTGGCTCCCGCTCGGGCGGAAAGCGCGCTTGCGAGCCGCACCGAATCGACCGTGTCCACGGTCGCCTGCGCCCGCTCGATGAGCTTGATCTTGTTGCGCTGCAGATGGCCGATGAAGCGCCAACGGATATCCGGCAAATCGCTCAACGCGGAAGCCTTGGCGGCGAGCTCTTGGGCGTAGTTCTCGCCGAACACCCGCATCCCCGCCCCATACGCAGCCCGAATCGCTTCCTCGGGATGTCCCTTCGAAACCGCGACGAGCTTCACCGCGCTCGAATCGCGCCCCGCTCGTTCGCACGCACGCTCGATACGGGCCTGGAGGTGTTCGATGGCGTCGGCGATGTCGTGAGTCATGGCCATTGACCTAGCGCGCCGTGCTCGACGAGCAGACCCACCACCTCCGCGGCCGGCAGGCCTACGACGTTGGTGTACGAGCCCTCGAGCCGGGTCACAAAGCCGCTCGCAAGCCCCTGGATGCCGTACGCGCCCGCCTTGTCGCTGCTCTCGCCGGCATCGACGTATCGCTCGATCTCCGCGCGGGATGCCGGCCTGAACCACACCCGCGTCCCGACGAGGACGCAATCGAGCACGCCATCCCCGACTCGGCCGAGCGCCACGGCGGTTCGCACGAGGTGGTCCCGCCCAGCGAGAAGCTCCAACATGCGCACGGCGTCGGCATCGTTGGCGGGTTTGCCCAGCCGGTGGCCGTCGACGCACACGATTGTGTCCGCGGCAAGAACGTACGCCCCCATATCCCGGCTGGCGCTCAACACGTCCTCCAGCTTCATCCGAGCGGCCGCGCGAACGAACTCTTCGTCATCTTCGATTTGAAGCGCTGTCTCATCGGCGCCACTCGGTTGCACCTCGATGGTCACCCCGAGCGACGCCAAGATCTCGCGCCGCCGCGGTGATGCCGACGCGAGGATGAGCGGCCGCCGCGATGGGGTCACGCGCTCTCTCCTTGATCGTCCATCCGCGCTTTGTAGCGACGGATGTAACTCTGACTCACTTGCTCGGGGTCGAGCTTCAGACACTTGGCGAACTCGGTGACGAAGCCCCGCACGTAGACAGCCGCCGGCAACTTCTCGAACTCGTCCTCCTCGAGGCATCGAAGGTAGTTGATGCCGACCTTCGTGCGCTCGCTGATTTGGTCGAGGCTGGTGCCTTGCGACTCCCGAACGGCGCGAAGGAGGGCCCCGCCGAACTCCGTGTCCGGCGTAATGCTGGGCGCCGGCGGGAGCTCGCCGCTTGGCACCTGTTGCTGCTCGGTCTCGGCCTTTGTTTCCGGAGGCTCCGGAAAGACGGAGATCTCGTACGGGCGCCGTCGCGCCGGATCGAGAAGCACGTCATAGGCCTCGTCGATACGGGCACGCGCGACGTCGATCCCCTCCGTCGTCGAACAGGCCAAAAGTCACTAAGTTCTCGGGGTCGAACACCCCGCACATTCGCTTGTAGGCGCGCCGGATCTCCTCGTCGGTCGCGCCGCGCTCGACTTCGAGCACATCGTGATGCGAGTTCGGCGGCACCTCACGCCACGGCGAGCGATCCCTGCGACCGTCCTGCGACGCAAAGAGTCGCCGGGCGATCTTTTCGATGTTGCGACTCGCCCTGCTGCCCGGACTCTCGAGAAGCAGCGGGCGCCGCTTCCGCGAACACGTTTGAACGGCGTCGTCGTGCTCGACATAGCCGATGTACTTCAAAGCCACGCCGTAGCGCCGACGGGCCGCGACCGTGACCTGGTCACCGAGTTCCAGGTCGGCGCGCATGCGCGCTTGGTTGACGATGAAGGGGAACTCCAAGGCGCTCATGCAGTCTTGCAACGCATGTCCGAGCTCCGGCCACTCGCGCTGCAGCAGCGCGGCAATGTCAGAGGGGGCAGGCGTCTGACCCGCTTTCGCAAAAGCATCGTGCAGCGCACTCTGCTGCCGTTCGTCTGACACATGATCGAGGGCCGTGGCTGCGAACGCCTTGCGGACGAGACGATACAGCCCGCTCACGGCGTTGGGCTCCGGCATCGTCAGCGCGAGCCGATGCGTCGCACCGCACCAGAAGCGAACCGCAGCATCGGTCGCCGCAGAACCCAAGTCGACGACCGCAAAGTCGGCGTCCTGTTTGCCTAGGCGAACCTGCAGCTCTCGCAATGAGCTCCGGCGTGCAGCCCCTCGGTGAGGTTCGCTCAAGCCTCCGTCCATCAACTGCAGGCCCGGAATCGGTCCGTCGACGGGCTCACGAACAGGAAGCGTGTTGATCGACGCGTGATCGAGCGTCGTGGCCAGGCTCGCCAGCGATCCATCGGCCCCGAAAGCGGGTGCGGGCGCCGCGTACGGAGCCACGCGCGGGCCGATGCCCAACATCGCGTGCAGGTCAGCTCCAGAGGGGTCCGCGTCGACCGCGATCACGCGCTTGCCGATCGTGGCTAGGTAGATCGCTAGGTTCGCGCTGAAGAGGGATGTTCCGACGCCTCCTTTGGCCCCGAGGATGGCGATCGTGGTTGGGGGCATCTCGCGCTCTTACCAATCGGGCGTTTCTCGCGCAACGAAGAGGCTGCTGTGGTTAGCCGTCGGAGCCTTTGGGCGGCCGGAGGGCGAACGGGTAGAACTGCGGTCGAGCGTCATCGTCCTGCACCTCGTCTGCCTCGGCCGCTTCTGCGCCCATGGGCGGGTCTGCAGGCTTCCAGGCTCCCGTACCCGAAGCACGACGTTTCCGGCCCTCTGAGGTCCGAATCCGCAATCTCCCGATGGGTGCGCTCATCCGTGGCTGGGTCGTCACTGCTTTTAACCCTAACGGATGTTTACGAAGAAACCACAACGGCAAGGCATTTGGAACGCAAGACTGTTAGATTCCCCCACAATCGTGGGGTCGCAGACGTCAGAGGAGGTCCTCGAAGGTGTGGTCGAGGACGTGCTTTTCCGTAGTGATGACGGGAGATTTGTCGTGATCCGCCTGACCCCTGATCAGGACCCTGAGCTCTCGCCCTCCCACACCGCCGTAGGCGACCTCGGGCAGATCGCACCGGGTGAAAATGTGCGGCTTCTCGGACGGTGGACCCAGCATGCGGTCTACGGGGCCCGGTTCCGAGTGACCTCCTTCACACCGACGATCCCGTCCACCGAGCAGGGCATGATCCGATACCTTGGCTCGGGGCTCATCCCCGGCATCGGCCCTGCCCTGGCCGCCCGCCTCGTCGAGCGCTTTGGACGGGACACCCTCGACGTCATCGCGACCCAGTCGGCCCGGCTGCGCGAAGTGTCCGGCATCGGAAAACAGCGCGGCGAGTCGATCGCCAAAGCGGTTCGGCAGCGTCGCGTCGAAGCCGAAACGATGAGTTTTCTACACGCGCTCGGGATGGGTCCGGCGACCGCACGGGAGATCGTCCGCAAGTACGGCGCGGACGCCCCGCGGGTGGTCCGAGACGATCCGTACATCGTCGCCGAGCAGATCCGCGGCGTAGGCTTTCGCACCGCGGACCGAATCGCCGAAGCGCTCGGCATTGCCGGCGATGACATACGCCGCGTGCAAGGCGGGGTCTTGCACCTCGTAGGCAAGGCGGTCGACGACGGCCATGTGTTTGCGACGCGGATCCAGCTCCACGACGGCCTCGAACAGCTCGACGTTCCCTCTGACGCCCTCGACGAAGCTCTTCAACAGTTGCGCGCGCGCGAGCTCGTTACCATCGAAGACGAGGCGGTCTATCCACCGCCGCTGCATCGCGCCGAGCTCCTCGTGGCCGACGCCTTGAGCGCGCTCGCGAACCGCCCGAAGGCCAAGCAGCCGGTCAAGACCCACGACCCCACCCTCAGCGACACACAGCGAAGCGCCGTGGAAGCCTCGCTCGGCACGCATCTCATGGTTCTCACCGGCGGACCAGGCACCGGCAAGACCACGACGGTCCGTGCGATCGTTCAGGCCCACGCTGCACTCGAACGACGGGTGGCGTTGTGTGCACCGACGGGCCGCGCGGCGAAGCGACTCTCCGAGGCAGCCGGTATCGAGGCCAAGACGATTCACCGCCTTCTCGAGTGGAACCCCGCAACGGGCCACTTCAATCGCAATCAGCGCCTGCCGCTCGAAGCCGACCTCATCCTCGTCGATGAGGCCTCGATGCTCGACATCCGCCTCGCTTCGCAGCTCCTTGCGGCCATTCCTCAGAACGCCACGCTCGCATTGGTCGGCGACATCGATCAGCTTCCGCCTGTCGGACCGGGCCAACCCTTGCGTGACCTGATCGCCTCGAGAATCTGCACGACGATCCGCCTTCACGAGGTGTTCCGGCAAGCGCAGCAAAGCGCTATCGTCCGAGGCGCCCACGCGGTCCTCGAAGGCGGTGTGCCCGAGCCGACGCCGACGGGAACCAAAGGAGATGGTGACTTGTTCGTGATCGCGGCCACGGACCCGGAGACGATCACCGAGCGTCTCGTGCAGGCACTTCGCCGCATGTCGACTGCCTACGGGTTCGACCCGCTCGCGGACGTTCAAGTCATGACTCCGATGCGTCGCGGCCCGTTGGGCACGATCAAGCTCAACGAGGTGCTTCAAGAGACGTTCAACCCGAGCACCCAACCGCAGACCGCGGCGCCGGCGGCGTTTCGTCGCGGCGACAAAGTGATGCAGCTTCGCAACGACTACGACAAGGAAGTCTACAACGGTGACCTCGGCGAGGTGAATCGAATTGAAGGCGGCGTAACCTTCGTGCACTTCGACGGCCGCGAGGTGCAGTACAAAGCCGACGAGCTCGATGCGATTTCGCTCGCCTACGCATGCACGGTTCACAAAGTGCAAGGCAGCGAGTTTCCCGCCGTGGTCATCGTGTTGCACAACGCCCACTTCATGTTGCTCAACCGGGCGCTTCTCTACACTGCGCTCACGCGTGCAAAGAAGCTCGTCGTGCTCGTGGGCGACCCGCGCGCGATGGCCCGGGCTTCCCGAAACGCCCTCTCCTACGAAACCAACTCGAAGCTGCTCGACCGCCTCCGATCGCTCGCTGGCTAACGGCCGTCGAACGCGCCAATCACGGCGTCGTGAAACACCGGGCGGAATGCTCGGATGGCGGCATTGTCGTCCGAGACCGCAACGCGATTGGTCAGCAGCACCACCACGAGTTGCCTGCGTGGGTCGCACCAAAGCGACGTGCCGGTGAAACCGAGGTGACCAAATGCGTCCGGGTCGATCAGCGAGCCGGCCGCGCTTCCTTGCTCGGCCTTGCCATCCCATCCGAGGCGGTGCGTGCCCCCGGGCCTGACCGCGGTCGCGTGACGGATGAGCTCTTCTTCCGAAGCGCCCCGCCTGCCGCACCAGGCCCCGACGCAAGCAGCCCCAAACCGAGCCACGCTGTTGGCGACTCCGAACATCCCTGCATGGCCCGCGACGCCGCCGAGCGCGGCGCAGTTGTCGTCGTGCACCTCGCCCACCAGGATTCGTTCGCGCCACGAGGACCACCCGGTTGATGCACAACGGCCCTTCCAGGCTTCGCCCTGCCGGGAGGCGCCAAAGAACACGGTGTCCTCGACGCCGAGCTGCAAGGCCAGTCGTTCCGCCACGATTTCGCTCAACGGTTGGCCCGTAGCACGGCTCATCGCAACTCCCGCAAGGATGTACCCGAGATCGCTGTAAACCGACGTGCCGACCTGGCTCCCGTCCCAATGAGGAAGGAGCTCCGCCAGGATCCACGCTCGCGCGGCGTCAGTGCCAGGCTCTTCGGGAAGAGACTCGTAGAACGGCACCCAAGCCTCGAGGCCCGAACGGTGGCTCAATACCTCTTCCCAGCTGCGCGCTCCCACGGGAAGCACCGCCGCTTCGGGGATGAGCTCCTCCACTTGCGCGCCAAGCTCGAAGACGCCGGCCTGGTGTAAGCGCAGCGCGGCCATGGCAACCCACGGCTTGGTGAGCGAGGCCAAGTCGTAGACGGTGTCAGAGGTCACCGGGCCGGCGCCTTCCGCAAGAGTCCCAGCAGTGGCATCGATGTACGCCCAGGCATCACCCTGCCATCGCGCCACACAGGCGCTTGCACCGGGGAACACTCCCGCCGCGCATCCAGCATCGAGTTGCTGCTGCAAACTGCGCTCGATGCGCGTCGACACGTCGGCGGTCACGACTGGGGTCTACCCAATCGCGCGGCGATGGTCTACAGGAAGCGCCGAGCCATGATGCTTCCCTATCTCACGACGTCGGTCGACCCCATCGAAGCCGAGTTCCGATCGACCCCTGAGGACTTCGAGGTCGAAGAGGTGCCTGCATACCCACCGAGCGGAAGCGGCGAACACATCTTCGCGTTCATCGAGAAGCGCGAGCTCACGACGAAGGACGCGGTGCGCGCGCTGTGCGAGAGCGTGGGCGCAGACCCCAAGGCCGCCGGTTGGGCGGGGCTCAAGGATCGACACGCGATCACCCGACAATGGATCAGCATTTGGGGCACGACGCCGGACGCACTGACGAAAGCCGAGATCGAGGGCGTCCAAGTCCTCCAAGCGGCACCTCATCCGCACAAGCTGCGCACCGGGCATCTCCAAGCAAACCAATTCCGGCTCCGCCTGCGGCAGATCGCCGCATCGAGAATAGACGACCTACACCGCGTGTTGGCCGAAATCGAAACCCGTGGGCTACCCAACTACTACGGAGAGCAGCGATTCGGCCGGGAGGGGGACAACGCAGAACGCGCCCTTCGCTGGGTGCTCGGTGAGGCCCGCGCACCACGAGGCGGGTTTCAGCGAAAGCTCCAGATGTCGGCACTCCAGTCCGAGCTTTTCAACCGCTGTGTGGCCGAGCGTGTGCAAAGCTCGACGCTTGGACAGGTTTTCGCCGGAGACGTCATGAAGAAGCACGAATCTGGCGGCTTGTTCATCGCCACCGAGCTGGAGGATACCCAGGCACGAGCGGACGCTTGGGAGATCAGCGCCACCGGGCCGATGTTCGGCGCCAAGATGCGCTGGCCCGAGGGCGAGGCCCGGGCTCGCGAGGAAGCGCTGATGGGAGAGGTCGGTCTGACCCTCGACCACCTCGGGAAGTGGAAGCGGATTGCCCCCGGAACCAGGCGCTTCGTCCGCGTTCCAGTGCCCCAAATAGGGGTTAGTGTGAGCGACAATACGGTGAACCTGGAATTCACCCTACCCGCCGGCTCTTACGCGACCATATTGGTGCGGGAGATTCTCAAGCGGGATGCACAGCCCCCCAAGACCGGCTAAAAGCGCGCTTCTACCCGAGGAAAAGTATGATCGACATTCAAGAGAGACTCACCGCCTTCGCCATGCTCGGCGCGACGTGGGTCATGTGGCTTCTGGTTCTCCTCTCCATCATTGGCGTCGCCATCATTTTTGAGCGGGTCTATTACTTCTTCGTCTCCCGCGAGGATGTCCGGAAGCTCCAGGAGGACCTGCGGCTTCTTCTCGCGAAGAACGACATCGCGAGCGCGCGCGAGCGCCTGTCCCAATCCGAGTCGTTCCAGGCCAAGATCGTCTACGAAGGCATCGAAGTCGTCGACGACGGGCCGGAGGCCGTCGAAGAGCGACTGGCCGGCGCCACCTCGGTTGCCCGGACCCAAATGGAGCGGAACCTCGGTTTCCTCGGGACGGTCGGCAACAACGCGCCGTTCGTCGGCCTTCTTGGAACCGTCATCGGCGTCATCAAGGCGTTCCACGTGCTGGACGAGTCCGCGGGCAAGGTGACGAGCGGGCTGATGACCGAAGTCGGTGAAGCCCTCGTCGCGACGGCGATTGGTCTCCTCGTGGCCCTCCCAGCGGTCGCCTTCTACAACTACTTCCAGCGGTTGATCCGCTATCGCATCACCTGGGCCGATGCGCTCGGCCGCGACCTACTCGCCTACCTCAAGGGCAAAGATTACAAAGGGAACGCGTAGCCATGGGTGGCGGCTCACGCTCCGGTGACGACGACGACTTGATCACAGACATCAACGTCACGCCTTTGGTCGACGTCGTGCTCGTGCTGTTGATCATCTTGATGGTGACGGCGACGGCCATCGTCTCGAAGACGATTCCGATGGAGCTCCCCAAGGCCGCAACGGGCGAACAAACGCCCTCCACTCTTGCGGTGTCGATCGACCACAACGGCCAAATCTTCCTGGACACTATCCCGGTCAACACCGAGGAGCTCCGGACGCGCGTGCGGGCGGCGCGCGCGACCGACGAGGACCTCCGGGCCGTGATCGCTGCCGACGGCCGAATCACGCACGCGAAGGTCGTCCAAGTGATCGACATTCTGCGCCAAGAGCGCATTACGAAGTTCGCGATCAACGTGCGTCCCGAGGATATCGGTCGCTGACGAGCGCTGCCGCCAACCCGATGTCCAATCCTCTCGAGAATGCGACCCCCTGGGCGCTCGAAACAGGATGGGTCGTCTTGGCGATTGCAACACACGCCTTGTTTCTCGGGCTGATGCCCAACGCCCCCATCGGGTCGGGGATCGAAGACCCACTGAGCTCGGTGGCGGTCGCGATCGTCGATGAGGCACCGGTCGCCGACAAACCCGAGCCCGAAGAGCCAGCGGAGCCCGAGCGGGTGAAGCCCCCGCCGAAGCCCAAGACCTTCAAAGCACCGAAGGAGCCGCCCCAGACGCCCGAAGAGCCGCCCGCGGCGGCGCCCGAAACCCCGGTCGCCTTCGACAACATCGTCCTGACGAACGAGGGGGACGAGCCCTCCTCCTGGGCGGTGGACCCAGGCTCGGGCAAAAGTCGCGAGGGCCCGATCGGTCGGCCGAATGCCGTGGTCACCGGACGGAGCCGCGATGGCATCGCCGGCGGGATCATCGGGGGCACCGGCATCGGGGTCGTCGTCGATGTAGGAGACCTCTCGAGGCAACCAATTCCGCCATCTTTGAAGCGAAAGCTAGAAAGCTTCTACCCCAGGAAGGCGCGCCAAGAAGGGATCGAAGGCGAGGCATTCCTCCGGCTCCAGATCGCACCCGACGGCCTCCCCGCCAAGATTCGAGTCATCTCGGAAGACCCCACCGGCTACGAGCTCGGCATGGCTTGCATGAGAACACTACGAGGCGAGAAGTGGGAGCCCCCGGTCGACAAAGGGGGCAAACCCGTCACGACCCGAGTGACCTACCGCTGCCGTTTCGAGATGCGGGACTGAGTCGGGTTTTTTGACCCTTCGGCGGCCACGGCGGTACCTGTGACCCATGCGTTGGGCGCTATTTGCCGTGCCTTGGTTGCTGTTGGGATGCTGGGGTCAGACCGAGGAGCCTCCGGGCGAACTGGTGGGCACGTTCAATGCGGTCGGGTTCATGGTGGAGCAGAGCTGCGGTTTGGCGATTCCCGCTCCCGACCCTCTCGACCTCGACTTCGAGCTTCGAAGCGAGTCGAATGGGCGCGCCTACTGGCGGAAACTCGGCGGGGCGATGTTCGCCGGCGTTGAGAAAGACGGAGAGTTCACCTTCCAGGTCAGCCAGAGCTGGATGGTCGTCGAGCCGGATCGGTTCCGCGGATTCGTCGGCTGCTCGGTCACCCAGCGCGACGTCTTCACGTTCGTAGTGGAGCCTGTCGAGATCGGCGTCGAAGCAGATGCCGGTGTCGAAGATGCCGGCGTCGAGAATGGTGGCGCCGAAGATGCGGGCGCGGACGAAGAGTCCGGCGCGGACGCCGGCGTCGAGCCAACCTTGCTCACCCTCACCGGCTCGCAGACTACGGAGATCGTCCCGCTGACCGGTTCAGACTGCACGCCCGCAGTCGCCGCCCTCGGTGGCCCGTTCCTCTCACTCCCCTGCCGCGTGGAGTACGTCCTCTCCGGCGAGGGCGTCGCCATCAACGGCGAGTAACTCGGGCACGGCGGCGCCTACTCGCTGCCAGGATCCGAGGGAAACTCGGACGGCTTCAGCGCCCCCTTGGGGACCGGCGGCGTGGGCACGGACGGCGGGCTGCTGCCCTCACCCGAAAATGGCCCACGCAAACGCTCCGCACGAATGATCATCTTCGGAGAGTGAACGCCGAAGAAGATGCCCTGTGTCGCCTCGCGACCGCTGATCTCGTCAACTCGAAAACCGTTGCGCTCGAGGAGGGCACGGATCTCGTGAAGCGAGTAGAGTCGAATCGAGTACAGGCGGTCGTTCTCTTGGCCGCTGTGGCTCGCGACTCGTCGCTTCACACGGAGGCGGGACGTCTCGTAATCGAAGTCCGTCTCTTCCATGCACACCGCGCCATCGACCTCGAACCACACCTGGTTCGGTTGCGAGCCGATGATGAAGTCGCGGTTGATGACCTCGAGCAGCAGCATCCCGTTCGGCGCGAGCGCCTGGTGAAACTGCCGGACTGCGAGCTCGTTTTCCTCTTCGCTAAAGTAGCCAAAGGTCGTGCCCCAGCAGAGCAATGCGTCGAACGGCGCTTCGAAGGTCACGTCGCGCATATCGCCACGCACGAAGTCGATTTGCAGCCCTCGGTCTTCCGCTTCGTCGTAGGCGCGCGACACCATCGTCGCCGAGATGTCGAGGCCGACCAGGTCATACCCTCGCGAGGCAAGCTCGGCCGACTGCACGCCGAGGCCGCAGCCCACGTCCAGCACACGCGATCCCAAGGGGATGCGCAGGGCACGTTCGATGAAGTCGCATTCGACCGCCACTTCCTTCGGTGTCGCGGTGCGGACGGTTCGCAGGTAGTCCTTGCCAAAGAAGTGCTCGTACCAAGGCCCGTCTTCGTCTGCCTCGACCTCGGGAGGCCTCGCGTCCGTCGATTCGGCTGGCGGTGGCGGCGGCTTCGGGATCGGAATCATCATCTCCGCCGCCTGGTCCGGCGGCGGGGCGATGTCGCTCCTCGACAGAACGTCTGCGTCTTCGAGGAAAAGCTCTTCGGGCGGCTCGCTGTACCGCGCCGCGTCGGGCGGCCGGCTCGACGGCCGAATCGCCGGCGGGTCACTGGATAGCGGGATCTCCGGCGGGTCGCTGAAGTGAACGTCGATCGACGGTTCCGATAGATCGGCCGGATCGATTTCCTGATCGTCGCCGCCGAGCGGATCGGGCTCGGTCATGAGCGAGGGCTCCGTCGGGTCACGGTCCTCGCCGGGTTCGACGGCGGGCATCACCCCACTCGGCGGGTCGAGGTCGACGACGTTCGACACGGAGTGTGCGGCGCCGTTGCCATTCCCGAGAGGCTCTACGGAGTCGTCCAGCATGCTGGCACGCGGGATGTCGGTGATCGGAACGCGCAGCGCGCGTCGTCGCCGTGGAGGACGGGACTGCAAACCCTCGGGCTTGTCGGCGGACTCACCGCTCATCGATGCTCCCCATGGCCATGGCCTCACCCAAACGAATCGACGCGCCTGCCTCCGCGACCACATCCAACTCGCAGGCTGGCGGTGTCATCACGATGGCCGTCGAGCCCATGTGAAACACGCCCAACTCGTCACCGCGGTCGCGCGGAATCGGAGCATCGGCGTAGCTGCGCAGCCCTGGGGTGTCCCCCCGGTTCGTCTGCACATCATCAAAGCTCAACCCGATGCGTCCCACACCGATCGCCCCCACCATGATCGTCGTCACCATTCCGTGAACCACGCCTTCCTGCACAATAGCAAGACGTTCGTTCCTTGCGAAAAGCTGAGGGATAAAGTCGGTCCCAATTCGGTTCACGGGAAACAAAGTGCCCGGGACGTAGCGCATATACTGTACGCTTCCGCAGGTCGGCGCGTGTACGCGATGGTAATCTCGTGGCGAAAGATACACGATGAAGTAATGGCCGCCCTCGTAGGCCGCCGCCGCCTCGGAATCACCCAGCAGGGCCGCGGCCGTATAGCGCTGCCCCTTCACGGTGAGCTCACCGTCGGCTGTGATCTCGCCGAAGTCCTCAATCCGCCCGTCCGCTGGCGATACCAGCGCCGTCGGCTCGGGGTCGACCACCCGGGCCCCGTCGAGGAGCCTGCGGGTGAAAAAGTCGTCGAACGTACGGAATCCGTTCGGTGGCATGTCCACCTCGCTCAGATCCACGTCGTAGGCGCGTACGAAGGCCGCAATCGCCGCATCGACGACCCGCTGGGGGGCCTGAGACGCCGCAAGCCTACCCAGCGCCCTGCTCAGCCGTTTGCGCGGCAGAACACGAACCGTCTGCGCGGCTAGTCGTGTAGCACTCTTCCCCATGAACCGGCGCTGCCCGAAAAAGGGTATCCGACCGAGCAACTCCGGGTCAAACGGCCGGAGGCCCGTCTGGGGCTAGAGACAAGAATACCCCGCCGGAATCGCTCCCAGCGAGGCATTCTGGATGAGGGAACCAGCGCTAGACCGCTGCTTCGCCGCGCTCACCCGTACGAATTCGCACGGACTCTTCGATGGGCGACACGAAGATCTTGCCGTCACCGATGCGGCCGGTCTTGGCTGCATTCTCGACCGCTTCGATCACCGAAACGACCAGGGCATCGGGAACGACGATTTCAACCTTCACCTTGGGGACGAAGTCGACCACGTACGCGGACCCCCGATAAACCTCTCGCTTACCGCCTGTACGGCCAAACCCTTTGACCTCCGTCACGGTCATGCCTTTGATTCCTACCTCGTTGAGGGCATCCTTCACCTCATCGAGCTTGAAAGGCTTAATAATGGCTTCCACCTTCTTCATGGGACCTCCGAAACTTCAAGCAGCCCAACGAGAACCGCCGATGCGGAAAGGTGTACCCCCCGATTATTTCCGGATTGTTTCACGGTCGTAAATAGGAGGGTGGAGGGGACAAGTAGCTGCCGTGCTACGCTCCCGCGCCGATGCCATCGCTCCTCAACACGGTTCGTGACCTGGAACGCCTTCGGCAGATTGCAGGGGTTCTCGCAGTCCATGGCTTTGGGGAGGTCGTCGAGCGAACGGGGCTGAGCACCCTCATTCCGGGCCGCAAGCGGGGTGATGGGGCCCGGATGCCGGCCGGAATTCGACTTCGGAAGGTGTTGGAGGACCTCGGGCCGTCGTTTGTGAAGCTCGGGCAGATCATGTCGACCAGGCCAGACCTGATTCCCGAGGACATTCTCGTCGAGCTCAAGAAGCTCCAGGACAACGTTCCGCCGGTGCCGTTCGCCGCGATTCAGGAGCAAGTCGAGCGGGAGCTCGGCTGCGCGCTCTCGGACGTCTACGAGTCGTTTGAAGAGGCGCCCCTCGCCTCGGCCTCCATCGCTCAAGTCCATCGTGCCCGCCTTCTGAACGGCGATGACACCGCGGACGTGGTCGTGAAAGTGCAGCGCCCGAAGGTGCAGGCCTTGATGGCACGTGACCTCGACCTCCTCTACTGGCTCGCCCAGGCGATCGTTCGCTCGATGCCGGAGTCGCACCTCTACCAACCCCTGAGTCTCGTCGAAGAATTCGATCGCTCGGTCGCCGCGGAGCTCGACTTCTCTCTCGAGGCCGACAACCACGAACGCTTCACTGCGAACTTCGAGCACAACCCGCACGCGAAGTTCCCGAAAGTGTATCGGCGGGCGAGCGCCAGGCGCGTGCTGACGCTCGAGTATCTCGAGGGCCGCAAGGTGTATGCCGCGCAGCGCGCCGGAGCGAGCGGAGAGCTGATCGCGAAACGATCGGTGGAGATCATCATCCAGCAGATCTTCGAAGACGGCTTCTTTCACGCAGACCCGCATCCGGGAAACATCATCATCATGGGAACGGACGACGACCCCATCATCGGCATGATCGACGTCGGTATGGTCGGCCGGCTCACGCCGAAGATGCGCGACCAAACGATCAGCTTGATGGTCGCCGCTGTACGCGAAGACTACAATGGGATCGCCGACGCGCTCTACGCGGTCGGCCGACCCACACGAAAGGTCAGCCGCGACGCCTTCGACGCGGAGGTCACCACGTTGGCGCAGCGCTACCTCGGCAAGCGCCTCAAGGAAATCGAAATTGGTCCGCTAATTCGCGACCTCGTCATGAACGCGCGAAGGTTCGGCATCGAAATCCCTTCCGAATTCGTGATGCTCGGCAAGAGCCTCATGACGGTCGAGGGGGTCGGCAAGGAGCTCTACCCGGAGCTCGATCTCATCGAAGAGGTGCGGCCCTATTTCATGCAGCTGTTCCAGCAGCGGTATTCGCCCGAGCGCATGACGCAGGATGCCCTTCGAGGCCTGCAGCGGCTCGGCGGTGTCGCATCCGAAATGCCGCTGCAACTCGAAGAGATTCTCGACGACCTGCGCAAAGGCGCCTTCAGCATCCGAACCCAACAGACGCAGCTCGAATCGGCGGCTGATCGATTGGGCCGGCGCGCATTCAGCGGGCTCGTGGTGAGCTCGTTGATCATCGCTGGCGCGATCTTGCTGTCGCAAGAAAGCTACTGGCTGGGTGGCTTGACCGTGGGCGCCGGCGCCTTCTATGCGCTCTTGCACAGCGCGCGGGTGTGGCTACTTGGCAAGCCTGAACCCTGACCTATCCGCGGATCGCGCGCCCGATAATCACCCCGAGCGCACCGGCGAACAAGCAGACCACGACAGTGCCGCCCATGTAGAGCGCGGCGCGCCCCCATGCGTCGTCTTGCATGAGCCCGATCGTTTCGAGATTGAACGCGGAGTACGTCGTGAAGCCGCCCATCACGCCCGTGCCGAGGAGTAAACGCAAGTCAGCGCCGAACCAAGAGCGGTCCTCCGCAAGCACGAACACCAAGCCGAGTCCGAGCGAACCCAGGGCGTTCGCTGTAAACGTTGCCCAGGGGAACCCATGCGCGGCCGCGATCGGGCCGAGTACCAACGACACCCAGTACCGAGCACACGACCCGGCAGCTCCTCCGATGGCGACCCAAACGAAACCCACGCTCGCGTTGTAGACGACAACTTTGCACGGACGCAAGAGTCCAGCGTGCTAGAGTCCGCGCCGTGATCAGCGAGGACTTCGCCTTTTTTGGCTTCGACGACACCTCGTGGGACCGCCTCGTCTCGTTGTTCTTGGGCGAGAGGTGCGAAGAGAGGCCGCGGGGCGTGCTCGTGGTCGTCGTCGATGCCCATCGAACCCCCGTAGCAAGCTTTCACACGGCATCCGGGTCCATCGACTGCGCAGATCTTCCCGACGCGCCCAACCTCGAAGCGCTCTGTGCCGCGACCGAGGCCGGCGCCTGCATCGTCATGCGCGAGCGAGCGATGGCCGACCTCGAGGACTACCTCGCCGAGCCGCTCGATCCTGGGCAGGACTTCGCCACGCGGGTCATGCGGTTCGCCCATGTCTTACGTGAGCTCGGCAACGGCAACTGGCTGCGCATTTGGCCCAATCCCCTCCCCGACCTGTTGCTCGGGGCGGCCCCCGCCGCCAAGCCCGCAATCGACTTTCTCCTCCCCGACGGACACAACGTGGTGCTCGGGGTCTTCGAGGCAGGCGAGCTATGGACGGGCGCGGTCCTACGGCGCAGCGGCGGGACCTTCGACGTATTGGCGGGTCCGGGCGCGATATCGGAGTGGGCGGGCCCGCTCGGCGGTGCGTGGCACAGGGACCATCGTGTGTTGACCCAGGCCATCGAACGGGAGCTCGGGCCCCTCCACATCGGGCTCTTCATGGAACGCGCGACCGCCCAAACCCTCCTCCATGGCAGACAGGCGGGAGACTGGGCCAGGGCCTTCGCGACCCGGCAGCTCATGGTCCATCCGCTACCGGGATACGCCGCCGCAGGGCTAGGCATCGACGTTCTGAGCGGCGCTGGCCAGATCGCGCTTCAAGTCCTAGACGGGATGGACTCGGAGGAGCTGGTGACCATCGCCCGGGGCTTCTGGCGTGGGCTCACCGACGGCAAAGGCCTCGAAGGCTTGTTGGGCTTCTCGCCGGCTCAAACGATTTCTGACGCCATGGAGAAAACGTTTAGCGAGCTGTCCGCCTCTGGCGACGCTGAAGCTCCCAAGGCTTCCGAGACTCCCGCGGCCCGGCGGAACAACGTCTCTTCCCCCGCAAACGGGACGAAAGCGGACCCGCTCAACTGAGCACCGCTGTACGGATCGTCGGTTCTTTGACAAAATTGGCGCCGATCTGTACCTTTATCCCACCTGCTCAACATTGCAGGGGACATTTGTGCAGGATTCAGGCACATCAGCAAGGGCGGTGAAAGATGCGAGCGGGGGAGACCATGCATAAGCTAACGGATCGGCAAAAAGCTGTGCTCGAGTACATCGGGGACTCAATTCAGGCGCGCGGGTACCCACCCACCCTGCGTGAAATCGGCAATCATCTCGGCATTCGCAGCACCAATGGGGTCAACGACCACCTGCGCGCGCTCGAGCGCAAGGGCTACCTCACCCGGGAGGACATGAAGTCGCGGACACTGCGTCTCATGAAGACCCCGGACGGCCAGCCGAGCAGTCGCCCACCCGCCGCCAACGACAACCTCGTCGAGATTCCCATCGTCGGACGAGTCGCGGCAGGTGCCCTCTCCGAGGCCATCGAGCACCCCGAGGACACCGTTCACATCGACCGGATGCTCATCGGCGGCCAGCGCGACGTCTTCGGCCTTCGCGTGGCTGGCGAATCGATGATCGAAGCCGGTATCTTCGATGGCGACTTCGTGTTCGTCCGCAAGCAGCTCACTGCCAACCGCGGTGAGATCATCATCGCCCTCGTCGGCGACGAGGCCACGTGCAAATACTACTTCCCCGAGCGCGAGCATGTCCGCCTCCAGCCCGCCAACAAAGACATGGCGCCCATCCTCATTCCAAAGAACGACTGGCGTACCACCCAGGTGCTCGGCGTCGTCGTGGGCGTCTACCGCCGGCTCCAGTAGCAGCGCCGCATCGACTAACAGCGCCGCATCAAGCCTGCGAAAATGGGGACTGTCCTCGTTTTCATCGAATGAACCCCTCGGAAATGTCATTTTCGAGGGGTTTTGTCGTGTAGGTGGCGAGACGCGGCCAGATCTCGACCTTCACGCTGTGTTACCGTAATCCGTTCATGGCGCACGCGATCGAACGTTTTGGTGACTACGAGCTGGTCGAGCGGCTCGGTGTCGGGGGCATGGCCGAGACGTTTGTTGCGATTCGTCGTGGGCCCGGTGGGTTCGAGCAGCGGGTGTGTCTCAAGCGAATTCTGCCGACGTTTGCAGGTGACGCGGAGTTCGTCGAGATGTTCCTGCGCGAGGCGCGCATGTCTGCGCTGCTTCACCATGGGCACATTGCGCGAGTGCTCGATTTCGGAATCACCGGCAGCACGCACTACCTGACGCTCGAGCTCATCGAAGGAACCGACCTTCGCGCGGCGTTGCGTCATCTGCGTCTACAGGGAGAATCACTCGACCCTGGGCTGACATCGTACGTTGCACACGCGCTCGCCGCAGCCCTCGATTTCGCGCACACCGCGGACGACAACGGACACGCCACCGGTATCATCCATCGCGACGTATCCCCCTCGAACGTGCTCCTCAGTGAGGCGGGCGAGGTCAAGCTCGCGGATTTCGGGATCGCCAAAGCGACCAACCATCCAGGTAGCGCCCAGAGTGGAGCCCTCAAAGGAAAGATCCCCTACATGGCGCCGGAGTACGCCCTGGGCCGGCACTCCAGCGCGCGCTCGGATCTCTTCTCACTCGGCGTGCTGCTCTACGAGTGCCTCGCGGGCTACCGACCCTTTGACGGCGGTAGCGACATGCAGACACTCGACCGCGCCCGGAACGGCCACCACGACCTTCTTCAGGAGGCCGCGCCGGAGACACCTGCAGCGCTCGCCGACGCCATCGAAGCGCTATTGGCCGCTAGCCCCGAGGATCGCCCGCCGAACGCAGCCGCGTTCATCACCATGCTCACCGAGGTCCCACCGCCCCCGCTGGCACAGCGCGCGCTCGGCACGCTCGTTCGGTCGGTCGAGAAGGACGACGCCATCCCGAGCGCACCCGGTCTAGCGTCGACTCGCGCGGCCCCTACTCTGCGTCCTCGGAAACGCCTTCCATCTCGGAGGTAGCGTCGCCGTAGGTGTTGTTCTGCTGATCTTCGAGCAGGCTGAGGCCGATGGCCATGGCCTTGCGCACCCGCTGAAGGATTGCTTCGTCGGTTGCGATTTTCTCGATCGTCATCGAGAGCTTGGACTCGAGCTGTGACTTCACGGCCTCGAGTGAACCGACGCGCGATTCGAGGTCTCGCTTGTTGCCTTCGAGGATCCCGACCTTGGTCTGGCTTGCGTCGAGCTCTTGCGCCAACCCGTCGCGCGCTTCCTTGGTCTCCCCGAGCTCAGCCTGAAGCCGATCCCGCGTCTCTTGTGTCTCCGCGAGCTGAGTGCTCGTAGTCGCCAACGTGCCAGCGGTGTCGTTGAGCTTGGTTTCGAGCTCGAGCGCGCGCTCTTCGTTCAGCGCCTCGCGCTCGCGAGCACCCGAGAGCTCGGTCTCGGTGTCGGCGAGCTTACGTCCCAAAGTCGCGAGCTGCTTGGAATGCCCTTGCTCCTGCGTCTCGAGCTCGAGTTGCTTTTCGGCCTCGAGGGCAGCCTCGCGCTCTGCCATCGAGCGCTTCCACTCGGCCGTGGCCTCGGCCATGTTGGTCGACGCCGCGGTGTCGAGCTCCTCGCGAAGCGAAGCCACGGCTGCCTGCTTGGCGGCATCGGCCTCCGCAGCAGCCTGCGCCAGAGCGGCCCCTTGCGCGTCGACGAGCTCCGAACGAAGCGAAGCCAGCGCGGTCTCCTGCTCGCTGGCCGCCGCATGCAGCGCGGCCACGTTGTCTTCCTGGGTCTTGGCCAACGCTGCCGCCGACTCCGCTTTGAGCAAGTCCGTGGCCTCTTCCTGAGCCACGCGGAGCCTGGCCATCTCGGCATCGCTCGCGCTCTGCAGCGCTTCGATATCGGCGACGCGGCCTCCGCGCTCCTGAGACAGCTCACCTTCGAGAGATTCGGCCTTCGCCTTCTCGCGCTCGAAGCGACCCTTCACATCCTCGTAACGCTTGTTCGCGTTTTCCTTATCTTGACTCAAGCTTGCAATGGACTCTTGTGCCTTGGCCAACGAGTGCTCCAAGCTGGCCGTGGTCTCGTCGAAGTCGGCGCGCGCGCGCTCGAGCACGATCGACTGGTCCCTGAGGTCGATGATCTCTTTGTCGCGCCCGCTCACTTGATCGCGCAGCTCGAGGATCTCTTTGTCCTTGGTGTTGAGCGCTTCGCGAAGGTCGAGGAACTGACGGCTCGACACGCCTCCGGATGACCCTGCAAGCTTCGCCTTGAGCCCGGAGATCTCCGAACGTAGGCGCGCCACTTGAAGCTCGCCCGTGTTGGGGCCATCAGTCAGCGCCGGCGGTGCGGACTCCGGCCGCATGGACGCAGGTGGCGCAGAAGGTGGCACCGATGCGGCAGACACCTCTTCGGGCGGAACGTCGGAGACCATGATCACATCATCGATCTCCACGTCCTCATACTCACCGGTGGCCGTCTCCATCGCTTCGGCAGCCACCTCGGTTTCCACAGCTTCCGGCTGCTCAGAAGACGACTTGCCCTCGCCGTCCATCATGAGCGCGTCGAACGCGCTCTCCGCGAACGCATCGATTTCCTCGTCGATTTCGGGCGTTTCCCCGATTTTGGTTGGCATATCGCTCGACATGTTGTCATCCGACATTTGGACTCCCCTTCGATTCCCGACGCCAGGATATCAGCGTTCTCGCCCTTTGAGCGAAAGTGCGTCCAGCCCGGCCCCCAAGCGCATGCAAAGTTACGCTAGCGTCAGAAAAAAGAATAGAGGCCCAGGCCTCGCCGTGTCAACGTCAGAAGCACGGCCCAACGTGAGAACACGCGGGCTCTCTAGTACGCGACGCGGGCGCTGGCGGCGAGCTGGAAGAGGGCCGGGCGATCGATGTCTCCGAAAAACGCGTAGTTCACCCCGCCATGCTGGCGGATCGTCACCACGTTGCCGCCCACATTATGATAAAGGAGCTCACGGCCACCGACATGTGTGCGCTGGGCGTTTCGCACGATCTCAGGCGCCTGAAAGACCAGTAGCGTGACTCGGCGCCCATTGCGGTTGTAGTAGAGCGCGGCGGCCGGCCGAGTGCCGACTCGGATGTAGCGGGCCCCCACAAACTTCATGCCCGGCTCTTCGAATTTCGCAGGCTGGACGGGGAACGGGGTCTTGCCTTGGAAGTAGCGAACCACGTCCCGTGGGCCCTCGGCCCGCACGTCGGGGGGCAGCTCCTGGGAATGCATGTTGACGACATCTTGGAGCATGCCGGCGCTTTGGTACTCCGTGCTCTCCGGCAAACCAACCACGCCACCGATGATCAACACTGCGGCCGCCGCCGCCGCAATGGGCCAAGTCTGGCGCCAGCGCATCGGCCGCACTTCGATCAGCGAAGTGTGCTCCGCCTTCGCCTCGTCGACCTCATCCAATCGATGGATGGCCCGCCCCCACAGGTGATCAGGCGCATGAATGCCTCCAATCGAATGGCGCGTCTGCTCACGCAATGAGCTTTCGAACGAGAGGTGTTCCTGACAACCCGGGCACGCCTCCAAGTGGCGTTCGAATTCGATCTGCGTCGCGGGATCGAGCTCACCATCGACGAGTGCGCCGAGATGACGTCGCACGAGCTTGCAACTCATGACTTCCCCGCTTTCCTCGAACGAAACGCTTCGAGCGCAATCGGCTCCTCGACGATGTCGTCGCTCTCTTCGATGATGCCGAGCTGCACCGCGTGCTTGTGCAGCGAGCCTTGAAGTTGCTTTCGGGCGCGATGCAAACGGGACATGACGGTGCCGATGGGACAACCGACGACGTCGGCAATCTCTTTGTATGAAAGCTCTTCGACGTCCGCAAGCAACACCATGGCGCGCGCCTCGTCCGACAGCTCCTCGAAGGCGCGGTTGATCTCACGCGCGATCAGTCCCCGTTGCGCATCCCCCACGGGGTCGGTCAGTGCGCGCATGCTCGCGCGGCTCATCACGCCCTCGCCGACGGGCACCGCCATGGGACCGTCGAAGACCTGCCGTTCGCGGCTCGCGCGACGGTATCGGTTGACGAAAGTGTTCATCTGGATTCTCATGAGCCAAGCTTTGAAGTTCGTGCCCGCCTCGAAACGATCGTAGAAGCGATAGGCCCGCACCAGGGTGTCCTGCGTCAAGTCCTCGGCATCGACGGGCGAGCGCGTCAGCCGGAGTGCCATCGAATAAAGCGCATCCAAATGGGGTCGCGCCTCCGTCTCGAAAAGCTGCCGCTCAGCAGCGATTTTCTTGGGTTTCCGTGACATGCCTGCTCTCAGAACCCCCGAAATCGGGAATTATTCCAAGTTATCAGGCGAGTCGTCTTTTGAGGAGCCCTGGCGGACTTTTGTTTCCAGCTCCTCGATTCGAGTCTGAAGCCGGAGCACTTCTCCCTGGAGCTGCTTCACGTGTGCCGTGGCGCTCTCGAGTAAAGCGCGAACGCGCTCGTCCGCAGCGCTGTACACCTCAGCGCCAAGCTCTTCGGCGCGTCCCACGAGCTTGCCCATCGGCCCCTCTTTCCAGGAGGAAAGCAGCTTTTCCCGCCCCTCCTGAATGAAGCCGCGAAGGCTTTGCACCGACCAAGCCGTGGAGTTTCCGCTCTTTTGCTCTTCGTAGATGATCTGAGCCAGTGTATTCTTCGTGAGATCTGCCTTCGACCGATTGTCGACAACCTTCACTTCTTCGCCGTTGCGAACGAACTCGGCGATGCGGTCGAGCGTGATGTACCTGCTGTCGCGCGTGTCGTAGAGCTTGCGGTTTGCGTAGCGCTTGATGACTCGAATCTGTTCCGCCTCAGCCATGGCCAGCACGAGGCTAGCCCGGCGACGCACTGCGTCAAGCTGGCGATTTGGCGCGCTCTCACTAGGCTCACCAAGGGGGCACCGGGACCGTGGAGCACGTAGCATCGTTCGGAGAGCTCTTTCAGCGGCTCGCGCAACTCGACGAGATCGACATGCGCGTGGGTCTGATCTGCGAACGGCTCGAATCACTGCCAGACGAGGATGCCGTGCAGCTGCTCGGCGAGGCCCATCGTGGGGCGGCGCTGGGCGGGACGGACGCGCAGTCGGTGTTTCTCGCCCTGGGCTGGGCGCTCTTTGAACCGCGCCTTGCGCCGAGGCGGCCCGATCTCAGCGCCGCGGCAAGACGGGCCGAGCTTCACCAAGTCGCAGACTTCGTGGCACCCCCTTCGGAAGACGATGCGCCTGCGGACGACAAGCGACGCGTTCCTGACTTTGGACGCGGACGTCCGCTTACCCTCGGTGAGCGGAAGTCACTCGCGCGTACCCACGACCGCTCGCTAATTCAACGTGTCGTGCGCGACCCCCACCCCGATGTCGTTCGCATCCTACTCGACAACCCGTCGCTCACCGAGGAAGACGTCGTGCGCGTTTGCGCGGCGCGTCCCAATCATCCGACGGTGTTGCAAACCGTCTACCGTCACCGACGATGGGTTGTGCGCTACCGGCCGCGCAACGCGATAGTGCGCAACCCGGACACGCCCCTCGGCACTGCGTTGTTGCTCGCCCCCCTCTTGCGCAAAGGTGAGCTCAAGGAAGCGGCAACGTCTTCAGAGCTCGCGCCGCCACTTCGGCTGAGCTGTAAGACGATCCTCGAGATGCGGACGACGTGACGGCTACTTGGTCTCGACCTTGTCGACGACTTCAGCGTCCTCCACACGGGAGGCTGCCTGTTTCGGGACCTGCTTGTCGGCCGGAGTCACATCTGGCGTCACGTCGATGTCGTCATCAATGGTAAGGCCCCGCTTGAGGTTGCGGATGGCCTTGCCGAGCCCTTCGCCGATCTGAGGGAGCCGTCCGGCACCGAAAATCAGCATCACGATCAGAAAAACAATGACTAGTTCGCCAAATCCAAGATTGGGCACGGTATTCCCTCCGTCTGTTTCCACGGTACGCCGCTCCGAACGGGTCCGCAAGCCCAGGGGCTATGGTATGGGGAGGAGCCTAGATGGAGAGCTATCGAGAGCTGGATCCCGCCGGTGTGCGCGGCGTCGTGTTCGATATCGACGATACGGTGACCCGGAATGGCGTGCTCGAGGCAGATGCGTACGCCGCTATGCACCTGCTCGCGGGCGTGGGTTTCGATCTGGTGGCCGTGACGGGCCGGCCGCTCGGGTGGACCGATGTGATCGCGCGCCTGTGGCCGGTCCGGGTAGCGGTCGGCGAGAACGGCGCGGGTTGGACCTGGGTCGACCGCACCGGGCCGCATGAAGGCTACTTCTGCAACGAGGTTGAACGCGCCGAGCAAGCGGCTCTGCTCGACACGGTCCGCCTCGCGGTCGAGTCAGCGATGCCCCACGTGCGAAACACCAACGACGACCGCCACCGCCGGTGCGACCTCGCGTTCGACGTGGGTGAGTCGATGAGGTTGCCGCCCGCAGAAATCGACGCCTTGGTCGCGCTCATCGAGGGGCTGGGCGCACGCAGTTCCGTATCCACCGTACACGCGCACGCGGTTCCTGGTCCGTGGGACAAAGCCCAAGGTGTGGCGCGCGCGCTGGACGACGTCCTCTGCATCGATCTGAGTCGCGAGCTCGAGCGTTGGGTGTTCGTCGGCGACAGCGGAAACGACGCCGCTGCCTTCGAGCACTTCCCAAAGAGTGTCGGCGTCGCGAACGTCCGCGACCAGTTGGATCGGCTCCCCGTGCACCCCCGCTACGTGACCGATGGCGACCGCGGTCGTGGTTTTGCCGAGCTTGCTGCCCACCTGGCGGATGGCCGTGGCTAAGCGCAAACGGAAGCGCGGCGCGACCGGATCGGAGGCGCATTACGGAGATGGGCGCTACTACGACCAGGCATACCGTCGCCGCCGGCACGACGTTCGCTTCTACACCAACCTGGCAGTCGAGTCCGGAGGCCCCGTGCTCGAGCTTGGCGCAGGCACCGGCCGCGTGGCGCTCGCCATCGCGAAGGCGGGCATCGACGTCGTGGGGATCGAGCCGATGACGCCGATGCTCGAGCAGGCCCGCGAGCGGCTAGCGCGTCTTCCTCGCCTGACCCGAGATCGAGTCGAGCTCCGCCGGGGTGACCTCACGCGTCTCCGTCTGCGCCGGAAGTTCCCTTTGGTGATCGCGCCCTTCAACGTGTGGATGCACCTCTACACGCGCGAGGAGATCGAGCGTGGGTTTGCGACGGCCCGTCATCACCTCGAGCCCGGAGGCCGCTTCGCTTTCGACGTGCTGTTGCCCGACCCCGTCAGCCTCGCCCGCAACCCGTCCCGGCGGTATCGAGGCGGCGAGGTGCCGCATCCGCGCGATGGCGTCCGCTATCGGTACAGCGAGTACTTCGGGTACGACCCCATGGGGCAAATTGAAACCATCGTGATGGACTTCGAGCACCCAGAGAAGGACGCGCAGTCGTTCTGTACACCTCTTACTCAGCGACAATTCTTCCCAGCGGAGCTCGAGGCGTTGCTGCACTACAACGGCTTTGATGTGGAGTCACACACCGGGGACTTCGACGGCAAGCCGCTCACCGCCGCCACCGAGTCTCAAGTCGTCATCGCCCGGGTGCGCCGCCCTACTCCCTGAGCAGGACGTCGCAGTAGTACTTCACGCGCTTCACGATCTTGCCGTGAGCGCGATTGTGGATGTCCTTCTTCAGGGCGAGCATGACGCGACGCTGGAGCGTGTAGCTGTTGCGTGCTGGCTTCGGCGCTGGGCCGCCACCCGCAGCTTCGATCGGCGCCCACAATGCGTCCGTAGGCCATTGCCACGTGTCGAGGTCGGCCGAGTCGAGCTGCCCGATCATCTGCTCGGCCAGCGCCCGCTTGTCCGCATCATGGGCGAGCTCGGCCGCCCACTTGTCGACGTTGTCCGCTACGGGGCGATCCTGCGTGTGGACGGTAATCGGATCACCCATTCCCTTCTTCATGGGCTCGGCCTTGCCGTATTCGACCGCGTCCGGATCGTTCTCGAGGCCGAGGAACGCAAAGACACGCTCTAGCTGCGGCGCAGGCTCCGTCACGAGGTCTTCATAAGCGACATGCAGCAACGGCACGGGCCGCTCGCGCAAGAACGCGGCCATGGCCGGGACATACCGTGCGAGAATCGGATTGAACGCATGCGCGGCCTGCCAATCACCATTGAAGAAGCTGTTTGCATAGGAACTGAATACCGCGAGCGGATGCCGGGTGAGCACGACGTACTTCGCGTCTGGGTAGAGGCGGTGCAGGAATGGCAGCACGAGCGCGTTGGCCGGAGTCTTGTCGAGGAAGTAGCTACTCTCGCTCGTCGACAACATCCGGCTGTACAACGTGTCGGTGTACGCCCGTAGCGCGTCGAGGTAGTCCTGCTCCCCTGCGGGGAGCCCCTCGATGAACGCCTTGGTCGCCTCCGCCGCATTGATGTGATCGTACGGCGCCTTGTCGACGTTGTCGTAGACGCCGAGATGTGCGATCGGCGTGATCAGGTGCGGCTCCGGATGCGTGAAGATTTCGGAGTGCGCACCCATCATGCGCTGAAGCAATGTCGACCCAGAGCGGGGCGGCGAAATTACGAAGACGAGCGACATGTCACCCCAGGCGGTCGCCTACTCCTCAGCGGCAAGCTGCCGCAAGACGTACGGCAAGATGCCGCCGTGCAAGAAGTATTCGACCTCCTGCGGCGTATCGAGCCGCGCCTTCACCATGAACGACTTGCCCGTGTCCGTTTGAACCAACAGCGCCTTGCCGGGCTCGAGGCCGTCGGAGATGCCGGAAACCGCGAAGGTTTCCTCGCCTGTGAGGCCAAGCGCCTCGCGGCCTCCGCCCGCTTCGAACTCGAGCGGGAGCACGCCCATCCCGATGAGATTGGAACGATGGATGCGCTCGTAGCTCTCGGCGATGACGGCGCGAACACCGAGAAGCAACGTACCCTTGGCCGCCCAGTCACGCGACGAGCCAGTTCCGTACTCCTTGCCCGCAATCACGATCAACGGAGTGCCCTCGGCTTGGTACTTCATCGACGCGTCGTAGATGCTCGTCTGCTCGTTGGTAGGCAGATGGCGCGTGACGCCTCCTTCGGTGCCTGGTGCCAACAGGTTACGAAGACGGATATTCGCAAACGTGCCGCGCATCATGACTTCGTGGTTGCCGCGGCGGCTGCCGTAGCTGTTGAAGTCGCGAGGCGACACCCCGCGCTCCTGCAAGTACTTCGCAGCCGGGCCGTCGAGCGCGATGGCGCCCGCAGGCGAGATGTGGTCGGTCGTCACCGAATCGCCGAGCAAGCAAAGCACACGAGCACCCTCGATGTCCGTGGGCGGAGCCGGCTCGCCGGCCTCGACCCCTTCAAAGAACGGCGGCAGGCGAACATAGGTGGACGCCGCGTCCCAACGGTAGCGGTCTGCTTGCTCGAATGTCACGTCGCGCCACTGGGGCGGGCCATCCAGCACGACTGCGTAGCGTTCGACGAAGTGGTCCTTCTTGACCGAGGTGCGAAGTGCCTCCGTCACCTCCTGATGGGAGGGCCAGATGTCGCGGAGGAATACATCGTTGCCTTCGGTGTCTTGCCCGATTGGATCGCCTTCGAAGTCGATGTCCATCGTGCCGGCGAGCGCGTACGCCACAACGAGGGGCGGTGACGCGAGGTAGTTGGCGCGCGTCAGTGGATTGATGCGACCTTCGAAGTTGCGGTTGCCGCTCAATGCCGAGGTCACGATCAAATTGTTGGCCTTGACCGCTTCAGCGATCTCCGGATCGAGCGGGCCGGAGTTGCCAATGCACGTCGTGCAGCCGTAGCCGACCAAGTTGAACCGCAGGATGTCGAGCTGGTCGAGCAGGCCGGATTCCTTGAGGTACTCGGTGACGACCTGCGAGCCTGGCGCGAGGCTCGTCTTCACCCAGGGTTTGGTGCGGAGGCCTTTTTCAACCGCCTTCTTGGCGACGAGGCCTGCCGCCAACATGACCGACGGGTTCGAGGTGTTCGTGCAGCTGGTAATCGCTGCGATGACCACGGCGCCGTTCTGCACGTTGAAAGTCTCGTCGCCACGGGTGACCTCGGCCCCCTTGTCGGCAGACGTCTCGAAGCCCTTGAGCACGCTGTGCCAGGAGCGTTTCGACTCGCTGAGCGGAATGCGGTCTTGGGGGCGCGTCGGACCTGCAATCGAAGGCACCACGTCGCCGAGGTCGAGCCCAAGCCTGTCGGTGAAGCGTGGCTCGGGGTCGCTCACCGTATGGAACAAGCCCTGCTCCTTGAGCACCCGCTCCACGACGTCGACGTGCGCGTCGTCTCGCCCGCTGAAGCGCAAGTACGCGAGCGTCTCGTTGTCGACCGGGAAAAAGCCCATCGTCGCGCCGTACTCGGGCGCCATGTTGGCGATGGTCGCGCGGTCCGGAAGCGCCAGGTTCTCCATGCCTTCGCCGTAGAACTCGACGAACTTCCCGACGACGCCCTTTTCGCGAAGCATCTGGGTTACGGTCAAGACCGCGTCCGTGGCCGTGGCGCCTTCAGGGAGCTTGCCCGTCAGCTTGAAGCCCACGACCTGCGGCAAGAGCATGCTGATCGGTTGACCGAGCATCGCCGCTTCAGCCTCGATGCCACCGACGCCCCATCCAAGCACGCCGAGGCCGTTGATCATCGTCGTGTGCGAGTCGGTGCCGACGAGGCTGTCGGGATACGCGATGCATTGACCGTTCGCCTCCCGCATGAAGACGACGCTCGCCAGATACTCGAGGTTGACCTGGTGTACGATGCCGGTGCCCGGAGGCACGACCCGCATGTTCTCGAACGCGCTCTGCCCCCACTTCAGGAACTGGTAGCGTTCTTGGTTGCGCTCGAACTCCCGCTTAACATTGTCTTCAAAGGAGCGCAGTAGGCCATACGAATCGACCTGTACCGAGTGGTCGATCACCAAATCGGCAGGCTGCAGCGGGTTGATGCGACTCGGGTCGCCTCCCATCTTCGCGAACTGGTCACGCATCGCAGCGAGGTCGACCACCGCCGGCACGCCGGTGAAGTCCTGAAGGAGGACCCGCGACGGGCGAAAGGCAATCTCAGTGCTTGGAGCCGCGGACGGGTCCCAGTTTGCCACCGCCTCGATATCATCACGGGTAACGGTCTTGCCGTCCTCGTACCGGAGGAGGTTTTCGAGCAAGACACGAATGGAATAAGGAAGCGTATCGATGCCCTTGAAGCCCGCGCGGGTCAGTGCATCCAGCCGGTGAATGACGACCTGACGGCCTCCGGCATGGATGGTGACGCGGCTCTGAAAGGAGTCCTGTGATGCCATGTGGGACTGCCTACCACGCAAGGTGTGGCGCGCCAGCCCGGTGCTTGGCTAAGCTGGAAAACGCTGCGTGACAAGCGTCGTCAGAAGCGCTACAGAGTGCAGCCCTCGGCGCCGTAGCCAAGTGGTAAGGCAGAGGTTTGCAAAACCTCCATTCACCAGTTCGAATCTGGTCGGCGCCTCTAGTCTGCCTCTCATGGTAGTCGGTATGTTTCCAATTGCTGACCTCTTCAGGCTCCGGCCCCGAAACATCCGCACCCGGCTCCTGAGGGACCTCACTCTTGTCATTCTGCTTACCTCGGGTGCCATCGTGGCTCTGGCGCAAGGCGGGGCTCCTTGATTCGAAAGACCGCCCTACCGCATTGGCGAAGCTCGTACCCATCCTGGAGCCTCTGCCCATGGTGACGGCGTTGATCGTCGCCGACTCCAAGGGTCGCGAACTTCACCTGGCGCGCGATGAGCGAAGTCGAGGTCAGTGAAGGGGGCGAGACTTTCCTTTGCACCTCGGATGGCAAGGTGTTCGTTCCCTTCCGAGCGCCGCAAACGGGGCGAAGGTGCTCCGGAGCGGCAGCATGTCTTCGTGCCGGCAGACGAAACCGGCAATGCGCTGATTGCGAGCGCGGTCGCGGCCTGGCTCGCGGCTGGCGGACACGCCGACGAGCCGGTGCCTTTCCGTGCGGAGCATGTGTCGGGGTGGACTGGGTTTCGACCGATGGACCCGCTCTCCGGCATTTGGATGGGTGTCGCGGTGCAGTGCGAGCGCTCCGCAGAGTGTGACCTGGCACCCTAAGTTATTTATTGTAAAGCAAGAGCATGGACGCCGAGAGCACCCAGATTGACACGGATTTGCTCAAGAAACACCTCGTCGAAGTCGCCGAGCATGAAGCCGAGCTCACCGATCACGTGTATCAAAGCCTCTTTGCCAAGCGTCCCGACGCCGTGGAGCTCTTCGGCACCTATAGCCGGGCCAACCAGCAGAAGATGACCGCCGAAACGCTCGGCGCCGTCCTAAACATGCTCGACCAGGAGCACTGGCTCGGCGAGTACGTTCACGCGATGGGCTTGCGGCACCAGTTCTCTTACGAAACCCCCACCGATATGTACGCGCCCTACGCCGAGGCGATGTTGGAGGCTCTGGCGGCAGTCTCGGGGTCCGCCTGGACGCCTGAGCTCGAGCGGGCTTGGAAGGCGGCATTAGATCGAGTCAACGAGATGATGACGGCCGCCTACGTGCAAACCTCACACTGACTCAAACGACGCCCTGCTCGACTTTGCGCAACGTGTTCTCGTCGGTATGTGCGAAGATCTCGCTCTGCCCTTTGATTTGTAGCTGCGTGTTCTGCGCATAGGCGAACGAGCCGTCATCGTTCACGGTAAGCTCGATGTCGTAGCGGACCGTCTTGAACTGTTCGTCGAGGAATGGGCCGGAGCAGATTCCGAAGACCTCGCTGCCCACTTCAGCCGAGAGCTTGAACGACTTCGCGTCGGGCTCGACCGTGCCGCCTGCGAGCACCATCACGCCGCGCGGCACGATGAAGGTAAGCATCACCTGGCGGGCGACCGCGTCCCAGAGCCAGTAACCGACCTCCTCGTGAAAGGGTTCCTCGGCGCCGAGCCGCCAGGCCATTTTCCTGTATCGAAGGCCGTAGAGCGATTGCTCGTGGTTCTCGACGAGTCCGATGGGCTCTAGGACCACACGCTCACTGAACTCGTTGCGCTCGACGCTCATCCGGTCGTCGTCCGGAGCCAGGTCGACGCCTTTCATGCCTTCCCAAATGCCGGCAAAGGGCGCGAGGGGGCCCAGATTGCGGATGTCTTCGTCGGTCATGGGGGGACTGTGTCCCAGCACTCATGGGCGCGCCAGCAACTCAATCACCGGAGAACGGGTCGCGACGCACGTGCTCGCGATTGGGAGCCCCGTCTACGGTAGATTGGGCTGCTGCAACGCCCCGCACTCCAGGGCGCCGAGGAACGCCTCAAGCGCTGCCAGCTCGCCCTCGCTCAGACCTCGGTCGGCCATGAGCGATGTCTTGTTCTTGTTGTCGATGCCGCCGGTCGCCATGACCTTCACGGCCTCGGCCAGCGTCGCCACCGACCCATCGTGGAAATACGGGGCGCTCCTGGAGACGTTGCGCAAGGAGGGCACCTTGAAAGCTCCCCAATCGGCATCCTGCTCGCTGACCTTGGAGCGGCCGACGTCAACCTGGTCGTCGGCCTTCCCGGCGGTCCCGATCCCGACATTGTAGTAGAGGCCGCCGGGGACCCCCATCGCGCTCGAAAAGAGTGGCGGCGCGTGGCAAGCGACGCATTGCCCTTTGCCCATGAAGAGCGCCCAGCCTTTCTTCTGTTGGTCGGAAAGCGCACTGTCGTCGCCCTGCGCGTAGCGATCGTATGCAGTGTCGTTACAGATCAGCGTGCGCTCATAGGCCGAGACCGCTTTTGCAATCGTGTCGGGCGTCATTCCCTCTTCCGGGAACACCTTCTTGAACTGCTTCGCGTACCCCTCGATCGTCGCCAGTTCCGAGGCCTTGGCGGCGAGGTTCTCCTTACCAACGCCCATGTTGCCCCCGCCCCACGCGCCCTTGGCTTGCGCCTCGAGGCTCCCGGCTCGGCCGTCCCAATAGAACGCCTCGAAGTACGCGGTGTTCCAAATCACAGGGCTATGCCGCGTGAGTTGCTTTTCCTTCGCGCCTACGGCAAGCGGCGTTTCCCCGCCATTGCCATACTCGTTCTGATGACACGAGTAGCAGGAGCGCGACCCGTCGACGCTCAAGCGCGCGTCGAAAAAGAGCTGGTGCCCCAGCGCGATCTTTTCTGGAGTCTGAGGATTGTCCTCTGGGATCTTCATCTGCGGAAACTCCGCGGGAGCCGGGGGCAGCTCGACCTTTTCGGCAGGCGGTGCGGCTTTCTCCTCCGCGGGCTTGCTCTTGCAACCCGAGAGGCCGACCGCAAGAACGACGGAAATGGTGACGCCCAAGGCGCGCCACGTATTGGATGTGCTCGGCATGCTGCGATTATCGGGACAGCCGTGGTGACTGGCAAGGTGCCTTAATTCGTCAGCCCCGAGTCGCTCGGCCGAGGCTCACTCCACGACGATACAAGACGGATCCGCCCCGTCCGCGAGTCCATCACCGTCGTTGTCAATGCCGTCGTCACAAATCTCTTGAACGCACTCGTCTACGACGCAGTTGCAGTTGTTGTCGATGCCATCGTCGCAGATTTCGACCGGCCCGCACTCGCTGCACCCCGCTTCGTCGGCCGGGCCATCGCAATTGTTGTCGATGCCGTCGCCGCAAATATCGACGCAAAGGCACTGCTGTTGCCGATCCTCGTCGGACACGGTCCAGAAGGCCCGGTGGTTGCCGTCCTCGATGCTCTGGAACGGGGCCCAGAACGCCGCGTAGCTCGAGTCTCCATTCGCAGCCGGATCGACAGCAGCGATCCATATCTGATCCTCTTTGTCATCCTTGGGACGCAGGCTCGCGTAGGCGCGAAGACTCGAAAACGCCAACCAGAAGGTTCCCGGGAGCGTGCTAGGCGCCCAGCGCGGCATCGCATTTCCGATGTCGATCACGCCGTCCTCGTCGTTCACGCGCTCATTCAGCCGGGTTAGCGCTTGCGATGCGCCGCCCTCCGCAGACACCAGGCGAATCGTCGCGGTGACCGCGTCCTTCGACTTCTGTTGCGCATTCACGTAGGCAATCCAAGCGCTGTCCGGACTCCACGCGGGAAAGAAGTTGTTGTCTGCGCCGCCCTGGCTCGGCACCAGCACAGAAACCTCGCCCCAGACGCCGTTGTCGTAGTCGATGACGGCGATGCTCGCAGCCTCAATGTCCTTGTTGCCAACCTTGCCTTCCGTGATCGCGAAGGCCACCTTGTCCCCGAGCGGCGACCAGTCGGGCATGTTCGCCTTCTGTCCAGCCGGAAGAGGCACGATCCCATCGTTGCCACCCACAGGTTCCCCGGTCGCGGTTTCGAGCAATCGAAGGACACCCTTTTCCGAGACGAGCAACAGCTCCGCATCGGGCGAGAAGGTGGACCAGCCGACCTTTCGTTCTTCCTGGGCCGGCTGCGGAACGAGCACGTCGAAGCTGTCGATATCGATCGTGCGCAGCGCCTCGCCACCGTAGCCCATGGCCATGCGCCGTCCGTCGCGAGAGATCGTGTGACAGGCCACGCACTCCTCGGCGTCCGGCGCCTCAGGGTCCGTGTAGAACTTCTGTGAAATCGAGTCTTCGATGCGCGCGCGCATGACTCCACTGGTGCCAGTCGACCAGTAGTAGACCGCCCCGGGGACGGCAGCGCCGCTGAAGAACACGTCGATCGTGCCCGACGTCCACGCTTGCGCCGCATCGGCCGGGTCGAGCGCGGTCACGGTGAACGTCACAGCGCCACCGCGGTTCGACTCGGCGACCCAATCCCATTCTTCCTCGGTGGGAGACCAAGCGCTACCGGTAGTGAAAATCGACACATTGGTCGCGTCGCCCTCGAACCTCAGCTCGTACGCGAGGCCCGCCGCCGGTTCGTTCCACTCAAAACGAATGCGGGACACATTGACCGGAAACATCGTTTCATTGCTCGGGTAGACAATCGCCGGCTCGTTGGCCGCGTTGGTCCCCGCCGGATTCCGTGTCGCGCCCTCGAAGATCGAGTCCGCCGCGTCCGGTGCGCTGTCATGGGTGAACTGTCGCTCCCCACTGTGGTCGGCACACGGCGCGCCGCCACAGAGCTCCGCATCGGGAACGATGACGATGGGATTCAGACCCGCCCCGTCACCTCCGGCCCCGGCACTGCCCATGCTCCCGGCCGAGCCGCCTCCGGCTCGATCGCCGCCCTCATCACTGCCTGCACACCCCGTCGCCACACAGGCGACCAACACGAATAGAATCGATTTCACGGGACCCCCCCCAAAGAAAGACGCGGATTAACATTAGCCAGTTGCAGGCCTCACCCCAACCCTGGAGGGTCTTGCCAACACCCCTCCCCGCTTCGACCGTAACCCCATGAAATGCAGGGGGAAACGCGACTGGTGGCGCAGCCAGATCCGATCCCCATTGCGTCTATGAACGAAGCGGAAGCGCGTCTGCCAGCGCCCGGGCCTCGATAATGTTGTCTTCGATCGAGCAGTAAGTCCATGCGCCGTAGCGGCCGATCGAATGGACATCTTGCGCCGCGAGCAGCTCTCTCCTAGCCGCGGCTTCGGAATTCGATTGCGTCGTGACGTGCACGTACGCGGGGTCGAGCAGGACGTCGTGCGAAGCGACGAGGGCTTGGTTGGTCACGACGCCGCAGGTTTGGAGGTCAGCCAGGACCCTTGCCTTTAGCGCGCCTCGTTCGTCTTCGGAGAGCTCCGCATCCCAGGGAAGCCCAACCTCGACGTACAAGCTCATTCGGTCCGAGCCGAAGATGTTGTCGTAGAAACCGACGCGGTAGAATGAAAGGTCTCGCTGTGGGTAGTAGATCCAGTGCACATTCGGCGGGCCCTTGCTGTCGAAGCCCAGGTTGAAGACCTGTACCTTGTTGTGGCTCAAGACCGCTGCGTCGTAGGCCACCCCGCACATGTCGAGCAGAGCGACCAACGGAGCACTGCTGATGAGCGTGTCGTAGCCGATCTGGCGACGGCTCGTCGTCGCCACCTTGGCTTTTCGGTCGATGGCCAAGACACGTTCGCCCAGCGCGATTCGATCGCCAGGGACGCCTTGGGCGAGCGCTTCAATGTACTGAATCGCCCCGCCCTCGGGATACGTGAAGGTGGCGTTGTAGCCGTCGTTCGCCGGTTCATCCGCGTTTCGCAGAATCTCCTCGACGCTGGCGTGCGGGAAGAACCGGCCCATCGCGTCGGCATCGAGGGCCGCTAGGTTCAAGGCGTAGAGCTTTTCGTTGTAGGGGATTAGAAATTTCTCTGCGATGCCGCGGCCGTAGCGGGCGTACAGCATGTTCTTGAAATTGCTGCCTTTGTCGTCCGGGCGGTCCCGCAGGTCGCGCACACACTGCTCGTACTCCGCCTCGGGCAGTTGGTGAATGTTCTTCTGAAATGGGAAATCGATGAAGCGGTCAGCGTACCAGATTCGGCTGTCACGCCGAACGCGTAGGACCTGCTGCTCCCCCATGCGGTCGACCAGGTATTCCTCGATCTCGGGGTTCCGAAAATGAAAGAAGTGCCCGGAGTAGTCCCAAACGAATCCATCGCGCTTCACGGTGCGGCAGTAGCCGCCAATCTCCTCTTCGGCCTCAACGAGCAGATAATCGTCGTCGCGTAGCCAATCGGCAAACGCGAGGCCGCTGACGCCGGCTCCGACGATCAGGTAGCGCGTGCGCTCCACGCTAGGGGGTTACCACATCAGGGGCAGTGGTTGTGAACCCCCGAACGACGCGAATGCCCTCATCGACTCGGCGGCCGAGGGCCACGGGCTCCCCATCCGGCGCAAAGAGCGCCAACGATTCCTCTGCGGAAGCTTCTCGCCATGCTTCACCGACAACGACCTCGGGCCCGATCGGGCGGCCGTGGCGTGCATGCCCGACCCCGTCTTGCGTCAACTCGACGCGCGTCAATGCGCCGCAAGCCTCCTTCAACGGGATCAGCCGCTCGGCGATCGCCTCCGCCGTCATCCGATCACCGTAGAGGCCATCCTCGATCGAGAACGCGCCGCTCGCCGTCCGTCGCAGCACCTTCACGTGCCCCAGCGTCCCAAGCGCACGGGCGACGTCCCGCGCGAGCGACCGCACGTAGAAGCCCTTGCCGCAATGGAGTCTGAGCTGAAGGGCGTCCTGACTGATCTCGTCGACCGTCGCTTCGTAGAGATCCACCTCGCGCACCGGCGCCTCCACGTCTTCGCCACGCCGCATGCGGCGGTGAAGCGGGGTTCCGCCCACTTTGATCGCGCTCAACTTCGGTGCCTCCTGCAGATGACGCCCGATGAACGGCAGGAGCGCTTGCTCCACTGTCTCCACGTCGAGCGCGGGCACATCGGCCGTTGCGGTCACCGAGCCGTCCGCATCGAGGGAATCGGTCTCCGCCCCCAACGCCACGGTCACCTCGTACCGCTTGTCGTCCGACTGAAGGTGCGAAACGAGTTTGGTGCCCTCCCCGACGGCGACGACCAACACCCCGGTCGCCAAAGGATCGAGCGTACCCGCGTGCCCGACCGACCGCTGCCGCAACGCCTTCCGGACACGCTGCACGACATCGTGCGACGTGCACCCCGGCGGTTTGTCAACGATTAGGATGCCGTTCATGCGAAGTGCTTAGCGAGCTCCGCTCGCAATCGTTCGTCCGCTTCTTCGATTGTGATGTTGAGCTGGGTCGCTGCCGCAGCGCGATGCCCACCTCCGTTGAGAGCTCCCGCAATCAGGGACACGTCGGCGGTGCCGCGTGAGCGGAGACTGATTTTGGTGTCGATGCGACAGCCCCCGGCGTCGCGCACGCGCCACTCCCATAGCAACACCCCGATCTCCACGCCTTCGACCCGGCGCGCGTAGTTGACCATGCCCTCGACCATGTCGTCGTCGGCGCCGCAGATATCCAACATCTCGCGTGTAACCCGCATAATCGCCACGCGACCGTCGAACGCCATCTCGAGCGTCGCAATGATCGCCGAAAGCAGCCGGAGCCGAGCAGGCTCCCAGCGCTCGAATAGCTGATATGCCACCTGCCAAGGGTCGGCTCCTGCTTCGACCAGCCGCGCACCCAATCGCAGCGTTGCCGGCCTCGTGGTCGCGTACCGGAACCCGCCCGTATCCGACACGATCGCGGCGTACAACGGCGTCGCGGACCCATCCGGCAGCGACGCCAGGCCGAGCTCGTCGATCAGCCGAACGACGACCTCTCCGGTCGCCGCAGCGTCGGTGTCCCGGTAGACGACGTCGCCGATGTCATCGTGAGCGTGATGATGATCGATAATCACTACGGAGCCGGTGACCTCGGGGCCAGGGAAGTCAGGCGGCAGTAGCGCCTTGGCGGCAATGTCCATGACCCATGTCGCATCGTACCGAACGCCTTCGGGGATCTGCGCGAGACCCTGCTCGCCGTCCAGCAAGAAGAGGATCGAGTCCGGGATGTTCTCGGGCATGAAAAGGGTCGCCTCTTTGCCGATCGCGCGCAGCGTCTTGATGAGTCCGAGCGCCGAGCCGAGGGAATCCGCATCAGGGCGGCGGTGGCAGGCCACCAAGAAGCGCTCCCCGTTGCGCGCGACATCGAGCACGTCTTCGATCACTTCGAACCCTCCGAGCCGGCGTCTGGGTCCTCGCGAATCTCGTCCAAGATGGATTCGATCCGAAGCGCGGAATCCACCACCTCGTCCCAGTAGAACTCCAGCTTCGGCACGTGCCGGAGTTGGAGTCGCTGACCGATCTCGCGGCGAAGGAAGCCACTCGCGCGGCCAAGCGCCTCGACCACGGCATCCTGACGGTCCGAGTCGATTTCTTCGAGCACTCGCACGTAGACTCTGGCGATGCTCAAGTCATCGGTCATGCGCACGGCCGACACCACGACGTCCTTGGCCGCCGGATCGCGCACGCTTCCGCGAAGCATGAGCTCCATCAGCTCACTGCGGATGCGCTCAGAGACGCGGTCTGCTCTTCGAAAGCCCTTTTGTACCATCGCTCAACCCGTCCAATCCCCGAGCTCGCCCAACGAGATCAACTCTGTCGAGCGATCCAATACGACTGCATCCGCCGACCCTTCAACGAACGAAGCAATCGAATCGAGCATCGAGTCTGCGTGGCGACGGTCCGCGGACACGACGGCAAAGCCGAGCTCGGCGCGTCGGTGCGCGTCTTGTTGGCCGACCTCTGCGACTGACACGTTAAATCGATTTGCGGTCCTATCGAGCATCTTGCGTACGATCGAGCGTTTGGCCTTCAGCGAGGTCACACCCGGCAACGAAAGCGAAATCTGGCAAACGCCAACGACCATGTTCAGACCTCTCGGCGCTCAGCTCATTCGAGTGTCGCCTCGACCTGCTTCTCTTCGTAGCACTCGATGATGTCTTGCTCTTTGACGTCGTTGAAGCCCTGAAGCCCGATGCCACACTCCATGCCGGACTGGACCTCTTTGGTGTCTTCTTTGAAGCGGCGGAGCGAGCCCATCGCGCCCTCCCACACGACCACCCCGTCGCGCACGAGACGCGCCTTGCCTCCGCGGTTGATCTTTCCTTCGAGGACCATGCAGCCGGCGATAGTGCCGATTTTCGGAATGCCGAACGTCTGCCGAACTTCCGCCTTGCCGAGATCCTCTTGGACGATCGTCGGTGCGAGAAGACCCTTCATCGCGGCCTTCACCTCATCGATGGCTTCGTAGATGACGCTGTAGGTTCGAATCTCGACGACTTGCTTTTTTGCCGTCGACGACGCCTTGCCCTGCGGCCGCACATTGAAGCCGAGGATGATGGCCTGCGACGCGCTAGCGAGCATGACGTCGTTCTCGGTGATGCCCCCGACGCCGGTATGAATGACGTTGACCTTGACCTTCTCGGTCGCAAGGTCCGTGAGGGAGCCGTGCAGCGCCTCCACCGAGCCCTGTACGTCGGCCTTGACCACGAGCCGAAGCTCCTGAACATCACCACTCTGCATGAGCGCCTGGAACTGGTCGAGACCCCGCAGGCCGCCGGTGGGCGCCGTGCTCGCGGTGCCGGGCTTCTTGCGTGCCCCGGCCACCTGCTGGGCCTTGCGCTGATCGGTCACCTCATAGAACAGGTCACCAGCTGCCGGCAGCTCCGCCAAACCGAGGACCTCGACCGGAGTGGCCGGGCCCGCAGTGGGAAGCTGGTTGCCTCGATCATCCGTCATCGCGCGAACACGACCCCAGGAACCGCCAGCAACGACATAATCGCCAGCACTCAAAGAACCGTCTCTAATCAATACGTTAGCAACAGGACCTCGCCCACGATCGAGGTATGCCTCAAGCACGACACCCTCGGCGGGGATGCTGGGATTGGCCGTGAGCTCGAGAAGCTCCGCCTGAAGCAGAACATTTTCGAGCAGGCTGTCAACGCCCTCACCCGTGATCGCCGAGCAGGGGATGAAGATGGTCTCACCGCCCCAATCCTCCGGCTGGAGACCCAGCGCAGCGAGCTCGTTCTTCACCGCGTCGGGATTCGCCTCGGGTTTGTCGATCTTGTTGACGGCCACGACGATGGGGACCTTGGCCGCCTGAGCGTGGGCCACGGCCTCTTTGGTCTGCGGCATGACGCCGTCGTCGGCGGCCACCACCAGGATGACGATGTCTGTGGCCTGGGCGCCACGCGCACGCATGGCCGTGAACGCCTCGTGTCCCGGCGTGTCGAGGAAGACGACCGTGCCCCGGTTGGTGTCGACGCGGTACGCGCCGATGTGCTGGGTGATGCCGCCCGCTTCGCCCGCAACGACATCGGCGGCGCGAATCTTGTCGAGGAGCGAGGTCTTGCCGTGGTCGACGTGACCCATGACCGTGACGATCGGAGGCCGGTGCGATCGGTCGTCGGCCTTGTCCTCGAACTCACCGCGAGCATCGCCCACGATCTCGTCTTCGCTCCGCGCAACGTTTTCGACCTCGTAGTTGAACTCACCCGCCAACACCGCAGCGGTATCTGCATCGAGCGTGCTGTTGATGTGGACGCCCGACACGCCGAGCTCCATCAGCTTCATCAAGACGTCGGTCGCCTTGAGGCTCATGCGCTGGGCCAGGGTCTGAAGCTGCACGTTGTCGTCGATGCGAATCACGCGCTTCTGTGCGCTTGGCACCGTAATCTCGGTCTGCTTTGGCTTCTTGCCGGGCTGCAAACGTTTCTTGCCGGGACGCCCCTGCGGGCGGCCGGTGGGACCGATCGACGAACGCCCGCGGATCTCGCGACGGCGCGGCGCATGCTGCTCTCGTTGCGCGGCGTGATCGGCCACGATGCGACGACGTGCACCTTCGGAGAGCGGCGTGGCGCTCGGCGCCTTGGCTTTGCCGCGGCGCATGACGCCTGGCGGCAGAGCATCGTGGGCGAAGCGATCCTGCTCCCCCGGCTCAGCGGGCGGTTCGGATGTTTGTCGCGTCTCCGGAGCCAGTAACTCCTGCGGTGGCTCCGGTGCGGCTGCTGCGGGCAGCGCGACTGGCTCGGTCGGCTCTGATGGCGGGGCTTCGAGGGGCATTTCCACCGGCATCGGCGCATCAGCCACCATGGGCTCCGGAGCCGGCTTCGGTACGGCTGCCATAGGCTCAACGACCGGGGCTTCCACTGGCGTCGGCGCATCGGCCACTGCGGGCTCTGCCTCCTCCGTCTTCTTCCGTCGCTTGCGGCGGACTACGGTGGGCCGGATTCGTTCCTCAATCATCGCCTCGCTGCGGTCCTTGCTGAGCGACCGTCTGATGCGGTCCACTTCGACCGGATCGAGCACGCTCATGTGATTGCGCACCTGGATCCCTAGGGTCGCAATTCGCTGGATCAGGTCGCGGTTCTCGACCCCCAACTCTCGTGCGACCTCGTAGACTCGAACCTTACTCATCCATCCTCCGATAGGGCCTCGATGTGCGACAGGCAATCCAGGATCGCACGGGCGATGCCCCGATCCATGACCAGGAGAACGCCGAGCTCCGAACGACTGAATGCGTCCCCCAAGCTGGCCTTTGTCCCCCAAATGGCTGTCGCGCAACCATGCGCCGTTGCTGCGTGTGCGAGCTCATCCCCGCGACCACGCGAATCCTTTGTGCGGATCAACAGATCCCCTTTGTTTGCCTTCAAAGCGGTACGAACCGCGTCGCCTCCCAGAGCGAGGCTGCGTGCCCGCTGGGCCGAGCTCAGCAGGCCCAAAGCGCGCTGTTCGAATTGCAAGACGATCATCCGTTCGAGGCTTTCGGGCTCGAGCTGGACCACGCCGCGAAGCGCGCGCGCCAATCCGCCACGCACTGCAGCCGAGCGGATGCATGCCCTTTTCGGATGGACTGACACACCACGTCCACCAAGCCGCCGGCCGAGGTCCACGGCTACGAAAGGCTCGCTATCCCCGACCACGAGGCGCACGAGCTCCCCGCGCTCGGCGCGACTACCGCAGCCGGTGCACATCCGCCGCGAAGGCTTGTCTCGTTCGGTCTTGGCCATGGCGCCCAGCATCAACGGTTACTCCTCCTTGCTCTCCTCGGAGGGCTCGGTCGCTGCCTCGGACTCGGTCCCGGACCCTGTCTCGGTCGCTGCCTCTGCTGCCTCTGCTGCCGCCGCCGCCTCTGCTGCCTCTGCTGCCGCCGCCGCCTCTACTGCCGCCGCCGCGATGCTCTCTTGCATCTTCACGTCGACGGGCGGCCACTCAGTCTCGACGAAATCTGCGACGGCGGCCTTGAGGGCCTGTGCCTTGGAGGCCCCTAGCCCCGACTTGATCGCGAGGCGATCGGTGTCCTCTTCGGCTTCAATCGCATCGACCGACGCGTAGCCGTTCTGCTCGAGCTGATCCGCTACGCGCGTATTCACTCCTCGCACGAGAAGAAGCTTGTCGCGCTCCGCGGGGGCCTCGGTCCGATCGGCCATCGCAGCCAACCTTTCCTTGCGAACAGCCTCCATCGCCGTAGCGGCATCGTCACGCAACTTCGCCACGTCGTCAGCCGAGATGCCCGACACCGACGCAAGCTCGCCTTCACTCGCCTCGACGACCTCGTCCAAGCTTCGAAAGCCCATGCGGTAGAGCGAGTGAGCAAGCTCCTCGTTCGTCCTCAAGCGCGATAGCGCCGTCATCGCCTCTTCCTCGATTTGCTGGAAGCGGGACTCGCTGACGATGTCGAGGCGCCAGCCGCTGAGCTGGGACGCGAGCCGCACGTTCTGACCGCGACGGCCAATCGCCAGCGACAGCTTCGCGTCCGGTACCACGAGCTCCATGTTGGAGTTTCCTTCGTCGATGACGACGCGCACGACCTCCGCCGGGGCAATGGCGTTGCAAACGAAGCGGGCCGGGTCGCGATCCCACGGCACGATGTCGATCTTTTCGCCGCGAAGCTCCTGAACCACGGCCTGCACGCGCGAGCCCTTCATGCCGACGCAAGCGCCGACCGGATCGACGTCGGAATCACGGCTGCTCACCGCGATCTTCGACCGAGCCCCCGGCTCACGCGCGGCGGCCACGATGCGCACGATGCCCTCATAGATTTCCGGAACCTCCATTTCGAAGAGCTTCACGAGAATCCCAACATCTGTACGGGAAAGAATGATCTGCGGCCCGCGCGCCTCGCGGTCGATGTCCTTCAAGAGGGCCACGATGCGGTCCCCGGGACGGTAGCTCTCGCGTGGCGTCTGCTCACGCGGCGGCAGGACGGCTTCTACCCCGCGGCCGAGGTCGACGATGATGTTCGAGCCTCGCTCGAAACGACGCACGACACCGGTGATGATTTCGCCCTGACGGCTCTTGTACTCCGCGTAGACCCGATCGCGCTCGGCATCGCGGACCCGTTGAATGATGACCTGCTTGGCGGTCTGCGCAGCAATACGCCCGAAGCGACTCCGGCTCTGGTCGAGGCCGAGTAGCTCCCCGAACTGTTTGTCTTGCTCGCGCGCTTTCTCGCGGTCTTCGGGCAAATAGAAAATCTGAAAGCCGAGCTCCTCGCCGATCTCCGCCTCGAGCCCGTGCGCTTCCGCTTCGTCGACAGTGATCTCTTGCTCGCTGTTTTCCACCGCCTCCACGACGGTCATGTATTGAAAAAGGTCAACTGCCCCAGTCTCGTTGTTGAACTTCGCTTCGAGCTCCCGATCGGGACCGAAGGTCTTCTTGGCCGCCGTCAGAATCGCCTGCTCGGTGGCCTCCACCAGAATCTTGGCATCGATGCCCTTCTCCTGGCTGACCTGTTCAATCACGTTCTGAAGGGAGAGCGCGCTTTGCTGCATAGCCATCTACCCACCTAGTTCGAGAATCGGTACACGAGGTTCGCTTGCGCGATGTCCGCGTGTGGAATCAAAAGGACCTTGCCGTCTTGATCGAGCTCAATGCTCTGATCGACGACCCGGAGCAGCTTCCCGCGGAAGCGGCGCTGCCGTTCGATTGGTGTTAGTGTTCGCACGTTGACCTCGCGACCCGAGAATCGCTCGAAGTCCGCAAGCTTCACCAGAGGCCGCTCGAGCCCAGGAGAGCTCACCTCGAGACGATACGCCCCGGAGGGGAGCAAGTCATCGTGGACCTCCAATGTGGTCGATACGTCCCGGCTGACTCCCGTGCAGTCATCCAAAGACACCCCACTACCCACCTCCGCGCCTGGAATGGCCCGATCGATGATGACCCGAATGAGCATCCCCGCCGGCTCCCCAAGACAGCGCACGTCGACCAACTCGACGCCGTGGGCACGGCAAATCGGGTCGATCAATGGCTCCAGCGCGATGACGAGTTGTTCGGTAGCTTGGGTCAAATTCTACTCGGGGTCCCTAAACGAAAAATGGGCGGGCCGTGGCGGCCCACCCAGCGAGGTAAACCAAATTTTCAGGCAGCCACGTACCACAGCGCCCCACCCGCCGCAAGCAAAGCACCTCCCTCGGCCTTTGTGTCGTTGACAGCTAGAAAGACCTCTTGGTATGCACCGCGAGTACCCTCGTCGTGCGGCGTGGGAGCAGGAGGAAAGCATGATGCGTTCGCTGAAGATCGGGCATTGGGTTGCCCTGGTATGCATGGCTGCCCTGGTAGCCAGTTGTGGGTCGACCCGCGAGAGCGCCTGGGACACGACCTCTGAATCCACTCAACTCGACGACGCGGCTCAGGCGCAGGTCGCGGAGCTCATGGCCGCCGCCGACGCAGCGTGGGCGAATCGTGGAGACGCGGCTCAGGCCAAGGTAGCGGTGGACGCGTGGGCCAAAGCCTCCGAGATCGATCCCAAAAATGTGAGGGCGCTCAACGAGCTCACGCACGCGATCTATTTCTACGCGGACTGCCACCTCCGTTTCGACGAAGACAACCCCGAACTCTACAAGAGCACTCACGAAGAGGGCACTCGAGCCGCGGAGCGCGCGCTGTCGGCGATGTCGCCTGCCTTTGCCGAGAAGATGGCGAGCGGCGAGCTCATCGAGGAGGCGATCACGGTTCTCAGCGCGTCCGCGGTACCGGCGCTCTACTGGCGCTCGTCGAACATGGGACGTTGGGCGGTCCTCGACGGCTTCGCGACCCTTCTCTCCTACAAGGACGAGATTCGCACCGTCATGGAGTTCTGCCTCGATGAATACCCTCTCTACTGGTACCAGGCGCCCGACCGATACTTTGGCGTCTTCTACGCCAAGGCACCCGGCTTTGCAGGCGGCGACATGAAGCAGTCGGCGGCGCATTTCAACATCTCGATCGACGCGCAGCCGAATTACTTCGGCTCGCGGATCCTCATGGCCGAAGAATGGGCCATCAAGGAAGACAATCGGCCGCTCTTCGAGGAGCTCGTCAACTATGTCCTCAACGGCGACCCCAACTCGATTCCCGCAATCGTGCCCGAAAACCTCTGCGAGCAGCGCAAGGCCAGGAAGCTGATGGCCGAGATCGACGAAACGTTTTGATCTGAATCGGCCCGACGACAGTCGCGTCTAGTTGGCGCCCGCCCCCATTCCGAGGAGAATCCAATGCGTAAGTCCATCGTCTGTGTTGTGGCGTTTGTCGCCTTTTCCTTCCTGCTCGTCGGACCTGCCCCAGCATCGGCCCAGGAGTACGTTTTGGAGATGGGAACGGTCGTTCCCTCGGGTAGCCCTTGGGCGCTGCAGCTCAAGCGTCTGAAGGAATACGTCGAAAAAGAGACCGGCGGCCGTGTGAAGGTGAAGCTGCGTCTAGGTGGCTCGAATGAGCGATCGCTGGCGCGTCGGACCCAAATGGGAAGCAAGCAAGGCTTCGCCGGCTCGGTGGGCGGGTTGAGCTCAATCGTTCGCGAGGTCAACGTCCTCGAGGCGCCCTACGTGTTTGACACCGTCCAACAGGCGGACAAGGCCCTCGACGACCCCGAGGTATTGAAGCAGGTCCGCGCCATCCTCAAGAAGCAGAAGCTCGTTTTTGCGCTTTGGGGGGAGAACGGGTTCCGATCGTACTTCAGCCGCCGGCCGATCCGGGCCCCCGCCGACATGAAGGGCATTCGCTATCGTTCGCAAGAGGCCGTGGCCCACGTCGAGGCATACAAAGCCATGGGAGCGAGCCCGGTCACGATCGACGTTGCCAACACGATGACCAGTCTGCAGACCGGAGTCGTCGACGGCTTCGACAACACGCCGCTCTTCGCGATGGCCACAACGTGGTACCAGGGCTTCGACAAAGAAGAGCGCAACCTGCTGTTGTCTCGTCACTCGTACCAGCCCGGCATCGTCGTGTACTCGAAGAAGTGGTTCGATACGCTGCCAGCAGACATCCAGAAGGTACTCCTCAGCGTCCCGCACGACCTCACCACATGGGGCCGCGAACAGGTTCGCAAAATGGAGCCTGTCCTTCTGAAGAACCTGGTCCGCTACGGCTACGACATCCACGACCCAAGCCCCGCGGAGCTCCAGAAGTTCAAGGACAAGGAAAAGGGAGTGCCGGAGGCGGTCGCCAAGCAGGTGGGGCCGGCTGGGCAGAAGCTCTTGAAGGCGGTCAGGGCAGCGCTGGCGAAGTAGGCGTCCCGTGACCGTTGCGAAGCAACGGCTTTACGGGGTCTCCCCGTGCACATAGACCCACGTCCCCGGATTCCCCTCCGTCGCGGTCCCCCCATGCCAAGTCTCGGGCAAATCCGGTCCGGCCCAATTGTACAGCCACTTGGCGTCACGTGGGGCGAGGTTGATGCAGCCGTGGCTGCGTGGGCGCCCGAAGCGGTCGTGCCAGAACGCCGAGTGGAAGGCGTAGGCGCCTCGGAAGTACATGACGTAGGGGACGTCCTCGAGGGAGTACGGTGGCTCGCCTGGCTCGTCGTTGTCCATCGTCGACGTCAGGTGCTTGCCGCGAATGCGGTGGAGGCCCTTGGGCGTGCGGTAGTTCAGGTCGGGGCTCGGTGTCCTAGTCCGCCCGGTCGAGACTAGGCTCACGTAGCGTGGCTGCTTCCATTCGTAAGCCACCAGGACCTGGTGCGTGAGGTCGACGTCAATCCATCGCTCGCCTTCCTCGACCTCCGCCGGCGGCGGGTTCGCCTCGATTACGAGGACGTCCGCCTCGCGAACGAGCCTTCCGTCTCCAACGACCATGTACACGCTCTCCCCGATGCGCCTTCGTGCGTGTACCGCAAGCCAGGAGCGCCGCTCGAAGCGCTCACGGGTCACGCGGAGCTTCTCTCTGTCATTCAAGCGATAGACCGCCGTCTCCTCGCCCCGGGTCACCGCCACGGGCAGGCCCCATCGCCGCCCGTCGAGCGCCTGCCCTTGGAAGCCGCTCCATTCTTTGTGCCGGATGCGCTTGGCCGGCACGAATCCGTTTTGCTGCGTGCGCCAATAGGTCTCGCCATCCTTTTCAAAGCTGCGATCCAGGCTGACGTAGAACCCTGGTCGCAGGATGCGGAGGACGAGTGGATGGTCGATCTCGTGCGGGGACTCCGGTGACTCGGAGGGTGGCGACTCTACGCCAGCGGCGGGAATCTCCTCCGGAATCGTGTAGACTTCGTCGGCTTTCGGAAGCCGCTTGTAGAGCGGGGTCTTCCTCCGCACCGTCGCGTACTCGTACGGCATCACCGCATTGCGGTCCGGTTGCCGCGCACGAAGCTCAGGCAACCGCTCGCCAGAGAACACGACGATATCCCGCCCCTGGCAGGCGTATCCTCCAGTATCGAGCTCGTACCAGCCGCCTTCGCAGCCCTCGTAGCCCACCGGATCCGTAGTGGTCGAGCGAAGCAGCGCGCCCGCCCTCAGATAGCCGAGACGCATCCCTTCCGAGGTTGGCGCATCCCGTATCGGCGAGACGAAGCGCTTGGCAAAGACCCGCTTCGGCGGGCCGAGATCGCGTGTCTCCTCGGGGCGCTCGATATCGACAGAGGTAAGCGCCTCGTCAAGACTGCAGCCCGCGCCCGCGCCCGCAGCTGACAGAACCGCGATCGCGCAAGAAAGCACACCGTAGGGTTTCAACAAAGCTCGTCGTGTGCGCCGCACAGCCGTGGTCTGCTACGAACTGTCATTAGGATGCGCACGGGTCAACATCTCGAAGCGTTTTCCACGACGTTCGGATTCGTGGCATCTGCAGCCGTGCATCTCGCCGCCTTCGCCTATATCGCAAGTGCAACGGTCCACTTCGATTTCGACTTCGAGATCGCGCTGCCCGCGGAGGTCGAGTTCGGTCTAACGGGCGAGATGGCGATGGCGGCGGCGGACGCACCCCCCCGAGCCGCGGGCTCGCCAGATCCGAGGTGGGCGAGTGCGGCGAGTCAGGAGGGAGAGGACTCCACGCGAGACGCAGGAGTCCCGTTCGACGCTGGCACTATCGCCGACGCTGGCACCGACACCGACACCGACGCTGGCACTGACGCTGATCCGATCGCCCCTCCAACACTGACCGGCCCATCCCGCATCCCCCCCGGCGCCCACCTCGCCCTCCGGGTCGACATGCAACGCGTCCGTGAGTCCCCCCTCGCACCCGATGTCACCCGCTTTTTACAAGGGGTTCCGGACTGGCAGCTTCTGCTCGAAGGGTCCGGCATCGACCCCGTCGGGGACCTGGACCGGTTGCTGGTGGCGACGCCCAACCTTCAACGGTCCAAGCTCGTGCTCGCGGGGCGGCATCGGCGCGATGCGGGCTTCGCGCGCAAGAGCGTCAAACGTCTCGCAAGCTCGCGAGGCAAGCGCGTGCGTTGGAAGCAGCGCTACGGAGTAACCACTGCGCGATGGTACAACCTCGATCCAACACCGCGGACGATCGCGCTGCTGAGCACGCAGCACTTCAGCATTACGCGTCGCCAGGATCTCGAGCGCGTCCTCGCAATGACGAAAGCACGTGAGCTTCGAGACGCCGAAAAGGAAGGGCTCGTCGCGGCGCGCGGACCCGACGCATTGCTATCGATGGGCCCGGATGAAGCGATTTCGCTCGAAGTCGAAGGCGTACACCGCTTCATCATCGGAAGCATCAAGCACGTACCGGTGCGGCTGCGCATGGCAGTGCGCGAGACCGGCCCTGACGAAGCATCCGTCAGCGTCTTGGCCACGTACGGGTCGGAGCGAGACGCGCGCGACGCGTCGATCTACTGGAAGAAAGTCGCGCGGTTCTATTCCGAGCAGCTGATCATGACCATCTCGGGCTTTGGGAAGACCCTTCGCCGAATGGAGCTCTCACCCGAAGAAGAGCGCATCCGAGTGTCCTTCACGCTCAGCGCCGATCAAATTCGCTTCATCCTCAGCTACGCTGAGGGGCGGCTACGCGGCGCAGCTCCCGCCAAGCCAGCCACCAAGCCCAGCAGCGCGAAGCCAAATAGGAAGACGCGCCCAACAAAAAAGGGGCCCTGAGGGCCCCTTTTTCTCGATTCGTTGTCTCAGTGACTCAGAGGACGAGGTCCTTGAGCTTCTTGAGAGGTGTTGCGCGAATCTTCTTGGACGCAGCCTTCGGCGGAAGCATCATTTCTTCGCCGGTAGCCGGATTGCGTCCCATCCGAGCAGGTTTGGCCGGAATCTTCCGAACCTTGAGCTTAATCATATCGGGAATGACGAACTCCCCGGGGCCACGACGACCAAGCTCTTTCTTGACGAGGTCTCGAAGTGCATCGAAAACGCCCGTAATTTCCTTCTTGGTGAGGCCGCTCTTGTCGGCCAGCTCGCTCATGATTTGAGCCTTCGTCATTCGCTTGCCTAGTACCATAATTCCCTCCTAACGCTCTGACCTGCCGCTTCGATCTACTAAAAAGGCCCCCAAAAGAAGCCCCAGACAGGCACGGCGCCATCTATGCCTAGGTTTTTCCTTGCTGACAAGGGGCTTCGCACGATTTCGTAAACAAATTTCTAGGGGTTAAGCGATCCTCGACAGCGCGTGGACGGCTCTCATCCCGTTTCTGCCGGGCCGGTACGCGGGCTTACCCACAGGTCATCCACAGGTTTCCGATCCATCGCGCGCTGGCTTCTCGATCAACCGAGACAGCAGCCAAATCAAGTGTGCTTTCAAATAGTTGCCCGCCGAAACGCAGGTGGTATCGGAACATCATATCCCTCGATTTGCGGGGTTCCACGGGGGTTTTCCACAGGCAAAAGGACCTATCGGGCGGCATCCACCGCGGCCAGAAGATCCTCCGTCCGGGCCTTCATCTCCCGTTCCTCACGCCTGTTTGCGTGATCGCAGCCGAGAAGATGAAGGAGCCCATGAGCCAGCAAAAAGGTCACTTCTCGGATGATCGGGCGATCGTGCTCGGCCGCCTGGCGCGTCGCCATGGGCAACGAAATCACCACATCGCCGAGCAGATCCGGATGAGCTGCCGGGCCGGGGCCCTCCTGCATCGGGAATGCGAGCACGTCCGTCGCCTTGTTCTTCTTGCGGTAGCGACGATTGAGCTGGCGAATCGTCGCGTCGTCGCACAGCAGGATCGAAAGCTCCGCGCTGGGCAGATCCAACGACTCGAGCATGGCCTCGGCGCGCCACGCCAGCTCCCCGTGACGAACCGAGCGACGTTCCAAACCACGCGAGCGGAGCCACACCGGCATCGCTTGGCTACTGGCTCCCCAGTGCGATTGGGTCAAGCCGGGCCGCGGCGTGCCCTGAGCGACCCGGTTGCTATGCTCGGCGCGTGTTTGAGAAAGTTTTGATCTTGCGGCAAGGAGAGGCCGCGACCCGCGTCGCGCGCACCTGTCGGCGTATGGGAGTGGAATCGATCGTCGTCGCGCCGAAAGGCGCCCCGACGAGCCGCCATATCGAGGCTGCAGACCGGAGCATCGAGATCGACTTCGAGGAGGCGAGCGCGATTCCGCGCGATCAGCTCCCGGCGATTCTCGAGCAGGCAGGCGCCGACGCAGCGCACCTTGGCTACCAGGGACAGCCCGAAATGTTTGAGCTCGCCAGCGCCGCCGAAAAGGCGGACGTGGCTGTACTCGGCACCGATCTCGATGTGCTGGGCGCCCTCACCGACCCTGCCACCCTCCGAGCCGCGGCCGAGCGGGCCAGTGTCCGAACAGTTCGCGACGCGGAGGACCCGTCGCGGCCTCGCGAAATCTGCGTGCTCGTCGCCGCGGACTCTCACGGAGAAACCACCGCGATCGCCGAATGTGACCGCAGCCTCTCGACATCCGAGCACACGCTGATCCACGAAACCCCGTCGCCTGAGTTGCTGTTCCGCTCGGACGGGGAGGCGTTTCGGATGGCACTCTTTGAGAGCGCGAGACGCCTGGCGGCCGAGCTCCGTTACGCCGGGCTCCTCGAAGTTAAGTTTCACATCTGCCCGTCTGGTCTGTCCTGGGTGTCCGACGTCAAGATCGGCTTGCCGCGGCACCACACGCTCATCGAAATGGTCACCAGGGTCGACCTCGTCGCGCTCCAGCTGCGAATCGCATCGGGCGAGCCGATCCCCGAAGAGTTGGAGTCGCTCGAGCCCCGAGGGCACGCGCTCGACGCATCGATCCTCGCGCTCACCGAACAGGACGCGGTTGTTTCCTCGTACTCCATAGCGCCCTCACCTCAGGGCCGCGTTCGCGCAACGTCGTCCGCCACCGTCGGCTTGGCCTTGCCTGCCGACGACCGCCCGCTGATCGCGAAGCTGACCACCTACGCGCCAATCCGCCACAGCGCGCTCCTCTCGATGGACCGCATGTTAGCCGAGATGCGTGCCGAGCCGTTCGAGACGAACGTGCCGTCCCTTAGGCGGATCCTCAGTAACTACGCGTTCCGCGCCGGGCAGTACGACAGCGAGTCCTCCGCGCGATTCGCTGCCGGCTGACTGCGACCGCCGTCAGGCGGCGAAGGTGGACTTGCCGGCGTAGACCGCCCCGTCCCCGAGCTGCTCTTCGATACGAAGGAGCTGGTTGTACTTCGCGATGCGCTCCGAGCGCGAGGCGGATCCCGTCTTGATCTGGCCGACGCCGGTCGCAACCGCGAGGTCGGCGATGAACGTGTCCTCGGTCTCGCCACTTCGGTGTGAGATGATCGAAGCATAGCCATGTAGAGCGCCCAGCCGGATGGTGTTCAGGGTCTCCGTGACCGTGCCGATCTGATTGACCTTGATCAGAATCGCGTTCGCGACTCCGTGGTCGATGCCCATCTGGACTCGCTCGGTGTTCGTCACGAAGAGGTCATCTCCGACGAGCTGGACCTTGCGCCCCAAGGCGTCGGTTTGGACTTTCCAGCCATCCCAGTCGTTCTCGTCCATGCCGTCCTCGATGCTGACGATCGGGTACTTCGCGCAGTAGTCGGCGTAGGTGCTCACGAGACCCGCCGCGTCGACGGGCTTCTTGTCGAACGTGTAGACGCCTTCGTTCTTGTCGTAGAACTCGCTGGCCGCGCAATCGAGCGCGATGGAGATCTGCTCGCCAGGACGATACCCCGCCGCGTCGATGGCCCGCGCCACGAACGACAGCGCCTCCTCATTGGTCGACAGGTGCGGAGCAAATCCACCCTCGTCCCCCACGCCGGTCGCGTGCCCGGCATCCTTGAGGAGTTTCTTGAGGTTGTGGAAGGTCTCGACACCCGCGCGAAGCGCGTCCGCAAACGTTTCGAAGCCGTGCGGAACGACCATGAACTCCTGAATCTCGAGGCCGCTGTCGGCGTGCGCTCCGCCGTTAATGATGTTCATCAGCGGGGTAGGCAGGACCTGTGCCTGCGCGCCCCCGAGGTAGCGCCAGAGCGGCAAACCGACGGCGGCGGCGGCGGCGCGCGCAACCGCCATCGAGACTCCGAGGATCGCGTTGGCCCCGAGCTTCGCCTTCGACGGCGTGCCGTCGTAGTCCAACATTGCCTGATCCACGCCTGCCTGGTCGAGGGCCTCGAGGCCAACCACCTGGGGCGCGACCTCGTTCACCACGTTTTCAACGGCCTTCAACACGCCCCTACCTAGATAGCGGCTGGCGTCCCCGTCCCGGAGCTCGAGCGCTTCGTGCTCACCGGTCGAGGCCCCGGACGGAACGGCGGCTCGGCCGGTCGCGCCTCCCATCAATTCCACGTCGACTTCGACGGTAGGATTGCCTCGTGAGTCCAGAATCTCTCGTGCGCCAACGGCGATGATCTCGGTCATGATTTCACCTCGCGCAGCCCTTAGCGGTTGTCTAGGGGCGATGCAAGGATGTCGATGCTAGGCTCGCCCGCTATGCATGCCTTGCTGTTCATTCCTTGGTTTCGTCTCGAGTCGTGGGACATCCCGTTGCCGTTCTCCCTCCCGGTGTTGGGCGACACGCTGTCGATTCAACCGTTCGGCGTGCTCGTCGCCACCGGCGTGCTTCTAGGCGCGTGGGTTGCAGGTCGATTTGCGCAACGCAACGACCTCGACACCATCGCGACGGGCGACCTGGTGACGTACGCGGTCGTGACCGGCTTCATCCTGGGCTACTTCTTGAATGGCCTTTTCTACGAACGCGAGACCTTGATGGAGGTGCTGCGCAACCCCTCGATGTTCTTGTCGACTTGGCTCGGACTCTCCTCGTACGGCGGATTCTTTGGCGGCATCCTCGGCTGCTTCATTTGGCGCCACCGGAAGAAGATGCCGGTCCTCCCCTACGCCAACGCGGTCTGCTTCGGTTTGCCATTTGGTTGGTTCTTCGGTCGCATGGGGTGCTTCGTCGTGCACGACCACCCCGGCAAGGTCACCGACTTCGCACTTGCGGTGTCGGACTATCGATTCGGCGCCCCTCCCTTCGCGGCCCGCCACGACCTGGGGCTCTACGAAATGATGTACGCCGCTGCGATCATCGCCCTCTTCATCTGGCTCGAGCGCCGGAGCCGCCGTCCGGTCGGCTTCTACTGCGTTCTCTTACCGCTGGTATACGCGCCGGTTCGGTTCTTCCTCGATTTCCTCCGGGCCACACCGCTCGAAGGCGGGGACGTGCGATATGCCGGCCTGACACCCGCACAGTGGTCTTCGATCTTGATGGTCTGCATCGGCATCGCGGTCTGGCAGTTCGGTGTGAAACCACGCATGGCCGACGGCAAGCCTCAGGGCGCCAATTCGTAGCCGCTACTTGAGAGACACGACGGTCACCTGAGGGCCGCCTTCGTCCTGGGTGGCCAGGCGGAACCCCGCGACATAGGTGGCATCGCGCGACAGGTGCTCGTGGATGGCCCCTCGAAGCGCGCCACTCCCGACGCCGTGAACGATGAAGGCGGCCGACTCCGCGGCGCCGTACATGCGATCGAGAAACGCCTCGGCCATGGCAACGGCGTCGTCAGCCCGAAGTCCGCGAACGTCGAGTGTGTTGTCGCTGGTTCGCAGCGTGCGCTGCGGTTTCGGGTGCGCGCCGGAAACGACAGCTGGCTCTTTCGGGGGCGGCGCCGAGACTTGCTTCAGCGCCCGCAGATCGCTCACGTCGACCCAGAGCTTCATCATGCCCGCCGACACGCGAACTTTGCCGCGCGCCGGTCCTTCGATCACGTCTGCAATGCTTCGAAGACGTTCGACCCACACCCGGTCTCCGACGCGAACCGCGTCCGGATCGAGCGCCGCAGTTTGGACGGGTTCCGGTTCCAACGACAGGCGATGGGCGTCGAGCTCCCCAAGAAGCGCGCTTCCGTCGCTCAGCACCTCCGCGGCCGCCGCGACGGACTCCGCTTCCGAGCGCTGGCGCAGTTCTTTCTTGGCATGATCGAGGCGGCCGTGAAGCTCCCTAACCTGGTCCACCAGCTTTTGGGCCTCCGCGCCGAGGCCCTTCGCCTCACGTGCCTTGAGGGATTGGCGGCGCGCGTCGAGCTTCGCTCGCTCCTCCGTGACCTTCGCTCGGTCGGCCTCGAGAGCTGCCTGCTCTCGTAGCGCAGCCTTCGTCGCCGTTTCGAGCTTCGCCACCAGCGTCTCGAAGCTTCGCGAATGCTCGGGCAGCGCACGGCGAGCGTGGTCGATGATCTCTGTGGGAATCCCATAGCGACGCGCGACCTCGAGGGCGTTCGAACCCCCGGGGACGCCCATCGTCATCCGAAAGGTGGGGGCCATGTTGTCGAAGTCGAAGCCGACCGCCGCGTTGTGCATGTCCTCGCGTTCCGCGGCGAGAGCCTTCAAGGCCTCGTAGTGGGTCGTGACTGCGACCGCGGTTCGTCGCTCCACCAGGGTCTCGACGATTGCGCACGCCAAGGCAGCGCCAGCTTCTGGGTCGGTCGCGCCCGCAAGCTCGTCGAGCAAGACCAACACCCGCTCACCTGCCTGCTCGAGCACGCTCCGCAAGGTGACCAGGTGCGCGGAGAACGTCGACAGGCTTCGTGCGAGACTCTGCTCGTCGCCCACCGCCGCAAGCACGGGCGAGAAGAACCCGCAGACGCTCCCTTCCTCGACGGGAACCGCCAAACCCGCTCGGGTCATGAGCGCTGCCAGGCCGAGCATTTTGAGTGCGACCGTCTTGCCCCCGGCGTTCGGACCGGAGATCACCAGGGCCTCGCCACCGGAGAGCTCGATATCGTTCGGGACCACATCGATGCCGCCAAGAATCAACGAGGGATGACGCGCCGCGCGCAGAGCGATGCGCGGCTCCTGACATAGCTCGACGAAGTGTGCGCCGAGATCGACCGCGAACTGGGCGCTAGCGCCTCGCAAGTCCGCGTGGTCGAGCGCCTCGGCGGCGGCACGAAGCTGCGGCACGTACTGGCGCACCAAGTCCGACAGTGCGGCGAGGATCCGCCGCTCCTCACGCTCGAGTTCGAGTTGAGCCATCTTCAGGCGGTTGCCGCGCTCGACGAGCTCACGGGGCTCGACGAAAATCGTGGCACCGCTCGCGCTCGAACCATGCACGATGCCGTGGAAGCGTTCGTGGGCATCCGTGCGGACCGGGAGCACGTAGCGCCCTTCTCGAATCGTGTAGAACGAATCCTGCAGGATCGCGCTTCGCTTCTGGATCAGATCTTCGAGCTTCCGGATAATCCGCCCGCGAAGGTTGCCCACCTCTTCGCGAAGATGCGCGAGCTCGGCGCTTGCGGAATCGAGAATCGTGCCGTCGTTGCCGATCGACATCCCGACCTCTTCTTCGAGCCCGTCGAGTGTGGGGTCGATGGCGCACGCGCGATGCAGATAAGGAACTCTGTCTTTGCGCTGGCCGAGGAATCGTCGAAGCGTCGCGGACGCTCGCAACGTCATGCGGATGTCCCTGAGCGCGCCGCCGTCGAGCACGCCTTCCCGTTCGAGACGTTGGAGCGACAATCGGATCTCGCAGATGCCCTCGAGCGGCAGCGGCTCATTCCGCTCGAGCAGCGCCCACGCTTCTTTCGACTCGGCAAGCACGCGCTCGGTCTCTTCGAACGAGTCGGCGAGGTGCAATGCAAGCCCCTTTCGGAGCGGACCCCGGCAACGATCGGCGACCGCCCGCTCTATCTGGTCCCACTCGAGGTCGGCTAGCGTCTTACGTTCAGCGTCACTCACTGAGCCCACTCGGGAACCTTGAGGTCCGAGGAACGGGCTCGCGTCTCGCGCTTGTGCTTCGGCGCCTGCGCCTTGCGAGGCGTGGATGGGGTCTTTTTCGGGGCCCGGAGCTCGATCAAAACGGTTTCCTCTTGGATTGGGGTGATCGCCGTACGCCCCCTCCGTTTACCAAGCTTGGCGCGAAGTACCAGTGTCGACCCCCGCTCCGCCTCGACGGTGCACGGCGTCATGGCGCACGCCTCCGACCCGTCGTCGAGGAGGACTCTGGCACCGGCCGGATCGGTCGCGACATGAACATTGACGAAGGTCAGCGCCGGCTGGACATCGTCGACAAGCGGCTCCTGCGTCTCGGCGAAGGAGCTCGACCCTGTGGGAGCCTCGCTTGCGTCGGCTTCGCTCCCCGGCCCCGAGAGTGGACCCAAGGAGACCCAGGCAAGCGCCGCCACCGCAGCCGAAGCCATCACCGCCCAGAGCCAGCGAGATCTTTCGCGTCGCGGCACCGGATCGAGGTAGCTCAGCGACGGGGGACCAAACGCGGACGGCGGCGTCTTCGCGGTCGCGCGGCTCAAGCGCCCATCGAGCGCGCACGTGATCGCGTCGGCAAGCTCCTCGGTATCCTGATAGCGATCGTCGGGATCCTTGGCGAGCGCCTTGCGAATCACCATCTCGAGCTCCCGGCTCACTTTGACGTTCGGATTCAGCTCGTCGAGCGGCGGCAATTCGGCAAACAAGTGCTGCGTGAGCACGCCCATGAAGGTGTCCCCTTCGAACGGAACACGGCCGGAGAGGCACTCATAGAGAATGATGCCGAGCGCGTACACGTCGACACGGTGATCGAGATCCTTCCCGGCCGCTTGCTCGGGCGACATGTACTCGGGCGTGCCGAAGATCATTCCCGTCTTGGTGAGCTTCCGCCCTGGGGCCCCCTCGGTCTCGATGTCGCTCATCTTGGCGATGCCAAAATCGACGATCTTGACGAAGTCGTCGACGCCATCACGCTTGGTGAGAAAAATGTTCTCGGGCTTGATGTCGCGGTGGACGATCCCCTTGGCATGTGTGGCCGACAGCGCGCGGCAGCACTGCAGCACGATGGCGCATGCTCGGTCGGCGTCGACGGTGACATCTCTGCCGAGGACGTTCGCAAGGTCCTCCCCATCGAGGAACTCCATGATGAAGTAGCTGGCGCCGCGTGTGGTTTCCCCAAAATCGGAAATGTCGACGATGTTCTCGTGGCCGATTCGGGACGCGCTCTTGGCCTCTTGGCGAAAGCGCGCAACGACCTCCGGGCGCCTCGACAGGTCATCGCGAAGGACCTTGATCGCCACGCGCTTGTCGATATCTCGATGAAGGCCCTCGTAGACCAGCCCCATGCCGCCCTCGCCGATGCGGCTTTTCACCACGTAGCGCCCAGCCAGCACGGTCCCGACCAGCGGATCGTCCGGGTTGACCGGGCGGATGTTCATCTGCGACGTCGTCACGAGGCGCGTGGCATCAACGGGGCAGAATACCTCTCCGCCGCCGTAATCAACTCTGCAGGCCGGACATAACTTCATAACGGTGAATTGACGGCTACTTCCCCTGAATTCACGGTAGCATCGCGATTGTTGGAGGGGCAACGATGGCGCCGGATTCGCAGGGCCTCATTGCCAACCGAAACCAGCTTTGATAGGCGCACGCCGTGGCTCCGACCATACGATTACTCGACGATACGCTGATCGACCAAATCGCTGCAGGCGAGGTGATCGAGAGGCCCGCGAATCTGGTCAAGGAGCTCCTCGAGAACGCCGTCGATGCGCAGGCGACTGCGATTACCGTGTCAGTGGAAGACGGGGGACGCGGCCTGGTACGCGTGAGCGACGACGGAACCGGCATGTCGCCTGAGGATGCGGCCCTGTCTATCGAACGGCACGCGACCAGCAAGATCGCCGCGTTCGACGATCTCGTGCGCGTCTCGACACTTGGGTTTCGCGGTGAAGCCCTCCCGTCCATCGGGTCGGTCTCGAGGATGACGATCACCACCCGGCCCAAGAACGACCTCGAGGGAACCCGCGTCGTCGTCGAAGGCGGTGCGGTGCGGGAGATCTCACCCGCGGGATGCCCCCCTGGGACGACCGTCGAGGTCCATGATCTCTTCTACAACGTGCCGGCGCGAAAGAAGTTTCTGCGGGCACGTCAGACTGAAACCTCGCGTATTTTCGAGGTTTGTCAGAGGGTAGCGTTGAGCCACCCGGAGCTCCGTTTGGTGGTGACTTCGGACGGGAGAACCGCGAGGCAGTATCTGCCTGCGGCCGGCCTGGCCGAACGCGCCTATCAAGTCTTCGGCGAGGTGACGCTCCAAGAGGTTCACGCCGAGCGAGAGGGGGTGCGCCTCGATGGGGTGCTGGCGCCGATCGAGCTCGCGCGCGCCGGCGCGCGCCACCTGTTCCTCATCGTCAACGGGCGACCCATTGTCGACCGTGGGCTCGCCCGGGCGATCGCCTTCGCGTACGGAAACCGACTGCCCCCGGGCCACTACCCGCGTGGAGTGATCTCCCTCCGCCTCCCGCCTGAAGATGTCGACGTCAACGCACATCCCCAGAAGACCGAGGTGCGGTTCAAGCAGTCCGCCCACCTAATCGATCTGGTGACCCGCATGATCGCTGCCCGACTTCCCGCCAAACCCGACGGCGATGCCTATTGGGAGGCGCGCATCGGTGCGCCGGGGCCAATGCAGAGCACCCACACAACGGCCGCTCAGGGGGTCGTTGGCACCGGAGCGGCAGCGGTTGCGCAGCAGCGAGGCACCTATGAAACCCGCAACCCAAACGGGCTTCGCTTCGTCGCTCAGGTTCGCGAACGCATCTTGATCTGCGAGGCAGACGACCAGCTGCTGATCCTGGACCGTGCGAGAGCCGATGCGCTGGTGCGCTACGACGCTCTTCGGGAGGCCGCGGGCGCAGGGACGCTCGTTCGTCAGAACCTGCTCTTCCCCGATCGGCTCGAGCTCACGCCCTCCGCGGAAGCCAAGCTCGAACGACATGCGACCCTGCTTCACTCTCTCGGCTTCGATTGGTCTGCGCTCGGGGAGGGTTCGCATGTCGTACGGGCCATCCCCGCGCTCGTCGCAGACGCCCGGGCGACCGCGCTCTTCCAGGATGCGATCTCGAGCCTCGAAGGTGGGGCCGACGATCAAAGGGACGCAGCGCTTCGAGCGCTTGCCAGCCGTGCGGCCCACCCCAACGGCAAACCGCTTGACGACACAGCCGCTCAACACATCGTCGCCGGCGTTCGGCCGAACCGAGATGCGCACCGCGCTTGCATCCTCGCACGCGTTCCGATCGCGTCTGGCAGCGCCGAGAGCGCGGATGACTGAAACGCTCCAACCGCTTCTGGTCATCGCGGGGCCCACCGCCACCGGCAAGACCGCCGCGGCGATCGACCTAGCTCGCCGTTTCGATGGCGAGCTCGTTGGCGCTGACAGCGTGCAAGTCTACCGGGGGTTCGATATCGGGTCCGCAAAGCCGACGCCCGATGAGCTTGGAGGCATTGCCCACCACCTGCTGGACGTGCTCGACCCTGACCAAGACGTGGACGCCGTGGCCTATGCGAACCTGGCGGACGCGGTGATTGGCGGCATTCGCGACCGCGGACACCTTCCTGTCGTAGTCGGCGGTACGGGGCTGTGGATCCGGGCACTCGTCCGGGGGCTCGTCCAGGTCCCACCCGTTGACCCCGGCGTCCGGCAGCGCCTCGAGCAAGCCGCAGCCGCGGAGGGAGCGCCCGCACTCCATGCACGGCTGGCGGAGGTTGATCCAATGTCCGCAGAGGCCGTGCACCCCAACGACGCCCTTCGAATCGTCCGCGCGCTCGAAGTCTACGAGCAGACCGGCACGGCGCTCGGTACGCTCCGAGCGGCGCACGCGCTCGGAGCGCCGCGATACAACGCGTCGTTCGTCGTCCTCGATATGAACCGAGCGGCCCACGACGCAGTCGTCGAAGGCCGCGTGGAGCGGATGCTCGCCGCGGGCTGGATAGACGAGGTGCGCTCACTCCGAGGGCGATGGGGTGACGATATCCGCCCGTTTGGAAGTGTCGGCTATCGCGAGGTCCTGGCCCATGTTCGCGACGAGGTCCCTCTCGAAGAGACAGTGCGCCAGATCCGAAAATCGACCCGTGTCTACGCTCGCCGGCAGCGGACCTGGTTCAAAGGCGAGCCCGGCGTAAGCTGGCGGAGCGAGAGCGCCGAGCTTCGCGAGCCAAGCGGCCTCCAGCGCATCGCAAGGGAACTAGGGCTTTGAACTTCTTCGGACATGCAGTCGTCGCGGGCTGGGTCGACAACCGAGCAGGACACCTACTTGGAAGCATGCTGCCGGACTTCGAAACCATGATCCGGGTCCCACTCATCGAGGTTCGCGACCCCGATATTCAGCGTGGGATCGATCTGCACCACCGAACCGACCAAGCATTCCATCGGGCACCCGCCTTCATCGCCTGCTGCGCCCACACGCTTGGCGGGCTCACCGACGTCGGTGTTCGCCGCGGGACGGCCCGCGCCGTCGGCCACATCGCTAGCGAGATGTTTCTCGATGGCTGGCTGTCCCGCGAGCAGACTCACGTCGACGATTACCTCGCTGCTCTCGCGGTCGAGGCGGGCGACCTCCTCGGTTGGCAAGACGCCGGCCTGGCTTTCTCGAAATTGCACACCAGGCTAGCGCTATGGGGCGCGCCGCACGACTATTCTGAACCGCCCTTTGTTCTAGCGCGAGTCTCCGACGCCCTGCGCCGCCGCCCGGCCTTGGCTGTGCTACAAGACCAGTCGGCTCGGGTTGCAGAGCACCTCCCCTCCCTCCAACAGGTGGTGGAGCGGACCGCCGCAGAACTGCTCAACGAGCTTCGAGACGCGCTAGACTTCAAGGACTGAAATGCTCGAAGAGGGGGGAAGACGCAGCGCAAGCGGCGAGAAGCGGCGGCGCTACCTGAAGTGGGGCCGGATCGCAGTGACTGTCGCCGCAGTTGCCTACCTCGCGAGCCGCGTGGAACCACGCGATGTTCTGAACGCCTTTCAACGGCTCTCTTTGGGCGCGGCGCTATCCGCGGTGACGGTGGTCTTCTTCGGTCTGGCGTGCGGAATGATTCGATGGCGGCTCTTGCTTCGAGCATATGGTGCCATCGACCTTCCCTCCTGGCCTCGAATCGCGCACCTGTATCTGGTCGGACACTTCTACAACAATTTCGCACCGGGCGGCGTGGGCGGCGACGTCGTTCGTGGCGTGGCAGGGCGCAAGGCCTTTGGGGATCTCGATTGGGCGAGCGCCACGAGCGGCGTGGCCGTCGTATTCATCGAACGCACCATCGGGCTCTCGGCTCTGCTCGTCCTCGCCACGGGCGCCTATCTGATTCGACCCATTCCCGGAATCGAAGGCGTGGGCCTCTGGGCAACGCTGGGCCTCGCGGCGGCAGGGGCCGCGTTGATTGGCGTCGCCATCGCACCAAGAATCGCGCCGCTTCTTCCCGAGCGCCTAGGCAAGCCGCTTCGCGCACTCCCGCACCTCTACTCGGCAGGGCCTTTCCTCCTCGCCATCTTTCTCTCCTTGATCATTCACTCCCTCAACATCGCCGCGGGCCACGCCATCATGCACTCACTCGAGCCGTCGGTAACTTGGGGGCAATCGGCGGTCATCATGCCGCTGGTCGGCGCATCCGCCTTTTTCCCGTTCACCGTGGGCGGAGCGGGCGTTCGAGAGGCGGCGTTCGCGGCGCTCTACGGCACCGTCGGGGTTCCCGAGGCGAGCGCCTACGCCGCCTCACTCAGCTTCTGGGGCACACAACTGATCTCGGCGATCGTCGGCGGTGTGCTCAATCTGATCGTTCCGCTCTCCGGCAGAGAAACCGACTGAGCAGCCCCCGAGCTCCGGGCGAGTTGATCGAACTTTGCGGCCTTGCCGGCCTCTCCTGCTAACCTCTGAGCCATGCGGCACGATAGTCACGGCGACGGCTCCTTTCGCGCCGACCAGCTCGCGCAATGCGGGCCGGACTGCGTCTTCGAAGCAGGCGTCTTGGTCTTTCACCCCGAGAACATCGAGCTCGGAACGAACGTGTACGTCGGGCACAACGCGATCCTCAAGGGCTACTACAAGAACACGATGCGCATCGGCGACGAGACGTGGATCGGTCAACAGGCGTTCCTACATAGCGCCGGTGGGATCGACATCGGCGCCCGCGTGGGAATCGCGCCCGCTGTTCGAATCATCACCTCGTTCCACGGTGAGGCGGGTCGCGACATTCCGATCCTGCACTCGCCCGTCGAGTTCGCCCCGGTCATCATCGAAGATGACTGCGACCTCGGCATCGGCGCGATCGTGCTTCCTGGTGTGCGTATCGGCAAAGGCGCGCAAATCGGAGCTGGCGCCGTCGTGACCGAAAACGTGCCGCCGTACTCTGTGGCAGTCGGCGTGCCTGCCAAGGTCATGAGGCAACGGCCGGCATGAGCGGTCCCGATGTCAGCATCGTCATCTTCGCGTTCAATGAGGAGGACAACATTGCGCCGGTCCTAACCGAGCTCCGAGAATGGCTCTCGTCCAACGAGCCGTCGGCCGAGATCGTGTTCGTCGACGATGGGTCCACGGACGGCACGTCCGCGGAAGCTGCAAAAGCTCTATCCGGATCTCCGCATCAACTCCTTGGCCACGAGACCAACCGTGGCATTGGTGCAGCGCTCAAGACGGGGGTGCGCGCCGCCGAAGGCGCATGGGTCACGTTCCTTCCGGCGGACGGGCAAATCGCGCCAAGTGCGATTGGAACACTTCGCGATGCGGCGGCCCGCGAACGCAGCGAGGTGGTGTTCAGCGTGTACGATCACCGAGACGACGGGTTGCATCGCAAGATCCTCTCCGCCGGCGTACGAGCGCTGATCCTTCTGATCCATGGCGTACGCATGCGAAGCGACGGCCCCTACCTCTTCCGACGCTCGCTCTTCGACGCCGACCAGCTCGCCCCCGACACGTTCTTCCTGAACTTCGAGTTTCCAATTCGAATGTTGGGCGCGCAGGTTCCGGCGACAGAGGTGACGATTGAGTGCAGGCCTCGCCGATCTGGGCACTCCAAGTCGACCGGCCTCAAGCGCATTTACGGGGTTGCAAAGGACCTCGTCGAGCTCCGCGTTAGGCGCGTCCGGGAATCGCACAGCCGGCGAGCTTAGCCCTGGACGTCTGGCTCGCTCTTCAGCCGGTCTCGAAGGGTGGACCTCGGAATGCCCAGGGCCCGGGCGGCCGCAGACATGTTGCCCCCGTACTGCTCGAGCGCCTCTCGGAGTGAGTCCGCAGCTGGCTGAAACCCCGAGGGCTCGGCAACGCGGCGAAGCGCGCGATCAACGGACGCAAGGTCGATCACCGCCCCGTCGCTATCGACCGCGGCGAGCTCGAGCACGTTGCGGAGCTCACGTACGTTGCCCGGCCAGGGGTACCGGTAGAGACGTTCGAGGGCTTCCGGCTCGAGGCTTCGCTCGCCGACCTCCGGCTCCATGCGGATCAGGAAGTGACGTGCAAGGCACGTGATGTCGCTGGGACGAACACGCAGGGGCGGGACTGTGACGACGAGACGGTGGATCCGGTAGTAAAGGTCGGACCGGAATCGGCCTTCATGCACCATCGTCCGCAGGTTCTGGTGCGTCGCGCACACCAATCGAACGTCGACGCGCCGCGCGGCCTCGCTACCCACCCGCCTAACGTGCCAACTCTCCAACACGCGCAGGAGCCGCGTTTGAAGATCATGCGGCAGCTCCGCGACTTCGTCCAGAAAGAGTGTCCCTCCGTGCGCCTGCTCGAATGCCCCGCGGTGCGCGTGTACGGCACCCGTGAACGCGCCGCGCTCGTGCCCAAAGAGCTCGCTCTCGATGAGCTCGCGAGGAAGCCCACCGCCGTTGAGTGGCACGAACGGGCCTGCTTGACGCCGCCCCCGTTCGTGCAGCGCCCGGGCGACGTGCTCTTTGCCAACCCCCGTCTCGCCCTGAATCAAGACGGGCCACGGCAAACCCGCGAATCGATCGACATCGGCCATCACTGAGAGCATGGCGCTCGATTCGATGACGACATCGGGAGGCTGCTTGCCAGCACTGCCCCGGCTAACCACGCGAAGCTCGGTTCGCCCGATGCGAACCACGGCGCCCGGTCGGAGCTCGTGCCGGCGGATACGCAGGCCGTCCACCCAGGTGCCGTTGGTGCTGCCGAGGTCGCGGATGGACACGCTTTGCGAAGAGGGCTCGATTCGGCAGTGGTGCTGGCTCACCGCCCGATCCGAGAGCACGATCGCATTGTCCGTTGCGCCACCGACTGAAATCGGCTGCTCCCCGATGTGATAGGCGCGGGCCCCGGGCCCGTGACCACCGACCAACGAAAGCAGCCTCGCTACCCGACCGGGACCGCGCAAGACCTCGGTGCCGCCCACTTCGGACGGGACCGCCTCAGCCTTGAGCCGCGCTACCGAATAGCCCGCCCCCACCTCCACCCGCTCGCCGATTGGCACGACCGAACGCGCCCTCAGAGCCGGGCCCCGCGCCAGGTCGTAGACGTACACCGTGCCCCCATGAGGTTGGAAAAGCAGCGCCCGCGAAGGCACGCCGGCTTCGTGAATCACGATGTCACAATCCGGGTGCGACCCGACCTCCACCGCTGCGGCCTCCAAGGGAAATGCGTGGATGCGCCGCCCGGCGCGGCACAGACAAAGCGTATCGCCCAAACCCATGGCGCGGATATCGACCGGTCCCGCCGGCGGTTGCGTAGACGCCTCCTCTCCCTAAGCTCCCGGCAACGTGTCCGAAGCACTCCGTGAAACCTCACTCACCGACGAGCATCGGGCGCTTGGCGCGCGGCTCGTTCCCTTCGCCGGTTGGCGGATGCCCGTGCAATACGAGGGCATCAAGACTGAGCACGAAGCGGTTCGCAGCCGCGCCGGGCTCTTCGACGTGTCGCACATGGGCGAGATCCTCGTCGAAGGTCCGCAGGCCGTAGCGGCGGTCGACCGGCTCGTCACCAACGACGTATCGAAGCTCGCGACCGGCAAAGCACTGTACACCGTGTGCTGCAACGAGCAGGGGCACATCCTCGACGACCTCATCGTGTACCGGTTGGAGGATGAGAAAGTTCTGGTCGTCTGCAACGCATCCAACCGCGACAAGATCGTCGGCCACTTCGCCAAGAAACTGAGCCTCAGGACACCTTGGAACGACGTGTCCGATGCGTGGGCGTTGCTCGCTCTGCAGGGTCCGAGCGCCTTGGCGATCATGAAAGACTTGGGCGCGGCGCAAGGCCTGCTCGACCTTCCGTGCTTCAGTGTGACCCGTACAAGCGTAGCCGGGGTCGACGTTTGGGCGGCACGAACGGGCTACACCGGAGAAGATGGTTTTGAGCTCTTTTGCGCGAGCGAGGACGCCGTTGCGTTGTGGAGGGCATTGCTCGAAACCGGTCAGGCCCACGGGCTCCAACCCGTCGGTCTCGGCGCGCGCGACACCCTCCGCCTCGAAGCACGGCTCATGCTCTATGGCAACGACATCACAGAGGAGACCCACCCGCTCGAGGCAGGCCTCGGCTGGGTGGTGAAGCTCGACGCCGGGGACTTCATCGGACGGGACGCGTTGCGGGCGATCAAGACGGCCGGCCTCGAACGAAAGCTGGTGGGCTTCGAGATGACGGGACGAGGAATTGCGCGTCATGGCTACCCGATCGTGGCCGGCGGGGACCCGGTCGGAGAGGTCACCAGCGGCTCCCCGGGGCCGACGGTTGGACGGAACATCGGTCTCGGCTATGTGCCCCTGGCCCTCGCCAAGGCAGGGAGCGCCTTGGGTATTGAGATCCGTGGCAAGGTGGTCGACGCCGTGGTAGTGAGGACCCCGTTTTACAAGAGGTGATGATGGCGACGTACCCAAGGGACCTACAGTACACGCGAGAGCACGAATGGACGCGCATCGAGGACGACGTGATTCGCGTCGGAATCACCGCTTACGCCGTCGAGCAGCTCGGGGACGTGACCTTGGTCGACATGCCGGCTCCCGGGGAAGACGTCCAGGCCCACGAGCGCTTCGGCGACATCGAGTCGGTCAAGACCGTGAGCGAGTTGTTCGCTCCCGTGAGCGGAGAGATCGTGGACGTCAACGACGAGCTCGAGTCCAGCCCCGAGCTCGTGAATGAGGGCCCCTACGAAGAGGGCTGGCTGGTCACCATCCGCCCCTCCGATCAGGCAGAGCTCGACGGGCTGATGGATGCCGCCAAGTATGAGGAGTACCTCGGAACGCTCGACGGCTAAACAACCGGTACGAACGTGAGATACCTTCCGCACACCGACGAAGAGGTTCGAGCCATGCTCGCGCGCGTCGGGGTCGAGCGCATCGACGACCTCTTCGAGGCGATTCCCGCTTCGCATCGGTTGGACCAGCCCCTCGATCTCGAGCCAGCGCTCGACGAACCGAGACTCATGCAACACCTCTCGGCCCTCGCCAACGCAAGCAAGGGCGCGAGCATGTTGTCGTTCCTGGGCGGCGGGATGTGCCGGCACCACGTGCCGCCGGCCGTGGACCAGCTGCTGCAGCGAAGTGAATTCTACACCGCCTACACGCCGTACCAGGCGGAGCTCTCACAAGGGACGCTTCAAGCGACCTTCGAATTTCAGACCATCGTGTGTGAGCTCCTTGGCACCGACGTGGCCAACGCATCGATGTACGACGGCGCGAGTGCAGCCGCGGAAGCCGTGCTGATGGCCCGGCGGGCCAAGCGACGCACGCACGTGGTGGTCAGCGAGGCACTGCATCCGGAGTACATCGAAACCATTCGCACGTACGTTCAGGGCCTCGACACCGAGCCGACAATCACATTGGCGCCCATCGGCGCGGACGGCCGAACGGACTGGGACGCAGCCAGGGGCCTCGTTACGGACAAGACCGCCGCACTCTTGGTGGGCTATCCCAACTTCTTCGGCTGCGTCGAGGATCTGGACGCGGCACGAGCCGTCGCCGACACCCACCGTGCGCTCTTGGTGACAGCGACCGCCGAACCTTACGCCTTGTCCGTGCTTCGCGCGCCCGGAGCGTGCGGCGCCGACATCTGCGTCGGCGAGGGGCAAGCGCTGGCCGTGCCGCCTCAGTACGGCGGCCCCGGCGTCGGCCTCTTTGGAGCATCGCAGGCCCTCGTCCGGCAAATGCCCGGCCGGCTCGTAGGACGCACCGTCGATTCAGAAGGCCACCCGGGATACGTGCTCACTCTGTCCACGCGCGAGCAGCACATTCGCCGCGAGAAGGCCACCTCGAACATCTGCACCAATAACGGCTTGATCGCGCTCGCGATGGCTATGCGGACCGCCATGCTCGGACGCCGAGGGTTTCAGCAGGCGGGCCAACGCTGCCTCAACGCGGCTCACTATCTCCGTGCCGGCGCCGAAAACCTCGAGGGCTTCGAGGTTCCGTATTCCGCTCCGGTGTTCAACGAGCTCGTTGTCCGTAGCCAAGGCCCCACCGCAGCCGAGCTCGTTGGCCGTTTGCTCGAACGCGACATCATCGCCGGTATCGACCTCGGCCGCTTCAGCGCCGAATGGCGCCAAGACCTCTTGATCGCTACCACCGAGATCCACACCCGGGACGACCTCGACCGCTTACTCCAGGCCCTTGCCGGCTAGCCGCGTACCGTAAACCCTATCCGATCGCGTGTTGGCCAACTCGCGCCCACTGCAAAGATCCGATCAGCGTGCACGAAAACGGTAGAAGACTACATGTCGGCACCGTCGCAACCATATGCTTTGACTCATGTTTTCCTGTTAATGCTTGACCCTGCCGGCAGCAAAACACAAAACTTAATTCAGCTTGCGCGGACCGAAAACGCGGTGGAAACTCGGCCCGCTTCGAGAGATTTGCTGCTGATGCAGAGGAAGCTCCGGAGGCTGCAACATGACTGAACAGCGAAGAACATCCTTCATCAACTTCCTGGCTCCAGAGGATCCCGATCCGATGGCTTGGGCCGATATCTGCCGTGACGAGACGTGGCAGGGCCGCTGGGTCGCACTCGACGACTGTGCATACAACGAAGCTGGTGAAGCGACCGCAGGCCTCGTCGTAGATTTCGACGACAACCTCGCCGATCTGTGTGCTCGCCTGAGCGCCGAGCGCCGCAAGCGCTGCTCGGTCGTGTTCTGCCCGCCTGCCGAATCGGCCGCGTAGCCGCCTTCAGTTGCCCGAGTGGCGGGGTTACTCGTCAGCGTCCCCGCTGGGCTCATCTTCCGCGTCCCAGGGGTGCTGCTTCTCCCCGAGCGAAACCGGCTCATCTGCGCCCGTGCATCGGTCGGGCTGCCCCCTACGGAGCTTGACCGCGTTCCATGGCCCGCCGCCCGTCAGGTCGTCGTCCATGCCCCACTCGCCCTTGACGTATTGATCGCCGTCTTCGCCGATTTGGACTCGGAAATAGCCTCGCCCACGGCGGATCTGTGGCTTGCCCGAAACCAGCTCCCTGCGGTCTTCCCACTGGAAGATCAACAGGTCACCGTCGACGTCACCCTGGATTCGCCCGGCGCGCTCGTGCTTCACGTAGTCGCCTATGACCTGCTTGCCGCTCTGGCACATGTGCATGTTGCCGTATTGCGGCGACTGCCAGACCCCGTAGAAGGTCGCTCCCTCGGGCAGCGGACCAGCTTTCGGCTTCTGAGAGCCCCCACAGCCGAGGAGGACCCCAAGCAGTAGGGCCAGCGCTATCTGGTTTGCCTTCATCGAGTGTCTCCCCGCTCCCACGATAAACGACCCTCGGGCGAAAGCGCAATTTCGGCGGCTCAGCGTATGCGGGGGACGGAAATCACGTGATAGAGGACTGCTGGGCCCTCTCCGAGCAGTAGCGCTAGGTCCCTCAGGCCCTCGAAGACCGAGCCATCGAGGCCGAGCTGGGCCGTGGGCGGTGGGGGTTCGAAACGATAGCTTGCGACCACCATCGGCCGGAGGCGTTCACGGAGCCGGGGAGGTGCATCGATGGCCTCCCTGAGCCGGTCGAGCGCTAGGTCCATCCCACCGAGCGCATCCACAAGGCCGTGACGGTGGGCGTCGGCGGCAAGCCAAACCCGGCCGCGGGCCAACGGCTCGATCTCTTCGACGGGCCGCCCTCGCCCATCGGCGACCAACGCAACGAAGGAGTCATAGAACGCGTCGAGTTCTCGATTCATGAGTGCCCGCTCGTCCCCAGTGAGGGGACGGTGAGGCGAGAACATGTCGGCGTGGGGGCCCGTGCGGAGGACCTCCGTTCGGATCCCGACGCGATCGAGGAGCTGGGATGCCATCAGGCGGGCCGAGACCACGCCGATCGAGCCGGTGAGGCCGAGAGGCTGGGCGACGATGGCGTTCGCATGGGCGGCGACATAGTACCCGCCGCTGGCAGCAACCTCGCCGAAGTACGCAACGACGGGCTTCTTCTCTTTGACCCGGACGACCTCGCGGTGAATCAAGTCGGACGCCTCAGCGGAACCGCCTGGCGAGTCGACCCAGAGCAGCACGCCAAGTGCTCGGCGGTCGCGGCGCGCCTGACGAAGCGCCGCGACGATGGAAGCGCGCCGGCCCGTCGGCGGGCCAGACTCCGAAATCGCTCCCTTGATTGCCACGACTGCGATGTAGGGTCGACGTCGCAGCGGACGGAAGAGCTTCGCTTCCTTGAAGTCGAGGTAACGGTCGCCCTCGATGACTTCCTTCTTCTCATCGACGCCGAGTTTGTCGGGCAGCTCGTCTTCGTACGCGAGTCCATCGGCGAGACGCGCATCGATCGCGTCTTGTCCGCGGAACACGCCGGCTTCGAACAGCACGCGCACTTGCTCCGGCGTCGTGCCGATGCGTTGCGAGAGTGCGTCGAGCAACGCGGCCGTGTGCCCATCGATGAGCACCTGAAGTTGCTCACGCTGGTGCTCGCTCATCGAGTCGCGGCTCACGCGTTCGGCGGCGGTCTTGTATTCCTTGCGGGCGAACGGCTCGATTTCGACGCCGATGCGATCGAGTAGTGGCTTAACGTAGTGCGACTCTGCGGAAAGACCGAGCAGTGTGATGGTCGCCTGCGGTGCCAGATAAATGCTATCAGCCGCGGAGGCGACATAGATCTCCCGGTGTCCGCCCCCTCGAGGGAGGAACACCGTCGTGCGCTTTCCCTCATCCCTCAGCCTGAGAATTTGCTCGCGGAGCCCGACGCAGACCGACCACCCCGCTTGAAGGGGAGGCAACACGAACGCGACCCCATCGATACGAGAATCCCTGATCGCATAATCAGCAAGCTGGCGAACGGCCAACAAAGAGGATGTGCGGCGCAGGGAACCAGCATCGAGAAGCCTACGCAGCCACGGCAGCGGCTGACGGGCCTCTACGAGGTGTGGTTTGAGGCGTACGACAATCCATCGACCCTTGGGTCGCGACAGCCAGCGGGCGATCGCCCAGATTGGTAGGAGCGGGACACACAGCAGATTCCGGATCGCGCGGACGACTAAACGAAGCATCGTTTTTGCCTATAGTGACGGCTTGTTATGCTGGAAGCGGTGGGGCCGGAAATCTTTACCGGCGACTAGCGCTCTGCTAGGAACTCATAGCACTGAAGAAGGCGAAGGAGCACGGCTCAGAACATGGCAAGCCCCCAGATGGTGATGTACGAGGAGGAGTTTGCCCAGGTCCAGGCCGTGACGAACAGGCTGGTCCAGGATGCGAACGCGCGCGTCGTGTTCGTCGTGGACAAGAACGGCCAGTTGATCAGCGCATCAGGCGATACGGGGGATATCGATACGACTTCCCTAGCCTCGCTCACAGCGGGTACCATCGCAGCGACGGGAGGCATCGCGCAACTTCTGCGGGAGCAGGAGTTCGCGACCCAATACCACGAGGGGGTTCGGCAGAATGTTCACATTCAAGTGGTCAGCGGTCGCGTGATTCTTGTGGTCATCTTCGATAATCGGACAAGCTTGGGCCTGGTACGGTTGCGCGTGAAGCGAGCCACCGAGCACCTGACGCGAATCTTCGAGATGGTAATGGCCAAAACACAGGATCCCTTCCGAAGTTCGCCGTTCGCCGAAATAACCGATGACGACATCGACAACTTGTTCAATGATTGACTAGGAGAGGCTTAGGGGGATGTCTTTCATCAACTACTTGTCGCGCGAGATCAACTGCAAGATCGTTTACTACGGTCCAGGTCTGTGCGGCAAAACGACCAACCTGCAGCACATCTACAATCGCACCAACCCGGATGCGAAAGGCAAGATGATCTCGCTCGCGACCGAGACCGAGCGAACGCTGTTCTTCGACTTCCTGCCACTCGAGATCGGCGAAATCCGCGGCTTCAAAACACGCTTCCATCTCTACACGGTCCCGGGCCAGGTCTTCTACGACGCCAGCCGTAAGCTGATCCTAAAAGGCGTCGACGGCGTCGTCTTCGTAGCGGATTCACAGATGCTCCGCGCTGAAGCCAACACCGAGTCGATGGACAACCTCCGCACCAACCTGGCGGAACAAGGCTACAACCTCGACACGGTCCCGTACGTCATCCAGTACAACAAGCGCGACATGCCCAACATCTCCCCGGTCGAAGAGCTCCGCCAAATGCTCAACACCGGCAACGTCCCCGAATTCGGCGCGGTAGCCACAACCGGCGAAGGCGTCTTCGAAACATTGAAGTCGATAGCCAAACTAGTCCTAACCGAACTAAAACGAGGCGCCGCCCGCTAAAAGGGGAGAGTGTCCCCTTCAAGCGATGAGGTTGAGGATTTTTCCTGGGATCCAGATTGTTTTGCGGAGGGTCTTGCCTTCGAGGTGTGCTGCGACCTTGGGGAGGGCTTGGGCGGCGGCCAAGGCCTGGGCTTCGGTGGCGTTCTTAGCGAGGGTGACTCTGGCTCGGACTTTGCCGTTGATCTGGACCGGGACTTCGACTTCGTCTTGTTCGCAGAGCACCGGGTCGTAGGTGGGCCAAGCTTCGCGCTGGATGCTGGGGGGGTGACCGAGCAGTTCCCAGACTTCTTCGCCTAGGTGCGGGGCAAAGGGGTGGAGAAGCTTGGCGAGAACATCGAGGCCTTCGGTGGGGACCTCGTCGAGCTTCGTCAGCTCGTTGGTCAGCACCATCATCGCGCTGATCGCGGTGTTGAACCGCATGGCCTCGATGTCTTCGGTGACTTTGCGGATCGTTTGGTGCAGCAGGCGCGTGAGCGCGTCGTCTGGTTTGGCGTCCGCGTTGGCGCGCGACGTAACGGCAAATACCCGGTCGAGGAAGCGACGCACACCGGCAATCGAGCTGGTGTTCCAGGGTTTCGTGGCCTCGAGCGGCCCCATGAACATCTCGTAAATGCGCATCGAGTCGGCGCCAAACTCGGCCACGATGTCGTCGGGGTTCACGACATTGCCCCGCGACTTGCTCATCTTTTGCCCGCCTTCGCCGAGAATCATCCCCTGGTGGACGAGCTTCTTGAATGGCTCCTTGGTCGGGACGACGCCCTCGTCGTAGAGGACCTTGTGCCAAAAGCGCGCGTATAGGAGATGCAAGACCGCGTGCTCGGCGCCGCCCACGTAGAGGTCGACGGGAAGCCATTTCTGGGCCAGGTCCGGCGCGCACAACGCGTCGGCGTTGTTCGGGTCAATGAAGCGGAGATAGTACCAACAGGAGCCGGCCCACTGGGGCATCGTGTTGGTCTCGCGCGCGAACCACTTCCCGTCCTTCTGGAAAAAACGCCAGTCCTTTGCCCTCGCCAAGACCCCTGCCGGATCGACACCGGGCTTGTAGTCGTCGAGCTCGGGCAGCCGAAGAGGCAGCTCGCTTTCATCGACCGCCAACGGTTGGTCGTGTCGAATGGTGTAGTCGGCGCCTGTGCGGGGGTCGCCATCGGTTTCGACCGGGAAATAAATTGGAATGGGTTCGCCCCAGTATCTCTGCCTCGAAAAGACCCAGTCGCGTAGCTTGTACTCGACGCGCGCACGGCCTCGACCCGCTGCTTCGAGGTCGGCCGTCACGCGCTCTTTGAACTCCGCAGTCTTCAAACCGTCGTACTTGCCGGAGTTCACGGCAACGCCCTGCTCCACCATTGCCTCGCTCAAAGGAGTGCCGGCTGGCGCGCCCGTCTTGCTGACGACCTCGATGATCGGAATCCGATGTGCGGTCGCGAACTCGAAATCGCGGACATCATGCGCGGGCACCGCCATGATCGCCCCCGTCCCGTATCCCCAGAGCACATAGTCGGCGATGTAGACTGGGACGTCGGCGCCATTGACCGGATTGATGGCGAACCCACCTGTGAAAACGCCCGTCTTCTCTTTGCTGGCTTGCCGGTCGCGCTCGCTCTTGTTCTTGGCCTGCTCTACGTAGGCGGCCACTTCCCCTTGTCGATCATCGGCCGTCAGCACCTCGACGAGAGGATGCTCGGGCGCGAGCACCATGAAGGTCGCACCGAACAGCGTATCGGGTCGCGTCGTGAAGACCTCGATAGCCGCGTCGTGTCCAGCGATCTCGAACTTCACCTCCGCGCCCTCCGATCGACCGATCCACTCCTGCTGCATGATACGGGTGCTGTTCGGCCACTCGACCCCTTCGAGGTCCTCGAGAAGCCTGTCCGCGTATGCGGTGATCTTCAGCACCCACTGCCGAAGCGGGACACGTTCGACGGGGTGCCCTCCCCGTTCACTCAGGCCGTTGATAACCTCTTCATTAGCCAGCACGGTGCCGAGGTCCGCACACCAGTTGACCGCCACCTCGCTCTGATACGCGAGGCCGCGCTCGAAGAGCCTGAGGAAAATCCACTGCGTCCACTTCACGTACTCAGGAGACGTCGTGTCAATCTCGCGCGCCCAGTCGTAGCTGAACCCCAACATCTTGAGCTGACGCTTGAACGTCGCGATGTTCTGCGCGGTGGTGTCGCGCGGATGCGTGCCGGTAATGATCGCGTGCTGCTCCGCCGGGAGACCAAACGCGTCCCAGCCCATCGGATGCAGGACGTCGCAACCCGTCGCGCGGCGGTAGCGCGCCATGATGTCGGTTGCGGTGTACCCCTCGGGATGCCCCACGTGCAGCCCCGAACCGGACGGGTACGGGAACATGTCGAGGATGTACGTCTTCGGACGGTCGGTCCCCTCAGGCGTGCGAAACGTGTCGTCCTTGTCCCAATAGCCCTGCCATTTGGGCTCAATCGTCGCTGGATCGTAGCGCGTCATCGCGCCTGCCATAGCATGCTGGCGCGCAGGCTGCGATCTACGGACAGGTGTCCATCCGGGCGATCCAATCGCGGAGGAGCCCCGTGCCGAACGGGTCGACAGTCGACGTCCCGATCGATGGCATCCGCAGAACATCTTCCACGAGGAAGCGTCGAGCGTGCCTTCTCCCTTCTGCGGGTTCGCCATCTTCGGCTCGTCGTTCGGATCGATCTCGTCCTCCGCGCCGAGCTCGAATAGGTCGATCTCCGCCATCGCAACGAGCTGGTTCGCGACCACCCCGTAGTAGATGCGCCCCATGCTTGGTCTGTAACGGAAAATCGTATCTCGCCCAAACTCTCGCAGGCGCTTAATTTGCGCGAGCGGAGTCCTCGAGCTCTTTCCAGCGGAACGGTGAAAGCACGTGTGCCCAATAGCCCCCCGGAAAGTTCGGCAAACTCCCGATTCCAATCTCGGTCGGCGGTCGGCGATGACGCGGCAGGAAACGAGATCGGAACACGATGTCCCACCAGATGATATTGGCGCCGTAGTTCGTGTTCGCTTCCTCGAGGTGCTTCGAATGATGCCAACGATGGAGCTCCGCCATGCTGAAGAACCAGTTGAGTGGTCCGAGACGAATGTCCACGTTGCAATGTTGGAACATGCCGTGGACCGCGCTGAAGAGCGTGTGAAGCGCGAGGATGCGCGTGTCCGCGCCCAACAGAATCAACGGTGTCAGACCCAAGACCTGTTGCGTGAACAGGTCGAGTGGATGAAAGCGTCCCGCGTTGAGCCAATAGAGTCGCGGCGCGCTGTGATGCGTCGCGTGAAAGCGCCACAGGAACGCGTTCTCGTGCATCCATCGGTGAATCCAATAGGTTCCAAACTCTCCGATGACGAGCGCAAGCAACAGTTGGGCTGGCAGCGGCCAACGATCCGGCCACATCTCCATGCCCACCGCGTTCGACAGCCAAGCTGCCGCCACGGTGAGAGCCCCGACGAACGTCACCGTATAGAGCTCAGGGATCCAGAAGTTGACCAAGTTGTGAATGAGGTCGGTCCGAACGTCGCGATGACTGCGAAGCCACTCGTCCTGAAAGGGATGCACTCGCTCGAGCAGGAGTAGCAGCAAGACGACCACTCCGGTCAGCCCCATGGCCGTCGCGACGGGATTCCAGCCCTCTGCCACGCCGTAGACCCCTACCCCCATCACGCCACCAAACACGACGGGGAACGTCCCGTACGTCAGCGCGGCACCAAGAACCTCAGACTTGTGGATGGCGGTCACGCTTCCATCTGGACGGGGAAACGTTCGTAGTAGAAATCAAAGCGCTTGCGGAGATCCTCCGGGTCAACCCCGAAATCACCTGGAAGGTCATAGAGAATCCGCCCGTGCTTTCCGCGCGGGTTTTCGGTCATGTACTGGTTGAGGGACGCCCTCGCCTCTGCCGTCATCTCGAGGCCGGCGACCTCGTAGATGCGCTCGACCATCGCGACATCATCCGCCATGAACTCGTGAAACAGCACGTCGATGCTCTGCGACGCAGGCAACCGGTCGCGATCTCGCACGCACGAGCGCAAGAGCTGCTCCACGCGATCGCTCCAATACGCTGCAACGGCAGGCGGGTCCACCTTGGTTCGTCGCATCCGATCACCGTACGTCAGCATCGTGATGGCGGAGGCAACGACCGACACGGGGTCGCGATGTGTGAGCGCCACCGTTGCATCGGGAAATGTATCGATGAGAGGTCCCAGCTGCTCCAGGTGCTGCGGCGACTTCAGAATCCAGCGGTCGGGCCCGCGCATCCATTGCAGCGCCTTGAGCACGTTCTTCATGTACTCGTAGTGCGGGCGCTGGTCGTGGGCGTAGTAGTAGTCGCGCCACCGGGGCACCACGGCGAGCCACTCCGGAAGAAACGTCGAGAAATCGAGCGCCCCGAGTTCGATCTCTTCGTGCACGTGGTCAGGCGTCATGTCGTGCATGTTCTTGAGGAGCGGAGCGATCTGGCCGAACATCTGATACTCGCCGGCGCACTTCACGTACCGCGGGTCCTGCTCTTTGGGTCCAGGCGCCACGCCGGCATCGGGAATTGGCTCGAGGCTTTCCCAGTACGGAAGCGAGCGGAGGCGCGTGTCGGACGCGATCAGGTTCAACAAGTGGGTCGTTCCCGAGCGCGGAAGCCCGGCAATGATGATCGGCTTGCGGATCTCGACGTCCAGGATCTCGGGGTGCCGTTTGAGCAGGTCGTGAAAACGCAGACGGTTGGCAGCGTAACGCACCATGTCCCCAAAGAGCCGCACCTGCCCCATCGGTCCGAGGTCCGCATCCTCGTCGGCCGCCTGACACCACACCGCAAGTCGCTCGCGAAAGTCGTCGGGACCGAAATCCGAAAGCCCTGTGCGCTCCTTCGCCTCGCCCAGCACCGCGTCCTCGGTGAAGTCGACTTCAACCCCGGCAAAGCCGTCGAGCACCATCTTCTGCATCGGCGTGAGAACCGGAGCCTTGAGATCGTCAATTTGGATGTCGTTCGGCCCGTCGGTCACGGCTGACTCTCCTTGGCTTTCGCGGCTTTGAGGCTGGAGCGCAGGTCGGTGAGTTGCTTTCGCAGCCACTGCGTGAGCCAGAAGTTTTCGCTCTCGCGTTCGAGTTGCTCATGCGCGGCGATCGTCGCTTCGAGCGCAGCGGTGCTGGTGGGCGCTGCGGTGAGTGCAACCTCGGCCAGATGAATCGCCGCGAGCGGCTCACCCGCAGAGAGCTTGTCCTTGGCCCGCTGCGCGACCGCGTCGGCGCCGCCGGCGAGCTCCACCAAATCTCCATGGACACTCTTGGCGGGCACCGGATAGAGTTCCGTCGTCGAGCTGTGGTGGAACCATCCGGCGTAGGTCTCCCAGATCGCCCGCACGCTCCACGACACCTTGCCGTAGCCCTCTCCAACCTCGAGCTCCGGCGGAAGTTGGATGTCGCGCATCAGTGTATGGATGTCCTTGCCGTGATTCATCCCGCGTACAGTTTCGTCGTGAACGTATCGAACCGCGTCGCGCAGCCGCGTTAGCTCCTCGCGAATGCTTTCCTTGCCGACGACCGGGCCGTGATGACCAGTCAACAACAGTTTGGGCTCGAGCGCGAGGACACGCTCGAGCGATTCGATGAAGCGCGGCGCCTCTCGATACCGATCGCCGCGAACCGTCACGAGGTTGGGAAAATGTCCAAAGAGAGCGCTGAAAAGGTTTCCGCAGAAGCAGACCTCATGGTCGGGTAGCCAGATGACCATCGAGTCGGTGGTCTCACCCCCAGGAGTCGACAAGAGCTCCATCCGCACGCCGCCCAGCTCGAGCTCGTAGCGATCGTCGAACGTGATATCGGGTGTCGGGCGCGACTGCGCAGAGATGCCACCCCCCACGTGTTCTTGGATGTATGTCCAGGCGCGCGCAATTGCATCCGCAAACGCGAACGCGCTCCGCGAGGCCCGGAACGCCGAGATACGGGTGTCGTCCGCTTGGTGAGGCTCGTTGTTCACCTGCGCGACGAGCCGCGTGCCCTCCTCGCGAAACAAATCAACGCCGCCGACGTGATCGACGTGGCCTTGCGTGAGAAGGATGTAACGCACCGGACTGTCATCGACCGCGTCGAAGTTGCGCTTGTGGACCGGTGCCTCGAAGCCCATCCCGGTGTTGATCACGACGCGCCCTTCGGGGGTGTTGATTAGATACGAGTTGGACAGCCCCTCAGACAGGTAGATGAAGTCGGTGAGTTTCTGCGCTTCAGGCTGGGTCGCCGGTTGGATTTGGAAGCCACTTGGGCGCGAACGATATAGTGGAGTAGAGGTCATGGTGTTCCTGGCAGCGGAGGGGCGGAGGGGCGGAGGATAGCCGCGCTCTGGACGTCGTGCTAGAGTTGCCCCTCGCTCGGGGCGCCGCAACGGCTGAGATGAACCCGTCGAACCTGATCCGGTTTGAACCGGCGTAGGGAAGCGAACCATCGGCTTCTTCCCTGCACGAGGAGCATGATGCAAGACTTCAAGATTCCGGTCCGAGGCGCGCACAATCCATCGAGCCAGGAGGCGGGCACCACACCGGGCTCGTTCGCGAACCCGCCCGACATTGGCGGCCCCCTCACGTTCTCGTCTCCCGACACCCCCGGCATGCCGCAACCAAGCGACAAGACCGCCTGGGACTTCATGCCGGAAGGTTGGCGCTTCCAGGACGGCGGTTGGCATCCGCCCGCTGGCTTCGAGCCTGTGACCCAGTTGGAGCATGCGCGTCTCGGCATCGTGACGCAGGCCATGCGGCGTGTCGCCGAGCGCGAGACCCACCTCACCCCGGAGCAGGTGCGTGACGAAGTCGCAGCCGGCCGGATGATCATTCCGGCCAACACGATGCATCTTCAACATGCGTTGGACCCGATGTGCATTGGGCGCGGTGGCCTCACGAAGATCAACGCGAACATGGGCGCGTCCCCGGTGTCGTCCGGAACCGACGAAGAAGTCGAGAAGCTTCGCTGGGCTGAGCGCTGGGGCGCTGACACCGTGATGGACCTTTCGACCGGCGGCGACCTGGACGCAACCCGCGAAGCGATCATCGTCAACGCGGGCGTGCCGATCGGGACGGTCCCCATCTACTCGATGATTATCGGCCGCACCATCGAAGAGCTGACGCTCGACGTGATTCTCGAGACGTTGCGGCACCAAGCGCGCCAGGGCGTCGACTACTTCACGATCCACGCCGGGGTTGCACGAGAACACCTACCCGTTCATCCGCAAGCGTCTCATCGGAATCGTTTCGCGCGGCGGCTCCCTTCTCGCCAAATGGATGCTGCATCACGGCCAAGAAAACCCCATGTACACGCATTTCGAAGCGATTTGCGATGTGATGCGCGAATACGACGTCTCGTTCTCCTTGGGAGACGGACTGCGCCCAGGTGGCCTTGCCGACGCTACGGACCAGGCGCAACTCGGCGAGCTCGACCGCCTCGGTGAGCTCACAGAACGCGCCTGGCGCAAAGGGTGTCAGGTGATGGTCGAGGGGCCGGGACACGTCCCGTTCGATCAGATCGAATACAACATGAAACTTCAGCGGCAACGCTGCCACGGTGCGCCGTTCTACGTGCTCGGCCCGCTCGTCACCGATGTGTTCCCTGGCTACGACCATATCACTAGCGCGATTGGCGCGACCGCCGCCGGATACCATGGCGCCGCGATGCTCTGCTATGTGACGCCGAAGGAACATCTGGGTTTGCCGAAGATGGACGACGTCAAGCAGGGGTGCATCGCCTACAAGATTGCGGCCCACGCGTCGGACGTGGCTCTCGGGATTCCATGCACCCGCGATTGGGACGATGACCTCACCCGAGCCCGAGCTGCCCTCAACTGGGAAAAGCACTTCGACCTGGCCTTCGATAGCGATACGGCGCGCGCGTTTCATGACGAAGACCTGGACGTCGACACCGACTTCTGCGCGATGTGCGGCCACGACTGGTGCTCGGTGCGCATCTCCAAGGAGATCATCGAGTTCGAATCCGGCAAGGCCAGCGGTTTCGAACGGGAGCGCGCCATGAAGTCAGCAGCTCTCACGCCGGAGCAGCAAGAGATTCTCCGAGCCCGCGGCCACCTTTCCGCCGATGAGATCCACCGCCTGGCTGGCAAGACGAAGAACGCGGTTGGCAAAGCGGACAAAGCAGCCTGTCACAGCGACCTGGTCAGTAGCGAAACCGAAGCGGTTCGGGTCCAGGGCGAAAAGCTGCTAAAGTTGCGGCGCAAGGGGGATGAAGGAGCGCCGCGCGCGTAGCGACGCCCTGGGGAAAGGGAAGAAGATGGGCAAGACAGCGATTCTGGGTTTGATGATCGGCACGTTGGCAATCGCGTACGGGTGCTCCAAAGAGTCCTCCGGCACGACGGCGTACTCGCTGGAAGATTTCGACTACCCGATTGGTTCCACAGATGTCGCCGCTGGCACCGAGGTATTCGCCGAGTTCTGCGAAGGCTGCCACCCGGGCGGCGAAGAGGGTGACGGCCCGAAGATCGCAGGCGAAGGCGCCTCCCCATCACAGATGCGCTGGCAGATTCGCTCGGGTGGCGACGACATGCCCGCCTTCGGCGCCGACAAGATCAGCGACGCGGACCTAGAAACCGTACTGGCCTACGCGCTAAGCATCGGCGCCGTAGCCCAGTAGAAGAAGAACAACTTGTTTCGGCAGAAACCGTACCTGATGCTGGCTAGGCAGCCCTTAGGCGGTACACCTTGAGGTTCCGCTCCGTCCGCTTCACGTAGGAGTTCATCTGGGGGATGGTGTCGGCGATCTTCGGCCAGAGGATTGCCTTCTCCGAGTCCGTCAAGCGTGTGGCAACGACTTCTCTCGTCTCCGAGCCGATCTGGATGCTCGCCTGCGGGTTCGCGTCGAGGTTGTACGACCACGCGGGGTGGTTTGTGCCTCCGAAGTTACTCGCGACTACCAGAACATCCTCTCCATCTTCCGTATAACCAAGCTGAACGCTGCGCGCCTTGCCCGACTTGCGGCCGGTCATGGTGAGCACCAGTTGCGGAATCACCTGCGGCCCAACCGACGTAACGCGCCCACGGCTCATCTTGTACAGGACGGGGTCCACGCGAGCAGAAAACGTCTTCGCCATCGACCGGCCAACCGGCGTAACGGAAAACCAATTGATAAACTCCCGATAGCTCATCGCACCCTCGCACTCCGTTCAAGCATACCACCAAAACTCGCAAGGTTTTCGGGCTGGAGCGGCTCCGACGCTCCGGCCCCCCCTTCCCTTACAGCCCGAGCCAGCTTCGTGCGTCTAGGGGGCGAGTTCCGCGGCGTACCTCGAAAAACAGAATCGCGTCAGGGCTGGCAGCATCTAGGGTTCCGACGCGGGTGCTCATGCCTACCCAGTCCCCTACTTGAACGTCGGTGGACCCCAGGCCTCCGTAGACGGTGTAGAAGCTGCTGCCGTGGTCGATGATGACCATGAGACCATAGGCGCCGTAGTTGCGGGCGAACGCCACTCTACCGTCTGCTGCCGCGCGAACGGGTCCGCCTGCGCGTCCGTAGAACTCCAAACCCGCTGCACCTTCGCGGCTGCTTTCGCCGATTCGCATGGATCCCTGAACGGGCAGCGCCAGCTGCCCGCGCATCTGGGCGAACCCGTCGCCGAGGTCATCCATATCGCCGGACACTCGTATCCTGCCATAGCTCACGTTGTGACTCGGAGTCTCTTGCGGCGCGCCTCGAAGCGTGTCCTGGAACAGCGAAGCACTGCGACGGCTCTCCTCGATCTCTTGTTTCTTGGCTTCGAGGGCACGGAGGGCAACCTGGGCCTCCTGAAGTGCACCAGCGAGCTCATTTCGTTCGAGCCGAAGCGCGGCGCCGCGTTCCCCGAGGAAATCCATCGTATCGAGGTCGCCCTTCACCATTCGCGACAGTCGCTGCACCCGCGCAAGGTGCCCCATCAACGCGTCGAAACCACCAGCAACCGGCAGCATTCCAGCGCGCCGAATGCGATAGAGGGCGCGCGCACGCTCGTGCAGGCGACCCTCGGCCTCGTCCCGCTTGTCTGCGAGTCCAGAAATCTCGGCGTCGATCTGCGCTTGCCGCGTTTGCGCATGTTCGACGCGGGCGAGGTTCTCGGCGATCTTGCCTTCCACCGCGGCCGCATCGGTCAAGCCGCTGATTCCGAGATCTTGCTCCGCCCTGGCCCCCGCCGCGACAGCGAAGAGCCCGACGGCGATCCAAACCCAGAATCTGCTTTTGGTTTTCATGTCACACCGAGAGATAGCGTCGCACGGACACGGCGCTCCCAATCGCGCCGATCACGGCGCCACCCACCAGGAGCGCCACGAGCGTCCATGCGCTCAAGAAGACGACCCGACTCCCGGTCAACGCCGCCAAAGTCGAGTCCACCGATTCGTGAAGCGCAAGATAGCCTGCCAGGAGTGCCAGGATCGCCAGAAGCGCGGAGGCGAACCCCTGGAACATCCCCTCCAGCACGAACGGCCCTCGCACGAAGCCGTTGGTCGCGCCGCAGAGCTTCATGACTTCGATTTCCTGGCGGCGACGTGCGACCGCCAAGCGAATCGTGTTGCCGATGACCGCGACCACGCAGAACATCACCAGCATCGCGAGCCCGAGTGCCAACATGCGCGCACCCCACAGCAAGTGGTCGAGCTTCTGGAACCAGCTTCGGTAACTCTCCACGTCGCTCACCGCCCGGAACTGCGCGAGCCGCATCGCGATCGATTCGCTTCGTTCACGGCTCACGCCCTGAACCAACGCCACCTCCAGCGAGGCCGGAAATACCTCAGGAGGAAGCCCGCTGAGGTCGGCACCGACGTCCGCCTCTTCGAGAAATGACTCGCGCGCTTGCGACGGCGACACGTGTGTCACTTCGTTGACGTCGCCCAGGCCCTCGAGAACGACGCGCAACTGAGCAATGTCCTGCGGGTCGGCGCCGTCCTTCAAGAAGAGCGTGATGCGTCCGCTCTGCCCCCATCGCGTCGCCGCGGCGTCGAGGTTGGTGACGCCGAGCAGCGTGGCCCCGAGGCATATGAAAGCGACCGCTAGACTCGTAACCGCCACGATATACAAGCGTCGCTCTTCGCGAAGCCCCCGCCTCGCCCGCGTGATCGCGTTCTTCACATCCATCGTTTCACCCCACCAGCGTGTGAATGCCACTACTACCCTGCCAGTGCTTGAGGCCTTGCTGAGCCTCCGACACGCGGCCTTCGTCGATCGAGATCAAGCGGTGGTCCCGCTTCGAGATCAGGGAATGATCGTGCGTTGCGAACAGCACGGTGGTCCCGGTCGAGTTGATCTCCTCGAAAAGAGTCAGGATGTCGATCGCGAGGTGCGGGTCGAGGTTGCCGGTCGGCTCGTCTGCGAGGATGAGGGCGGGCTCGGGAACGATTGCCCTAGCGACCGCAACGCGCTGCTTCTCACCACCGGAAAGATTGCTGGTCTGGTCGGGACCGCGACCCGCCAAGCCGACTCGTTCGAGCGCCTCCGCCACGCGCGAGCGGATGAGCCGATGTGGCATGGACACGATTTCGAGGGCAACCGCAACGTTCTCGAAGACCGTCCAATGGTCGATGATCCGAAAGTCCTGAAACACGATCCCGAGGTTCCGACGAAGAAACGGAATCGACTTGTCGGTCAACCTTGCAATGTCACGGCCGCAGAAGAGCACGCGACCTTCGTCCACCCTCAACTCGCGGTAGACGAGCTTGAGGAGCGTGCTTTTGCCGGCGCCGCTCGGCCCCGTGATGAACACGAACTCGCCGCGATCGACCGAGAGATCGACCCCTCGGAGGGTCGGCTGGTCGGGCCGGAAGAATTTATAGACGTCCTCCAGCACCAGAATGGGCTTCGACAGCTGCGGCTGGCTTGCGCGCGCACCGGCACGAAAGAACGGAAACGGGCGAACAACCTTGGTTCCCTGCATAGAGTCCCGCTAACCCGTTCAGCTCCCGCTGGGCAAGAAATCCGCCAAGAATCCGCGGTTGCCGAGGCCCCCGCTCCGACTAGAGTCGGGGCAGCATGGGCGAGCGAGCGGTCTTGTATGGGGCGACGGACCGGGTTGGGGTGATCACCTTGAATCGCCCTGATCATCGGAACGCCATGACGCCCGAGCTTCTGGACGCTTTCTCGGAGGCCATTGCCGAGGCACGGGGCGACCAGGACATCCGCTGCCTCGTGGTCACCGGCAGGGGACGCTGCTTCAGCGCCGGGGCCGATCTCCACTCGTCCCTGCAGCGAAGCGATCTCGGCAAACCATCCCGGGACGCGTCGTTCGCGATGTACGAGCCCTTTCTGCAAGTGCTGGACGTCGAGGTGCCTGTCATCGCGGCCCTGAACGGGCACACGGTTGGTGGGGGATTCGGTCTCTCCCTGCTCGCCGACATCCGGGTCGCAAATGTTGACGCCAAATACGGGGTCAATTTCGCGCGTTTAGGAATCCATTCTGGACTGGGTATCAGCTATTTGCTCCCTCGCATCATCGGTGCGGCACATGCGTCAGAGATGCTGTTTACCGGCAAGCTCATCCGTGGAGAGGAAGCGCTCCGTATCGGCCTGGTCACGCACGCCGAGGAACCCGAGGAGGTGCTCCCCACCGCAATGGGGCTCGCCCGGGCAATTGCGGGCTCCGCTCCGATGGCCGTTCAGCAAATGAAGGCCTCCATCCGCCGGGGGCTTCGATGGGAGATTCGCGAGGCTGCCCTCGACGAGGCCGGCGTCCAAGCCGCAAGCCTCTCCACGGAGGACGCCAAGGAAGGCGTGAGTGCGATCCTCGAGAAGCGGGACCCTGACTTCACTGGACGATAGACCATGTTGGCAACCCCGAAATTACCGATACCCATGGACGCCGTTCCTGAACGGCTACGGCGCTTTGTCGATCCCAGCGGGCCGGTCCCCGCAAGGATGATGGCCGCCCGGGGCATGGTCCCCGTCAAGGGCGGCGACCTCGTCCTGTTGCTCGCGCAACTCACCGTGGATCCCGACCCCACCGTTTCCCAGTCGGCGGGCGATACGTTGCAAGAGTTGCCGGAAGCGGTACTCCTGCCGGCGTGTGACGAGGACCTGCATGCGGCCGTCTTCCACGAAGTCGCGCTCCGATTCTCGACCCACGACGAAGTCTTGGCCCGACTGGCCCAGAACCACGCGGTCGCCGACGCAACCATCGCCAAGATATCGACCTATTGCCCGGAGCGCATCACGGAGATCATCTCGGTCAACCAGCAACGCCTCCTCGGCGCGCCGCAGATCATCGAAGCGCTCTACAAGAATCGCAATACCCGCATGTCGACCGCCGACCGTCTCGTCGAGCTCGCCGCCCGCCACGAGGTCGATCTGACGGGCATCCCGATGTTCGATGAGCTGAAGAAGGCGATCCAAGGCCAGCTGATCCCCGAGGCCAGCGAAGAGCCGCTTCCGGCCGACGACGCATTCTCGAAAGCCCTCGAGGAAGACGCCGACCAAGACGCGGTCGAGCGCGACAAAGTCGATGGCACCGAGGAGACCAAGGAGGAGTTCGTCTCGCTTCAAGCCAAGATTCGTGGGATGAACGTCGGCGAAAAGATCCGCCTGGCGCTCCTCGGCAACGCGGCGGCGCGATCGATGCTGGTACGGGACCCGAATCGCGTGGTTTGCATGGCGGCGATCGCCTCTCCGGCCATGGGCGAGAGCGAGGCCAAGAACGCCGCGCAGAGCCGCGAGGTCTCCGAGGACGTGCTCCGATTCATCGCCAAGAAACGCGAGTGGATTCGGAACTACGAGATCAAACGCCACCTGTGCAACAACCCGAAGACACCGCTCGCCCTGTCGATGACGTTCCTCGCGCACCTTCGCCGCAACGATCTGCGCGCGTTGTCGCGAAGCCGCGGGGTTCCTGGGCCGCTCAAGCAGGCTGCCAAGCGAAGGGCTAAGAACTTCGAGTCATGAGGCTATTGAAGAAACTGTTTTCCGCCGACCCCGTTGGGCTCGAGAAGAAGGCCGATGCTCTCTATGCAGCGGGCGACTACGGCCCCGCCAAGCTCGCGTACGAGAAGGCTCTCGCTGCGTCTCCGCGGGAAGCTCACGCGCCACTCGACGACAAGGTTCGACGATGCACGGACGGGATCGCACGAGAGCGCATCGAAGAAGCGAAGTCCTATCTCGCGCAGGGGTCGACCGAGCTAGCGGAGCAAGAGCTCGAAGGCGCGCTGGAGGTCGCGATCGACGATGCGCTTCGCGACGAGGCCCAAGGGTTGCTCGATGGGCTCGAGGCGAAAGAAGCGCAGGAGCAAGCGACGGCGACGGAAATGACCGACGAAGAGCGCATCGCATTGCTGATGGGCCAATGGCACGAACCCCAGGCCGACGAGTACGACGGCTATGGGGACGCCCTCCTCGACGCACTTCTCGCCATGCACAAGGAGCAGTTCGACGATGCGCGCGCTCGGCTCGAAGCCCTGCTCACCGACGCCGCGGAGCCGCGATACCTATGGCTGGAAGTGGGGCGCGCGCGCTTGCTTGCGGACGATGCGCCCGCCGGCAAGGAGGCATTGCACAGCTTCTTGGCCGCCCTCGAGGACGACGAGGGAGGGGAGACCAAGCTGGCGGCCAACCTCGCGCTTGCCCGCCTTGCGGACGATGCCGGGGAGTTCGAGGAGGCGATGGGCTACTTCGAGAACGCGGTCCACGCCCTGCCGGACGACTACCGACCATACCTCGCCATGGGGGCATTCCTGCGCGCCAACGGGCATGGGGCCGAGGCACTCGAGGTGCTGCATACCTCGCTCGAGCTAGGCAAGAAGGCCGGGACCGACTGGCGGCTCCTCGAAGAGATGGGACTGGCTGCCGAGCTGGCGGGCAAACCGGACGACGCTCGAAGCTTTCTCGAGCAAGTGGTCGAGTTCTTTGCGAGTCACCAGATCACGGACTATCCACCCACCACGGCGACGACTCTGGCCAAGCTTTACGAAGCCGAGGGACGCTTGGAGCGCGCAGCCGACCTCTATCGAGCGCTGAGCCAGGGCAGCGACAAGGAGCGGCACGCCCTCTATCACTACGAGGCCGGGCGGCTGCTACACGCGCTCGGGCTCCCCGACGAAGCCCGGCGCATGCTGACGCGCGCCAACGCGCTCACCTCCGAAGACGAAGCCGATCTCGCCGGACAGATCGCGGCATTGTTGCAGAGCTAGTGCCTAACCATATGCTTTTACGCCACTTTTAGGCCTGATGACGCCCTCCGAATCGGTGCTATGTTTATCGGGCGTCGAGGCGTGGACCGGGAATCTACCTGGCCGCGACCAAAACGAATCAAATCCATGAGCGGAAAGGGACACGCGTCCGACGGCCGGCCTGTCACGGTGCCGCGTCTTCGCAAAATGAAGCGTGACGGCGAGCGGATCACCATGGTGACCGCCTACGACGCCACATTCGCACGCTTATTCGACGACGCAGGCATGGACGTTCTCCTCGTGGGGGACTCACTCGGCATGGTCGTGCAGGGACATGACTCCACCCTCCCCGTCACGGTAGACGAGGTGATCTACCATTGTCGCGCCGTCGCCCGGGGCACACGGCACGCGCACATCGTCGGCGACATGCCGTTCCTCAGCTGGCAGGTCAGCGCGGAGCAAGCGCTCACGAATGCAGCCCGGTTCCTATCCGAGGGCGGAGCACAGTCCGTCAAGCTCGAAGGCGGGGTCGATGCAGCGCCGACGATCGAGCGCATCGTGCACGCAGGCATCCCGGTCATGGCGCACGTCGGCCTCACGCCTCAGAGCGTGCACGCCATGGGTGGCTTTCGCGTGCAGGGCAAGACAGAAGAAGCCGCGGCGCGAGTGCTGGCCGACGCCAAAGCAGTCGCCGAAGCGGGGGCCTACTCGTTGGTGCTCGAGGGCATCCCGACCGACCTTGCAAAACGGATTACTGAAGAGATCGACATCCCGACCATTGGAATCGGCGCAGGCCCCCACTGCGATGGACAAGTCCTGGTCTGCTACGACCTGCTCGGCCTGACGCCCGACCTGAAGCCGAAGTTCGTGAAGAGATACGCCGAGTTCTTCGACGAGGGCGTGGCCGCCGCGCGCAGCTACCGCGACGAGGTACGTGCCGGTGTCTTCCCGAGTGAGGAATACAGCTTCGGTAACGTCAAAAAGAGCGAGACTCCGGCCCCGAATCCTGGCCTCAACCTCGTTCGACATGCTCGCGGCGCGTACGGACCCAAGGGATGACAACGGTCGTGCGCAAGCCTGCCGACTTCCGGCAGGCTTGCAACGATGCGCGCGCCAGCTCTCGCAGAGTCGGGCTCGTGCCGACCATGGGCGCCCTTCACGAGGGGCACTTCTCCCTGATCGACGAGGCGAAGAAGCGTGCCGACTTCATCGTAGTGACCATCTTCGTCAACCGGCTCCAGTTCGCGCCCGGCGAGGACCTCGACCGCTATCCCCGAACGCTCGAAGACGACGTTGCGGGATGCCGCGAGCGCGGCGTCGATTTGGTCTTCGCGCCCGAGCCTGACTCGATGTACCCGGCCCAGTTCCAAACGCAGGTATCGGTCGGCGAGCTCACCAAGCCGCTCGAAGGCGCGTTTCGCCCTGCGCATTTCGACGGCGTGACCACCGTCGTAGCCAAACTCTTCAACCTGACAGGCCCGTGCGCCGCGATGTTCGGCCGCAAAGACTTCCAGCAATGGAAAATCCTCTCGCGCTTGGCGCGCGACCTCGACATGCCGATCGAGGTCGTCGGATGCCCAATCGTTCGCGAGCCGGATGGTCTCGCCCTCTCCTCCCGCAACCGGTACCTGTCCGGGTCGCAACGCGTGCGCGCGCTCGGCATCGTGTCTGGGCTCCGCCGGGCCCACGATGCATGGAGCGAAGGCGAGCGCAACCCAGATACACTGCGTTCCCTCGCAGCCGAGCGAGTGGAGTTGGACTTCGACAGCGTCGACTATGTGGCAGTCGTCGACCCAGACACGCTCTCGATAGCAGGAGAGTCCGCAGCTCACCTGTTGATCGCAGTCGCCGCTCACCTGGGGACGACTCGATTGATCGACAACGTGGTGCTCGGCCAAGATCCGCGCCCCTAGAGCGCGCAGGGTCCGAAGGGTCTAGGCAGGTCGGAGGTCGGCATGAGGCGCTGGACAGTAATCTATCCAATTCGATTCCATGACGTAAACGAATGGTTCGCGTATGCTGAAGTCATGAGTCGACCACCCACGCCGAAGCTCACTCCGGACCACCTTGCCGACATTGGTCTCTTCGGAGGCTTGAGCCAGGAGACGCTCGAAACTCTTGCGTCGGCGCTCCCCACGAGCCGCATCGAAGCGGGACATATGGTGGTCGAAGAGGGTGACTTGTCGACGCAGATGTTCGTCGTCATTGCGGGGGAACTCGAGGTCGTCAAGAAGGGCGAGTCGGGCGGCGACGTGCGCGTCGCGGTGCTCGGCTCCGGCGATTGGTTCGGTGAGATGTCGATCATCGACGTCCAGCCACGCTCAGCCAGCGTGCGCGCCGTGGCCCCCACACTCGTGCTTTCCGTCACCGCAGACCACGTCGAGAATCTACTCTACCGTCGTGACGTCAAAGACTACGCGCTGTTCATCATGAACATTGCACGCGAGCTCAGCCGGCGGCTTCGGGTTGCGGATGGAATCCTCGCACAATTCTACGCCGCGCTTTCGAACCAGTACGGCCCCACGCCTCGACGTTGAACCTTCGTGGCTGAACCCTCGTGCAAAGGGTCGCTGGTGTTTCTAGCGAATCGGCAACGTGAGCGAGGAGTCGCGGCTACAGCACGCGGGGCGCCGGGGTGGTCAGGCCCCTGAGCTCCTCTCGCTCTTTCACCGCCTCCAAAATAATCGTGGCGGTCTCTTCAATCGCGCAGTTCGTGACGTCGACGACCATCCACTCGGGGTTGTCTCGGAAGATCGTGTGCGCGTACTCGAGCTCTGCTTTGACGTGGTCACGGAGGCCGTAGTTCGCGTCAGGGGGCATCCCCAGTTGTTGCAGGCGCTGCCTGCGGATGTCCATCAGTTGGTCGACATCGACGGTGAGGCCCACGACCCGATAGCCGGGAAGCTCCTGGAGCTCCTTCGGCGGCTCGACGCCGAGCACCAGCGGCACGTTGGCCACTCTGAGCCCGCGTCCTGCCAAGTAGGTCGACAGCGGGGTCTTGCTCGTGCGGCTCACGCCGACCAGGACCAGGTCGGCCTTGTGGAGATTCCTCGGCTCCTTGCCGTCATCGCTCTTGACCGCGAACTCGATCGCCTCGACTCGACGAAAGTACTCCTGGGACAACGGCATCTCCCCGGTGGGGATGTTCACGGGGTCGGCTTCGAGGTGGTAGCCGATGTGACTGATCAGCGAACCGATGACGTCCACGTGCCGAACGCCGAGCTTCGCTGCCTGCTCGTTGAAATGATCGCGAAGCGCTGGACGCACCAGCGTGAACACCACCATCGCCTGTTGAGCGGCCGCTCTCTCCAGGATGGCGGTCAGTGCGCGTCGGTCTCGTACACGCCGCTCGAGCTTCAGCCTGACGGTATGGTCCGGGAACTGAAGCAGCGTGGCCCGCGTGACTCGCTCGGCAGTTTCGCCGGTCGAGTCGCTGACGACGTAGATGACCTTCGCATCCATCGGGGCACGGCTCTCAGCCGCGGCGGCCCAGCTTGCGCCCATGCATGCGATTGACGCGACGGCGGTTCTTTGCCTTGCGCTTCGCATTGCGACGCGCAGCCTTATTGCGCTTCCGGGACCGGTCGCTGTTGACGATGTTCAGGTACATGAATTACTCCTAAGACGGGTCTGTAAAGGATGGTCCGAGGGTTCGCAAGCCGTCACGGCGCGGGCGCGCATTCCCCGATATTGTTGCAGATTTCGCCGGCCCTGCATTCGGTGTCGCCGGCGCACAGAGGCAGGCAAACCGTATCTAGGGTCTCGGGAACGCCGTCGAGATCGGCGCATGCGGCGCCTGGGAGGCAGTTCTCGGCGGAGGAGCACCTGGCCACGCACAATGAGAGCCCCCCTTGCATGACGACACACGCCCCGTCGTCCCCGCACACGTCGACAGGTATCCCTGGGGCGGCGCAATCAAACACCGTGCATCCGAACCCGACCTGGCACGCGCCCGGCTCATCCCCGATCAACGAGCAGACCAAGTCCGCGTCGCCGCAGGCTCCTTGGCCGAATGGGGAATAGCACTGGCTGGCATCGGCGCAGTCAGCCCCGATATTGTTGTCCGTCACGTCGTTGAAGACCCCCGGCACGCACGCGCCGCTCGGATCATCGGGAAGCCCGCTCCAGAAGCAAGTGTACGCATCGCGGCACCCCTGCGTGTTGCCGAGGTACGTGCTCGGATTGCCGGGGGTCGCGCCCGAGCCCACCTGGCAGCTCTCCGCGCAAAGCGGCACACCGAGGCCGAGAGATGCGCAGATGCCGTCTCCGGTGCAGGGATCGATATCGCATCGAATCTTGGAGCAGTAGCCGCTTGGAAAGCCGAAAAACTCTTCGTCGATGCAGATGCCGTTGGGTTCGCATTGCTGATTGCCCGTGCACGCATCGCCCGCCTCGACCCCGGGCGCACCTGGGTGCTCGCAGCGGTTTGTGATGGGATTGCAGACGTACGTCGACTCGCTGTCATATACGAGCTGATCGCCGGTCATCGTCGTCGGGTCATACGGGTCGGGCTCACCGTTCTCGTTCGTGTCCTCGCGGAACACCCGGCAGTCGTCGTCTGAGCTGCAGCCGAAATCGCAAGCATCGAACAGCAAATCGCACTCGTAGCCAACGCGACACGTGCTGTTGGTATCCGCTTCTGCCTGACATTGCCGGAGGCAGATATCCGCATCGAGGAACGCCGGCGTGCAAACGCCGCAGATGTCGTCGCACGCTAAGGCGTCTTCCAAGGTACATTCCGTCGGGGACACCGTGAGCGCGGCTGTGCAGTAGTTGCCGGGGAACTCGGTAATCTCGAAGCTCTCATTCTCTCCGGGCGGGTATTCTCGGATTGGATCGTTGGGCCCGCCGAGCTCGAACGTCCGCTCGGTGAGGCAGACGAGGTTGCCGTTGCAGTCGAGCTCCGCGCCGCGGCATTGCCCGCCGAGCTCGCCTCCAAGCGCGGGGACCTGGTCACATCCGAGCGTCCCTCCTACGCCCCCATCATGGAGGCCACCGCCGGTCCCGCCTATGCCTCCCGTGCCTGGGTCACCCACCGAAGGGTCGTCGCTTCCGCAACCCGCAGCCACCACCACCGCCACCATCACAACCAAGGCACCCAAGGGAAGTCGCATCACGGACAAGCCTCCGTCATCGAGATCACCGCTCCCGTCGCGGGACGAGAAGCCAATAGTCCAAGTCTAGTACAACATCCTTGTGGTACACGTCCCGGCCATCCGTCGAAACCTTGAGTGGAAATCCAGCGTCTGTAGGGCGAACGTCCTTTAGCCCCACCAATCGCACCCGAAGCGCGCCGCAGTCGGTCCTGCCGGGAAGATCCGCTTTGTCGAGGATCTCGCTGTAGGCGTAGATCGTGTCGCCGGCGAACGTCGGGTTGGCGTGCGCTCCGCCGTTCCAGGCGAGGATGCCGAGAACCTTCTCCATCCCGTTGAACGACAGCGAGCGGGCCACGCTGATGACGTGGCCGCCGTACATCAAGCGACGACCGAAACGGGTGTCTTTGGTCTGCACCGCATCGAAGTGAACCTTGGCGGTGTTTTGATACAGGCGCGTCGCCGTCGCGTGCTCCGATTCCTCGATCGTCATTCCGTCGACGTGGTCGATCTTCTCGCCCCGCTCGTAGTCCTCGAAGTAGGCGCTCCCGCCCGATGGCCAGTCCTCGTAGCCGTCGAGATCGAGGTTGGCAGGGACGACCAGATCCGCGGGAGCGACCTCCTTGGGCATCGCCGGCCGATCGGCCGCTCCAGTGGGCGTCGCAGGGTCTCGCTTGTGAACCATCACCCAGCGGTAGTACTCGAGCACCGTCTCGCCGCGTTGGTTGCTTCCGACGGTCTTGACCCACACGACGCCGGTCTTCCCGTTGCTATTCTCCTTCTTGCCGACGACCTCCGAGACGGATCGCAGGGTGTCCCCCGCATAGACCGGAGCAAGAAATCGCACGCCGGCGTAACCGAGATTTGCGACCGCGTTGAGCGAGACCTCGTTGACGGTTTTTCCGAACACGATGTGAAACACCAACAGGTCGTTGATGGTTTCCCGTGGATGACCCAGCGAGCGGGCAAACTCCGCGGAACAGTGAAGCGGGTAGCGGGAGCCGGTGAGCCCGATGTATATCGCCGCCTCGCCCTCGGTGATCGTCCGCGGCACCGCGTGCACGAGCTCCGTACCGACCTCGAAATCCTCGAAAAAATTGCCTGGGTTGGTCTTCGCCATGTCGTTTCCTCGGTCGCGGAGAACGCACTCTAGCACCGTTCGATGTTTGGATGGTATGAGGCGACGGTGGACTTGGACACACAGCGCGCGAGCATGGTCGAACACCAGCTCCGTCGCCGGGGGATCGCCGACAACCGGGTGCTCGATGCAATGGGAGCAGTGCCACGCGAGGCATTCGTGCCGGGCGCGAACAAGAGGGACGCCTACGCCGATGGCGCCCTTCCCCTCTCCCACGGCCAGACCATCTCCCAACCCTTGATGGTCGCGATGTCGGTAGAGGCCCTCGATCTCGAAGGCGGAGAGACGGTCTTGGAGATCGGTGCGGGCTCTGGCTACCAAGCCGCGATCCTTTCGAAGCTCGCAGAGAAGGTCTACGCCATCGAGATCATTCCCGAGCTCGTCTCGAACGCGCGGCGCGTGCTCGACTCGCTGGGGATCGACAACGTGGAGATCATTTGTGCAGATGGTCGCAAAGGGTGGCCGGAGGGTGCTCCTTATGATGGCATCGTGGTGGCTGCGGCTGCGGAGGAGGTGCCATCCGCGTTGATCGAACAGCTCAAAGAAGGCGGGCGACTCGTCATGCCCGTCGGCGGCACCTATGGCCAATCACTCCAGACGTCGCGTAAGCGCGACGGCGCACTCGAGACGGAAGAGCTGTGTCGATGCATCTTTGTGCCGCTGGTCCATGGCAGTTAGACTCCGGCACGCGGAGGAGCACGCAAATGAGCATGATTGTCTTTCGGTACCTTCATTTCTTGGGTATCACGTTCTGGCTAGGTACCGCAGTGGCCGTCGCGGTCGCCGCATCCGCCCCCACCCCATGGGAGAGCGGAATCGCGCAGGCGCTCCGAAAGGTGACGCTCGCCGTCACGACCCCATCGATGCTCCTTGCGTTCGTCGGCGGCATCGGCATGCTAATCCCGCAGTTCGCCGACCTGTACGCGAAGCAAGGTTGGATGCACGCCAAGCTGGCGCTGCTGCTTGCGCTCGCGGGCGCAACTGGTGTGCTCACCGGAAAGCTGCGTCGATGGGCGGAGGGACAAGAGGTCGAAGCGAAGACCTTCGGTCGTCTGGCAAGTGCCATCGCGATCCTCGGCGTGCTGGTGGTCACCCTCGCCGTTCTCCGCCCCTTCTAGGCACACGCTGGCGCCGCTGGGGGCTCCGGTACCTACTGCGCCTACGACCCCTGACGAAACCAGCGCGTCAGGGAGCCCATCGGCGCAGTTCATGCGCAGCAAACCCGCGCAAAATCGCAAAATACCCAATAAAACCGTGACTCTACGAAGGAACGGTACCCGATTTGCACCGCTTTGCAGGCGTTCCAGCGTGAACCAGCTACAAGAGGTCCCGTGAAGACAGCACTGCACGCCCACAGCAACTCGTTTCCAAGCGCCCCTCCCGGCGAATCCAGCGCCGCGTGGATCGATGACTTGTGCGCAGATTTCTCCGGACATGCGTTTCTGCGAAAGAGCAGCGACGAGTGCCCGGTCCTCGGCAAAGTTGCCTACGGGCTCGACCGGTTCGCGGCGGCCGCCATAGCGATTCCTTACAAGCGAAAGATCCAACCGCGTCTGTCGGACACAACCTTGCAGGAGTACATCGACTTTCACGCGTTCTACGCCCAGTCGGACTTCTTGAACGACCCTGCCTCTGCCTTTGTTTCGCCCCCCGAAGGACACTCGGTCATCGAACGTGCGACGCGACGCCGCTCCTGGGACCCCAAGAGCGCGCGGCTGGCGAGCATCGATTTCTACAGCCCATTTCAGACCCTAGACCCGCGCTTCCGGGACGAGTACGCGGCGCTCGAACCCAATGACAGAGTCGAGTCGCGCGCGTGGTTCCATAAAGACGGCGCCCGGCAGACCGTGATCTTTCTGCACGGATTCTCCGCGCCGAACTATCGAATCAACAAGATGTGGTTCTCGGCGGAGAAATTCTATGACGCCGGGCTCGACGTCGTGTTCATGAACCTCCCACTGCACGGCGGGCGCATGCCGACGTCGGCGGCCTACCACGGCACCGCCATTGTCCAGCCCTCTCTGTGGCGACTCGGCGAGGCCTGCGCGCAAGGCGTGATGGATTTACGTATCCTGATCGACTACTTGGTGAAGCGGGGCGCACCGAAGGTCGGCATCATGGGATATAGCTGGGGTGGCTTTCACGCCTCGATGCTCGCCTCTCTCGAACCCCGAACGGACTTCATCGTGAGCGTTGCGCCGGTCGTGAGTATCGCGGATTTGGTGATGAGCTGGCCGACTCGCTCGTTCTTCGAAGAGGCTCTCGACGAGCCCGCGATGATGATCCGAGAGCTGCGCAAGATTCTCGGTCCGTTCACGCCGCTTTCCCACACGCTTCGCATTCCCAAAGAGCGGGTACTGCTAGTCGCGAGCGTCAATGACGGCATCATCCCCGCAGTCCACACCGAAGCCCTTTGGGAGCACTTCGAGCGCCCTGAGGTATACTGGAGCTGCGGCGGGCACATCCTCTACTTCGACAAGGGGCGCGTGACCGACCGGGCACTACAGTTCCTCCAGGACATTGACGTCATCGCCTAAGAACATGCAGGTCCGCGGGTACAGCCATCCCGACTTCCGCTCGCTGCGGGATACGGTCAGGTGGTGCGCGCCGTTACACGGCCCTGGCGGAGCCGCGATCGCCGTGTACCACCGCGGAGAGCTCGTTGCTGACCTCGCTTGCGGCACGCGCGACCGTGACGGCAACCCCTTCGAGCCGGAAACCCTCGCGCTGAGCATGTCCACCGGCAAAGGGGTCATGGCCACCCTGCTCCACCAGATGGCCGATCGCGGCGTGGTGGATCTCGAGGCGCCCGTTGCGACGTACTGGCCCGAGTTCGGCAAGCACGGCAAGAGCTCCATCACGCTACGACAAGCAGCCTCGCACCGCGCCGGCCTCTATTCGATCGCGCGCATCATCGATTCATCCGAGGAGATGTTCGACTGGGACCACATGGTTCGCCTCATCGAGGACATGTGGCCCGTACACAAGCCCGACACCGACTTCGGCTACCACGCATGGACGGGCGGTTGGATCATCGGCGAAGTCCTTCAGCGGGCTACCGGGCAGCGTTTTCCCGAGCTGATCAAGCAGAACCTCGCCGACCCACTCGAGCTCGACGGGCTCTACATGGGCCTGCCGGAGAGTGAGCTCCCGCGCGTCGCGGAGTTTCTGACTCCCCTTCATCCCACGGAAGATCCTCCAAGGAAGACCGCGCAGCGTCCGAGCCAAAGTTCGCCGAACCGCTTCGACCACCGTGCGGAGGAGCTCGGCACTCGGGCAGGCCGTGGACGCGATGATTCCGCCAGGCCTCGGAAAGGTGCTCGGCGACCCAAGATGGCTGACCTCGGTCATCCCCTCGGGCAACGGAGTCTTCAACGCCCGCTCGCTGGCGCGCCTCTACGGAGCGTTGAGCCTCGGGGGCACGCTCGATGGTGTGCGTCTGTTGTCCGCCTCGGCACTCGCCGAAGCGGCGGAGGACCAGAACCGACGCATCGGCCGTGTGATCCCCTTCCCCCTTCGATTCAAAGTCGGCTACATGCGGCCGCCCTCACTCGGCCTGCGTCTGTCACTCGGCAAGCGCCGTATCGACCTTGGGATCCCAAACCCGCATGCGTTCGGTCACTTCGGATTCGGAGGCTCCGGCGCGTGGGCCGACCCGGAGAGAGAGCTCGGTGTCGCGATCGTCACAAATTGCTTTGGCGGGCGGGTCCCAGGCGATTTGCGACCGGTCGCGGTAGCCACCACGTCGTCGCGCTGCGCAGACCGACGCGCGAGCTGACGCCATGGTTGCGACCCATAGCGGCGTGCGCTAACCGGGCGGGCATGCCGATGCTCGCCCTTCTCTTCTTCGTGACCGCGGTTCTCTACGCGTCGGTCGGTTTCGGAGGAGGCTCGACGTACAACGCGCTCCTGGTTCTCGCTGACACCGACTACCGCGTCCTCCCGTCGGTCGCACTCGCATGCAATCTCATCGTCGTCACCGGCGGCGTCTGGCACTACTGGCGCTCGGGCGACTTGAAGCTGACGTTCGCCCTCCCCTTCATTGCACTTTCGATTCCGATGGCCTGGTTCGGCGGCACCGTTCCGATTGAACGGGAAACGTTCGTCATGTGCCTCGGGCTCTCATTGCTCGCGGCCGGTATCGCAATGTGGTTTCAGCCCCCCGAATCAAAGGGATCCGCCTCCGGATCCCCGTTGGTCAACTGGTTCGTGGGTTTGCCCGTCGGCGGATCGATCGGTTTTCTCGCCGGGATGGTCGGCATCGGCGGGGGCATCTTCCTGGCCCCGTGCTTGCACCTGCTCAGGCTCGCAGATCCCAAGCGCATTGCCGCCACCTCGAGCTTCTTCATCATGGTCAACTCGGTGGCGGGGCTCGTCGGCCAAGCAATGAAACAGGGCACCACGGCGCACCTCGATCACCTCACGGACTACGTCTGGCTGGGCGTCGCCGTCCTGGTCGGCGGTCAAGTCGGCAGCCGGCTCAGCACGCAAGCTCTCTCCGGGCGCATCGTCAAACGGCTCACTGCCGTGTTGGTGCTCTACGTCGCCGGGCGCCTACTCTTCATGAGCTTCGCCTGAAGGATGGTAATGACCGCACCGACGCGCGTGACAGCGGCCATTTTGTGACGACTGATCATCCGCGGTGAATGTATTGCTCGAGCTGGTCGATGGTCATGTCCTGCTCGGCAACGATACTCCGCACGAGGTCGCCGATCGACACGATCCCGAGAAGCTCGCTCCTCCGCATCACGAGCAGGTGGCGCGTTCGCTTGCCGGTCATGATCGCCATGCAGTCTCGCGTCGTCTCGTCGCATCCCACGCGCAAGACCTCATCGGCCATCGCGTCGCGCACGGGAGTGGTCGGCGAAGACTTGCCCTGGAGGAACACGTTGCGCGCATAGTCGCGCTCGGTGATGAGACCGACGACCTGAGTGCCTTCAGTAACCACCAGGGCACCGATATCGAGGTCAGCCATCCGCTTGATGGCTTCGTAGACCGTCGCGTCTGGAGCAATCGCTTCGACGTTGTGGCCCTTCTGTTTCAACAGCTGAGCAACAGTACTCATACCGCGTGAGAATACCAGCTTCCCACGTCCGACAGAAGCCTCCCCTCGCGCGTCATTGATTGTTGCGACGGGGCCCAGTAAAACACGCCATGAGCCAGGTCTCGCATCTCGCCCTCATCACCGGGGCATCGAGCGGCATCGGGGCCGCGACGGCGCGTCTGCTTGCCGCCAAGGGATACAAAGTCGTGCTGATCGGAAGGCGCCGTGAGGCGCTCGACGCAGTCGCGGCCGACATCGGGATCGCGGCCATCGTGGAGCCTTGCGATGCAAGCGATGGAGATACGGTGCTGGCAATGGCGGAGCGCGTGCGCAGCGAGCATGGCGTGCCCGACGTGATCATCAACAGCGCAGGCGCCGGCCAATGGAAGCGCATCGAACACACGCCGCCGGGGGAAGGCGTGTCGATGATGGGTGCCCCTTACTTCGCTGCGTTCAACACGACGCATGCGTTCATGAAGGGCATGCTCGACCGGAACAGCGGGGTGCTGATTCACATCAGCTCGCCCGTGTCGCTGTTCACGTTTCCCTCTTCGGTCGGCTACGCGGCGTCACGATGGGCGATGCGCGGGATGCACCAAGCTCTGTGTGACGACCTCTATTGGACTGGAGTCCGCAGCTGTCACCTCGTGTTCGGCAAGGTCTCGAGTGAGTATTTCGATCACAACCCCGGTGCCGAAGAACGACTCCCCGCGTTGGCCAAAACGGTTCGCACCCTCACTCCGGAAGACTGCGCCAAGATCATCGCACAACTGATCCGCCGGCCACGCCGAGAAGCAGTCTACCCATTCATGATGCGCATCTACTACTGGATGTACTTGGTGTTCCCGTGGGTGACGCGTCAGCTCCTCAGGTTGACCGGCCACAAGGGACGAGATTGAATCCGCGAGCTAGAGGAGCGAAACCATGGGTGGACTGATCAGCTACGAGTGCTCGGAGGGCATCAGCACCATCACCATGGATGACGGCAAGGTGAACGCCATGTCCGTCGCGATGATGCAGGAGGTCTACGCCGCTCTCGATAAGGCGGAGGAGCAGCGATCGGTGGTCATCCTGACCGGAAGGGACGGCGTGCTCTCAGCAGGCTTCGACCTGGCGGTCTTCAAGCAAGGCATGGAGCCCCTGATGGAGATGCTCCGGATGGGCGCAAAGCTCATAGAACGACTGCTGACATTCCCCTTTCCCGTGGTCACCGCATGCAGCGGGCACGCGATCGCGATGGGGTCGTTTCTGCTGATGTCGACCGACGCTCGCATTGGGGCCGACGGCCCATTCAGAATCGGCATGAACGAGGTCGCGGTCGGGATGACCTTGCCCTATTTCGCGGTTGAAATCGCGCGGCATCGACTGACCCCAGCTTATTTCGACCGCGCGACGATCTTGGCCGAGATGTTTTCGCCACAAGAGGCGATCATCCCTGGCTTCCTCGACCGGGTCGTCTCTGCAGACGAGCTCCTAGAGACGGCCGCAGAGACTGCCACCGCACTCACCAAGCTCGACATGCCCTCCCACGCGGCGACCAAGCTCAGGGTGAGAGGCACCATGCTCGAAGCGTTTCGGCAGGCAGTCGCCTCCGAGCTGGCTTGACGAACCGCCCAACCCTAGCCGTTCACCGCCATGATGCTCCAGGCGATGATGAGCTGCGCAGCGTAGTAGAGGGGCAGGCCCCAGAGGCGGTTCGCGAAGCCCGGAGCGACGAACCGATCCCGCACGACGGCGATGTCGGATGCGGTGAACATCACCGCGCCGACAGGAATCATCCAGGGTGCACCCGCCGCGCCCGCGCCAATTGCAACGGCGCACATCGCCGCGATGACCAACATGTAGACGCCGATGGGAACGCGCATGTCGGGCGCGTGCGGAAAGACCCATCGGGCGATCGCTGCCATCACCGCCGTCATCACCGCCGCCGCGATGAGAGTTTCCGGAACGCTGATGGCCAGGGAGCTGAACGCGACGACGTACGCCACGTGCCCGAAAAGGAAGGACACCAGGCCGGCAATGAAAAACTTCTTCGCCTTGCCGAGAAGGCAGAGGTCGCCGATGGCGCCGAGGATCAGCCCGAACAAAATGATGTTTCCGTAGCGCGACTCGAGCGCCCCGAACCCGATGGCGGCCACGATGAACCCAAGCGAGGCGAATGGCTTGCCCAGCGCGCGCACCCCAGGAAGGCCCTTCCACTCACCGAAAAGGAGCCCCGCAAGGCCCAGCACCGTCATCAGCTCGCCCAACCCGTTCAGAGTCATCTTCGCTGCCTTTCGCTCACGTTAGCGCCAGTCCGGCTGTTCGGTCGTGGCGAGCACTGCGTTCCAGATGTCGGATTCGAGCGGCATCCGCTTCTTCTGGCCGACGACAAGTCCGATGGGCACATGCACGATCTCCTGGTTCCAGTACCCGATCAGCATGTCGGTCTTGCCCGCCATGGCGGCGTGGACGGCGGAGCGCGCCATTCGGTCCGTCAGGATGCGATCCCACGCGTTGGCCGGAACACTGCGAATCGCGTAGCTCGGATCGATGTACTTCATGTTGAGCTCGAGCTTTCGCTCCGCGAAGTGGCGCTTGATCCGATCTCGCAGAAAGGTGCCGATGTCCTCGTAGCGAACGTTCCCCGACGCGTCGCGCTCTACGTCCGCAGCCGCGAAAAGATGCTGGCCCGCTCCTTCAGCCACCACGATCAAGGCATGCCCGTGCATCAGGATGCGGCGCTCCAGGTTCTGCAGAAGCCCTCCCTCACCCTCGAGCGGAAATGGGACCTCCGGAATGAGAACGTAGTTGGCCTCCTGGCTCGCAAGCGCCGCGCCAGTGGCAATGAAGCCCGCGGCCCGACCCATGAGCTTGACCAGGCCGACTCCGTTGGGCGCGCCGACCGCCTCGACGTGCGCGCCGCGCAGCACCTCGCTGGCCACCTCGAGAGCGGTGACAAAGCCGAAGCTGATCTCCACGAACGGCACGTCGTTGTCGATGGTCTTGGGAATCCCGACGACCGACTTGGGAAGACCACGCTTCTCGATCTCTTGTTGAATCCCGTGGGCGCCACGCTGGGTCCCGTCGCCGCCAATACAAAACAGGATGTCAATCTCCCGCGCCTCCAGAAAGTCCACCATGACGGCTGGCTCCTGGGCGCCCCGCGAGCTTCCAAGCACCGTTCCGCCGAGGTGGTGAATGTTCTGCACGAAACGTTGAGTCATGGATGTGGGCTCGAGCCCCAAGTCAGGGTTGAGCCCAGCGTACCCGTTTCGAATCCCGAGGACGCGGCGGACCCCATAGTTGTGCGTGAGCTCGAGAAACCCCGACCGGATCACGTTGTTGAGCCCTGGAGAAAGGCCGCCGCAGGTCACGAACGCCGCGGTGGTTCCGGCCGGGTCGAAGAAAAGCTTGTGTCGCGGTCCGGCCTCCTCGAACGAGAGCTCGTCGGCCTCCGAGGCGTCGCCGCCCACGTGGCGCTTCACGCGCACACGAATCGACTCATCGGCAAACATCCGGCCCTTGGCCTCGAGCGGAGACTCGAAGGTGCACGGACCAAGGGTAGGAACCATCAAGTCACGCTGTGTCGCCATCGCTAGGCGGATACTAGCAGTGGATCTCGCGACAGCGCAGCTTGCCTCGTATCGACGAGCCGCCAACGGCAATGTGGCTGATTGCAGTACGCCGCGTGAGGCGTACCCTCTCGCCTGTATGGCTGACGCCGGCTTCATCGATCAGTCGCGCCGGAAGTACTTCCGGAGCCCCCTCGAGCGGGAGCATCTCGATGCGGACCCGATCTCGCAGTTCCAGCAGTGGTTCGAAGAAGCCTGCGAACGCGTCGACGTCGAGCCGAACGCCATGACGCTGGCGACCGTCGACCCCAGCGGGGCGCCAGCGGTTCGAACGGTGCTCCTGAAGTTCTTCGATCGCGACGGGTTCGTGTTTTTCACGAATCTCGAGAGCCGAAAAGCCGTACACCTCGAGAGCAACAAACGAGTGGCGCTGCTGTTCTGGTGGCCGGAGCTGGAAAGGCAGATCGAAATCACTGGGGTCGCCGAGCGCGTCTCCAGCGTGGAAGCCGCCAAGTACTTCACGACCAGGCCCCGAGGCAGCCAAATCGGCGCTTGGGTCTCCGAACAATCCCGCGTCCTTACGTCGCGCAAGGCGCTCGAAGCGAAGCTGGACGAAATGAAGCGCAAGTTCGCGAACCGCGAAGTGCCACTGCCCTCCTTCTGGGGAGGCTTTCGCGTAGTACCGAGCACCCTCGAGTTTTGGCAAGGCCAGCCGGAGCGCCTCCACGATCGCTTTCAGTATGTACGCGAAGGCCAAGGCTGGCGCGTCCGTCGGCTAGCTCCATGAGCGTCAACCGGCCATCCGTGCTTTAAGCACTGCCAAGGAGGTGCCATATTGGGCACGAATAGCGAATCAGCACCCGTCGGGGCCGACGCGGAGGAGAAACAGGCCGCCGCTCGCAGCTCCATCTACGGCCTCTTTCAAGATGCACTCGCCTACCCCGATGATGAAGTGCGAGAGGCGCTGGCAAGCGGTGAGCTCGTCGAGCTGATGCGCAAGGGCCTGGCGCTCGCAGAGGTCGATTTCACTCCTGCGGAAGAGTCGTGGCGTGCCCTGCGAGAGGTCGGCAGCACCGAAGACCTCGCGGTGGAATACACCCGGCTCTTCGACGCCGGCTCGTCCGGACCGCCCTGTCCTCTCTATGCTGGCCTCCACGGTGGTGACCGCCTAAAGAAAATGGAAGAGGCCGTCCGGTTCTACAATCACTTTGGCCTGTCCACCTCCGAGGCACAGCGCGAGTTGCCAGACCACCTCCCTACGCAACTCGAGTTCATGCAGCCGGAGCGCCTCCACGATCGCTTTCAGTATGTACGCGAAGGCCAAGGCTGGCGCGTCCGTCGGCTAGCTCCATGAGCGTCAACCGGCCATCCGTGCTTTAAGCACTGCCAAGGAGGTGCCATATTGGGCACGAATAGCGAATCAGCACCCGTCGGGGCCGACGCGGAGGAGAAACAGGCCGCCGCTCGCAGCTCCATCTACGGCCTCTTTCAAGATGCACTCGCCTACCCCGATGATGAAGTGCGAGAGGCGCTGGCAAGCGGTGAGCTCGTCGAGCTGATGCGCAAGGGCCTGGCGCTCGCAGAGGTCGATTTCACTCCTGCGGAAGAGTCGTGGCGTGCCCTGCGAGAGGTCGGCAGCACCGAAGACCTCGCGGTGGAATACACCCGGCTCTTCGACGCCGGCTCGTCCGGACCGCCCTGTCCTCTCTATGCTGGCCTCCACGGTGGTGACCGCCTAAAGAAAATGGAAGAGGCCGTCCGGTTCTACAATCACTTTGGCCTGTCCACCTCCGAGGCACAGCGCGAGTTGCCAGACCACCTCCCTACGCAACTCGAGTTCATGCACTACCTGACCTATCGCGAGGTCGAAGCCCTACACGCCGGAAACGATGCGGGACCCTACCGTCGGGCGCAGCGGGACTTCGTCGCGCGCCAACTCCACAAGTGGATACCGAAACTCTACGCGCTCCTCGAAGAGCACAAGGCGAGTGATTTCCTCCTTTCGCTCTTCAAGCTCCTCGCCGATTTCCTGGCGTGGGAGGGCCGCCGACTGAAGGCCTACTGACGGGGCAGGCATCAAGAATAGCGCTTAAAAGCGATCTTTCTGGCGTTTGAACTCAGTTGTGGCATAAGTTTAGAGCACGCTCCATGAATGGTGTGTGCTCTTGTGTTGGGGTGTGCTTCATCAGTACGAGGATCGGGCGCCGACGAGCCAGCGGCAGAGGAGATTCAGATGCGAGTTCCATACGACCCCAAGGCAAATTCAGCGAGCCTTCTCGATCCGAGCTCGAAAATCTGGAACGGGCGCAAACGGGAGGTGCTCGAGTTGATGGGCGCTCCGGCGGGCATGCAGCCAACCGGTGCCATTCGGGCCGCATATGCGGGCAAGGAAATCGGCGCCGTCTCCTCCGTGTCGGTGAGCGCGCTGCACGACGGCGAGATGATCGCCTTCCGCCTCGAGTGGGCGGATCCTAGCGACGATGCGGCGATCGACGACAATGATTCCTTCCCCGACGCGGCTGCCCTCGCCTTTCCGTGCCACGCGCAGGCCCCAATGGTCCTGATGGGCGCTCCAGGGATGCCGGTCAATGCCTGGTACTGGAGAGCCGACGAACCGGAGGAGGGCCGTCACGTCACCGCCGAGGGCTTGGGGACGAGCCGCCTCCTGGATCGATCTCTCGTCAAAGCGCAGGGTCAGTGGGAAGGCGGGCGCCGAGCCCTAGTCATCTCCCGGTCCATGCAGATCGGCGACGTGCCCGGTGCGGCTCAGTTCGTGCCTGGAGAGCCAAGCAGGTTCGGCGTCGCTATCTGGGAGGGAAGCCACGGCGAGCGCGCCGGCATCAAAGCTTTCTCCATTGATTGGAAGGAGCTCACGATCGATGCGCTGCCCGCGAAAGGAGGCAACTGATGAGCGAACGACAGTTGGCGATGGTCATGGACCTCAACAAGTGCATCGGTTGTCAGACCTGCACAATCGCGTGCAAGCGCTTGTGGACCCGAGACGAGGGCCAGGAGTACATGTGGTGGAACTCCGTCAATACCCAGCCGGGTCGCGGCACTCCCAGGGACTGGGAAAAGATGGGTGGCGGATTCCCCGACGGGAAGCCGGATGGTGGCCACATCCCGACACGCGGCGAGTTTGGCGACGCCTGGGAATACAATCACAAAGAGGTGTTCTTCGGAGGCAAAGGGGACAAGACCCATTTGAAAATCGAAGGACAGAAGCCCGACTGGGGGCCGAACTGGGACGAAGACCAGGGGGCCGGTGAATACCCGAATTCCTATTACTTTTACTTGCCGCGCATCTGTAACCACTGCACCCATCCCGCGTGCCTCGAGGCCTGCCCCAGGAAGGCGATCGAGAAGAACCCAGAGAACGGGATTGTCACTGTCAACGAAGACAGCTGCCGCGGATACCGCTTCTGCATGGCCGCCTGCCCCTACAAGAAGATCTACTTCAACCAGGCGGAGAAAGTCGCGCAGAAGTGCATCTTCTGCTTCCCCCGCATCGAGAAGGGAGTCGCGACCGCCTGCGCGCGGCAGTGCCCGGGCCGTGTGCGCTTTCTCGGCTATCGCGACGACCAGAACGCGCCCATCTACAAGCTCGTCGACAAATGGAAGGTGGCGATCCCGCTGCATCCGGAATACGGCACTGAGCCCAACGTCTTTTACGTGCCACCGCTAGGGCCGGCGCGCTTCGACGCGTCCGGGGACCTCGACGAGAGCACTCCACGCATCCCGACCGAGTATCTCGAATCCCTATTCGGCCCGGCGGTCCACGACTCGCTGGCGATTCTCAAGGCCGAGATGGAGAAGACACGCGACGGCGGGAAGTCGGAGCTCATGGATCTTCTGATCGCCTACAAGTGGAAAGACATGTTTGGCGGATTCGATCGTGATCCTGCGTCGATCGAATGGGTCAAGGGTGAGAGCACCGAGGGATGAGGAGGATTCGATGAAGGACCGAACCACGAAGGGTTTCTCGCGCCGCGGCTTTCTTGCCGGAGTCGGCGTCGGCGCCGGTGGGTTGGCGCTGACCCAGTATGCTCTGCAGCGCGCGCAAGCTCCCGACATGCAGGTGGGACCAGCGCTGCCACCGCTCGAGCCCGAGCCCGATGTCGCCTACGGAGACTACAGGGACGTCTATCGCGACAAGTGGGTCTGGGACCGCGTGGTGAAGGGCACCCATACCCGCGCCAACTGCATCTCCGCTTGCGCCTGGAACGTCTTCGTGAAGGACGGTGTCTGTTGGCGCGAAGAGCAGGACGCGATCTACGACAGCCCGCGGGACGACGTTCCTGATCCGAACCCCCGCGGGTGCCAGAAGGGAGCCTGCTACACCGAACTTCAGGTCGCGGGGTCCCGGGTGCTCCACCCCCTCAAGCGCGTGGGCGAGCGAGGCGCGGGCAAGTGGCAGCGCATCAGCTGGGAGCAGGCTTGCAACGAGATCGCCGACGAGATCATCGACGCCGCCGTCGAGCAGGGTACGGAGTCGATCATCCACGACCACGGCACGACCAACGCAGGCTACGGGCCGGAAACCGCCGGGGAGATCCGCTACACCGAGGCCGTCAGCGCCACGGTGCTCGACTCGTGGTCCGGCGTCGGGGACATGCCGATGGGCGCGGTGCAGACCTGGGGCATGTACAACTGCGAAGGAACCTCCGCGGATTGGTTCAACTCCGACTACATCATCGTCTGGATCGGCAACCCGGCCTACACACGCATCCCCGAAGTGCACTACATGCACGAAGCGCGTTATCGGGGCGCGAAATTGGTGGTGATCGCACCCGACTACAACGCCACCTGCGTTCACGCGGACATGTGGATCAACCCCAAACCGGAAACAGATGCGGCGCTCGGACTGGCGGCTGCCCAAGTCATCGTCGAGGAAGGGTTGCACGACGAGGAGTACATTCGCGAACAGACGGACTTGCCGATATTGGTTCGCACCGACAACCAGAGATTTCTGAGGCAGCCCGACATCAAGGGCAAAGGCCGTGAGAACCAGCTCTACTTCTGGGACGAGAAAAAGCAGAAGCTTGCGGAGGTGCCGGGCTGCGAGGACGACGGCGATGGAGGTCGCTCTCTGGAGCTCGGGGGCATCCGCCCGGCCCTCGCTGGCAAGTACGTCGTAGAGCTTGCGGACGGTTCCAAGGTCGAAGTCGAACCCGTCTTCGAGGGGCTTCGCAGGCAACTCGCTGACTACACACCGGAGAAGGCTGGGAAAATCACGGGGCTCGCGCCCTCCTTGATCCGCCGCTTGGCGACGGAGATGGCCAAAGCCCCATCGGCGATGATCTTCGCCTCGTGGGGAGCCTGCAAGCACCACCACAGCGATCTGTTCCAGCGCGCAATGATTCTCTTGATGGCCCTAACCGGAAATCAGGGGAAGCGCGGCGGTGGTCTTCGCGTGGCCGCGTGGTGGGGCATGGACGGCCTCGACCGCATGGGCACGACCAAGCTCAGCGCGCGCGAGATGATGAAGGTGATACCCAAAGCCATCCGCGGGCTGACCGTCCGAGACTACGAGCAGCTCTTCACCGAGTACAGCGAGAAGCAGGCGAACACACCCTTGATGCCCTTTCTCTACGCTCACGCCGGCTACAAGGAGCTGTGGGACAGGCCCGATCTGGCAGATCCGGCTGTACCGCGGAAGCTCCACGAGTACGTCCGCGACTCGATCGACCGCGGCTGGACACATCTGCACCCCAAGGAGGATCGTGAGCCGAGGGTCTTCATCTTCTCGGGTTCCAATCCCCTTCGACGCTGGCCAGCGCCGCAGATCGCCCGGGAACACCTCTGGCCCAAGCTCAAGTGTATCGTCTCCGTCAACTTCCGCATGAGCACGTCCGGGCTCTACGCGGACTACATTCTCCCGGCCGCCGGCTACTACGAGAAGTACGGCATCAAGTACGCCCAGAGCTACGTCCCTTACGTCATGGTTTCGGACGAAGCGGTGAAGCCTCTCGGGGAGTCGAAGAGCGAGTGGGTGATCTTTGCCCGGCTCTGTGAGGCGGTCGCCCGAAAGGCCAAGCAGCGCGGCGTTACGTCAGTCCGCGGGTTGCATGACGCGCCCTTCGATCTGAGGAAGGCCTACGATGTCTATACCTCGCAGGGACACTACGATCCTGAAGATCCGAAAGATCCCGTTCGCCTGATGGACGACATCTTCCGCAACAGTCCGAGCGTCGGCGGCATAGGAGCCGAAGAAGCCCTGCGCATTGGCGCGGTGCCAATCACTGGGAATGCCCGTCCCTCGCCCATCTACCAGACCAGCAGTGACTTCGATCCCGAAGACACCTTCTGGCCGCACGCCTGGTTCGTCGACGGAAAGATGGCCTGGCCAACGCTGACCGGCCGCCAACAGTTCTACATCGACCATCCTTGGTACCTGGAGGTGGGTGAGGCTCTTCCGGTGCACAAGGACCCGCCGGGCGCCAACAGCAAGTATCCGCTGCGCATCAACGGCGGGCACAACCGCTGGAGCATTCACGCGATCTGGCGCGACCTGGAAGCGCTCTTGCGTCTACAGCGGGGCGAACCGGTTTGCTTCCTAAACCCCGACGACTGCAAGGCGCGGGGCGTCACCGACGGAGCGATGGTGAAGGTCTTCAACGAGACCGGCGACTTTGAAGCCATGGCCAAAATCGCCCCGGGTGTTCAGCCCGGCGAAGTGATCATCTACCACGCCTGGGAGCCCTACCAGTTCAAGGACCGAAAGGGGCCGGACGAGCCGGTGCAATCGCCATGGAAAGCGATCCATATGGCGGGAGGTTCCGGGCAGATCCACTACCGCATGTTCTACGGCTCCCCGAGCCACGTGCCACGCGGAGCACCGGTCGAAGTCCAGTTGGCCTCCTAGACGAACCGCCGACACCCCTAGCTCAGTGGGATCGTCTGAATCTCTTACCTGAGCTTGCTGAGAACAGTGTCCGAGTACATGCGGATCGACTGAAGCTTGGTTTCAAGCGGCATGGTGTCTTTCTGGTACGGCACGCGAAAGCCGATCACCGCATCGGTGACGCCGAGATCCTCGAGCTGCTTGAGACCGTCCGGTGTGAGGCCGAGGAAGGAGGCTGCGTGGATCTCGAAGGGACGATCCTCCACGCCGAGCTCCTTGCGAAGCGTGTGGAGCTTGGCGATCATCGTCTCCAGCTCTGCCTGGTCGCCACCAGCGTGCATCCAGCCGTCGCCTAGGGTGACCGCTCGGCGCAATGCGGCGTCTGAATGGCCACCCACGAGCAGCGGGATAGGCTCGGTCGGTGCAGGCGACATCTTGATCGACTGCACTTGGAATGTGTCGCCCTCATAGGCAAAGAATTCGCCGGTGTTGAGCCCGCGAATGATCTCCATCATCTCGTTCATACGCTTGCCCCGCGCCTTCCATGGCACGTCACAGATGTCGAAGTCCTCCGGCCACGGACTGAGACCCACACCTAGACTGAAGCGATTGCCGCTCATCACCGCCACCGAGGCCGCCTGCTTGGCGACCAGAACCGGGTGCCGTATCGGCAGCTTCACGACGAACGTATGAAAACGCAGCGTCGTGGTGGCCGCCGCGAGCGTGGCGGTCAACACGAAGGGGTCGATGAATGGCGCTCCGTCGAGAAACTCGCGATTGCCGTCAGGTGTGTACGGATACTTGGAGTCCGAGTGCTCCGGGTAGGCGATCGAGTCCGGGATAACCATGGCATCGAAACCAGCCTCTTCCACGGCCTTTGCCAATGGAACGTACTGGGTCGGGTCACACATCGATTCGGCATAGGCTACGCGCATGATTCGCTCGTTGTAGCACGCACCAGCCGCTCGTGAGCACCCATGCTCCCCTAATTATCGGGGGCGGAGAAAGTCTTGATGTCGAGCATCTGGTCCTGTAAGGCCTCCTTATGAACGCAGGCCGAACGCTATCAGCGGCGCTGCCGCTGGCCATGATGCTATTCGCAACCTTGCCGAGCTGCGGTGACAGCGAAGAGAGCAGCAGCGGCGCAAACCTGTCGATGGGCGCTTTTTGTGACCCCGGCTTTCCGGGGGATTGTCCTTCCGGCATGTGCCGCGATGTCGTCGGGGGCGAATCCTGCGACACCATCAGCTGCTCCGATTGGAACAGGCCCGCCAATGCGGGCACCATCTGCACCAAGAGTTGCGACGACGACTCCGATTGTCAGGGCCTAAGCTTTGCCGGCACCAATGACGAGCGGGTCTCCGAAGAGGAGTGGTCCTGCCCGAACGGCACATGCCACGTCTTCGTAACCGCACCTCCCGGCAACGGGAGCGGCGACATCTGTTCCGGATGCGGCGGCGTCTTCTGCGCCGGACGCTGCATCGGCTGTCCCCAATGCTGAGGGGATCATAAGTCGCGTCGTGGCGCCGGGACCTCCAACTAGTTTTCGATCAGGAACCGAACGACGAGCGGCGGGTCGAACGTTTGTGGGACGGGGATCGGCGCGCTCAGTCGGAAACCGATTCGAATGAACACCGACCCGGCGATCCGATCGTTCGACGACTCGACCACGAGTACAAACCCATCGATCACGTCAAAGTTGCCGGACGCGGCGCCGTCGAGCCGCAGGAGAAACTCGTTCCCAGTTCCGGGAGCGATGCTGTACACGCCCCTCGGCCACGATACTTGCTTGATGTCTACAGACGCCGGTTCGAGCGTGAGCGACAGTTTCGCTGCGGCGGGATACGTGACCTCGTCGAAGACAGCTTGGCCCTCGGCGTCCATCACGAAAACGCGCGCACCGCTCTGCTCGGTGCCGATGACTGCGGTGACGCCGGTTCCGAATGACCGCAACAGCGAATCATCCTGCCAGAAATGCATCCCCGGCGTGGTGGTCTGGATGCCGATGTCCGACCCCATGCAGGTTTCGGCGTCCTCCGCCCACACCAGGCCAAGCTCACGGAGGAACGACAGCTTCGTAAAGACCGCGGACAACCGCGACGGCACGTTTCGTTCCGTGTAGGCGCGCATCTGTTGGCACGCGAAGTCCTCCGTGTCCCGCGGCCCCTCGGGGATCCCCTGTGCGCGGAAGACCGGCCCCATCAGCGGCCAGGCGATCATGTCGGCGATGTCGTCCGCGCGGTTGGTCGCTCCGTATCGGCTCATCGCACCGGCTTCTGCGACCTGAGAAGGCGACCAGTCTTTCATGTCCTCGGCGGTTTCGAGAATCTGGGTCAGCCCCAAGGGGTAGGAGTTGGCCCACCCGAGGGAGGCAAAGGAACTGTGCATGCGTTGCCACTCGTTGCGGAGCCCCTTTTCGAGGCGTACGTGGTCGATCGTTTCGTTGGCCAGTGTGCGCGCGCCAGGCACCCAGCCTCCGGCGAAGCTTCCGGGTCTAGACCCTTCTGCATTGAGCAGTGCCTCCGACGCGTGTCCGGCCTCGTGCGCCAGGGTCCGCATCATCCGGACGCGGTTCTCCGGGTCCCGCGCGAGCTCCTCCTCCGCGTAGATGCCTTGGACATTGATGAAGATCATGTCGCCGGTGTGGAAGACCCATACCGCGCCGTTGAGGTCCGGCCTTGCCGGCATGTCGCCAAGCGCGATGCGCCCGATGCCATGACAGAGGAGAGGAGGCATCATTGCGAGCGCACCTGCGATCACTGCCCGCTGCATCGGCCCCGGTACGACCAATCGGACTTCAATGGTTTCCCCTTGGTCGTTGGTTGCTCCTTCGTAAGGCAGCTGGGGCGCCCAGTCGCGATCCGCCTGCCCCTCGAGGAGGAGCACATGCGCACACGCCGAGCTCGCTTGCGCCAAAGGTGAGACCGTGCGGCTGGCCTGCGCTTTTTGCTCCGCCGCTGGCGCTGCCACAGAGTCCAGCGTCACTCCAGCGGGGTTCAGGATTGCGATCTCTTCAACGCCCGGCAACGCTCGCAAGAAACCAATCGCACTCACCTGCCGATCTGCGAGGTCGATCTTCCCGAAGTACGGGTCTACCCCCAGTGACTCGATCTCGATCGCTTCGGCAAAGCGAATCAACTGCGCATCGAGAGAGTCGCCCGCCGCATCGCGCGCGGCGAGGAGGTGTGAGCCGGCCAACGGACCGACAGGCACCCCGGCCCCCTTGAGCACCTCCAGAGGCTCCACCCGCCCGATCGCGACGTCGTCCGATCCACTGCGCAGCAGCTCGACCCGCCAGATAGCTTCTTTGGGGCCCGAGATGTCGGCGCGAGGCTCGTTACACCCAGGCACGAGAGCACACGCCTCATCGAACGTCATCGGCGAATTGGGTTCGGACGACGAGCTGTCGCCGCAAGCCGCGCACGTTACGAGAACGATAATCGTAGCCGCGACCCGAGGGCACAAAGAAGTGGTAGTCATCGGAGCCCTCCTTTGGACGTGGCCAAGAGAATACCGCATCCCGCCAGACGCGGGCCATCAAAGATCGCGCAGGTCGGTCCTTGTGCCGCTTCACCCCATCCAGTCGCGTCTCGTTGAAGTCTCCCTCCTCGTCAGCCCATCATGCTCGCCGATCGCGGGCTGGCTAGCGTGCGTGGACGGTGAGCGCGAAGGTCCCTGCAATCGCCCCGCCAACGACGCCGTATTCGAATCTCTCGCCCGTCGGCTCGTCGCCGCTGATGAACAGGCCGACGAAGGAGTAATCGAGGCCCGCGCTGAGCAGATCGAAATCGCCGAACTTACCGTACTTGAAACGCCCGCCCACGCTGACCAGGTCGAACTGCGCGCCGATCCCCGCGCCGTACTCGGCCCCGGACACGATGACCTTGGGCGTCAGCGTGCCCACCCCGTCCGGGAGAACATTGAACGTACGGAACTGGGTCATGTTGTAGCGGGCCGGTCCCGCTGTGCCTTCGATCCAGAGCTTGCCCTCAACGTGCTTGCAATAGATCTCGCATTCCTCTTCGGCTTCGGCGGCGGGCGCGGCTTCCACATAGGTGACGCTGACGTCGGGATCAGCCGTTTCGATCGTCACGACGGGGGCAGCATCCGTAGTCACCGAAGGCTCGACTTTGGGCTCCGCCTCCACCGCCCAAAGAAGCGGCAGACGCGAAGGGATTCGAACCCCCGACCTCTCCCTCCGGAGGGAACGGAACGAACTCACGAAAGCGAGGTTATCCCGCTTTTTCCGGGCCAAAGTGAACACGGCATAACGCATGGAGACGCACTGAGACGCACGACAACGCGGTACGGTACCGCGTTCGTTCGGACGCCGAAGCACTGGCGTTCGCGTTGTGGCGCGTGATCAAGGTCGTGTGAGCCCGCACTAAGCCAAACTGTCTCAATCGGTCCGTATTCTATCCGCTGGGTCACCTTCGGGATCATCGCGGCTCACATTTCGCGACGGACAGCGTTTTGAGGAATGACAGGACGTTCGGCCGGGTTGCTGCTAATTGGAGCCAGCAAAGGCGGCGCCCCAACTCACCGTTGCATAGGTCGTGGTGACGATGGCGTCGAGGATGCCATCGGCGCCCGCGTCGATCTCCCGGCGGAGCACGTTGCCAACTGCATCGAACTCAGTTTGGCGGGTGACGTTGTCGATCGTGCCATTGGCGTCCGCATCGAAGTCCGTCCGAATGAGATTCCCGCTGGCGTCGTAGGTGTTGGTCTCTCGTGAATCGACGGTGCCGTTCGCATCGTCGTCCACTTCGACGGTGATCAGTTTTCCGTTTGTGTCGAGCTCGAGGGTTTCGATCCGATTCGGCATGCCATCTCCAGTGTTGTCCTCCTCGATTCGCGTGATGTTGCCCTGCGCATCGAAGGTACGTGTGGTGATGAAATCAAAGGTACCGTCACCATTGGCATCTACGGCTGTTCTGACTTCGTTCCCATCGTCGTCGTACTCGAAAACCGTAGTTCGGTCGCTGACCCCGTTCGCATCATTGTCCTGATCTGTGCGTACCAAGCGATCCTGCAAATCGTATTGCTGGCTAAGGAACGAATCGTCGAAGCCGTCCGCGTTGTCGTCCGTGGCAGTCAGGAGCACGTTGCCTCGTTCATCGTATTGAAGCGTCTTGATTTCGTCGGGCGAGCCGTTGGCGTCCAAGTCCTCAGTCTGAACCAAGACCTCTCCAAACTCATTGTACTCGCCTTGCCTGACCTCATCGACGATTCCATCCCCGTCGACGTCTGTCTCCGAGCGAACTAGATTGAGATCGACGTCGTAGGAAAGCATGGCGTCGAGGTCGAGCACGCCATCGCCGTCATCTTCGCTACGGACGCGGATTACCAGGCCCCGTGCGTCGTAGTCGATCTCGAAGAATTGATCGATGGTCCCGCTCGCATCCTCGTCAGATCGTTGTGCGAGCACTCGGCCTGAGTCATCGAACTCGACCGTGACGATAGCGTCGATCATGCCATCGGCGTCCGTGTCGAACGACTGAGATGCGAGTCGGGTCAGCGCGAGCTCGAGGCCCAGCGTGCCGTAGAGATGCTCCATGACTCCGACTAGGTCCGCAATCGCGCGGTGCGTGGAAAAGAGCGACTGCGCGTTGGCTTCGTTCAGGATCCGCCGAAAATCATGATCGTTCCGGAATCGTTCGGGGTCACGGTCGAGGTCGACCTCGACGCCTTCGAACAGTGCGGCAACCTCTTCGGAGATTTCGATTCCATTGTCGGGGGTCGCGTCGAGGTCGAGTGTCTGAAGCAGAAACGCGATGTTCACGGGCCGAAAGAGCTCGCCGGACGCCTCCACCGCGTTGAAGCTATCGTCGTCAACCGGTGGTATGACGCCGGCCAGATCGAACGGGCTCACTCGAGCTTGCCCCGGCGACTGCCCAAGCGTAGTCCCGCCCAAGAAGAACCGCACGGTCTCTCCCTCGAAGTACTCGAACCTACCGTCCTCGTCGGTGATGCCGCTTAGTGTGTCAGTGGAGTAGAAGACTCCGGACACCGGGCTGTCGACAAGAGTGCCGTTTAATGGCTCTTCCGCGGGTGTCCCCTCGGTTCCGCCGCAGGACGTCGTCGCATAAAGGCAGACAATCGCTACGGTGCGGCAAACAACCATACTTCGCATTACAGTCATTGGCGCACTCTATTCGCGAAGGGTCGTCGAGTGCAAAAGAGATCTGAACGAGGTTGGCCAGAAAGTCGGAATGCCACGCGACTACGTCGAGTCGGCGCGGTCTCGACCTGCGAAGCTCGAGTTCCCTCGACGTCAACGTGGGAAGGTCCGCCGTCGAACGGCCCGAACGAGGGCGAGCATCCGATCCCCGGCCGTCGCCGTCCGAGAGAACGCTGTGCTAGGCTCCGACCGTGACCGACCCTCAGGCGGCCCGACAAGATGGCACTCGTTTTCTCGTCGGTGTGTCGTGGCTCGGTACGGCGGCGGCGAGCGTCTGTTTCTGCATCAACCTGCTCTTCGTCGAAGACCGCGGCGCGCTCTGGATGGACAACGAGCTCGACCCTGTTCAGCGGCGGCTCTTCGTTGTCTCGATGATCGCGTCGACACTGATGCCCGCGGTCGTTGCGGCGGTCACGATCCGAAGACGCTCGCTTCCGGCGGTCGCCGAAGACGTCTGGCTCTGGGGCTACAGGCTATCCCCGCTGGTGCTCCTCGCGCCCATCGCTCCGCTCATCGACCGCGCAAGCTTCATCGATAGCCCCATCACCGCCCTGAGCTACATGCTTGTCATCGGCCTCGCGGCAGCCGCGATTGGAACTCGATGTCTGGAACGGGGGTTTGCGAAAGAACCGGCGCCCATCGCGGGGCGTGCACGAGCCCTCGTTCCAAGCGCGTTGACGGGGGCTGTCTGTGTATCCCTCTTCGCGCACTTCGCCTTTTACGCCGTGATGCGCCACCACCAGATGCGGAGCGACGCGTACGACCTGGGCATCTTCGACAACATGATGTGGCATCTCACGCACGGCGAGTGGTTTGGCTCGACTCCTGCGTTTGGCCCCGAGGGCAATCACCTGCACCGACACACGACCTTCGGCGCACCCCTCTTCGTTCCTCTTTATGCGATCTGGCCCCGCTCCGAGACACTGATCGTGCTGCAGGCCGCCTTCGCCGCGAGCACGCCAATCCCGATCTATCTGTTGGGGCGTCGCCTTCTCGGCAGCGCTTGGCTCGGGTTCGTATTCGCCCTTTGCTACGCGCTCTACGCGCCCACGCACGGAGCGGTCTTCTACGACTTCCATTTCTTGACCATGGCCGCCCCGCTCTTCGCCTGGGTCTTCTACCTCTTGTTCACCGAGCATACGCGGGCCCTCATCATCATGACTGCACTCACGTTGGTTTGGCGCGAAGACACCGGTGCGGTGCTCGCGTTCGCGGGCATACTCGTATGGTTTGCAGGCGTGTACCCGCGGCGAACGCTCATATTCGTCGTCGTCTGCGCGGCCTACTTCGCGCTCGTGAAATTCGTTTTCATGCCTCTCGGCGGCTCCCACGCAAGCTACGCCTTCTACTACTCAAAGCTGCAAGCGCCGGGCGCTCCGGGCTTTTGGGCGGTGATCGAGACCTGTCTAACCAACCCGTTCTATGTATTTGATGAAGTCCTCGGCCGAAAGAGGCTCCTCTACGTTCTGCACCTCTTCGTGCCGCTACTCTTCTTTCCGTTGCGCGACCGAACGACCTGGATTGCACTCGTGCCTGCCGCGGTATTCACGCTCATGGCTTCCCGAGATCCGCTCTTCGAGATCTACTTCCAGTACACCGTGTACTGGGCACCGACGGCCTTCCTCTGCATGTTCATCGTCCTTCAGCGCCGGTTCGTCGAGACCGACCGCCGCCAAGCCCTGACCGCAAACGCCGGCGCAATCCTGCTCACCATGCTTTTGACCAGCTTCTTCTATGGCTCCGTATTCGAATCTCCGGCAATGCGCGGGGGCTTCGGGAAAATCTCGTACGAGTGGACCGAGAAGGACGCGGAGCGTCTCGCAGCGTTCCGGGAGCTTGCCGCGCAGATTCCACCCGATGCCTCGGTCGCGCTGACGAGCCGCGAAGTTCCGCACGTCAGCAATCGCCGAAACGCGTACAGCCTTCAGGCAGGTCACTTCGACGCGGACTTCCTGCTCGTGCGTCGAAAGTATGTTTCGAAGAAGAAGCCAGCCAGCAAGGAGTACCGCAAGGCACTCGACACGGGCCAGTACGAACAAGTCGCCAAGAAGGACGACTTCCTCCTCTGGAAGAGAATCGACGGAGCGGAGGCAAGGGAATGACACGTCGCCTGATTCAGGTTGTCGTCCCCTGCTACAATGAGGCCGGGCGGTTCGATCTGGCGGCCTTCGCGCGAGCGCTGTCGGACGACGCTGAGACATCGTTCGTGTTGGTCAACGATGGAAGCACCGACGACACGTTGTCTGTGCTTCGGACGTTGGCGGATCAGCATCCGACACGGGTGGAGGTGCTCGACCAGCCAAGGAATGTGGGGAAAGCCGAAGCGGTCCGCCAGGGCATGTTGGTGGCGTTCGAGCGCGGAGCCCAGATGGCGGGGTACTGGGACGCTGATCTCGCGACTCCGCTCGATGCCATCGCCGAGTTCGCTTCCGTCCTCGATTCCGCCTCCAAGGTCGACGTGGTGCTCGGGGCCCGCGTCGCAATGCTCGGCCACGATATCGAGCGAAGCGCCGTGCGTCACTATGCCGGACGCGTGTTCGCGACGTTCGCAAGCATGACGCTAGGCCTGTCCGTGTATGATACGCAATGCGGAGCGAAGCTGTTTCGCTGCACCGACACCACCCGCGCCCTGTTTGCCGACCCGTTCGGCTCGCGGTGGGTATTCGATGTCGAGTTGCTTGCGCGGTACCTCGAGAGTGGCGGCGCGCCAAGTGGCATCCGCGAGCTACCCCTCGCACGCTGGACCGACGTCGCTGGCTCGAAGGTAAAACCGATCGACTTCGTCGGCGGGGTCATGGAGCTGATCCGAATCAGGCGCCGGTATGACCTACGCCGGACGGAGTGAGCCTCAGAGGGCGTTTGAATCAACTATGCTCGCATGGTCATGGCGCGTGCTTCTTGCCCTTGAAGCTCACGAAGAAGCTGATCCCCAGAACGTGGGTCAACTGATTGGCCTGCCGCGTTAGATACACATTGAGGTAGCCGACCTCGGTTCGAAACAGCTTTCCGAACGCGTAGATCGCGAGGCCCAGGAAGGCTCGGTTCTGATCGATGCCCTGCTTGGCCCAGCTAGCGCCCTGAATGCCGACGAAGAGCTCATCCCAGAACGCAATGCCAACCGGAACCGACTCCTTTGGACGGTAGTTCAGCCTCACCATCTCGCGACGGACAGCGTTTTGAGGAACGACAGGCTCAAAGGCACCGAAGAGGGCGTCGTCTGCGCCGGAAGCGTGAAGCGGACGGACCAGCTCAAGAAGTGATGGCGCCTCCGGGGCGACTCACTTCTGGTTCTGGTTCTTCTGCTTGTTCTTCTCCTGAATCTGCCGGTTTTGTTCTTTGAAAAAGGCCTTGATCTTGTCGCGTTTCGACAAGGGAGGCTTGTCTGCGTCGGGGACAGGCTTTGCTTCCGCTGTCACCTCGGGCGTCGGGGTAGCCTTGGCCTCGGGCGTTGGTGCGGCCTCGACCTCAGGTGTTGCCTTCGGCGCCGGGTCGCCGTCGTTGTTGATCGTGATGATGTATAAAGAGCTCGCTGCCGCGCCTTTGGGCTGGAGTGGGGCAAACCAAAGCTCACCATCGCCAACCATGAGACCTTGATCATTTTTGAACAGGTCTTGAGGCGCGTAGCCGGCGATCGCCGCCCGTACGTGGTCGTTGAAGATGAAGTCGTAGTGCTTCAGGAAGTCGGCCTTCGAGTTGACCTTGGACCCGCCTGGGCCCGGAGAACAGCAAAGCGGATACGCAATCTGGTCGGCGAGCCATTGTTTGTCGCCGATCTCGACCGCGTCTTTGATCGACAGGAAGAACTCCATCTCGGCTGCTGTAGGCAGCATGAAGTCCAGCGCATCGACTTGTGTGTCGCTCAGGAGGAACAGTGCGGCGACATCTTCGTGACTCTGACTAGTCTGGGCCACCCAGATATCTTCGCTGCCAGAAATGGCTACCGCACCGCTGCTCAAGAGCTGGATCCTGTATGGCTGAATCTCACTCGCCGAGCCGTACTCCGGCCCCATGCCCTCGTACTGCCGGGCCCACTGGAAGCTCCCACGCACAGAATCGAGACTCACAACGGCCGCGACGTGGCTCGAATCTCGAACGCCGCCCAAGCCCATACTGTCCTCGTCTTCCTCCTCCGAAGGCAACTCGATGAAGTCGTGCTGGTACGAAGAAACCAGAAGCACCGAACCGGAGCGAACGCCGATGCCGCGGACCTCGTCGACCATGCCAGAGGTGCTAATGGTCTCTCCGTACTCGCCCTTCGATCTGTGGCCGTAGCTCAGGGAAACGAGCCTGGTCCAGCGCGGCTTGCCGAGCTCGTCGAGCCTCATGACGATGAGCTGGGGGTCGCTGTCGACAACTGCGTCGCCCGCAACGTACACCGAAGAACCGTCATCGTCGACGGCCACCGCGGTGAGGGTTCCGCGGAAGTAGGGAGAGCCGATTGGCTTCACGTTTGTGGTGATAACGCGCTGCCAGATCTTTCGCCCCTTGTCGCTAAACTTGGTGAGCTTTGCGAGGCGCGCTTGCCCCGACTTGTCGGCAAGGGTGCCGTTGGGCTCCAAGGCCGACAGCACGTAGGCATTGCCGTATTCATCTGCGGCGAGTGCTGCCGGTGTGCCGTCGGCTCCGCCGCCCGTTCTGCTCGGGCGCCGTCCGAAATCGGGGGACTGCTTCACCCACTGCCGCTTGCCGTTCGTGTCGAACCGCACGAGGAACCGCGAACCCTTGGCGCTCGCTGGCTGACCGGGCAGCTTCCCCGTGGAAGCAGTCAAGACGTACAACCCGCTCCAGCCGCTCAACGCGATCGTAGCGCCGAGCTCGTCTCCCGGGCTATCGAGCCGCTGAAACCACTTCTGTTGCCCCTGACCGTCGAGCCTTGCAACAGCGAGCGCAATCCCATCGCCTGGTGTCATTCCCGCGTAGTAGATGTCGTCGCTGCGGTTGGTCGCGATCGACGTCGGAATCGTGTTGAGCTCCCTGCGCCAGACAATTCTGCCCGCCTCGCACTTTGCGATCGAAGCCTTTTCCCCGGTCAAACCGGAACCCAAGACGGCGCCGTTCTCCGTGAGGACCTTCATCGACGTATGGCTCGCTCGCAGTTTCAGCTCCGGACACATGGCCAGGCGCTTTCCGAGGTTCGGTTCGCTGTCAGGGTCGATCTTCTCGATGGAAGGCGGCGCGCCTGTCTTCTGCGCGTGCGCTGCCGAGCCGCATGCGGCTATCGAAACGGCACTCAGCGCGCCAACCAGGAACCAAAGGATGCTCCGGCTCTTGCTCATCAACCACCTCCGAGGAGTCAAGCGAGGCCCGACAATCGTGTTTATGGGGCGCCCGTGTCAAGGGACATCGGCTCGAACGAGAACCATTCATCCGGTCCCGCAGGAGCGGGGGCTTGCTTGCGCGGGGCTCGCGCGCCCGAGGATTAGGGGCATGGGTGAACTCACTCAGCTCACTCAGCTCCTGATGTCAAAACCAAGCGTAAGTGTCCGGTGGTTCTGTCAGTTAGAAATGTCCGCTACCGAATGGTGACTGCGGGGCAGGGAGCGCGCAGCGGGCGTTTGTTCTTGCTAGGCTCAGTCGTGAAGGACGTCGAGGACGATGCGCTGCTCTTGGGTGAGCTGGTCGCGTTGCTCGTGGCGGGAGCCGAGTGGGCGGTTGGTCTAATCCTCACCGGGCGGCGGCACGGAGTTTCTCTTGAAAAGCACTGAGTGCCTCTGCCCTCGCTTGCAGATCTGCCGATTGCTCAGCCAGCGCGGAGAGCGACTCCATGTTTCGAGTCGTGATCGCCACCTCCATGCTCTCCAACCTTCCCCCCGACT